>JABAOH010153091.1_pt1 | contig 10395 bp, 10 predicted proteins | sample 7062181 | NCBI WGS metagenome assembly JABAOH01 (sample SAMN14538630, study PRJNA623070) | marine sediment metagenome | biome: marine biome [ENVO:00000428]; feature: marine pelagic biome [ENVO:01000023]; material: deep marine sediment [ENVO:00002113]; isolation source: pool of 5 deep marine... | reverse complement strand
CGGGGTCCATGCCGGGCGGGGTGGGCAGTTGGGCGCTGGGGCTCGAACAACACGTGGTGGGCGCTCTGGCGGTGGTCAACGCCTTCGGCGACGTGCTCGATGCGAAGGGAGAGATCATCGCGGGAGCGCGCGACGCATCCGGTAGGTTCGTCGGCACGGCCGCGTATATTCGGGAGCGCGGAACCCCGCCCGGTCGCGAGCCGAAGTTCAACGCGAATACCACCCTTGGTGTCGTGGCCACCGATCTTCCACTGAGCCGTGTCGACCTGCAGGCGGTGGCCCGGCAGGCGATGAACGCCATCTCCCAGCGAATCTCGCCGGCTTGCACGCCCTTCGACGGCGACCTCGTCTTCGCCTGCTCCACGGCGGCTGACCCGGAGCCTCTCGCCCCGACGCGCCTGCTGCGCGTCGGGCTGTGCGCCGAACGGGCCTTAGCCGAGGCGATCGAGCGGGCCGTTCGAAGCAAGCAGTCTGGCGACGGGAGTGATCTGGGGTCAGATTAAGCCGTCCGGGCGGGCTTCGACGCGGCGAGCGAGCCGGGAATCTGAAAGGGGTCACGGAGATCTTATTAAGGGTCTTTTTCGATATAGACGGCACCCTCTTGCTGACGGATGGAGCGGGGCGCGCGGCCTTGCGTCGCGCCCTGGAGCGGACCTACGGGACGACGGGTCCGCTGGCCGGATACGATTTCCACGGCAAGACCGACCCCCAGATCGTCGTCGAGTTGCTGAGGGGCGCCGGGGTGGAAGAGGCGGAGATTCGCCGGAGACTGCCATCGGTCTGGCCGGTCTACCTGGAGGCGCTCGAGCTCGAGCTGGAGGATCGGCGGGCGCGGAGCCGGATCGTCTTGCTGCCCGGCGTGAAAGAACTGCTGGCCGCCCTCGAGAGCCGACCGCAGATCAGGCTCGGGCTGTTGACCGGAAACATCGAGCCGGCCGCCCGGCTCAAGCTGGCCGCGGCCGGGGTGAGCGCTCGCTTCGATGTGGGGGCGTACGGCTCGGATTCGGAGGTACGTGTCGAGATCGCTCGCATCGCGGTAGCGCGTTGCCGGGCCGCGTCCGGCGCGGCTCCGACGGTCGTGGTGGTGGGCGACACCCCGGAGGACATCGCCTGCGCGCGGGCCGTAGGCGCCACCTCGGTGGCGGTGGCCACCGGTCGGCACGGCGTGGCCGAGTTGGAGGCGGCGGGCGCCGATGTGGTGTTCCGAGATTTCAGCGACACCAAGCAGGTAGTGGAACACGTCCTGTGGTCGGGTGGGCTGTCGGACTCGGAGGGGACGCCGAATCGGGGCGGGGGCGATGAGTTACGAGGGTAGCTTCGATGTCGTGATCGAGGGGGTCGGCGCTGTGCGCGGTGCCAAGGTGCTGGCCGCGCAAGAAGGCATCTATGTCGACAAGCATCACATCCCCTACTCGACCTTGCTCGGGGTCGCGCTGCGAGGCTCGATTCTCCTCGTGATCGGAACGCAGGTGGCGATGGCGCTGCGGGGCAGCCACGAGGGGCTCGCCACCCTGGCGGCGGAGCTGCGAGGCCAGGCCGATCTGGATCACCTGGCTCTTAGCGACCGGGAATCGTTAGAGGGCGAGCGCGTCGTCTTCGCGACGCCGGTCGCGATGTCGGGCCTGGTGGAGATGGAGAGGTTCAAGGGTATGGCGCTGGCGGTGGTCACCGATTCGGCGCTCCATGTTTTCGAGCGCGGCGGTCGCCACTTTCTCACGCCCTGGGACCGGATCACGAAGGTGGACGTGACGCGGGCGAAGTTCGGGCGAGTCGTGCGAATCGGTTCGGGGGCGACGCAACTCGAGGTGCTGTACCTCACGGACGCTCAGATTCAGACGATTCGAGGTCTGGCCGCCCGTCATTCCAGCGCCGTGCTCGGTGTGAGCGAGGCCCAGACCCGCTCCGGCGCCTACGCCGAGCGGCCGGCGGCGTCCGCACCGGCGGGAACGCCTGCAGCCGCCGTGTCGGAGTTGGGCGAGCGACGTGACCTGACGCGCCGCTTTACGATTCCGGAGTTCGAGGCGTCGCTGGGCGCGATGGGGACCGGCGCCGACCGGCCCTTAGGCGCGGCGATCGACCGCCTCCAGATGTCATCGCTCCTGCCTGTGGGCTTTCTGGAGGAACATCTCCGGGACCTGCGAAATATCTACGACGGGGCGCTGCTGCGGGCGAAGCGCCAGGCGGCCGCGGCCACCAACGTGGTGGCGGCGGCAGAGGCGCTGGACGGGCGGCGGGTTTGGGAGGACCTGCGCGAGAGTGTGGCGGTGGCGGCCGACGCGACGGTTCGGGCCTACGAGCGGCAGACCCGGCGCGTCGCGGCGAACCGCCGCCTTCCCTGGCGCAAAGCTCGGCGACGGTTCATGCCGTCGCAGAAAGAGGTCGTCGGCCTCAGGCAGCGGCTGACTCGAACGGTTGCCGAGATCGAGAGCTCGACCCGCGCCGTGTCGCAGAAGGCAGAGGCTCTGGCCTCGGCGGCGAGCTCCGGTCGAGAAGAGCTGCAGGAAGCGTACGATCTGTGGCACTCGAGTCTGCGGGAGCTCGACCAGGCGTACGCGACGGGCTGGTCGGGCTTTAGCCGGGAAGTCGTGAACATCTGGCAGGCCGTGTTCCTGCCGAAGCTGACGCGGCTTGGGGGAGAAAGACGGCGCCTGTTGCCGCGGCCGCTGAAAGTGACACTGTATTTCATCGGTCTGCTGGTGGTCGCAGCTATCGTGTACCTGCTGCTGACGGGGCAGCTCGACCAGATCGTGCAATTCGAGTGACCGAGCTTTAATCACATGACTGAGGAGACGTTGCCGAATGGCTAGTTCGCAGTCGAAGTTTTATGGAGTGCTGGCGGTGATCGCTCTCGTGGGGGTGGGTCTGATCGCCTACGTGACGCTGCGTGAGAAGCCCACGAGCGCCGCCACGTTCGACGAATCGGCACTCGCCAACATCAACGAGGGAGAGCTGGTCTCGGCAGATGTTGGCGTCTCGCGAGGATCGCCCGACGCTCCGGTGCTCATCGAAGAGTACGCGGATTATCAGTGCCCGTACTGCGGCATGGTCGCGACTCTCACCATCCCGCAGATCATGGAGAATTACGTGGATACGGGTAAGGTGCGCTTCGTGTTCTACGACTTTCCGCTTCACCCCGGGGCATCACAATCGGGGGCCGAGGCGGCGCGCTGTGCGGGAGATCAGGGCGCGTTCTGGGCGATGAAGACAGTGCTGTTCAGCCGTATGCGGGAATGGGGCGCGGAGCGTGATCCGAAGGGGAGGTTTCGCCAGTACGCGGATGCGCTCGGTATCGACGGCAAGGCTCTGGTCGATTGTGTCGATGCGCAGACGCACCGTGAGGTGGTGTTGCGGAGTCAGCTCCGGGCCCGGCAGCTCGGGATCGACAGTACGCCGACGTTCCTGATCAACGGGCGGCGTGTGGCGGGTGCGATCGGGTACGACCAGATGGCGGAGCTGATCGAGCGGGAGCTGGCGACGCAGTGAACCGACGTCGGGCGATCGCGGTTCTAGCGCTGCTGGGAGCGCTCGACTCCGCCTACCTGCTCCTGGCCAAGCTTGGATACATCGGCGGCCTCTCGTGCACGATCTCGCAGGGCTGCGATCTCGTCAACACGTCTCGTTACTCCGAGTTCCTGGGCGTGCCGGTCGCGGGGATCGGGCTCGCCGGTTATCTGGCGCTGTTCGCCGTCGCGCTCGTCGGGGTGCAGCCACGTTGGGTCGCAAACCGGCGACCCGACGTCTGGCTGAGCCTGCTGTCTGGGATCGCCCTGATCTTTACGCTTTACTTGACCTACGCCGAGCTGTTCATTCTGAAAGCGATCTGCCAGTGGTGCGTCGTGTCGCAGCTCGTCATAGTGGCGATCTTCGTGCTGGCGGCCTTCGGCGTGTGGAGTCGGCCGGCCGTAGCTCGTTCTCTCGCGGGCACGGCGGTGGTGGCTCTCATGGCGTTCGGGGGATATACGTGCTACGGTTTGATCGGGCCGCCGGGATAGGCGCCTACGATGGTGTGGACGCGGCAAGCCAATAGAAAAAGGCGGGGCCAATCGGCCCCGCCTTTTTTCCCTCTATGACCCTGCCGCTTAACCGGCGCCCGCTCAGCTCGGGGCCCAGAACCCCTCGAGCGCCATACCGTCCGGCGACTGGCGTAGCTTCTCGAAAGCGCGGTTGCGGATCTGGCGGATCCGCTCTCGCGTCACGCCGAGAAGCGAGCCGATTTCCTCCAGCGTCATCTCCTCGCCATCGTCCAGCCCGTAATAGAGGACCAGGATCTTGCGCTCGCGCTCCGTCAGGTACTTCCTGAACATGTCCTGAAGGAACTGGCGCCGCGCCTGACTCTCCACCTCATCCTGGATGTCCTCGGTCTCCATCGCCGAGAACCGCTCTCCGAACGACGCGCTGTCCCGATCGGTTCGATCGAGCGGTGCGTCCAGGCTCAGCTCGGCCGAAGCGACCCGCCGCAGAGCCCGAATCGTCTGCACCGGCTCGCCCATGCGGTCGGCGATCTCCCTGTCGGTCGGGGTCCGCCCCAGCTGCTGGGTCAGCGCCGTCTCGGTCCGCGAGAGCTTGACCAGGTTCGAGTTCTGGTTCAGCGGAATACGCACCGAGCGCGTCTGCTCGGCCAGCGCCTGCAGCACAGTCTGGCGGATCCACCAGACCGCGTAAGAGATGAACTTTACGCCCTTGTCCGGATCGAACTTCTTGACGGCCTTGAGCAGGCCCTCGTTTCCGATGCAGACCAATTCCGCCAGGTTGAGGCCGCGACCCTGGTACTTCTTCACGTAGGAGATGACGAACCGCAGATTCGCCGTCACCAGACGCTCGGCCGCCTTTCGGTCACCCGTACGGGCCCGGCGGGCGATCTCGCGCTCTGTCGCCGCGTCCTCGATCAGGGGATACTTCTCGACGTCGTGTAGGTACTGATCGAATGAGTCTAAAGCCTTGGAGCTGAAATACATGGTCACTCCGCTGCGACCCTGCCGAAGGGGGATGGGATTGAAGTTAAAAAGGGCGAGACCCGCGCCGTGATCTCGCCGGGGGTGCAATGCCACGCCCGAGCGCCATGCGCCACGCCACTCTGCCCGCCCCTAACGCTACCAGTGGCGGAAATGGACAACCTCAAGCCGTTGGTAAGCAAGACCGTTTATTTTAACACCAACCCCAGAATCCGTAAAGCCCGAAAATAAGGCGAACCACCTCTAGACATGCCGGGTTCCGGGGCGTTTTTCGGTTCGCCTGGTACTACACTCGGCCGGGGTCCGAATGTTCCCGCCTCAGCCTCGACTCCCTGCGCCACCCCCCAATTCTGCCAAAATGGCCGGGCCCGGCGGCGATCCCGGCCCCACGCACAGAGCATACGGCGTCGCCGCGGCCATCTCGATCGTCTCGATCAGCATTCCGTGATCCACCCGGCCTTCCCCGCCCTCCAGCTCCACCACGGCCGCTCGGAAGCCCCGCCGGTAGGCGAAGAGTCGCGGGCCGTGCGGCAGCAACACGATCCGCCCGTTCAGGTAAGGCCAGCGGCCGCCGAGGCGGGCCAGGGTCGCCGGCGCCGAGCGCACCGGTCCGCTCTCGGCGGACGGCCTGGAGCTGAGCGCGGGCCGGAGGTGGCGGGGAAGCGGCTGGAGACCGATGTCCCAGTCGCGCGTGCGGTTGGGCGCGGTCAGGGCGGTGAGGACGGCGCGGTGGGTTAGTCGGGCGGCGCCCCACAGGCGGGCCAGCCAGGGAAGCGGCGCGAGCACGAGGAGGGCGCCGGCCGCGCCCGCGTACGGTGGGGCGGCCGGGGCCAGCAGGCCCAGCAGCGCGGCTGCGGCGAGCCGGACCGACGTGAAGCCGACCCGGCTGGGGGCCGGCCCGGCCGTGCGGCAGGCGGTCCGGGCGGCTGCCACGGCGATGTGGACGATGAAAGCGATCAGGCCGCCGCTGAGCGCCAGGGCCCAGATCGTCGCCGCAGCGGCGTCGGCGCTGGCGGCGGCCCCGAGCAGAACCGCCGCCAGCGGTTTCACGATTCCATTCGCCGCGGTCCAGATCAGATCGGCCAGGCGGTAGCGTGACAACGCGCCATCGGCGATGACCAGGACCAGCAGCGTGCCCCACACCGTAGGCGCGGCGAGCCCGCTCAACGGTTGAGGCAAAGCGAGCAAGCCGAGCCAGCTAGCGATCCCCGGGAAGGCGAGGGCGGCGTAGGGGCTCAGCCCCAACGCCGCGACCCAGCCGAGCAGGGTGAGGAGCTCAAAAGTCGTCATCGACCCGGTGCCATCGTCCTGGAAGGGCGGCTTCAGGGCCGCTGGGCCGCGAGGGCCGCCAGGATACGCTCTCTCAGTTGCGTATACGAGTCAAATCCGGCGACCACTCGATTGGCGAGTACGACGGTGGGCGTACCTGTCACACCGGCGGCGAGCGCCAGGCGGAGGTCAGCCTCGATGGCCGCGTGAGTGGCGGGCGACGCCAGACAGGTCGAAAAGGTATCGGCAGCGAGCCCGAGGTTGGTCGCGTACTCGATCCAGAGAGAGTCGGGCCTCGCGACGCCGGCCCACTCGGGTTGGCGCACGAACAGGTAGTCGTGGTAAGGCCAGAACCGCCCGGCGATTCCGGCGCAGTGTGCGGCCTTGGCCGTGGCCACCGCGTTCGGGTGGATCCCGGCGAGGGGGAAGTAGACGAAGTGAACACGCAAGCGACCCGTCTCGACGAACTCGGCGAAGAGGCCGGGAAGCGCGGCGAGTGCGAAGTTCCGGCAGTACGGACACTCGAAGTCTGAATACACCACCATGTCAACCGGCGCGCTCTGCGAGCCGAGCGACCGATAGTCATCCTGGGCGAGCGCCCGCTGCAGCGTGCCAGCGGCCAGGAGCAGGAGGATCGCGACCAGACACCGTGTCGGCGTGTTGATCAAGGCTTCGGTTCCTTTCTCTCGCCCTTCAGCAGCGACTCGACCTCGCGTTGGCCCTGGAGAAGGCGCCCGATGTCGTCGGCCACCTCGCGGGCGGCAGCCAGGTCGCCGGTGAGGCTCTCGACGCTGCCCGCGCCGGCCTGCATGCGCAACAGGCCGAGTCTGATCGTCTCGAGCGCGGCGACGGCCTCCGCCAGCCGCTGCTGTGTGGCGTCGCGTGCCGCATGCAGGTCGTGATCCAACCGCCGACGCTCCTCGGCTACGCTCGAGCGGGCGCGCGCGGAAGGCGACTCCGCCAGCGCGCGGCTGGTCCGCTCGCTACCCATCTTGGCGATGACGGCGTCCAGCTCCTCCAGCCGCCCCCGCATGTTCTGAGCATCGGCCTGGAGCTTTCGCACCACTTCGGGCAAATCGCTCAGGGCGCGGCGCATCGGCCGGGGAAGTTCGTCGAACAAACGGTCGGCCGCCAGCCCGATCGCCTGTTCCGTCGGTCGGTGCGTCGCCGAGGCGGCGCTCGGGACCCTCTTCCGCCCGAGTGAAGCGAGGCGGAAGACCCAGCTCCCCAGGCGGGAACGCCAGAACCGGTACCATAGCTCGCTGTCGAGATCGCGGCGCCGCTGCAAGCGCAGAGCCGCCAGAACCGCGGCACCGCCGCCCACGGTTAGGGAGGTGCCGGTGATCATGGCCAACGCATCGGGCGGGGCGCCCGGGAAAAAAGCGATAGCGACGCTGGAGAAAATGCCGACGCCCAATCCGCCGGCGGCGATGTAGCGAACCACCCGCTCGTAGCGCGAGGGCCCATGCCCGAACTCGAAGGCTCCCTCCTCCCGGGCCCGCTCGACCTCGCCTTTAAGAGCCGCCACCACGTCGTCGCGCCCGTAACCCGACTCGATCAAGCGGTGGGCCCGGCGCGTCAGGATCGCCAGCGGGACGACGGTCACGCCAGAGATGAAAACACCGAGTCCCGCGCTGAAGGCCAGCTCCGGTGGAAAACCACTGGCAACCACACCCGCGACCATGGTGAGCAGCCACAGGTACAGGAGCGTGCTGGCGCCGCCGAACCGGGAGCTGCGCTTGACGAAGACCCGGACCGCCACCGGCAGATCCCGGTGCTCATCGAGCAGCTGGCCGATGGCCGCCGCCAGCTCCGCGTCGCTGGCGAAACGCTGGACGGGCTCTTTGGCAAGACAACGATCGATGGCTCGCGCCAGCTTTCCCGGCACGTCTTTGGTCATCCGGGCCAATGGCGGAGGTGGCTCGGCGATGTGCTTGGCGAGCAGCGACGCGGGCGTCGGCGCCTCGAAAGGAAACCTGCCGGAGAGGGCGTAATAACCGACGACGCCGAGGGAGTAGATGTCGCTGGCCCCGCTGGCCGGCTCCCCTCGAGCCTGTTCCGGACTCATGAATTCGGCCGTGCCGGAGACGCGGGCTGGATCGCGCGCACCCACCTCTTCGGCGAGGCTGGCGATGCCGAAGTCCGCCACCAGCGCCCGGCCGCTGTCCGACTCGAGCAAGATGTTGTCCGGCTTCACATCCCGGTGGACGACGCCCTGACCGTGCGCGTAACCCAGCGCCCACGCGACCTCACGAAGGATGCGGGCAACCTCGGACGGCGGCCGCGGCCCCTGCCGGCGGATCCGTTCCCCGAGCGTCTCTCCGTCGACAAAGGCCATGGCGAAGAACACGAACTCGTCGACCTCGTCCACCGCGTAGATCGGCACGATGTTCGGGTGCGACAGCTTGGCGGCGGTGCGCGCCTCGCTGAGAAAGCGCTCGCGCAGATGCGGCCGGGTCGCCAGGGCGGGCGGCAGCAGCTTGAGGGCGACGGGCCGGTCGAGGCTGACCTCGCGAGCGAGGTAGACGATGCCCATCNNGCGCTCGATGGAGTAGCGCCCGGCGAGCGCTTGTTGCAGACGGAAAAACTCCGCGCTGGACTCGTCGATCACAGGGAGGAGCATGGAGAACGACGGAGGAAGCCGCAAGCCAGCGGCGGCGAGCTCTCGACGGACTCAGTAGCCTGAGCGGTCGTCGGTAGACAGGGCGCGGACGCGCTCGAGGTCGTGCGCGGCGACGATAGCCGGGGGCCAGTGGCCCTCCCGTACCGCGGCAGCCAGACGATCGAGCGTCTGGCGCGCGCGGCTCGCGGTGGCAGGATCGATCCACAGGCGGTCCACCGCCTCATCGAATTCGTCCTGGTCGAGAATCCGGAAGCTGCCGTCAGGGCGCACCCACAAGTCCAGGCACAGGTCGTGCATCGTCCAGATGCGACCCTGAATCTCCACCGGTGTGATGAGGTTCGCGTAGTAGCCGGTGAAGGTGCCGTCCCGCAGGTGGAAGCGGCCGATGTCGTACCAGGACCCGGGAAAGACGAACCAGACGATGGCCGCCCCGGGCTCGTAGATGACTTGATCATCGACACGCAATGCGGTGTCGAGCGTCGCCGGGTCGTGCAGCGTGATCTTGCAGTCGGCTCGATCGACGACGAGCCGCTGGACGAATACGTCGAGACGGTCAGGGAGGCGGCGGTAATGGATCTCGACGTCTGGCATAGCGATCCGCGTTTAGGCGCACACGGCGAGCGCGACGCCGTCGGCTCGCCTCACCCCGCTCGTTCCCGGCAAAGTCGCTTCGCCGAACGGGACGCTAATCGTAAAAAGACTTGCGAGCCAGGAGGCCGGGGGCCGGCTCCAGCCGCGGGCCGGCGTACGCCGCCCACTTCCGCAGCCGATCAGCGATCCGATCGAGGCCCAGAGAATCGGCGTAGCGAAGCAAGCCGCCTCGGAACGGTGGGAAGCCGGTTCCCATGATCATGGCGACGTCGAGGTCGGCAGGTGAGCTGGCGATGTTCTCGTCCAGGATCCGAGCCGCCTCGTTGATCATCGCGAGGATCAGCCTCCCCTCCGCGTCCTCCGGCTTCGGCGGCGTACCGGTCGCTGCCTCGGTCAGCAGCCGTTCGACCTCCGGGTCGACGCCGCGCTGCCGCGATCCGGAGTACCGATAGAAGCCTCGTCCGCCCTTCTTCCCCAGGAGTCCCATGGCCGCGACCTTCTCGATTGCGGGTGCCGGCGTGAATCGCTCGCCGAGACCGGACACCAGCGTGCGGCTCACCTCGGCGACCACGTCCAGACCGATCTCGTCCAGAAGCCGGAGCGGCCCCATCGGCATGCCGAAGCGGGACATCAGACGGTCGATGCTCTGGACCGTCATCCCCTCTTGCAGCAGGTACCCGGACTCGGTCAAATAGGCGGCGAGCACGCGGTTGACCACGAAGCCCGGGGCGTCGCGGACCAGGACCGGCGTCTTGCCGAGGCGGACCGCCAGCGCGAAGGCGGTGGCGAGCGTGTCGTCCGAAGTCCGTTCGCCTCTGACCAACTCGACCAGCGGCATGCGATGTGGTGGGTTGAAGAAATGCAACCCACAGACGCGCTCGGGTTGGCGAAGCCGATCCTGGAGTCGGGAGACGGAAAGTGCAGAGGTATTGGTCGCGATCACCGCTTCGCGTGGCAAGC
>JABAOH010012625.1_pt3 | contig 10395 bp, 11 predicted proteins | sample 7062181 | NCBI WGS metagenome assembly JABAOH01 (sample SAMN14538630, study PRJNA623070) | marine sediment metagenome | biome: marine biome [ENVO:00000428]; feature: marine pelagic biome [ENVO:01000023]; material: deep marine sediment [ENVO:00002113]; isolation source: pool of 5 deep marine... | reverse complement strand
CAAACGGAAGAAAGGAAAGAAATAGTCGTAATTTCCTTTTTTGAATGGCGCGCTCGCATGATCTTTAGTACAACTTGAAATGATGTATTGCTGTAATCTTTAATCTAGTGTTTACTTTGATACATTCCCTTCTGTCAGACTAAGTTTATATCTACTATGATGTGTGTGATTCTAACGTATGCTTTATTGTTGATGGAATAAATAATTCAATATGTTTTATTTTGATAAAATAGAAGATTCTTGCTGAAATCTTTAATACTAGAAATGGTCAAATAATACATGTATGATGATGATTTTTGGGGAGGCGATATGTTGAAGTTTGAAGATGCCGGGGTGATTATAGCATCGATGGCTGTGGTTGCTTTTTTTATTGTGGTTCCCTTATGTATGCCAGAGATTACGTTAGTTCCAGGAGATACGTATCCATATCCTCCAGTTGGTGGTGAGGCAAAGCCAATAAACGCGCCGGTGAATAAGCCGGAAATACCAACTTTCTGGATGTGGCTATCAATAATCATACTATCTTTGGCTTCAGCTGCATACATACTGTTTATGTCGAGAAAAGAAAGAGATTCAGAGACCAATTCTTAAACAAACAATCAAAGAACCAGTTAGGTACGTTTAGTTGGTACTAATTTAGCTACTAGAACCTAGTTGCTAGGATTCTCATTACTAGAAATCCATAATTGTATGTAGAGTTAGTTCTTTCCTAAGTTTTTAGTAACACTTGCATGGGCGGCCTAGTTACTCATATGCATGCATGCAAAGAACCAACTAAGATAATCGAAGTTTCTTTCACAAATCATAAAAACTGAAGTAGATAGTACTGAAGCGAAAATTAACAGTGATGTGATGTGAACAGGGAAATAATATTGTTAACTTTGGTTTCCGTGTTCTTGTTGTCTGCAATGGTTGTGACATCCCCAGCGCAAACGAGAACAGTTGGTGTTTCAGAGGGTGATTGGTTTAAGTATGACGCTAGTTTTGATTGGACCTCTACCGACCCAAGTGCGACAATCCCTATTTCGCTGATTGAAACAGAACGGACGATGATAGCGATTGTGGAGGTTTCTGGCAAAAACGTCAGTGGTCAATTGACAACGTATTACAAAAACGGAACGGAGGAGACTGTCGGTGGTTATGTAGATGTAGAGACTGGAGAAGGCGAGAAAATGGCTATGTTTATTGTTTCAGCTGATCTTGGAGAGAATGACACAATATATGCTTCTGAAGGGTGGTCCTTTGCGAAAATAAATGAAACTATTGTTCGAACTTATCCAGACATGCTGAGGGATACAAATCACCTAAACATTACAGCCGTATTCTCATCTGAGGAGTTCTATCAATCCATGTCATTGAATTACTACTGGGACAAATCAACTGGAATTCTTGTTGAATTGTCAGAAGTAGTAGTTACTGTAGCATACGATTACGTGACAACTTCGTCTTTGCTAAGTAGAATTACCGACTCAAACGTTTGGATAGTTNNAGATGGAACAACCCATCGGCATTCTCTACTTATTTACCTGTGGAACACGAGATTTCCACAAGTTCATTCAACCTCATGTTACTGCCGTTGACAGTATTTGGTATAATGGAAAGATATGTAAAGAAGGTGGGAAAGCTACAAGTATCGCTAATAGGTTTCACTTGGTCGATGGTAATGATTTTTGTGCCATTAATCTCAATCTTACTCCTAGGTCAATGATTGAAACTGCCTTCGCACCAACACAAAAACAGAAAAAGAGGGGATGTTGCGGGGGGTATCTCCACGCGCATGCCTATCGAACTTTGTAGCCCGCAAAACAAGTTTCTGCTAAGAGTCAAAATAGAGAACAGAAAAAAGGGGAGTTTTGCGGGAGATATCTCCAACGTTTGAGGAAACAGACAAAACATCTAAATTCAGCAGACAAAATATCATCACAGAAATGTCTATCAATAACCGCAACAGGATTCTCATAGGGCTAGAAATTCACACTCAATTAACCAGCCTAAAAACCAAACTTTTCTGCGGGTGCTCCTCAGATTATAGAGGCAAAAGCCCCAACACCTTAGTGTGTCCAGTTTGCTTCGGAATACCAGGCGCTCTTCCCGTCCTCAACAAGAAAGCGGTCGAGTTCGCGGTGATGGCGGCGTTAGCCCTAAACTGTGATGTGTCAGAGCGTATGTTCTTCTTCCGAAAAAATTACTACTACCCAGACATGCCTAAAAACTTCCAGATATCCCAATACGACCGGGCAGGAGGAGTTCCGCTGGCTGTTGACGGTTTTCTCTACATTGAAGTTGGCAGAAAAAGAAAGAAGATTCGGATTAGCCGAGTTCATTTGGAGGAGGACCCCGGAAGACTGGTTCACCTAGGACCTATTGATCAATCACCCTATACCCTAGTCGATTACAACCGATCAGGCATTGCCCTCCTAGAAGTCGTTACAGATCCAGACCTTAATAGTCCAAAGGAGGCAAGAGTTTTCCTTCAAAAGCTGCGGTCAATACTGGAACATCTAGAAATATTTAACGGAGGGTTAGAGGGAGCCATGCGATGCGACGCTAATATTTCCCTCGCAGGCGGGACCAGAGTTGAAATCAAAAACATTTCTTCCTTCAAAGAAGTGGAACGTGCATTATCCTTCGAGATTATGAGACAAAAAGATCTGTTGGAAAAGGAACTTGCAGTTGAGCGTGAAACGAGACACTGGGATGAAACACGTCGAATAACCATCACGCTACGCACCAAAGAGGAGGAACACGACTATCGATATTTCCCCGAGCCTGATCTTGTTCCAATCGTAGTCACAAAAGATTTCATCGGAAAAATTAAGGAGGAAATGCCGGAGCTGCCTGAGGCTCGAACAAAACGTTTCACAACCACGTACAAAATCCCCAAATACGACGCCGAAGTCTTGGTGAGCGACAAGGCGCTTGCAGATTTTTTCGAAAGATGCTTAAAATTGTACAATAAACCAAAGGAAATCAGCAATTGGATGATGAGCGACCTCCTACGTTGTCTTTACGAAAACAACCTTGAACTCTCAGAATCCAAAATCACCACAGAACATCTCGTTGAAATGATAAGGCTAATAGATGAGGGAACAATAAGCGGAAAAATCGGTAAGAGGATTCTCCCCGAAATGGTCTTAACTGGACGAGGTCCATTGCAAATCATTGAAGAAAAGGGTTTGATAAAAATAGCTTCCCGAGAAGCCCTTGAAAAGACGGTGGACAGAGTATTCAAGAAGAATCCAAAGGCTGTGAAAGACGCCCTCCTAGACGAAAAAGCTGCTCACTTTCTAGTGGGTCAACTCATGAAGGAAACAAAAGGTAGGGCAGATCCCCAATTAGCCAACCAAATAATACGGCAAAGATTGGAGGCTATAAAGGCAAAGGAAAGCTCCTAGCTAGAAGCTCCTTTTCCTTCCTCTTCTGATAGGTACACAAAGAGAAAAACCCCTGCTGTGAAGGCGGCTAAACCGACTAGAAGGACAACAAGTCGGGGGACCTCCAGTCTGTCAAGGACGTAAAGCAGATATGTGGGTCCCCCGAAAATAAGGAAGACTGCAAGAAGCCTCATCAACGCCTTTGCAAAGCTTTTTTGTCCCTTCTTTAATGATCGAAGGAAAGCCATGATTATCCCTTCAAGTGTAACCTACGTTTTGCAGATGAATACGTTATGTTTCTCTCTTAACGCTTTCCCTTCACTGGTTCAAGTCTTTCTTTTGCACTTGTCCTAGACTCTTCGTTAGGAATTTGAAAACGGAGAGGGCGGATTCTCTGTCGGCTCTAATGCCAGTTGTCGCGCCCAACAAGCATACGCCCTCCCATCCACGTTTTTTCGCGAGTCCCAATAGCAAGCCTGTTGCTCCCATAATTCTTCCCTTGCCATAGATCACGGCGCCTTTATCCACGTTTTCTGAAGCAAGTTTCTCAGAGGTGGCGGCTACGTAAACTTTGCCTCCTGACTGTGGTGTGGGCACTCCACCCATTGTGACTATGAATTTGCATCCGTATTTCTCTGCAAAAACTAGGATTTCGTCGCACAGATCATAGTGGGCTAACAGGTCTTCTAGGGAGGGCTGTGAATCTCCTGTTAGGATAATGAATTGGTTCTTTTCGGTTGAGGCTGTGTAGAATTCGTAGCGGGGTGGACGGCATGTTCCATCTTCGTTCACGATTACGTAGTCCGGGAAGGATGGAGAATACAATTCGGCGAAAACTTTGGCGCGGGTGAATTCGATGAGGAGCTGCGCTGCGATTTTTCCCACGTTTCCAAATCCGGGAAGGCCCTCCACAAAAATTGGTTTTTCTAACTGTGGCTCAAAGAAATGGCGGAAGTAAGGTTTGTCCATGAATTCACCTAGGCCTTAGTGGATTCGGCAGACTATAGACTTTTCGCAGTGTCGATTGAATGGGAGGGCTGAACTGATTGAATCTTAATCTTCCTTTCCTAAGTTATATAACAGATTTTCGTGTAATCTTAGGCGATGCCGTATGTGGTGGTTTCAGAGTCCTAAAATTGCCTTTGGCGAAGACGCCCTAGAAGTTCTGAAGGATCTAAAGGGAAAGGAGGCGTTCATCGTCACGGACAACACAATTCGAAGTCTTGGCTACGTTGACATAGTTTCAAGCTACTTGAAGGAAGCTGGAATGGATATAAGAGTTTTTGACAAGGTCGAGTCGGAGCCATCTAAAGAAAACGTTATAGAGGGCGCCAAAACGATACGAGAGTCTGCGCCAGACTGGATAATCGGCTTAGGCGGCGGCAGTTGCATGGACGCGGCTAAAGTCATGTGGGTGCTTTACGAAAGACCCGACATCAAAATGGAAGAGATATCTCCCCTCGTTGAACTCGGACTAAGAAAAAAGGCAAGACTAATCTGCATTCCTACAACCAGCGGAACTGGTTCAGAAACCAGCTGGGCGGCGGTGATCACCAACAAGAAGGAACATCTCAAAATGGAGTTGGCCTCAAGAGACCTCTATCCAGACCTATCCATAGTTGATCCAAAGCTTCCCGTTGGAGTACCTAAAAGGATTGCAGCCGATGCCGGTATCGACGTCCTTATCACAGCCGTGGAAGCCCACGTTAACCAGTGGAAAAACGACTTCTCTGACGCGCTAGCAATAAAAAGCATACAACTTTTCTTCAAATACTTTCTAAGGTCCTACGAAAACGAGAATGACAAAGAAGCCAGAGAAAAGATGCATAATGCAGCAACAATCGCAGGACTAGCCTTCAGCAACTCCCAAGCTGGAGTTGCCCACGCTATGGGGCACTCCTTTGGAGCCATATTCAAAGTACCTCACGGCAAGGCAACAGGTGTCTTCTTTCCATACTCAATCGAATTTGCCGTCAAAGAAGCTGGAGAAAGATATGCTGAGATTGCGAAAGCCATTGGCATCGAAGCGCCGTCAGTTGAGGCAGCGGTCAAGAAGCTCGTGGACACTATCAGGACCCTTATGAAAAAGATAGGTGAACCTTTAACCGTCAAAGAAATGGGGATAAAATGGGAAGATTACAGTCAAAAGTTAGATGAACTCGTGGCGAAAGCCGAGATGTCAGCCTGCAACTTCGTTAGTCCTCGGGTGGCAAGCAGCGCAGAACTAAGGAAACTGTTCACCTACGCCTTTGAAGGCAGGACTGTAGATTTCTAGCAGGATTTAAATCGTTGTCCAAGAGCTAACTTCAACTTGAAACCGCCACTGGAACTTTCTCCTTTGGAGGCTCCTCTGCTTCAGGGAATTCACAGCCGTCTAGCCATATCGTAGCCAAAAGCTCAAAGTCTGGAGGTATCACTTCTCTGTCAATTTCTACATCTAGCACAGCGGGTAGACCAGAATCCGCTGCTCTTTGCAAGGCTGGCTTAATCTCGGAGGGCTCAACCACTCTTTCACCATAGCAGTTCATAGCTTGGGCAACCTTGTCGTACCGAATGTCACTCAAGTCAACGCCGATGTATCTTTTTGAGTAAACCATTGTTTGCCCAGATTTTATCATGCCCCACGCTAAGTCGTTGGCTACTATGAACATGACTGGCAGCTTAAGGCGACTCGCTGTCTCTAATTCTTGAATGTTGAAGCCAAAGGCACCGTCTCCGGTGATGCAATACACTTGTTTCGAAGGAACAGCGAGCTTAGCTGCGATTGCGTAGGGAATGCCTGCTCCAAGATGCCCCGAATCTCCAGATACGCAGCTTACGTAAGTGTTCGGTCCATATACTCGATTGAGGTACAAACACCAGACAGCCGTGTTTCCCCCATCAACCACGGTGACGGCGTCTCTGGGAAAGAATTCCCGTACCTCTCTTATCAATCGCAAAGGATGAATGGGTATGCTGTCTGACCGAGATATTTTCTCGTACTCCCTAAGCCAACTTTTCTCCACTTGCTTGTAAACCTGAAGGGACTCGCGTTCTTCCTTCTTTGGGGTATATTTTCTTATTGTTTCCAAGATGGCACGGAGGGTTGACTTTGCGTCTCCGACTATTCCAATGTCTACCTGACGGTTGAGTCCAATCATGTCGCTAGATATGTCTATCTGAATAAATTTCTGCTGAGAGGGGTCGCCCCAAGCCATAGGTGGTTGCCCCCACATTTCTATGTCTCCAAGCCGGCCTCCAACGAGAAGCACTATGTCGGCTTCAACCTGAGCAACAAGAGCTCCAGTGCCTGGGGAACCTGGGATAAGACACAGGGGATGATCCTCTGGAATGGCGCTTCTGCCGCTCATGGAAGTAGTTACTGGGGCTTGCAAATACTCTGCGAGTTCAATTAGCTCTCTAGAGGCTCCTGACCGGAGAACCCCGCCTCCAGCGTGAATAAGTGGTAATTTGGCTTTTACAAGCATCATGGCGGCTTGGTCTACTAACGAGGGGTCTCCAACGGGTCGCTCGGTGGGTCTGTAACTTAAGGGATGAACAATTTTGATTTTATCCTCATCTCCTGGTTCAAAAAGGACGTTTGAGGGAAAATCGAGATGAACCGGACCTGGTTTCTCTGATGTGGCTATACAAAAAGCTCGCTGAGTAAGCTCTGGAATGCGGTTCCAGTGGGAGACAAAAGCGTTCCATTTGGTGACTGCCTTAAAGAGTGAAATTTGATCCAAGGCTTGCATAGAACCGTGGTCTGGGTATGAACGCCATGCCTGATTCTGGGCTGTGATCACGATCATGGGAATGCTGTCTGCGAAGGCAGGGTAAACTCCCCCAACCAAGTTTGCGGCTCCTGGTCCAACTGTCCCAAGGCAGACTCCTGGTTCTCCAGTCGTTCGTGCCCAAGCGTCTGCCGCGTGAGCCGCTGCAGCCTCGTGGCGCATTGTAATGAAGTCGATGCGTTTGTCTTTGTAGATGGCGTCTAGGATAGGGTATAATTGGTCTCCAGGTACGCCGAACACGTATCGAACGTTCTCTTGGACGAGATAACGTTTCAGAATCTCGCCACCAGTTAAACGAGCCATACAAATCCCTGTTTCACAGTTGTCTGTAATTATTTATATTCTTTAACTAAAGTCGAGGGCAAAGCAAAAGATTTATCGACTGTTGGCGACAAACAGAATTGCATGATCGTGGAATCACGCGTTTATTCTTATCGTTGGGTCGTTCTTGTTGCGTATATGATTGTTGCGGCGATCTCGCAATTGCTATGGCTGAACTTTGCCACAATAACAACTCCTCAAATGGAAAACCTGTTCGGGGTATCAAAGTCTGATATAGGACTTCTGTCCGCTGTTTGGCCCCTACTTTTCATACCTCTCTCTATACCAACCGGGATGCTAGTTGACACGAAGGGGTTCAAGCTAACTGCAACCTTCGGGGCGGCGATCATGGCCCTTTTCGCTGTTCTCAGGATTTTTTCCGGGAAAGATTTTACTTTGCTACTCATTTTTCAGGCGGGTGCAGCCCTAGGGCAACCCTTTGTCTTCAACGGCATCTCAAAACTTGCAACACTATGGTTTCCTCTTAAGGAGCGTGCTCTAGCGACAGGGCTCGGCACCATGGGATTGTTCCTTGGAATGATAATTGCCCTAACCCTTACCCCTTTCCTCGTCCCNNATCGTTCTAGCGAGAGAAAAACCTGCAATACCTCCAGAGGTTTCTGAAGCAGAATTGGGCGCAACTTTTTCTCTTAGGGGCATGGGAAGAATCGCACGATCAAAGGATTTCGTGATCCTTGAAGTCTTGTTTTTCATTGGCGTTGGGCTTTTCACCGGGCTAGCTCAATGGATTGAAAGCATTTTGGTGCCACGTGGCATAAGTAGCACTGATGCTGGGATAATTGCTGGGTTAATGATAGTCGGAGGCATCATCGGATCGATTGTTATTCCAGAGATTTCTGATAGAATCATGCGTAGGAAGCCGTTTGCAATAATAGATTTGGGGGTCGCTGCGTTCATGCTTTTCTATCTAGCAGTAGGTGCAGACTATACGCTTCTTCTCATCGCAAGTTTCATCCTAGGATTTTTCTTAATGTCCGCTCTGCCTATAGGCCTTGAAATGTCAGCTGAACTGGTTGGGCCTGTTATGGCGGGGAGCGCCTCGAGCCTCTTGTGGCTTTTCTCTCAGGTTGGGTCACTCGTCCTTATAGTAGGTATGGAATCTCTAAGCAATGAAACGCTCTACCCCGAAAACCCCTTCTACCTCTCTGTTATTCTAATTCTGATTCTTGACTTAGTTGCCCTCGCACTATGTTTCATGCTTAAAGAAACAGGACGTAAACCAGTAACATGACAACATACCCCCCTCTGTGAAGAGGAAAACCGCGCGCGCAGATTTGTCCTTTCGTGAATGTTAGCTGCTTACCGTAAGGTCTGTAGTGCAACTCTTAGTTCTTCATGTTCCTTGGCCATCTCCTTTATCGGAGTTCCCTTCATCACGGCTTCCACGGCTTGTCTGAAAGCCTTCCCACCAGCGGTTGCGCCCATAGGGTGAGCATGAATGGCTCCTCCGGTCCCTATAACAATGTCGTAACCGAGATCCTTCACAATTTCTGGTGTCATTGCTGGTGTTATCCCCCCGCTGGGCATCGGAAACGTCCTCTTCAAATGATAGAAAGGGAACACAAGATCATGGGCTACTTTTATGTATCTCTCCTGCATGAAAGGCGCTTTTCCGTACGGCGCGGGATAAACTACAATGTCTGCTCCTGCAAGCCTGGGTAATTTTCCCAGTATCAGATTGGAAGACATCCCTGAGTATGGAGAAACGTATATGGTTCCGGAGAAGTCCATGTGGGCGAGAATAGGCACGTTTATGCTTGGATCTTCTGCCAACTCTCTNNGCTTTTTCGGCGTTTTCGAGAACCTTTGATGCTCTGTTCGTTACGTTCACTGTATAAAGGGTTTTTTCTCCCTTTTCTTCATTAGCCTTTTCTATCGATTCCATATACTTTGGAACTCTTTCCTTAATTGGGTTGAAGGTAGGGTTTCCAAGGAGTTCATCATCTTTAATCATATCAATCCCTCCCAAGGCTGCCTCGTAAGCAAGTCTCGCCCCAACCTGCGGTGTAAAGCCTGTGCATGGCTTGATCATATTGTTAATCAAAGGTCTGTCTCTGACACCGAGAAGCTTCCTTATCCCCTCAATTCCGAATTTCGGCCCCTTGAACCCTTCTACATACTTTTTCGGAAATCTGATGTCCAAGATTTTGATTTTTTCCCAGCACATTACGTTTCCTGCCACAGTCGATAGCATCATGGGGATCTGTTGACCAAAGTTCACGATCGGAAATGCAATTTGGATGATGTAATTTCTCTCCTTGACATCTGTGGGAGCTAAAACCTCGGGGAACGGTGTCTCGAAGACGCCAACAACTTTTGCCACATGCTTTTTTCTCACATCCGGTGTTTCTTCAGGAACGGGTACCCACGTTCCAGTGCTCTGTTCTATCGCGATCGCCCGCGCCGTATCCCAAATGTCCAATGTCGGGGGCAAAGATATAAAGTAAGTTGCAATCGCATATTCCTCTGTATCTACACCTTCCGGAAGTGCTTCAGGATGCGCTTCTATCTCTTCATATTTACCAAATTTCCATCTGAACAAAATTCACCCAGCCTTTGTCTTATCTTTATATAATTTATTATTTCTAATAAATAAATGAAGACTCAAATATCGAGATAGAAGGTGCGAAAGCATGAGAATTACAGTTCTAGGTGGATGCGGCGCAGTTGGAAGCATAGCTGTGAGGACCCTTGCTTCGAGTGATACTTTCTCAAAAATTGTAATTGGTGATCTGGATTTGCAGAAGGCAAGAAAGCTTGCTTCAGAATTAGGGTCAGAAAAAGTTTTAGCTATCAAGGTAGACGCTTCAGATCCAGATGGCATCAAGGAAGCCATCAAGGGGTCTTCGGTAGTGCTGAACTGCATTGGTCCTTTCTATGAGTTCGGGCCGAGGGTACTTAGAGCA
>JABAOH010148488.1_pt2 | contig 10396 bp, 7 predicted proteins | sample 7062181 | NCBI WGS metagenome assembly JABAOH01 (sample SAMN14538630, study PRJNA623070) | marine sediment metagenome | biome: marine biome [ENVO:00000428]; feature: marine pelagic biome [ENVO:01000023]; material: deep marine sediment [ENVO:00002113]; isolation source: pool of 5 deep marine... | reverse complement strand
CCGGCGCCGTTGGGACCGAGAAAGCCGAACACCTCGCCCTGGCCGACGGCGAAGTCGATGTGGTCCACGGCCACGAAGTCCCCGAACTTGCGGGTGAGGCCGCGCACCTCGATGGCGTTGTGGTTGCTCATGGGGTGCCCCGGCGTGATTCGACAGCCCGGCGAAAGCTAGCGAACCCAGGAGGCTAGTGGCCCCTGCTGCGGCGAACTACCGCCGCTCAGTGGGGCAGGAACTCCTCCGTCCACTCCTCGCTGCGGCCCCACAGCTCGGCGGCGAGGGCGTCGTCCTGTGCCAGGGCGCTGGGGGCCCGGGGACGCTCATCGGCGTAGTAGCCCCCGGTCTCGGAGGCCAGCTCGGGAGCGGCGGCGCAGAAGACCGGGGTGCGGGCCCCTTCCTCCGGAGTGCGCAGGCGCCGGGTGACCAGCGCCCGCACCGGCCGCGGCAAGTTTCGCCAGATGTCGGTCGCTACCACCCCGGGATGGGCCGCGTAGGTGGTGATCCCGGTGCCCTCGAGACGCCGGGCCAGCTCCCGCGTGAAGAGCACGTTGGCCAGCTTGGAGCGCTGATACTCCGGAAACCCCCCCACCGAGCGGGTACGCCTGCGCACCGCTTTCCAGTCGATGCCGGTGGCTCGGTAATGGGCGTCGCTGGCGACCGTGACTATGCGCGCCGGTGCCGAGGCCTCCATGCGGGGCAGCAGCCACCTGGTGAAGACGAAGTGGCCGAGGTGGTTGATGCCGAAGGCTCGCTCGAAGCCGTCCACCGTCTTGCCCCGCCCGCCGCCCACGCCGGCGTTGTTGACCAGCACATGCAGCGGCAGCTCCCGGTCGAGCAACGCCTGGGCCGCCTCCCGCACCGAGGCCAGCGAGGCCAGGTCCAGGTGGAGGTACTCGCCCCGGCCCCCCTCCAGGGAACGGATCTCGTCGACCACCGGCCGCGTCCGCTCCTCGGATCGGGCGGCGAGCACGATGCGGGCGCCGCGACGGGCCAGCTCCCGCGCCGTGGCCCGGCCGATCCCGGTGTTGGCGCCGGTGACCACACATACCCGGCCCTCGAGGTCCCAGCCCTCCGCCATGGCCCGGCAGCGTAGCCGCCGCCGTCTGCCGCTACCGCCGCCCGGCCGATCGCACGGGTGCCCCGCGACGCGTCTAGGGCTTGAACACGGTGACGGTGTCGGCTACCTCATTGTCGCCCGGCGCATACGTGAGCCCCTTGGCGAACACGCCGATCACCGTGAAGCTGACGCTGGGCACCCTCCGCCGCAGGACCAGCGCCATGGTGCAGGTGCCGTCGCCCAGGGTGACGCAAGAGCTGGAGGTGCCGTCCCCCCACACTCCGGTAACGGTGGCACCGCCGAGCGGAGCATGGGCGGTGTCGTGCACCAGCACGCCCACCCATGCCACCCAGTAACCGCCGGTCAGCCCCTCGCTCCATCCGCTGAGACCACCGAGGTGCATCGTGTCGGGGGGCGGCGCCGGGTTCACCGTGATCGACACCGTGGCCGGCGTCGACTGGGCGGCGCCGTCGTCGGCCCGATAGGTGAACCAATCCGACCCGCTGAAGCCGGGGGTGGGGACATAGCTGAACGATCCGTCGGCGTTGAGGGTGAGGGTGCCGTTGGCGGGATTGGTGTCCAGCACTGCCGTCAGCCCATCCCCATCCACGTCGGAGTCATTGCCCAACACCCCCGGCGCGGCCACGTTCAGGGTGGTGTCCTCATCGGTGGTGTAGGCATCGTCGACCGCCACCGGCGCGTCGTTGACCGCGTTCACCGTGATCGTCACCGTGGCCACGTTGGAATCGGCCAGACCGTCGTTGGCTCGATAGGTGAACGAATCGGCGCCGTTGAAGTCGGCGTTGGGGGTGTAGGTGAACGACCCGTCGGCGTTGAGGGTGAGGGTGCCGTTGGCGGGATTGGTGTCCAGCACCGCGGTCAGCGGATCCCCCTCGACGTCGGTGTCGTTGCCCAACACCCCCGGCGCGGCGATGTTGAGGGTGGCGTCCTCGAACATGGCATAGCCCGGGTCGTCGACCGCCACCGGCGGGTTGTTGGCCGCGGCGATGGTGGCGGTGGTGGTGTCGCCGGCGGTGGCCCCGCCGTCGTCGGTCACCGTCAACGTCACGGTGTAGGTGCCGGCTGCCGCATAGCTATGCGTCGGGGTCACCCCGCTGCCGGTGTTGCCGTCGCCAAAGTCCCACATGTAGGAGGTGATGGCGCCGTCCACGTCGAACGAACCCGACCCGTCGAAGCCAACCGGCGATCCCTCCACCCCCGCATAGGGGCCGTTGGCGTCCGCCACCGGCGGGTCGTTGACCGGGTTCACCGTGATGGTCACCGTGGCCACATTGGAGTCCGCCAGCCCGTCGTTGGCCCGGTAGGTGAAGCTGTCGGTGCCGTTGAAATCCGGCGCCGGCGTGTAGTCGTAGGAGCCGTCCGAATTGAAGTTCACCGTCCCGTTGCCGGGATCCGTCTCCAGCGCCGCCGTCAGCGGATCCCCGTCGGCGTCGGTGTCGTTGCCCAGCACGCCCGGCGCCGCCACCAACAACGAAGTGTCCTCCGCGGTGCTGGCGGCGTCGTCCACCGCCACTGGGGCGTTGTTGGCTGGCGGAGCCGTCCCCACCGGTCCGTGGAAGAGATCGAACAGGAACCCACCGCCGGCACCGTTGTTGGGACTACCGGCGTAGGGCCAGATCTCCAGTCGGTAAGTGCCTGCCACGGTGGGCATCACGTGGAAGGTCTCCTGCTGGCCCATGCCGCCGCAATCGCCGTTGAGCGGGCACTCGCTCACCGCCAGCACCACGTCGTTGGGGTCGAGCAGCCGGGCGTCCAGGTCGGGGCTCCATTCCCACAGGAAACAGACGCCCGCGAACTCCAGCGTGCACAGCGGCGCCCCGTCGATGAGGATGGTGGCGCCAATGGGCCGGCCCAGGTCCTCTACGGTGAACTGGTAGGTGTAGAGGCCGTTGTTGGCCACCGAGTCGGTGACGCTGAAGTGCTGGGGTAGGTCGATACCCCCGGAATCGCCACCCGCCGCCGCTACCGCGGCGTAGCCATCGAGCAGGCCGGCGCCCCAGTTGGTGTCGGCCCCGATCGCACCGAGGTCGATGGCGGTGGCAGCGAGCAGGGCCTTGGCCCCCGCCGGGGTCAGTGAGGGGTCGCGCTGGAGGGCCAGCGCCACCGTTCCCGCCACGAAGGGGGTGGCCATGGAGGTTCCGGACAGGGCTCGGTAGCCGGTGCCGGTGTTGGCGTTGGCGGCGACGATGGCCACCCCCGGACCGGTGATGTCCGGCTTGAGCCGGCCGTCGAGCGTGGGGCCCCGGCTGGAGAAGGGCGCCAGGTAGGGACCGTCGGTGATCTTGGCGGCGGCGGCCACCGTGATGGCCCCCTCCGCCGCACCCGGGGAGCCGACGGTCTCCGGTCCGTCGCCGGAGTTGCCGGCGGCGATGATCCCGATCAGCCCCTGCGCCACCGCGTTGTTGACCGCCTGGCTGAGGGCGTCCTGGCCGTCGGATCCCGTCGCAGTACCCAGGCTCATTGAGAAGACCCTGGCGTTGTTCTCTATGCACCACTGGATGGCGGAGATGATGACGCTCTCGGAGCCGCTGCCGGCCGAGTTCAACACCTTCGCAGCGAGCAGGCTCGCCCCCGGCGCCACCCCCCCGTAGCGGGAGGCGTCCACCGACGGACCTTGACCGTCGCCCAACAGCATCGAGGCGACGTGGGTGCCGTGGTAGTGGTCGTCGTAGGGCGTCAGCTGATTGTTGATGAAGTCGCGCCACGCCACTATCTGGGAGTCGGTCTGCTCGTGGTTGGGATCGACGCCGGTGTCGAGCACGCATACCCGCACCCCCGATCCGTCGACTCCGAAGGCGGTGCGGGCGGCGGCGGTCCCGTAATCGGCGTTGGCTTCATCCATGACCGGGGAGACCTCGAAGTCCTCCTCGACCCGGAAGACTCCCGGCACCCCGGCGAGGGCCCGGATCTGGGCGGCGGTGAGCCGGGCCGCGAAGCCGTCCACCAGCCGGAAGCGGCGGGTCACCTCGAAGGGCCCGACCGCGCGCGTCGCGCGAGGCACGTCGGGACGGCCGGCCCAGGTGACGACCACGTCGACCCGTTCGTTGGCCGCCAAGTCTTCGAGACGAAGCTGAAGGCCGTCGGAGATCCCGTCGCCGTCGGCGTCCGCCAACGCGGGTGCCACATCGGATGTTCCTGTTCCCGCCGGAGCGGCCGCCGCCGGAACCGACGAGGCCACCAGCATCACTGCCAACAAGAAGGCCAGCACTACACGTCGCACGACTCCCTCCCCTCGAGGTCGACGCAGTCTCCAGCCCGCAGACATTGTGGACTGAACACTCTGCGTGGTCAAGGGTTGTACCTCGTCTCCGACCCTACCCTTATGCAGCGGCCGGTCGCGGCGGGAGGGAGGCCGCCCGTGGCACCCGCCCCCCGTCGCTAGCCTTCACCCCATGTCCGACTACACCGCTCCACTGCGTGAACTCCGCTTTGTGCTGCGCCACATCGGCGGCCTCGACGACATCTGCGCTCTCGAGGCCTTCCGGCACGCCGACCCCGACACGGTGTTCGCCGCTCTCGACGAAGGGGCCCGCTTCATGAGCGAGGTAGTGGCCCCCACCAACCGCACCGGCGACCAGGAAGGCTGCCGCCGCGACGAAGCCGGCAACGTCGTCACACCCGACGCCTTCAAGGACGCCTACAAGCAGTTTCGCGCCGGCGGCTGGGGAGCCGTTCCCTTCCCGCCCGAGTTTGGAGGCCACGGCTTCCCCTGGTTGGTGGGCCTGGCCATCCAGGAGATGTTGACCACCGCCAACATGGCCTTCTCGCTCTGTCCCATGCTCACCCAGGGAGCCATCGAGGCGCTGCTGGCTCACGGCAGCGACGAGCAGCAGCACACCTACCTCGAGAAGCTGGTCACCGCGGAGTGGACCGGCACCATGGTGCTCACCGAGCCTGAGGCCGGCTCCGACCTGGGCCTGGTCCGGACCAAGGCGGTGCCCGCCGCCGACGGCGCCTGGCGTCTCACCGGCACCAAGATCTTCATCACCTGGGGAGAGCACGACCTCACTGAGAACATCATCCACCTAGTGCTGGCCCGCACCCCTGGGGCGGCGGCCGGCACCAAGGGACTGTCCATGTTCGTCGTCCCCAAGGTGCTGGTGAACCCCGACGGGACGCTCGGGGAGCGCAACGACGTCGCCTGCGTGTCGATCGAGCACAAGCTGGGCATTCACGGCAGCCCTACGTGCGTGATGTCCCTGGGGGACGGGGAGGGAGCGGTCGGCTATCTGGTCGGCGAGGAGCAGCGCGGCATCCACTACATGTTCACCATGATGAACAACGCCCGCCTCACCGTGGGCCTGGAGGGGGTGGGCATCGCCGAGCGCGCCTACCAGCAGGCGCTCCGCTACGCGCAGGAGCGCCGTCAGGGCCGGGCGATAGGCGCCCCGCCGGGCGAGACCTCGCTGATCATCGAGCACCCCGATGTGCGGCGCATGCTGATGACGATGAAAGCCTCCATCGAGGCCATGCGCGCCCTCATCTACTTCACCGGCGCTCACACCGACCTGGCGCTCCACCACCCCGATCCGGATACCCGCCGCGCCGCCGGAGAAGTGGTAGAGCTGCTCACCCCCGTGGCCAAGGCCTGGCCCACCGACCTGGGGGTGGAGCTCACCTCGCTGGGCATCCAGATCCACGGCGGCATGGGCTACGTGGAGGAGACCGGCGCCGCCCAGCACTACCGGGACGCCCGCATCGCCCCCATCTACGAGGGCACCAACGGCATCCAGGCGATCGACCTGGTGGGCCGCAAGCTGGCGCTGCGCGGTGGCGCGGCGGTGCGCGATCTGCTGGGGCAGATGACGGCTCTCGATGGTGAGCTGGCCGAGGCCGGCGAGGAGCTCGCCGCGATCCGCCGCGGCCTCGCGGACGGGGTAGCCGCCGTCACCGAGGCCACCGCCTGGCTGGCGGCCCACGGGCCGGAGAACCCCAATGCCGCGCTGGCGGGCGCCACTCCCTACCTGCGCATGTTCGGAACCGTCACCGGGGGCTGGCTGCTGGCCCGGGGCGCACTGGCCGCTACCCGGCAACTAGTAGCGGGCGGCGGCGACGGTGACTTCCTCACCGCCAAGGTGGCCACCGCCCGCTTCTACGCCGAGCAGATTCTTCCCCAGGCGCGGGGCCTGCTGCCGGCGGTGACCGGCGGGGTCGAAGACTTGTTCGCCATCCCCGTCGAGCACCTCGGCCCCTGAACTTCCCCCGGGGATGCCACCATGGGCCGTGACCCGGTCCTGGTGAGGTGTCATGAGACTGCTCTATCGTCACCGCAAGCTGGTGCAGGCTGCCGCCGTCGCCCTGGCAGTCCTGCTGTTGGTTGCTGTCCTGGCAGCGCTACCCGAGGCACTGCGACGGCCCGCGGGCTTGCTCACGCTCGGCGGGCTGCTGCTGGGAGCGGCCCTTCTCGCCGCCCGGCTGCGGCGCTGGGTGCCCCGCCGTGCCATCGTCGAGCTCGATCTCGAGCGCGGGGTGGTGGAACGGCTCCCCGACCACCCGGCAGGCCGCCTGCTCGCCGCCGAGGCATTGGTGCTGCGCGACGTGGTCGACGCGCTGCACCGAGCTGCCTCCGATCGGCGGGTGGTCGGGCTCGTGTGCCGGCTGGGCGAATCGGGCATCGGCCTCGCCCAGGCCCAGGAGCTGCGCCGGGCCGTGGCCACATTCCGCGCCGCCGGCAAGCCCGCGGTGGCCTATGCCGAGTCTTTCGGCGAGCTGGGGCGAGCCGGCACCCTCGACTACTACTTGGCCACCGCCTTCGACGAGGTTTATCTGCAGCCGGTGAGTCCGCTGGGATTGGTGGGACTGCGCAGCCGGGTCCCCTTCGTTCGCGGCCTCCTCGACCACCTAGACATCACCCCGCGCCTCGATCACCGCGAGGAGTACAAGTCGGCCATGTACACCCTCACCGAGACCCAACTCACGGACCCGCACCGGGAAGAGGTGACACATCTGCTGGAGTCGCAGCTAGAGCAGATCGTGGCCGGCATCGCCGTCGACCGGGAGCTGGATCCGACAGCGGTGCGCCGGCTCATCGACCAGGGCCCGCTGCTGCCCGACGAAGCAGTGACAGCCGGGTTGGTGGATGCGGTCGGCTACCGGGACGAGGTGTACGCCCGCATGAAAGAGAGGACCTCCGGCGAGCTGCTCCAGCTGGGTACCTACCTGCGCCGGGCGGGCCGCCCCGACCGCCGTGGCAACACCGTGGCGCTCGTCTACGGAGTTGGGGTCGTAACCCGCGGCAAGAGCCGCTTCGCCGCCGTGCCCGTCGCCGGGCTCACCATGGGAGCCGACGACGTCACCGCTGCGCTGCGGGCCGCCTCCCGCGACCGCAGGGTGAAGGCCATCGTCTTTCGCATCGACAGCCCCGGCGGATCGGCGGCGGCCTCGGAGTCCATCTGGCGCGAGACCCAGCGCGCCCGAGAGGCCGGCAAGCCATTGGTGGTGTCCTTCGGTGACGTAGCCGCCTCCGGCGGCTACTACGTGGCGATGGGAGCCGACCGTATCGTCGCCCACCCCGGAACCGTGACCGGCTCCATCGGCGTCGTCGCCGGCAAGCTCCTCACCCGGGAAGCGTGGCGTAAGTTGGGCGTCACCTGGGACGATGTGCAGGCCGGCGCCAACGCCGCCATGTGGAGCTCCGACCACGACTTCACCCCAGCCCAATGGGACAAGCTCCAGGCCATGCTCGAGCTCATCTACGACGGCTTCATCGACCGCGCCGCCGACGGCCGCGGATTGCCCCGCGAGGGGGTGCACTCCCTGGCCAAGGGTCGGATCTGGTCGGGGGCCGACGCCCATGAGCACGGCCTGGTGGACGAGTTGGGGGGACTGCGGGAAGCCGTCGATCTGGCGAAACAAGCAGCGGGCATCCCGGCCGCAGCCTCGGTTCGCCTCGAGGTCTACCCGCGACGCCGCCTCCGGTGGGCGGCGCGCCGTCCCGACAGCAGCGAGGCCGTGTACGCACTGCTGCGGGAGAGCCTGCGCCTCGCCGCCCCCTTGACCAAGATCGGCGCCGCCCTGGGCGGCGATGGGCCTGGAGTGCTGCGCGCCCCGGACCACGACTGACCCGCGGCATAGGCCGCGACCGCCACCGGGCCGCTCAACGGGCCGGCCGGCCGCCGACCGGTACGGACCTCATCCTGCCGATGGTCGATCGGGCCTGCTCCCGCTCGAGCACACCTCCGCCTGTTGCGGACGCAAACCCCTGGTGCACCCGCCCTTGGGGCGCTGACGCTGCAGTGATTCGGAGAACACCGCGTCCACCAAGTCGATATGCTGGAAATGACTGCTAGAAGGGGGAACACCCATGACGTCCGATTCCGGCCTCGACGCCGAGTCCGGCATCACTCCCGAAGAGCAGCCTGCGGCGGAGGTAGCCGGCCGCCGGGTGCTGCGGCGCAGCAAGAGCAACCGGGTGATCGCCGGGGTCGCTGGCGGCTTGGGCCACTACCTGGGCGTCGACCCGATCCTGCTCCGCATCGCCTTCGTGGTCCTCTTCCTCACCGGATGGGGCTGGGCGGTGCTGCTGTACGTCATCGCCTGGATCGCCATCCGCGAGGAAGCACCGGGAGAAGCGATCAGCGAGCCTGTGAAAGCCACCACCGCGCAGGGCCGCTTGATCATCGGCGGGCTGCTCATCCTCTTCGGGCTGGTGCTGCTGCTGGACCGCTACCTGGACGACTTCTACCGCTACGCCTGGCCGGCCGCAGTCATGCTCGCCGGCCTGGCCATCCTCTTTGGAGGGCGGAGATGACAGAGACTCGAGAAACCGAAACCCAAACCACGGAGGCTCGGCCCCCGGTGGGCCGCATCATCCTCGGCGGCCTCATCGTCCTGGTGGGACTCGGCTGGCTGCTCGATGCCACCGACGCCGCCGACATACCTTGGTCGGCGCTGCTGCCGGCAGCACTGATCCTGATCGGCGTCGGCATCCTGTTCACCGCCCGGGAGCGCCAGGAGGGGGGGCTCGTCGCCCTCGGCGTGATCCTCACCCTGGTGCTGGTGCTCGGAGCCAGCGTGCCCACGCCCTTGCGACTGCGCAACCTGCGGGGCGGCATCGGCGACAGCGTGGAAGCGCCGCCGAGCATTGCCAGCGTGGAGGACGAGTACGGCCACGCCATCGGCAAGTACACGGTGGACCTGTCGCGGGTCGATTTCCCGGCGGGAACGCCCAAGACAATCGAGGTGAGCCTCGGCATCGGAGAGCTCACCGTCCTCGTCCCACCGGCCGTCAACGTGGAGCTCGAGTCGCAGGCGGCCATCGGCGATGTGGTGGTGTTCGGCAGGCAAGAGAGCGGCATCAGTCCCGGCATCGACGACACGTTCCCGGCCACGCGAGCCTCCAACGCCACCCTGCAACTGGACGTCTCACTCGGCATCGGAAAGATCGAGGTGCGCAGGAAATGAACCAAACCGTCAATCGCGGCGCGCTCACCGCCGGCGTCTTCTTCATCGTGGTGGGGATCGCCTTCCTGCTCGACGAGCTCGACGTCTGGGAGCTGACCCCATCGATCATCTGGCCTTCGCTGCTGGTAGTGCTCGGGGCTGCGGTGCTGCTGGGCGGCATCTTCCGCAAGCAGGCCTGAGGCCGCGTCACCGGCCACGCAGCCGGGGCTGTTCCGGCAGCCCTGTGCTGCCCTCGTGATGGGCCAGGTCGCGGCGGCCATGCCGGGAGCGCCTGCACTCCGGTACAATCACAACGACACGGGAGCTCGGTAAGCACCGGGCTGAGAGGGAGGCTGTGGGCCTCCGACCGTTTGAACCTGCTCCGGATAATGCCGGCGGAGGAAGTGCTCTCAGCCTGGGCTCCGGATCTCCACCGAGAGAACAGGAGCACAGCGCCATGTCTACCGGAATCCGAAGCCTTCGCGGCCGGCGCTGGGTCGCCGCGCCTCTGCTCGCCGTGGTGGTGAGCGCCTGCGCCGACGCCGAGCCGGCGACCACCACCACGACCACCACGACGGCTGCGCCCACTACGACCACCGTGCCGGCGGTGGAGCTGGTCCTGATGACGCACGACTCGTTCGCCATCTCCGAGGAAGTGCTGGAGGGTTTCACCGCCGCCAGCGGGGCCACGGTGAGCATCCTGCGGGCCGGCGACGCCGGCGCCATGCTCAACCAAGCGATCCTCACCAAGGACAACCCCCTGGCAGACGTGCTCTTCGGGGTCGACAACACCTTCCTGTCCCGCGCCCTCGAGGCAGGGATCTTCCACAGCCACCGCTCCGACCTCCTCGCGGCGGTGCCTGCCGCCCTCCAGTTGGACGAGCAGCACCGGGTGACGCCCATCGACTTCGGTGACGTGTGCCTCAACTACGACAAGCC
>JABAOH010017523.1_pt2 | contig 10396 bp, 8 predicted proteins | sample 7062181 | NCBI WGS metagenome assembly JABAOH01 (sample SAMN14538630, study PRJNA623070) | marine sediment metagenome | biome: marine biome [ENVO:00000428]; feature: marine pelagic biome [ENVO:01000023]; material: deep marine sediment [ENVO:00002113]; isolation source: pool of 5 deep marine... | reverse complement strand
TTGCAGGAATTCTCCATCATCTAGAATGTCATTATCTAAAGCGGATGTATCAGCGGGAAGCCCCTTGGTGAAAAAGGATCCAAATTTCCTTTCCAGTTCATTAGCATAACTCTTTGGTGTAGCAAGGGGCAAAGCTGGATGAGCGGGATCGATATTTATCGGAGAGACATAAAGCTTGAACTCAGGACGTACCTGTTTCAGATAAAACATACAGATTCCGCTCACACTCTGGGTGGGAATCATGTTGAAATGGATCCTTTTCCATCCACTCCACTCTTCTTCTTGGAGAATAAATTCATGATTTTGAATGACGATTTTAGCCACGGGATGGACTGGATCGATGAAAACTTTAAAATCAACGGATGACTCCGGCCTGTCCTTCTTGAATGTGTTTGTCGGTCCAGGGAGTTGGGCTTCTATTCTGTTTCCTATAAGATAGATATCATGAATTCTCCCTCCGCCAATATCTTGATTGATATCTTTAGATTCGGTTGTGTAGTAGTTGAAAATACCATAGCTTCCCAGTATGTCCGGTGTTCCCATCCCGGATATGGTTCTTTGTTTCGTCGGAGCAGGAGGATAATTTGAAGGAATTTTAAAGATGGTAGCAGGAATATCGTTATCTTCCAAGACTTGCCAGAAAGCCCTTCCTCTCCTCAGAAGTTCCACTTTCCCTCCAGAAAGAGGGAGGACGAGATTGCCGACAGAGATTGATTTTTGGGCATCTGTTGTTTTCGAAGCTGAGAATTGAGGGATATAATTCTCCGGGTCTCTGTGGATAAAATCAAAGATGGCATGGCCTCCAGGATTACATCCCGTGATAAAATTAGACCAAGCCACAGGGCTCTGGGGAGGTATGCTTGTTCTTAGAGGACGAAAATCACCCTCGCTCCAGAGACGTTTGAAGTTTGGTAGCTTGCCTTGTTTCATCCAGACAGCCATAAGATGAGGATCCATACCATCAAGTCCAAGGACAAGGACCTTTTTTTGTGTTTCTCTCTTGCCAAGGGTTTTTGTGACTAGATTTGTTCCTTGCCCTAAGGCCAATAACGAGGCTGCTGAAAGGCCTAATTTGATGAACTCTCTGCGGTTTATTTGATTCACTTTTTATTCCTCATTCTATGTGTTTTTCGAGTCGATTTTAAGTTTTTTAAATCTATCAGAGAATGGCCATCCATATAAGAGGGTACTCGAAGCCCGAAAAGTTCAAGACCTGTGGGGGCTATGTCTATGATAGCTGGGCTTGGAGAGGTTGTCTTTTGATTGCAAAAAAAGACGCCTGGAACAAGCTCAGGATCAATGCAGTGGTCTCCGCTCCATGCTTTGACGTTGTCCTCAAAGAGAGTTGTGTTGACTTTCCCGGTTACAGAATCCCAAGAGACTCTGTAGCCTTCATTATAAGCGACAATAAGATCAGGACAGTTCTCTTTATATGGTCCAGGAGGGAGTTCATCCCTGTCAATAACCCTATTGATGGCTATGGCATTGTTTTTTTCATCACTTAAACCCTTCAATTTTGTGATAATTTCCTTTTTCAAAACCTTAGTTTCCTCGCCAGGAATGACCATGCCCTTGGCCTCTCTTCCTTTTTGGTTGATGTAGATTCCTCCCAGGCCCAGAGCATAAACCTTGGTCTTGTCCCAGTCGACATCTCTAAACCATTCATCGCTTATTTCTTTTCCTTCTTTTAGACTGAGATAGCCATTTAGGTACAACCAGGAGTTGAGGTTGACGCCACGTCGAAAAGATTTAAAGCCATGATCCGACATGATGATCAAAACGCTTCTCTCATTCACTTTTGCTAGAACCCTTCCAACCAAATCATCCATTCTCATGTATAAATCTTCAATGACCTTGGCACTCATTCTTGCTTGGCTGCTTCTAAGAGCAGGATGTTGGGCGTCGAGATAACGCCAGAACATGTGCTGGATGCTATCAGTCGTTTCAAAAACACACGTGACCAAGCCTTTTCTTGTTTTTTTTATGGCATTGAACAACATTTGCTCCCATTCTAGGTGGTTTGAGTATGTCAGCTCTAAAAAAGCTTCTTCACTGATAACTCCTTCATTCAGAGCCCACGTGTCATTGGCCTCTCCGAGAGTAATGAAGCTTCCCAGAAGTTTGGATAAATAGACCGAATAAATGAAAGGATGAGAAATGGGGAGAGCAGGCTTTTCAGGATCTATGTTAAGAGGCGTGACATACATCTCAAAATAGGGCTCTAGACTACAGATGTAAAAACGGCAGATAGCCTTGACTTTCATTCCCAGACCAGGGCGGAAAGTCAGCTTGATCCATTCAGAGAATTCTTCTCTTTTTAATTTAATTTTTTGCCCTGAGACTTCGAGGAGTGCCTGGTCATTATCCTTATCAATAGTGATGTCTAGAGGGATACAGATTTCTTCATTTTCTTTGAGAAGCGAGTTTTCTGGGCCAGAGATATAAGTTTTTATTTTATCCCCATTGACATTCACCTGTATATTGATGCCACCTTCGCGCTTTCTTATCTTTGCTTCATCTGAAGTATAAAAGGCAAAGGTTCCCTGGCTCCCTTTCAGGTCAGGAGCACACATCCCTGAGAGGAGATGGCCTTTGAATTTTTCAGGAGGAAAGGTAATCGGCACCCTGAGGATAGTACTGAAAATGCCCTTATCTCCCAAGATTTTCCAGAAAGGAACACTCTTGCGCAGTCCCTTAATCTCAGGCTTTGAGAGTGGGAGGTTGTACTTACCTAAGGAAAGAGTCTTTTTTGGCTTTCCAATCTTAGCCGAGGAAAGATCAGGAAGATAGTTTTTAGTATCTCTACTCAAGAAGTCAAAAATGTTATGTTTGGAAGGATTACTCCCAGTCATGAAAGAAGACCAGGCCACAGGTGAGATGGCAGGCGTTGTGGTTTTCAGCCTGGCGTAGGTTCCCTTTTCCTTTAGCTGGAGAAAGTGAGGAAGCTTTCCTTCTGACATAAATTTCTCAACCAGGGAGGGTTCAAGGCCATCCAGGCCGATGATGATTAACTTATCGATAATGCTTTTTTTAAAGGCTTTTTGTCCTTTAATCATCCTCAAAATCAGACGAAAAGGCCAAGAAAGCAAGGAGAAAATAGCCAGGAAGAACGTAAGGAAAAGGACAAGAAATGAAGAAAGAAAAGCAAACCCGGCTCCAGGACCAATATATGCCATGGCATACGAGGGACAAATTAGAAGAAGGAAAATAAGAAGTTNNTTAAGAATAATGCTCCAGTATGATTGGAGCTAAATCAGATATGGAAAGATCTTGACCTTTTTCTTCTCTTGCCCAAAAGAAAGCGTCATCCCAGGTGTGCATACCTTGGAGATTCGAAAGCCCGAATACTTCTTTCTTCTTCACCGAGCCTTTCATATCAAACCCATTCTCAGAAAGAACGACAAGATCAGGCCCTTCCGTTAGATAGGGGCCCGAATAAATTTCTTCTGCATCCCATACTCTTCTCACCACCTTTTTGCCTTTGTATTCCAATTTTACCAGCTTTTTCTTGATCTCTTCTCGCAGAGTCTTTTTCTCAGATTCTTCCACACAGCCCAGAGGAAATTTTCCTTTGACATTCAGATAAATCCGGTTTGGATCCAAAGCAAAAGCATAAGTTCCCGAAGAGATATCTCTCAGATTCTGAGGAGAGGCCGTCTGGAATTTAAGGTATCCTTCCCTCTTTAACCAAGCGTTCAGATAGACTTCTTGGACGATGGATGTAAATCCATGGTCTGAGAGAATATAAAGGCCCTCATCATTTTCGCTTTCTTTTCTGAACGAATGAACGATTTTGTCGATGATTTGATCAATATGACGATAATAATTGAAAAAATCTTGGTGATAAAGATGATTTTCATCCTTGTAAGCTGTCCATAAAAAATGATGCAGCCTATCCGTTCCCGTGATAACAAACTCAAAGTAATCCCAATCTCCAATCCAAAGCGAGGAAAAAGCTTTCAGCCGCCCCTCGAGCGTCCTTGAAAGATCCTTCCAGAGAAATTCATGATCATTTCTTGATTTGAAAGTATCGATGTCGATCTGGTAGCCAATTTTTTCTAACGTGGGCTTAAAAGAAAGAGGGTAGACCGCCTTGGATAGATCAATGGCCACAAAGCCAGAGATCAAGATTCCGTTGAGTCTTCGTGCGGGGTAGGTGGATGGCTGATTGATAATGATGCTTTTTATCTTTTTCTCTCCCAGCTTATCCCAAAAAGTCTCTTTTTTTAAATCAAGAAAGTTTGGAAAACGGAGCTCATAAGATCCTTTTCTTAGATCTGTGAAGCCAAAGATGCCATGAGTCCCAGAGTTGGTTCCTGTCATGAAATTGGTCCAACTCACAGCAGAAATCTCAGGAAGGCTTGCTTTCATACGGTGGAGATGTCCTGAATCCAAGAGCTGAGCCATTGTGGGCATGATTCCTTTTTGAGCCAGTTCCAGGAGGAGAGAATAAGGAACTCCATCTAGTCCTATGACGCAGACTTTTTTTTTCTTTTTTCTCCGGAAGATATTCATGAAATTACCTATTATAACAGGGGAACTTCTGTTGTCAATTTAACATTCGAGGCCAACATCTCATAAAATGGATTTCAATCTTTCTCAGAATCAAATCTTTCCATCTATTTGATAAGTTTTACCTTCACTAACTCTTCATTTTCCAAAGATCTGATATATCTTATCCGTGAATCAAGAAAGCCAAATTTATGGAAATAATGGATATAGATATTCCTGTAGGTTAGGATCCATTTAGACAGTTTTATTCATGATTCAATATGATTCTGGCATCAACGATTGTGCATCCTTTTCCTTTTTCATAGACTATGAGGGGATTGATATCCAGTTCTTTTATCTCTTCAAAATCCATGACAAGTTGTGAAAGTCTTTTCAAACAAGTGGCTATGGCTTCTGTGTCATAAACCGGGCCTCCTCTAAATCCTTCAAGAATTTTATGAGTTTTTGTTCTTTTGATCATCATTTCCGCTGTAAACTCCCTGATTGGGGCCAGCCTGAAAGTCACATCTTCCAGGGCCTCAACATAGATTCCTCCCAAGCCGAACATCAATATTGGCCCAAATTGTGGATCTCTACTCATACCCAGGATGATCTCTTTTCCTGCTGGAGCCATTTGTTCCACGATAATCCCTTCGATTTTGGCTTCCGGTTTTTTTGAAAGAATGTTTTCTCGGATTTGATGGTAGGCTTTCTGGACCTGGCTGCTGCTGCTTAGACCTAGCTCAACTCCGCCAAAGTCAAATTTATGAAGCACGTCAGGGGACGCGACTTTAAGCACCACTGGAAAGCCTATTCTTTGAGCCGCTTTTACTGCTTGAGTTTCATTTTCGGCCAGATAGGCATTGATCACAGGAAAATGATAGGCTTTGAGAGCTTCATAGGCTTCATGTTCCAAAAGGAAATATCGTCCTTGTTCGAGGACCGAATGAATGATTTCTGCTGCTTTTGACTTGTTTACTCTGAATTTTTTGATTCCTGTCAGCGGCCGTTTGAGCCACCAGGTATAATAGTACATCTCAGCCAGAACCCGTGCCGCAGATTCTGGAAATCTAAAGGAAGGGATTCTATTCTCTTCAAGAATATCGATGCCTTTGGAGACATCGTACACTCCTAGAAAACAGCAGACGACCGGCTTATTAAAAGAGCGCACTGTCTTGACTATGGATTCGGCAATATTCTCTACATTAGTAAAGGAGGTTGGGGTGAGGATGATTATTGCGGAATGCACATGTCTATCTTTGAGAATTTCTCTTAAGGTCCCTTCATATTGTTTCTCCTGGGCCTCTGCTATAAGATCCACAGGATTATTCAAGCTTGCTGTGGGTGGAAGAAGCGTTTTAAGAGTCTTTTTGGTGCTAGGGGAAAAGGAAGCAATATTTAAGCCATAACGAATACAAGAATCCGTAGCTAATATTCCAGGACCTCCAGAGTTAGTGATGATGGCCACGCTTTTTCCTTGGGGAAGAGGCTGACTCGAGAAAGCTTTCACGTAATCAAAAATCTCTTCCAATGTATCCCCTCTGAGGACCCCGCATTGATTGAAAATAGCGTCATAGACTCTATCTGAGCCGGCTAAAGACCCTGTATGGGATGAAGCCGCTTTGGCACCGACAATAGTCCGCCCTGCCTTGAGAGCGATAATAGGCTTGGGGTTTTTCGGATGGCTGGTGATGGTTCGAGCAATATTTATGAATTCTCTGCCGTCGACAAGGTCTTCGAGGTACATCAGAATAACGTCTGTATTAGGATCGTCTTTTAGGTAAAGAAGAAGATCATTCTCGTTCAGCCCAGCCTTATTTCCCATGCTGATAAATTTGCTAAAGCCGATGTTAGCTTCTTTGGCATAATCCAAGACAGCAACGCAAAGAGCACCACTTTGCGAGATGAAGGCGATGTTTCCGATTTTGGGCATTTGGGTGCCAAAGGTAGCATTCAGAGAAGCTCCCACATCAGTGTTGACTACTCCGAGACAATTTGGACCTACCAAAGCAATCCCATGTTCCCGGATGATTTTCTTGATTTTTTCCTCTAGTTCTATTCCTTTCCCTCCTACTTCTTTGAATCCAGCTGAAATAATAACAGCTCCTTTGATTTTATTTTTTCCGCATTCTTCCAAAACTCCGGGGACGAAGCGGGAAGGAACCACAATCACTGCCAGATCTATTGTATCGGGGATGTCTGTTATATTAGGATAGGCTTTGATTCCCAGGATGCCTTTAGCTTTAGGATTGACGGGGTAAACGATTCCTTGGAATCGGCTGTCGATCACATTAGCCAGGAGGGATTGTCCGACGCTGCCGGGCTCTCTAGAAGCCCCGATAATGGCAATGGAACGCGGACAAAAAATAGAATCGATAGGCTGGCTCAGCTTGCAGGTTGTTTCTGTCTTTTTCATTTTTGTTTTCGGATTTCCGAATCGATAGCTTTTAAGACGTTCTCGAGTAAAACTTCCTCAGGAACAGCCCCATCTACAGTGATAGTCTCATTAATAATTGTCTTGGGGACACCGAAAACATTATATTTCTGGGCCAGATGAGGGAATTCGGTTGATTCTACCATATCGGCTCTTATCCGAGAAGACTCGACAGCAAATTGGTGGCCAAGACGGACAGCCATCGGGCAGTAAGGACAAGTGGGTGAGACAAAAACTTGAATGTGAATGTCTTTATCGATGGCTCTTAAACCCTCTCTTGTCTTTTGATTCAGATTAGTTTTTCCCTTTGAGACATCTATAATGCTTTCGATCAGGCTGGTGTATTCATAACCAGAAGGTATACCGAAAAATCTTAGGCCATAATCCTCTCGGCCCAAGATGAGAGTAGCGGGTATCTTATCGATGCTAAAAGAAGCCGCTTTATCTTTGTCTCCTTCGAAGTCGTATATCTCGAGTTTGATCTTATCCGAAATTGAGCTGACTTCTGTCAACAATTGCCTTGTCTCCTTACAAAAGAGACATTCTTGTCCTTTGAGATGATCCGGGACCATGAGGCGTCTTGGCTCTTGAGTGAAAAAGAGTAGAGTTACCTCATCTTCCAGTTCTTCATCGAACTTTTTCTTGGTCGCTTCGATAACTTCTTTAGTGAGCATTTCCATCTTTTGAGCTCTTTTTTTTCACATTTTAATTCTGTTCACAGGAAAATTCAATAAGAGAAAAAGACGTATCAGGATTTCTCTTCCCTTAGTAAAAGAAGATAAGGCTGGATGATTAAAGAAATCTTATGAAAGTTAACTTTAACCTGTGGATTCTAAATTACGCTTTTGAAAAGTCCAGACTGATCAAAGACTTCGGATCTCATCGAAGACCTAGAAAAGCTTCTCAAAAAATATGGCTCATCATTCCGTTTGTTCTTTTTGTTATTAAGACGGTGTGGTTATTTATGATGAATAGAAGGCTTTCTTTTAGAGGAGGCGATTTTCTTATCAAGCCTGTGCCAAGAAATAATCCGCAACTTTAATATGATATTTCTCTGAATCGAGAGATTTGATAATCGTTCTTTTGAACTTTTTGGTTTTCTGATCTTTTTCTGTTAAGTCAATGATCTCCCCGTCGACTGCGTCTCCATTTTCATCAGCGATAATCTTAACTTTTGGTCTTGTTGCGAAGGCAGGTTCCATATTGAGTTCAAAGACTATGCCAATCTCTCCTGTGTTGAGGAGAACTAGTGTGCCAATAGGAAATGTGCCCATAAGATTGACAAATACCTTCATCAGGATAGGGTCGAATTCGACTCCACTTTTTTCCCACATTAGCTTCAAAGCCTCATCCCTGGTGAAAACCTTGCTTCGGTAGGGTCTTTTGGTAGTCAAGGCATCAAAAAAGTCACAGATTTTGACAATCTTGCTGTAGAGATGAACGTTTTCTTTTTTCTGATATTGAGGATAACCTGAAAGATCTTCCTTAAAATGATGCTCCATGGCCACATTAATGGCACCTACAGGTAAATGACTGAATTTCTTGAGATGGACAAGCTTTTCTGCTCCAATATGGGGATGTTTTTCTATTATCTCTCTCTCCTTTTTATCCAATTTAGCTGGCTTGAGCAGAATTTCTTTTGGGATTTCTATTTTTCCGAAATCATGAAGGAAAGCACTCAATCCCAAGTCTATCAACTCCCGTTTATCCAACTCCAATCTCCTGCCCATGGCCAGAGAGAGCAGACAAACATTAACCGAGTGGTTCAGAGTATACTCATCATAGTTCTTGATGTTCGTCAGGCCATGCATGAAAGGTTCATTATTGACAAGATGATTCAACATGGATTGTATTAGACGACGTGTTGTATTTATAGGTATCATCTCTTGTCTTTTTAAGATTTCAAATATATCTTTAAGGTGCTTTATACTCATCAGGAAAACCCTCACCGCATATTTTTCACTGCTTTTTGCCATTTCCGTGGGGTGGATCTTTTCAATAGCTACATTCTTTATCCCGTTCTGGATCATTTCTTTTCGGAAGTCATCAAACGGGTTTTCTTTTTTTTCTCCCTTTTTTGCAAAAAGAATTATAAATCGTGTCAATTCCTCTTCACTTAGGCCTCGATTAAAGCTCAACAGGCTTATTCCTTTTTGATGAAATTCGTGGCTTATTGATCTGAAGAGGTTGTAGGTGGAGAATCCAAATCTCACTCTTGTGCCGAGAAAATAGAAAGTGTTTTCTTTAAGCATGAAAGAGACTTCTCCCTCAGTCTTCCATTTATTCTGAATGAAAGAGAAAAGAGATTTGACTTGGTTAACAAAGATAAGATTGTTGGGTTCGTAGATTTTAGCTGTTCTGACGACGATACTCAGTTGGACGAGGATTCCAATACCATCTTTTCCGTTTGTTTTTTCACTCATGGAATTGTCGTGATCTTTCCTTTCTCGGGATTCTTCCCATAAATTTCTTCAGTTGATGATATCTTCTTGGTTTTCGGACAGTCGATTCAAGGCAAGTCGACAGGCTTCTCTTATCTTTTTTGTTCGCGACAGCATCCCTTCGTTAAGAACTTGAAACGCTTCAGGAGTCCCCATCTTTTCTAGAGAACTGATAGCACAGAGGCGTGTTTCATTATGTTTAGAGCGCCTGAAAAAGCTTGATTTTTTTATTATAGCCTGTAGGAATTCGCAGGCTTCTTGGTTCTTACTTCTTCCTAAAAAATCTAAAAATGCCTGTTTCTCTTCCCGGCTTTTCTTTTTGAAAGTTTTCCTCTCAGCTATCTTCATGACAGGCTTGAGTATCGAGCTATCTCCAAAATAGCGCAGTTTTTGGCAAGCTGAGATGCGCAGGTTTTCATCTTCGTCGGCTAAGAAACTTAGTAAAATTTTGGGAACCTTTTCGTCTTTGATTTTTCCAAGAGAATCAATGGTTATCCTTTTTATGGATTTGTCTTTTGAAGAAATGAAATCGGCCAAGAATTGTATGGTTCTATTATCTTCTAGTTCGCCCAAGATAGCGATGACTTCTTTAGTCAGGGCAGGCCTGTTTTCCTGGGTGAGACCGATGAGAGCAGTGAAATCTTTTTCACTAATCTCTTTCAGAAGTTTCTGAGCCTGAAGCCGAAAATCAGCGCTTTTAGTCCCATCATAGATTTCCCCTAAAAAGGAAATCATCTCTGGGCCGAGAGAATTAAGGTAATCAAAGAAAGATTTATAATCTGAAACATCTCCTCTTAAAAGAGGTTCTTTCATGGAATCAAGAAATTCTCTATTCTTTATAGTCTGAATGAATTTATCAAGGAATTTCACATTTTCTTCGGATTGTGTCAGAAGAGACTGACGAAGTTCGATAATATAATTGAGAATTTGGTTGGCAAGATAGAAATTTCCTTTTTTTATGACATCTTGATAACTGTGAGTCAAGTCATCAAGAGAGGCAGCAAATCGCGTTCCATCTTCCTCCAGATAA
>JABAOH010001576.1_pt1 | contig 10396 bp, 8 predicted proteins | sample 7062181 | NCBI WGS metagenome assembly JABAOH01 (sample SAMN14538630, study PRJNA623070) | marine sediment metagenome | biome: marine biome [ENVO:00000428]; feature: marine pelagic biome [ENVO:01000023]; material: deep marine sediment [ENVO:00002113]; isolation source: pool of 5 deep marine... | reverse complement strand
GCGGGTCGAAGTTCGGGTTGAGCGGCGGCACGTCGAACGATTCGGCGGTGACCCGCTGGTTGACCCAGCTACGGCCGCCGTCGGTGGAGACGGCGCGGTAGACGTCGATCTTGAGGTTGCGGGAATCGTTGCGGCGGTCGTAGAAGAAGACGCTCACCTGCCCATCCGGCGCCACGTTCAGGACCGGCATGAAGTTGTCGTTCCGCGTCTCATCGCCGTTCTGCTTGACGGCGCGTCCCTTCACGACGTTGACCGGCTCGCTCCACGAAGCACCGCCATCGGTGGAGCGGACGACGAACACATCTGAGTTGTCGCCCCGGTTCTGGCGGCCCGGGTCGGCGGCGAAGGCGATGTAGACGTCACCGCTATTCCGATCGACGTCCATACTGGGGAACTCGTTCACGCGGATGAAGCCGTTGAGCGCCGGGCGGTAACAGGCTGACGTGGCGCTCCGGTCGGTGATGCGAGTGAACGTCGCGGCGGTGTACTCGGTGCCCCAGGTCCGACCGCCGTCGGTGGAACGGCGCACCCTGATGCGGCCGCCCGTCATTCCGGAGCGATCTTCCCACGCTACATACAGCTCGCCGCGTCCGCCCACGGCCGGCATGGCGCCCTGGACCTCGCGGCCGGAGGACAGCTGCTCGGCCTTCGAGTAGGTCCGGCCACCATCGGTGGAGCGGGAGAAGAGTATACGCGACGGTCCACGGAGCGGAAACTCGGTCCAGACGAGATAGACGTTGCCATCGTGTCGACCCTCGCTGACATCGACGGCGATAAACTCCTTGTCCTGAAACGCATCGGCATCGAGACCGGATATCAGAACCGGCTCGCTGAAAGTCACGGCGTCTTCCGTCTCGGTCGATTTCGCAACGCCGACGTAGGAGCGGGCCCGTGAGTCCAGCGCCAGCGTCGCGAAATAGAAGTTGCCGTCACGGTCGACGGCGAGCGCCGCGTCACCCAGGTTGCGACCGCCCTTCGCCGGCGCCAGCACACCGGCATCGGTGAACGTCGCGCCGCCGTCCAGTGAGTAGGCGTAGCCGGTCATACTGTTGCGACGCGTGAACTCGCCGGAATCGTTGAAGCCGATGACCACCACATCGCCGTGTCGCGCCACGGCGGTCTCGCTCTGCGTCGTGTTGTTGCCGCGATCGACCGACGGGTCGTTCACCAGTACGTCGTCGGCAGCTCCGAATCGCTCCGCACGTTCACCGCAGGTGACGAGGCTCGCAATCAGGCAAAGACCAGCGACTGTCTTCGCCCCCCTCGCCATCGCGGAGCTGACGTGAGGCCTCATCGATCAGCCTCCCAAGCGACGAGAAAGGGACTGAAGGATCGAATTCTCGAGCGTGCCGTTGGAAGGCAGCGGTCGGCCGCCCAACGGGCCCTCGCCGCCGCGGACGGTGGCGATGATCGTCGGATTCACCTCCACGCGGAGGCCGCCATCGGCCGCAACCTTAAGCGTCAGCTCGAGTACGTAGCGGCCGCCCTCTTCACCGATGAAGCGCCGATACTCCTCCGGCACCAGCCGCGCCAGGTCATCGCTTGCCAGCGAAACCGACTGGCTGTTCAGAAAGCCTTCCTGACGTGTCGTATAGGCGTCGACCAGGCTCGTGCCCAGTTCAGGCGCCATGTCGGCCGACAGCGCGCCAGACTCGACAAGCGTGGCCGTGAGCGCGTCGACCACGCGGTCCGGGCTCTGGGAAAAGACGGCGAAATTCTGGATATCAGTCATCTGACCACCCGTCTCGTAGGAACAGGCGATCGCCAAGGCGGCGAGCGCCGGGGCGAGGCGCCGGAATACGTTAGCAGACATAAGGGTGACCCGTCTCCTGCTGATTGTCCCAGGACTGTCGGCAGCCTTCCGCCGCCACCCGGCAGCCCCCGAACGGTTTGGCGCGATCAATGGTGTCCCTAAGATAATACGATCGCCCGGCGCAGTGGGTTTCGGCGGGACCGGTATGCCGGTAGCCAGTATGTCGGTGGCCGGTACGTCGGTAGCCGGTGCATCAAGCGCGGCTTGCCCAGGAGGATTCTGGACACTAGTTAGTCCTTAACGGGGGGTCGGGCCGAGTGACCGACTACCGGCTACTGGCTACCGGCCACCGCTCATTGGATCTTGTTGCCATGCTCTGGGTCCTGCTGATCCCCGTCTTCATGCTTGCCGCTGTGCTGGCCGCGCTGCTCACGCTCTGGCTAGTCGGCGAGCGAGGCCACCTCATGCTCCCATCGACCCGCGCCGCTTTTCGGAGGGGGCGCGGCCGGACTCCGACCGGCGGCGGTGACGGGTCGGGCGGCGGCAACGGCAAGCGTGGCGGCCTGGCCATGGCTCTTCACGGCTACGTTTACAGCCGCTGGCCCTACCAGTACATCAGCTTCGCCATCCGCCGGCTGCTCCCGCATATGACGCCCGAGCAGAAGCGCTGGTGGGCCGATCGTTATCACGGCAAGGTCCTGACGACCGAGCTGGCCCGCAGGGTCATCACGCTGGACCACGACATCAAGCGGACCGACCTGGAGCGGATCATCCCCTATCCGATGGCACGGGACATCGTGCTCAAGGGGCCGCCGAACGTGGTGCTGCTGGACTGCCCCTGCCGCGCGATGCGCGAGAACCCATGCCAGCCTACCGATGTGTGCATGATCGTCGGCAAAGGCGATTTCGTGCTCGAGCACCAACCGCAGCGGTCGCGGGCCATAACGCAGAATGAAGCGCTGGATGTGCTGCAGGCCGAGCATGAGCGGGGGCACGTTCACACAGCGTACTTCAAGGACGCGATGGGGGACCGCTTCTACGCCATCTGCAATTGCTGCTCTTGCTGCTGCGGCGGTTTGGAGGCGATGCGGCGCGGCGTGCCGATGGTCGCCTCATCCGGCTACGTCGCCCAGGTCGACGAAGCGGCCTGCATCGCCTGCGGCGACTGCGAGACCGCCTGCCCGTTCGACGCGGTGACGCTCAACGACACTGCCGTCGTCAGCTGGGAGAAATGCGTGGGCTGCGGAGTGTGTGAGGGCCAGTGTGAGAACGAGGCGATGCAGCTTGTGCTCGACGAGCGCAAGGGGCTACCGATGGATGTTCAGGCCATCGGTGTGTAAGCTACCAGTTGTAGAGAACATCGAACATCGGACATCGGACATCGAACATTGACCCGAAGCGCCGCAGGCTTCGACGTTCGGCGTGCAATGTTCAATGTCGGATGTTCATCAGGGGAGGAATGAACATGAGCGACCTAACAGACCTCTCCCAGGGCGACCTGTTCAGCCCACCCGACCCCATCGTCACGTGCACGACGCTGGACGAGTTGCACGGCCTGATTCGCAACTGCACGAAATGTGACGAGTTGGCGGAGTACCGGACGCAGGCCGTGCCCGGCGTCGGCCCGGCGAATGCGCGAGTCGTGTTCATCGGCGAGGCTCCGGGTCGCTGGGAGGACGAGAAGGGCGAACCGTTCGTCGGCGATGCCGGCGCCTACCTGACAGAGCTGCTAGAGAAGATCGGCTTGAGCCGCTCCGAGGTATTCATCAGCAACATCCTGAAGTGCCGGCCGCCCGATAACCGGAACCCCAAGACGTCGGAGATGGACAGCTGCGCGCCGTACATAGAGCGGCAGCTGGAGCTGATCAAGCCCGACCTCGTGGTGCTGTTGGGGCGTGTGGCGCTGGAACGGTTCTTCCCCAAGGAAAAGATCACGGAGGCCGCCGCGACCCCGCGCCGCCGGTTGGTCGGCGCCCGCGAGGTCACTTTCCTACCTATGCTGCACCCCGCGTTCGGCATACGCCGCCAGGACCTGAAGCCGGAGATCGAGCAGCAGTTCTGGAAGATCCGCGAGGTCCTGGACGACCTGTAGACCTGCCCCGCTTGCCTACTCGTAGCGCAGCACGGCGAGTCCGGCGGCCGCCAGCGCGGTCAGTTCGAGCTGCAGGTCGCTCGTCTCACCGTTAGCTGTCAGAGCGATGTACAGCGGGCTCGAGGCGGCCAGCGGCCTCGTGATCCCGGAAGTCCGGAGCTCGGCGAAGGTGAGCGGCTCCGGCTGCAGGAAGTACTCCTGCGGTGGTTCTTGCGGAACCAAGATGCTGCGCAGCCGCCACTTCGGAAACTGGTAGCGGTCCGCCAGGCCCGGGATGGTGAGATCGTCTGCCCAGAGCGCCACCGCCCAGTCGGCGAAGAGCCTGAAGAAGTCTTCGCCCGTCTGCACCTCGATATTAGCGACGCCGTTCGGTGCTGCGGAGACGATGTCGCGGAAGATGAAATCGCCGTACTGTTCTGCGAGCCAGCGTAGGAACAGCCAGGCGGCACCGCGCTCGTTGAGTGTCCCCGACCCCGAGACGACGGTCAGCGAGCTCGTGTCCGGTTTCTCCAAGAAAGAGGCGGCCCTGGAGAAGTTGGCGCCGTAGAGGTTGTTGGCAGCATCGGCCTCGCCGGCGGCATCGGCCTCGTCACCGCCCAGTTCTTCACCCATGTGGGCGAGACCCTCGCTCAGCCAAAGTTCCTCTAGAGCGGGCGCAATGTGAACGAAGATCTTGAAGCGATAGTTGATCATGTGCACGGTTTCGTGGACCATCACGCCCGGGAGCAGCCGGAGGACGAGCTCGCGCTCGCGCGGGTCACTATGGATCCCGTTCTCATCTGGCACGAGTCCGTAGAAGACCTCACCGTCGTTCGAGAACTCGCAGATATCGCAGTTCGGGGTACCGGGATCGAACAGATCGAGCCCGAAGAAGAAGCCGACGACCACACCGTCGGCGTCGGGCTCCGTGAGCTTGTTGACCGTTGGTGTTAGAAGGATGATGACACGATCGTTATTGTCAAAGTCGCTGGGCTCACCGAAGAAATCGACGTCCGACTCATAGAGGATCTCATCGTAGAGGTGGCCGAGGTCCTCGATGTCGGAATCCGTGAGACCGGGCGAAGGGGCGGCGTTGTCCACGTAGAGGAGCGTGTGGGTACCGACGAACTCCAGCGTCGCAGTGACGCGATCGAAGTCGTCGCGAGTCGCGTCGGGCAGCGCGTCGGTGTTTCGAATCACCCAGAAATCGCGCCTGCTGCCAACGGGCGGCTGGGCCATGAGCTGCGCCGCTGCCTGGACGCCGCGTGCCGCCGCGCGAGCTGCCAGCCCGCGCGTCACAAGCTCTTGCTCGAAGGCTCGCAGCCGGGCGTCGAAGCCTTGCACCACCGGTTGAGCGGCGGCGTCGGCGGCCGAGAACAGGACACTGCTGCCGCCCAGCGTTACCGAGACCTCGAGATCGGTCTCGAACTCGGCGCTCAACGCGACCAGCATGTATTTGGCCGAGCCGCCGTCGGCGGGCAGGATCGCGCAGTCGACCTCGNNCTGCCCAACCTCGAACGGCTGCGCCGGCAGGGAGACGGTGAGGTTGCGGGTCGGACCGGTGTAGCCTTCCACCCGTAACCGTACGTCCACATCAGTGGGTCCACAGACACCGGCGGGCGCCGGTACCACGGTGCGGATCGTCGCGGGTGACCCGTCCTGCCGCTCGCTGATTTCACCGGCCACGCCATCGAAGAGGATCTCGATCGCCATGCCGGGTGATAGATTGGTAACGATCACGTCGATTACGTCGCCCGGGGCGGCGCTGCTTGCTGAAAGCGATTGGATGGCTGGCACGGGAAGTGTTGTGAGGCCACCAAACGTGACGGTGCTGAGTCCCTCGACGCTGGCCTCGACCTCGACACTTTCGGCGGCATCCCCCAACGCGATGCGCGTCGTGGCGAAGCCATCGGAGTCCGTTACAGCGGATATCCGGGTCGGCTCAGCGGTGCCCTGGGCGACCCTCCAGTCAACGGTCACACCCTCCTCGCCCACGCCACCGCTCTTGCGGCGAACGGCAACGACCAGCGGTTCGGCCAGCACGGTACCGGCCACCCCGGTCTGGCCACTACCGGAGACGGCGATCAGCTCGAACAATGTCGGGTCGAGACCCGTGGGGCCGTCATCGCCGTTACAGGCGGCAACGAGCCCGGCAACCGTCGCCAGAGCCAGGAGCTGCGCGATCTTCATTCCAGACACCCGCATCTTATTTCCTCACCTTCCCTATGGTCTCGCCGAGCCAGCGGCGCGCCGTCCACATACCGCACCGGGCTCAAAGATACATCCGGACCGGCCGGGGGGCGCAGGCGGCGCGGCACACCGCCGGGCAGCCGAACGTCCCCAAGCTTCGACCCACCATCGGGCGATTTCGTTAAACGCGATCGGTGGTGGCGGGTTCTCCGTTTGCTGTGAGATACTGGGGGGCTCAACGGACGCCCGCGGTCAGTTCGAAGCGGCCTCCTTCTCGATATCGGTCAAGTCGATGACCGGGCTGCCGAGCAGCTGGGAGCGGCCTGTACGGACGCGACCCACGACCGTCACGTAATCGAGCGGCTGCAGGCTCTCGGCGATCGGCAGGAGATCATCCGGAACCGCCAGGTAGACGAACCCGGCGTCGCCCGCCGCCCCGCGGGCGTGGATGAACGGTTCGCCCTCCTCGAAGTCGGAGCGCGCCCGCTCGGCACGACGCAGCGAAATGAATTGGACGCGCCAGCGCACTAGCGCACCCCGGTAGCGGGCCGGGTCAGCGCGCAGTTGTGCCGGGGTCAGGTCGCCGGTGTCGGCGAGGTTGAGGGCGGAGTCGAGGGCGGCCGGGCCGTAGACCCACCCGTCGAGGCGGATCCGAATCCAGTCGCCGGTCCGTCCCAGCACCTGGGCCTGCGCGCCCTGCTGGAAGGTCGCCACCGTGTCGCCGTCGGGCGTGGCATGGACGACCAGCGGAGAGACCGCGGTGATCACGGGCGACACAGCGGCACCGGCCTCGCCGCCGGCCGGTGCCGCCGGCTGTCCGCCAGCCGCCGCAGCGCCGCTCATCTCCAGCGACGCCCGCCACAGCCAGCCCAGGCGCCGGACCTGGATCCAGCTGCCGCTAGCGCTGGCACCCAGGCGCTCGAGCAGGCAGCCCTCCAGGAGGCGGGCCACTATAGCACCGTTGGGACGGGCGCGGAGATTCTCGCCACCCGTCGCCCGCACGCTGAGATCGAAGCCGTCCCGGCTCGTTGCCCCCACGGACGGCGCCCATATCCAGCCCGCCAGCTCCACCTGCGCCCAACCGCCCTGCTCGGCGACGACTGACAGCTCAGCCCCCGCCATCACGGTGGCGAGTTGGGTCCCGTTCGGGTCGCGGCGGAAGTTCTCCTCGGCGGTGACCCGGGCGGTGGCCTGGGCGTGCGCCGCTGACGGCGGCGCGAGAAGCAGCAGCAAGACGGTCCAGCGGACGAAGCGCATCAACCCGGCTCTCATGAGTCTCCCCCTCCCCAGCCCTCGTGACCTCAGGGTCGCTCCGCCCTTCACGCCTAACGATCTTGGCGGCGGTTGTCAATCGCCCGCGGTTGCGCGGTGGGCGCGCCGGCTTAAACTGCCGTATGCACAAGCACGAGTATGCGACTCTTCTGGTCGTCCTGGCGGTGGGCCTCGCCTGGCCGTGCGGCTTGCAGGCCCAGCGGGTGCCGTCGCCCTACCGTTTCATCGAGCCGAAACAGGACCTCGGTCTCTCGTTCAGCTATATCTGGGCCAACGCCGGCAAGGCCGGGATCGGGCCGAAGGCCGGGCCAGCCGTCGGCCTCCGCTACACCCGGCGCATTAGCCGCCCGCTCAGCCTCACCCCCGAGGTCTTCTTCTTTCGAAGCGAGCGCGACGTCATCGACCCATCTCTGGAAGAGGGCCAGGAAGATCAGGGTAACGGCTCCGCCTTCATCGGCACCCAGGGGCTCGATATCCTGCTGGTGGCCGGGCGCTTTAACCTGAACCTCACCGGTACTCGGACGTGGCATAGTCTCGCCCCTTACCTCTTCAGCGGATTGGGCATCGCCATGGAGATAGGCGGAGCCTCCACCTGCCCCGAATCGCCGGCGCCAGACTGTCAGATCGAGCTGCGCGAGCGCTTCGACTTCGGGACCAGCTTGCTGTTGCAACTCGGGCTCGGGACGGTTTGGATACCGCGCCAGCGCCTCAGCCTCCGAATCGAGGGGCTCAACCGTATCTGGCGGATCAAGACACCGCCCGGCTACGTCGATCCTGGCGTGACCATCTTCCCCATTCCGCAGGCCACCGACTGGACCAACAACTGGGAGCTCGCCCTGACCCTGTCCTACTGGTTCTGACCGGCACCGCGGCGGCTGCCCCCAACTCGGCCCAATTCCGCGCCTTTCCCGGCCGCGAGCCCCCGAAACCGGGCCCGGGCCCTCTTTTTCGCTGCATCTTGCGCAAATGGCAGACGGTATGTCAGATTGTGCACGTTCATTGCTGCCTACAGCCAGTCGATCTCAATGCGGCCCGGGGGAAGCATGCAAGTGCGCATTGACCGCGAGGCAGGTATACGGCAGCGGGATTCACCGTTGTAGCAGGCCCCGAACCGGGGAGTCGGGGCGTTGGTTTTGTAGTACGTCCCGCATTTCTGCGAGGCGGGCGCGCCTGGTTCATACCCAGGCAATGTAGAGGGAGAGAAGTCCCCCCAAAGTTGTAATCGTGAGTGTATGGNNGGGTCAAAACGTGCAAACGAGGAGGCACGATGTTCAAGCGCGTTACAGTCCTTGCGGCGCTGGTACTGTTTGCCTTTGCCAGCGCGGCGGAAGCCCAGCAGAAGGGCACGATCGAGATTGGCGCGGACAACGCGATCGGCTACGTGATCACCAGCAAGTTCCAGGATGCCGAGGTACCTGATGCGTTGTTCGCCACGGTCCCGTTCGGCACCTGGCGCTTGGGCTTCTTTATCAACGAGCAGTTCTCGATCGAGCCGAGCCTCGGATTCGACTTCGTCAGCCTGACGGATGACGCGGGGAGCGCGATGGCACTCGATTTCACGGCGGACGTCGTCTACAACATGCCGTCGGGGCTGTTCTTCCATGGCGGTGGTATCCTGACCTACGCGAGGCAAGACCCGGGCGGCGATGCCGAGACCGAGAGCGAGTCGCAGTTCGGCTTCGGTGCCGGCGTCGGCTATCGCTACCAGCTGGTGGACATGCTGTACCTGCGCATTGGTGCGCGTGGCTTCTACCTGCTCGAGAGCGAGGACGATGGCCTTCCCTCTTCGCTGTGGATTGCGGGTACGTTCGGCTTCTCGTTCATGACGAAGTAAGCTTGCAGGATCCTTCTGTTGCAGACGGGCCGGCCCAGTGCCGGCCCGTTTTGCAATGTGGGTGCCTCCCCATCATAGTTAGCCGCATGAGAAAACCGGGGCAGAACTGCGCCGCCGCCCTGCTGACGGTGGTCTTCGCTATCGCGCCGGCGTTCGCCCAGCAGCAGGACAGCGTCGCCGCCGACAGCGTTGCCCCCTACCGGTTGGAAGGCATCACGGTCACCATATCGCGCTGGCGCGAGGCCGTGAACCGTCTGCCCTACGCGGCGGGGCTACTGGGCAGGGCCGAGCTGCAGGGGCTCGAGCCCGCGGTCTCGCTGGACGAGTCGCTGGCTCAGATTCCCGGCGTCCTGGTGGACAACCGTTACAACTTCGCACTAGGCGTCAGGATTTCGGTTCGCGGCTTCGGTACGCGCTCGCAGTTCGGGGTGCGCGGCGTTCGTATTATCCAGGACGGGATCCCGCTGACGCTCCCCGACGGCCAGGCGCAGACGGGCAACCTCGATCTGGCGGCGGCCGGCCGCATCGAGGTGATCCGCGGCCCGGCGTCGGCGCTGTACGGCAACGCGTCGGGCGGAGTGATCAGCCTGCAGACCGAGTCGGCGCCACCGGTCCCGTTCCGTCCGGAGCTCGGCGTCGTGGCCGGCGGCTACGGGGACGATCGCTTCTACCAGAAGTACGACGTCAAGCTGGGAGGGCGTCTGGACCGCTTCGACTACCTCGGCCACATCTCCTATTTCGATACCGACGGATTCCGCACGCACAGCGAAGCGCGACACGCGCTGATCAACACGCGCCTACGCTACGAGCCGAGCAACGACTCCGACCTGACCCTGGTGGTCAACTTCGCCGACGCGCCGCAGGCACAGAACCCCAGCTCGCTTACCGACTCCGTCGCCCGTGCCAAGCCCGACACGGTCCGCGACATCGTCCTGCCGCGGGAGGAGTGTCCGCCGGAGCCCGCCTTCGGCGGCTGCCAGGATCTGGGCGAGGAGTTCCGGCAGGGTCAGGCCGGCCTGACCTATCGCCGCGCCTTCGGGGACGTCCACGAGATCTCGCTCATGGGCTACGGCCTGTTCCGCGAGCTGGAGAACCGGATCCCCTTCCGGCTCATCGAGCTCGACCGGCTGGGCGGCGGAGCGCGGGCGGAGTACCGCCTCGCCCCGGCGACGGGCCGCGTGTCGCGGTTCAGCGCCGGCATCGATTTCGACCGCCAGCAAGATGATCGGGTCGAGCGCATCCGTGACGGCGAGGGCGTGGGCCCGGTTGCCCTCGA
>JABAOH010192514.1_pt1 | contig 10397 bp, 11 predicted proteins | sample 7062181 | NCBI WGS metagenome assembly JABAOH01 (sample SAMN14538630, study PRJNA623070) | marine sediment metagenome | biome: marine biome [ENVO:00000428]; feature: marine pelagic biome [ENVO:01000023]; material: deep marine sediment [ENVO:00002113]; isolation source: pool of 5 deep marine... | reverse complement strand
GAAGAAAATTCAAATCGTGCTCCAGCGGCGTCGCAATAACCATTCGCCGCCTTTCAACAGCAGCAACAACAGGAATACGGCCGGCGCGTCCCAGATGGGCCGATAGTCCGTTTCGGTAATACCCGAACGCGAATAGCGCAGTAACTCGGGAAGGGCAGCAACTTGAGCGGTTTCGAGATAGCGCCCCCCGGTAGCTTCCGACAGTCGCGCGAGCGTTCGCGAGTCGCGCCGGAAATCGAAGTATTCGGCCTGGCCGGATTCGTAGTGAATACTCGTTCTTGCCACGTCGACTGCTTCGCCATCGCGTTCGGCGACGGCCTCGAAGTACCAGGTACCCGATTCGGTCGGCGTGACTTCTGCCTGGAACACGCCGGGTTCATCGGCACTGGGTGCAAGTTCGGCTGACCAGGAGTCTCCGTCCTGGTGCGTGATAATCGCAGTTACGCCGATATCCGCGAGCGGCCGGAACGCATCGTCGCGGAATTCGGCACGCAGTGAAATACCGGTGTCCCCGCCATCGCCGCTGGCGGTCAGCACCACATGATTCGGCGCGCTCGCCACGAGCGCGCGCAACAACTGGCGCCAGAAAGTCTCGTGGCTCTGGTCGTCGACCGGCATGCTCATCTGCCAGCGCCAGGTGCCGCCGGTTGCCAGGATAAAGGCATGACCGCGGCCGAACTGCTGCGTTATCAGGAGCGGTACCGGGCCGATATCGGTTATTGCATTCACGAGCGTAATCGCGGCGGGCTTCAGCGTGCCGGTTACCTGGTAATCCGCGATCTCCGGCAGGCTCTCCCATGAGCGGCGATTCGCCGCGCTTGCGTCCGCCAGCCGGAGCATCTGCGCTTCGGCGCCCTGTGGCGTCAACGCGACGCCGGCTTTTTTTCGAAAGAATGAATTGGTCGTGGACAGCGGCAGTCGCGCCGGAAGCACATCCGCCATATCCGACTGTCCCCAGCCCCCATTGCCTAGCCCGTTAGGGCCGGCGAGCATCAGCAAACTGCCGCCGCGCTCGCTGACGAAGTCATGGATCATTGCCTGTTGTTCGCTGGATAGTGACGCGGCTTCGACACTGCCGATAATCAATGCGTCATAGGCGAAAAGCTCATCGCGATCTGTCGGAAATCCGTCTTCGAGTTGCTGCGGGTGATCGATTCCCTGCCGGTAGAACTTGTTCGGGCTGACTTGCAGCAACGAAACGATTCGCAGATCTTCATCNNGCGCATGAACTTGTATTCCCAGCGTGGCTCGCCTTCGAAGTACAGGACCTTGTAGCTCTGATCGGCGACCTCGACGAGCGCAGAGCGGGAATTGTTGCGCAACTCCCGCTCGCCCGGAATGGCGTCAACGCTGAAACGAAGATGGTGGTGTCCCGCCTCATCGAGTTCGATATTGACCCATGTCGTAGTAGCGCTCGCGTCCGGCCGCAATGCGACCGGCAGCGATTCGAGCAAATCATCACCGTTGTAGACCTTGACACGGGTGTTTACTCCCGCATCGTGGCGAATCGACAGCCGTGCAGTTAAGGTGCTCCCGGGTAAAGCCTTGTCCGGCAATACGACATCGACGAGTTCGACGTCTTCGGGAATAGCCTCGCGCCCTACACCGATCGTATGTACCGGTACGCCGAAGCCCGCGATTTCCGCGAGCGCCGATGGCGACAGCCCACCGCCAGTATCCGCGCCATCCGACGCCAGTACGATTGCCGCCAGAGGCCTGAAACGTGCCTCGCGCAATACATCCGTGAGCGATGCGGCAAGCGAGGTCTTCGCCCCCGATGGTTCCGTCGCAAGGAACGAGTCGACAGGTCTGGCCCTGTCTGACAGCTCATAGTGCTGCACCCCGAGGTTAAGCAGATTATCTTGTGACAGCGATGCACTCAGGCTCCGAATCGCCTCGACGAGTCGCGGCTCTGATTCGCCGTACGCCATGCTTTCCGAATTATCGATGACGAATGCGACCGCGTTTTCGCCCGCACGCAACTGCTCCGTGCTCAGCGTCGGCTGCTGTAACGCCCACAGGACGACAGCCAGCATCGCAACCTGCAGCAACCCGACAATCGTTAACTGCGAAAGCGAAGCAGTACCTCGCCTGCGGATGAGTAACCAGCTGATGCCAATGAGCGCGACAACGGTCAGCGCCACGAGCAACCAGCCTGGCCAGTCGCCGGCATAGATCAATTCGCTTCGCGCATAGTCGCTGCGCGGATACTTGAACAGGATTTCAAACAATCGCTTTTCGAGTCCTTGCGCGCTAATGCGTCATCGCATAGATCAGGTAATTAATGCCGAAGCGATAGGCCAGCGCCGTCATGTTCTCCGGATACTCCGGCCAGTCTGCGTGCTCCCAGGCATCGCCGATATCCATGTTGTGGTTTATCGCAACCATCAGCCGCCCGTCGTCGTCGTAGATGCCGCGCCAGTGCGGCGTATAACCGCCCTTCTCCCAGGTCACGCCCGTATAGATGATCTGCAAGGAAGGAATCTGTATGCGGTGATCAAGGTCGTAGATGACGTGAAATGCTTCGTCATGTTCCGGTATGTCGACGACCGGCCGGTCGGGAAACACCTTCTGCATCGACGCCAGGAAAGAAGACCATTCCCAGGCACCNNACCACGTAACAGGTAGTCACGAATGCGCGCCGCTTCCTGATCGTTGAGGTACCAGTAGCCGACCTCGACCGCATATATCCACGGGAAATCGAATATTTCCTCGTCCAGCGGCGTCAGGATGCGCCCCTGTTCTGCCGCCGAAATCCGGGTCAGGCGGTCGACGCCCTTGAGAAAATGATGTTCCGCCTCCGGCCAGTCGGTCTGCCACATCTGCCGCCCCCAGCGGTTGCGGCCGTAGGTGTTCGCCGAATATGCAAGGCGCACGAACTGAAACTCACCTGGCGATTCGCGGACCTCGCTCGGTGTTTGCGTTGCGGATGACTGTCCCCAGTTGACCCCGGTCAGCATGAGAGCCGTGAGTGCGAGTAAAGTGCTGGCAGTTAATCGGTGCATCGAAATCGTCTGAATCCTGCGCCTGTTATATTACAGACCACGGGAAGATTGATTTAATTCAATCCTCTTAGCGTCAAGCTATGAATTTGCCACTGACCCGGTCCCATGTTCCCTCGATGGCCCCGACGTCTATTATCGACGCTATCATAAATGCTTATAACCATTGAAAATAATACAACTCTCTTCGATCACGGGCTGGTTTTCATTATCGCCATCGCGTACCCGATCGCGGGCTGCATCGGTTTCCGCCGCCTGCTGCAGCGAGTCGCTGCCGGTGAGCCGGTCAAGCGCCTCGAACTTTACCGCAACACGCTGATTGGCCACTGGTCCCTCTTTTTCATTTTCGTGGCGCTTTGGGTCGCCGCGGCCCGGCCGTGGTCAGCTGTTGGCCTCGATCTGCATCCGCACCTGTGGGCAGGCGTTGGCGCTGTGCTCACCGCTCTCGGCATCGTCACTCTTGTAAAGCAGCTTCGCCAGGTGCAAAACGCTACGCCGGAGGAACGCGACGGCATTGCGAAGCGATTCGGCAAACTGTCAATCATCATTCCGCACAACCGCGCCGAGCTCGCCCGGTTCTACGGCCTTGCCGTGACGGCCGGCATCGTCGAGGAGATCCTGTGGCGCGGTTTCCTGATCTGGTATTTGACCCAGTTCATGCCGCTATGGGCGGCCGCGGTAATCAGCACCATCGGCTTCGCCCTGGCGCACGCATACCAGGGGCTTGCTAACCTGCCGCAGATCACTGCCGTGAGCGCCGCGCTCACGGCCCTGTACCTCGTTAGCGGCTCGCTATGGTTCCCTATCGTCCTGCATGCGGCAGTCGACATCCTGCAGGGCCGTCTGGGCTACGACCTGATGCACCGGGGCACGATCGATGGCAGTGCTGGCGAATCAGGCTGAGGCTAGTGGGTCATCGCGTAGATGACGTAATTTACGGCGAAGCGATAGGCCAGGGAGGTCATTGGCACCGGGTACACGGGATNNCAGGCGTTGTTTGTCGTCGTATATGCCGTGCCATTCTGGCGGCCCGTGTAACATGGCTTCGATCTCGCCGCTGGCCGCACGATAAAGGTGTCGTCTGCCGGGAATCTGTGTGTTCTGGTCCAGATCGTACATTACGTGCATCAACGGATGTGTCTCCGGCAGCAGCGTGATCGGCCATTCCGGAAACGCGCGGCGCATGACATCGTGGAAAATGGCCCACTCGTATTCACCGTGGAAATCGTCGAACACGATGAAACCGCCGCGCAATACATACTCGCGCAGCCGCGCTATCTCATGGTCGTCGAGATACCAGCGCCCCACCTGTTGCGCAAACAGCCACGGATAATCGAAGAGCTCTTCATCGGTCAGCCTTATGTGCCGGCTGTCGTCCGCCACCTCGAGACTCGTCAATCGCCGCAGACCGCGCGTGAAGTGGTACTCGGCATCGGGGTAGTCGATCGCCCACCAGGGACGCCATGCGCGTCCCGCGCTGCCACTGGAGTACACCATGCGCGCCATGTGAAACTCGGCTTCGGGCGACTCGGGAAGTTCGCCGCCGATCGAGGACGTTGCCACGCTCAATAACAGGAATACGGCGAATACCCAATACGCTTTCAAAAGCCGTTCCTACACCCTGGCGGCAACCTTTACGGAAAGCGTTGCCAGACGCCGGCAGGCATCGGCGATGACGTCGTCTTCCTTGGCGAAACAGAAACGCACGATGCCCTTGCCTTCGGGGCCGGTAAAAAAGGTCTCGCCGGGCACGCTGGCGACGCCCGTTTCGTTTAACAGGTACATGGCCCGCTCCATGCTGTCATCACCGGGGAGTGAAGATACGTCAGCGAGAACATAATAAGCGCCTTGCGGCACGCACGGCGTCAATCCGGCATCGGTCAACGCCTTACACAGTTTTTCCCGCTTGACCTGGTACTTTGCCGCCAGCTGTCGAAAGTAATCGTCGCCCAGTTGCATCAATCCTGCCGCTGCGCCGAGTTGTAACGGCGTCGGTGCGCAAACATAGACCAGGTCGTTGAAATTCGCGATGGCCGCGGCCCATTCCTCCGAACATATACAATAGCCGATGCGCCAGCCGGTGATACTGAAGGTCTTCGATAATCCGGAAATCGTAATGGTCCGTTCCCACATTTCCGGCAACGACGCAAAACTGATGTGCTGAAGTCCGTCAAAAACAAAATGCTCGTAAATTTCGTCCGTAAAAACGAACAAGTCATGTTTTTTGCAAAATTCAGCGACCTGCTCCAGTTCTTCCCGGCTCCAGACCTTTCCGGATGGATTGGACGGCGTATTGATAATGATCGCCCGGGTATTGCCGCTGATAGCGTTTTCCAGGTCGTCTTCTGAAAAGGACCAGTCAGGCATCGTCGTCGGCACGTAAACCGGCACCGCCTGTGTCGCCATCAGCGTGCTCTGGTGATAACTGTAGTACGGCTCGAACAAGATGACTTCGTCGCCGGGCTCGAGCAGCGCCAGGCAGGCGCAATACAGGGCGCCGGTCGCACCGCCGCTCACGACCACGCTCGTCTCAGGATCGACGTTCCTGTCGAGCAAGCGCTGGTATCGCGCCGCAATGGCCCGCCGCAGCTCGGCTGTTCCGTCATGACGTGAATAACTGTTCTGCCCCGCTTCGATAGCGGCATGGGCTGCCTCGCGCACGACCCTCGGTACCTCGAGATCGCACACACCCTGCGACAGGTTGACCCCGCCCACTTTTTCGCATGCGACGCTCATCGAGCGAAGTTCGGAACGCCTGACCCATTCGTGGCGAGAACTCAAACGCAGGGGCATAAAAGATATTCCTGTCCGGAGGTGCAATTCAGTGCAGATTGCTCACGACGACCTGCATATTCCGGCATCATTGTCCCACTCGCAACCCGCTGCTTGCCAGTAATCCGTCAGCCCGAGCGCGTCGAGCAGACGCGGGAATTCCTCGTGCTGCCGCAGGATCCGGAATTCGTCGAGATACAGCAATTCGACCTCGAAAAAGTTCGGGTCGTCAACCAGCCTCCGCGCCAGCTCCATCGCCCGGTCGGCCTGAGCGCCCAGGACCCAGAAGGTAACGAGCGCATTCTGTGGGATCACGCCCCGAGCGGAGTACTCCTCCAACACGGATACCAGTGACGTCGAATCCGGCAGCCGGCCCAGCGCGTCAAAGACCGGGTCGACCCAGCTTGCATCAAGTTGGTACATCGTCATGGCACGCTGTGCCACATCACGTGCCTCGTCGAGTCGATCATCACGAATCAGGAACAATGCGTAGCCGAGCAAGTGAATCGGCGCATTAAAATCCATCGCATTGGCTATATCGTAAAACTGGCGGGCCTGCTCCATGTTGTTCTTCCAAAAATGGGCTATCCCCAGTCTGCTATTCAGAACCCGATCTTCCCTGTTCATCTCCCATGCGGCCTGCGCAGCTGCCAGCGACTCATCGATTCGACCCGTTGCTGCCATCAGGCGGGAATAGTAATGCTGTGCCGGTGGATACTCGATACTACTGCCTGTTGCTGCCCTGAAAGAAGCCGTAGCGGCCACCCACTGACCACGCTTGGTCTGTACATAGCCGATGTATGTCTGAGCAGGTTCCCTAATCGAGGCGTCTCGCGCTATGCCCTCTTGCACTGTCGCAATCGCGAGATCAAACAATTCATTTTGAGCGCCGTAGTCCGCCAACAACACATAAGTGTTCGCCAGCGCGAGATAGGCGGAACCGTATGAAGGATCGATTTCGATCGATTCGAGGAACAACTCCATTGCCTGGTTCAGGGAATTAAGGTCTCTACGTGCAAGAAAAGACATGCCACGGAGATATCGCAGGTAGGAGACAGATCCCGCCGGCTTACTCGCCGGCGACACCTTCTCACCCGTTGCTCCGACAAGGCAGTCTCTCACTACGGTCGCGACCTGTTCATGGAGATTGAACATGTCCTGCACCGTACCCCTGAAACTCTGTCCGCAGCGGTTGGCAGGATCTTCGGCGTAGACGGATGCCCTGATCGTGAACTGGCCGTTGAGTTCCTGCACGCTGCCGCTTACGACCGTGTCGACGTCGTATTGTGATGCGATTTCCCTCGGCGCTTCGTCTGCCGTTGGCAGACTCCCCTTCAATACCCGCAATTCCGGGACTTGATACAGGGTGCTTATCAACTGCTCCCCAAAACCGTCGACCAGGAATTGGTTTTCACCACCACCCATGTTGACGAAGCGGGTGACGACGACGGACTCGACAGCTGGACTGCTATCGATGGTCTCGTCTCCCTGGATAAATATAAACACCAGCAGCAATACAGCCGCCGCCCCGGCAATCCACCAGGTCCGCGGAACCTGCATGCGCTCGGCCTCAGCTGCCGCCGCTCCGGGAAACCTGGGCGGCAGCATCAGCCGGTAACCACGACCGTGAATCGTTTCTACATACTGCGGATTGCGCGGATCGTCCTTATCCAGTGCCTGGCGGATGCCCTTGATGCATTGCACGATCGACTCGTCCGCCGTCGCGCGTCCGCCCCAGACTTCTTGGACCAGCTGGTCCTTGCTGACGACGTTGGGATGATGGCGGGCAAGCGTGACCAGCGCGTCCATCTGCTTCGGCTCCAGGTGCTGGTCCTCGCCGTCGCGCCGCACGATTCCTCTCTCCGGAATGATCTTGAATGGACCGAATTCGAAACCGCGCCGCAGGTCCGGTTCTGCTGCCATGTATCGTTGCCTTTATTGTTTTTCAGCTGTTCGGCCGGATTATAGTATGCCCGCGGATATTTTTGCCGGGCGCAAAAAAAAGGGGGCCGTGAAGGCCCCCAATTTTTTCACATTGCGTTGCTTGAATATTTATTCAGCGGCACATCTCGTCTACCTGTGCCTTTGTCTCTGCCAAAGTATTTTCCGCTTCTTCCTTTGAAAGATAGTGGCGCGTTCCGTCCTCGCGCGTCTTGTATAACCGCGGCGCATTCAGATAAGACTCATAGATCTCCTGCGCGCGTTTGCAGTAATAGGCTTCGGCCTGCTCCCTTTCGAAACGCTCCTCGGGCGTCTCACCGGGGTAGGCTTCGTTGCTGCCGCTACCCTGCTCCCGATCCCCACCCTGCTGCATAGCGTCCAGGCTGCCTTTGGAATGCCAGACCAGCTCGACACTCACGGCATCCTCGTGTCCGGGCACGTCAGCGTAGTGCCGCTTGCCGAATTCGTCGACCCAGGTATAGATCGGGGTATTGGAATCAACGAAATGGGTCTTGCCATCTTCATCGACCCATTTCCACACATCGGCGTTCGCGCAAAGGCTAACGCCGCAAGTCAACATAATCAGTAGAAGTCTTTTCATATGGCACCTTCCCATAGCCAAGTATCGCCGCTGGGCACACCATATCCGTTGACCGCCGTCACAATAATGTGAAGCAAAAAGACTATATCGCGCCGTTATATGGCCCGGTGGCGCCGTGATTCCCTCTCAGCTCGAAACTCGTGTCACCGCATCGACAATCGCATTGCCTTCTTCCTCGAGGCGATAAGCGATGCGCATGTTCGGCTTGTTGATCGAGATGAGCCTGGTCAGGTCTATTGGCGTAGCCACGAGTACCAGGTCGCAGTCGACGGCGTTTACCGTCGCTTCGAGATCGTGGATCTGTACCTCGCCATAGCCCATGGCGGGTAACAACGCACCGGTATCGGGATAGGCAGCGAAGGTATCGGCGATTTCTCCGACGGCCCACGGCCGTGGATCCACGAGTTCGGCAGCGCCATTTTGCCTGGCGGCCAGAACGCCGGCACCAAACGGCATGCCACCATGCGTCGTGGTCGGCCCGTCCTCGATCGCCAGTACCCGTTTCCCCCTGATCGCATCCGGGTCGGGTATGTCCAGTGGCGACTTTGCGCGAACGACGACCGCATCCGGGTTGATGTTGGCGGCATTCTCTTCAATAGTCTTTATGGCGTTTTCATCCGCGGAATCGATCTTATTAATAAGTATCAGATCCGCACGCTGGAAATTTGCGGTCCCCGGGAAATAATCGAGCTCGTGTCCGGCACGATGCGGATCGGTTACCGCGATCCAAAGGTCCGGTCGGTAAAACGGCGTGTCATTGTTGCCCCCGTCCCAGATGATGACCTCCGCTTCCTGTTCCGCTTCGGCAAGGATGGCCGCATAGTCGACACCCGCGTACACGATGACGCCGTTACGCAGATGCGGTTCATATTCCTCGCGTTCTTCGATTGTGCATTCGTGCAGGTCCAGGTCTTCGAAGGTTGCGAAACGCTGCACGGCCTGCTTTGCGAGATCGCCATAAGGCATCGGGTGGCGAACAGCAACCGTCTTCTTGCCGAGGTCCTTGAGAATGTGCGTGACGCGTCGCGATGTCTGGCTCTTGCCACACCCGGTCCGAACCGCGCAAACCGCAATCACCGGCTTCGAAGACGGCAGCATGGTGGCATCCAGGTCAAAGGTGGAAAAGGTAACGCCCTGGGCCTCGACGTTCTTGCGGTGCCCATCCACGTAATCGAGGCTTACATCCGAATAAGCGAACACGACTTCGTCGACTTGATGCTTCTGGATCAGCCCATTCAGTTCCTCTTCCGGGTAAATACGAATGCCGTCCGGATACTGTGCGCCCGCAAGTGAAGCGGGATAGCGGCGATCCTCGATATGCGGGATTTGCGTCGCCGTGAACGCCACCACATCGACATCCGGATTGTCGCGGTAACAGCAGTTGAAAACGTGAAAGTCGCGGCCAGCGGCCCCCATGATGATTATTTTCCGACTCACCTGCGTCTCCATCGCCAGGCCCGCGAATACCTGATTTAGTTTTAATGAAGTCTGTCTAGCCGCTGCGGCCGCAAACGGATGTAAGAATTTACAGTCCCTGCGCCAAAAGTCCAGAAAATGTTACCGCTTCCCTGTTGTTGCTAGAATGAGCGGGCAACCGTGCGAGCAAAATCAACAATATCCGATTGCAGGGAATGTATACGTGAGCAGTGAATACTTTGATGTCGTAATTGTCGGCGCGGGCCTCTCGGGCATCGGTTCGGCCCGTCACCTGCAGGACAAGTGTCCGGGCAAGTCGTACGTCATTCTGGAAGGCCGCGATGCCATGGGCGGGACCTGGGACCTGTTTCGCTTCCCGGGCATCCGTTCCGACAGCGACATGTATACGCTCGGCTACAACTTCAAACCATGGCGCGACGGCAAGTCCATCGCCGACGGCCCGTCGATCCTGAGTTACATCAAGGAGACGGCGGCGGAAGGAGACGTCGACGAGCACATTCGCTACGGTCATCTGGTCAAGCAGGCAAACTGGTCGACGAAGGATGCATGCTGGACGATTCACGCCCAGCGCAAGGACAGCGGAGAAACCGTCACCATCCGTGGCGGCTTTGTCCTCATGTGCGCCGGCTACTACAGCTACGAAG
>JABAOH010155162.1_pt2 | contig 10400 bp, 5 predicted proteins | sample 7062181 | NCBI WGS metagenome assembly JABAOH01 (sample SAMN14538630, study PRJNA623070) | marine sediment metagenome | biome: marine biome [ENVO:00000428]; feature: marine pelagic biome [ENVO:01000023]; material: deep marine sediment [ENVO:00002113]; isolation source: pool of 5 deep marine... | reverse complement strand
TAAGATACATTATCGGACACTGAGCAAATAGCCCGACCTACGGCCGAATCCCTCCCCCGCGGTTCTACCGACGCGTGTTTGACACCCCGGACGACCGCCCCTACACTCCGGCCCAGATGTTCCGGGAACGACGCATCTTCAGGTACGTTCTTCGTGAGCTCGCGGGGCCCACGATCCTCGCCGTGACGGTCTACAGCTTCCTCTTGCTCATGAACGAGCTCCTGCTCATCGCCCAGCAGGCGCTGGCCAAGAACCTCCCGGCTTCGATGGCCCTCAAGCTGCTCGTCCTGGCCCTGCCCCCGATCCTGACGATCTCCATTCCGATGAGCGTGCTGTTGGCCGTGCTGATTGCCGTCGGCCGGATCTCCTCGGACCACGAATGGACCGCGATCCAGGCTTCCGGCCGCGGGCCGCTCACGATGGTCAAGCCGCTGGCGCTCTACGGGCTCCTTGCAACCGGTCTCGCCTTCACCGTTTTCAACTACCTGGTCCCCACGGCCCAGCAGCGCGCACGCGAGGTGAAGACGCAGATCACGCTGTCGACCAACCTGGCCTCCGATCTGCGGCCGCGGCAGTGGGAGGTCACCGGCAACAACCAGTTGATCGTCGACGAGATTCTCGCTCGCGATCAGGGCCGGCTTCATCGCATGGTGCTGGCCAGCCACGAGCGCGACCGTCTGTCGCTCATCTTTGCCGGCTCCGGCGACATCTTCCCCACGCCGGACCGCACGGGCACGCTCGTGGTCGACCTCTACGACGCGATCCGCCACGACTTCGAGCTGCGGGACGTGGAGACCTACCGCATCTCCTCGTGGGATTCGCTGCGCGAAAAGATCCCCCCTCCCCCGCACTTCCAGGCACTGCTCGGCCCGCAGGCCAAGGTCGCCGCCACGATGCGGATCGACGAGCTCTGGACCGAGTACGAGGCGGCGCAGGCGGGCCTTGTCGAGGCCGATCGAAAGGCGGCGCAGCTCGGGCGCGAGCGCATCAGCGAGCAGGTCCTCGCCCAGGCGCGCCACGTGCGCTCGGTCGTCGAGCTCAACCGGCGCGTCGCGCTGCCGATGGCCTGCCTCTGCTTCGCGATCCTGGGTGTGCCCCTCGGCTTGACCCAGGCGCGCTCCGGCAAGGGCGCCGGGTTCTCGATCAGCCTGCTGATCATCGTCGTTTACTACATCACGTTCAGCTTTTTCGAGGGCCAGTCGGTGCGCCAGAAATTCCCCGCATGGCTGGGGCCCTGGATGGGCAACGCGATCCTCCTGCCCTGGATGGCCTGGGCTTACTGGAAGTTGCGCCGGCCTTCCGGACAGCAGACGGGTTGGATCAACCTGCTCTACGGCTTCGTGATCCGCCTCACCCGACGGGTCCGCGGGCGTTTGTCCAAGCACTCCACCGCGCCGCCGGAGGAGCTCGAGGAGGCCGTTCCCGAGCACGCTTTGGCGGACCTCGCCGGGACGACCAACCGTTTCATCCGGCGCACCGACCGTTACGTCGGCGCAAAGTTCCTGCGCGTCGTCGCGCTGGCACTGCTCGCCGCGAGCACGCTGTTCCTGCTGTTCGAGGTCAAAGAGGCGCTGGAGGAGACGATCAAGCGGCAGCAGCCCATTTCGCTCGTGTTCCGTTACCTCGGTTTCATCCTGCTGGAGCGGCNNCTGCCGCTCGCCTGTCTTGCCGGCGCGGCGGTCACGATCAGCCTGCTCTCGCGAACCGGCGAGCTGACGGCCTTCAAGTCCAACGGCATCAGCCTGCGCCGTCTCGCCCTGCCGGTGTTGACGCTGGCGGCGGGGCTCTCCGTCGTGCTGTTCATGTTCGGCAACACGCTGATCCCGACGGCGACGCGCAAGGCGCAGGAAGTCCACGACCAGATCCGCGGCAAGCCCTCGGCCACGCGCGGGTTTCCGGTGACGGGCAACTGGACGTTCGGCCCCAAGGGCGAGCGGCTGTATCACTACAGCTACTACGATGCGCAGCGTGACGAGTTCCACGCGCTGCGCGTCCTGACGCTGGACCCCACCCGGAGCTTCATCGTCGATCATCGATTCTCCGAGCGAGCCCGCTACCGGGAGCCGGGCGGCTGGGAGCTCGATGGCGGCTGGTACATCCAGTTCGCGGAGAACGGCAAGTGGGCCACGAAGCGCGAGGCGTACGACGGCTCCTACGCGGTCGATCTCGATACACCCGAGACGTTTGCGCCGATCCGGAAAGCGAGCCTCACCAGCAACAAGGCCGAGTACGCCCGGGTGCTGACGCTGGCGGAGATCTCCGAGCGCGGGTACGACGTCACGTCCTTGCGGGTCGCCTGGCACGGCAAGTTCGCCGGCTCCGTCCGACCGTTCGTGATGGTCGTGCTCGGGCTCCCCTTCGCGTTCCGCGGCGGGCGCAAGGGCTCGCTCTACGGGATCGGGATCGCGCTCGCGCTGGCCATCGTCTACTGGTCGGTCTACTCGGGCTTCAACGCCCTCGGTCTCGAGTCCGCGCTCGAGCCGGTCCTCGCGGTTTGGGCGCCCAACGTGCTGTTCGGACTGCTCGGTGCCTACCTGTTGCTCTACGTCCGAACTTGAACCGTTCAGTTGAGCCACGGAGGCGAATCGACGATCTTCTGTAACCGCTGCTGGCTCGGATCGATCTGCAGCGATCGTCGCCAAGCCACCAGCGCCTCCTCGGTGCGGCCCGACCGCGCGTAGGCCTCGCCGAGCACGTTGAGCCAGACGGGTTGCGGCGGGTACTTCCCCTCCACGCCCTGCATGACCCGGATCGCCGCGTCGTTGTCGCCCGACTCCAGCTCGAACATGCCCCACTGGACCCAGGCGCGGACTCCGCTCCGCGGGTCCTCCGTCGCGCGCCTGAGCTGCTCTCTCGCGCCGGCGACGTCCCCGCGGGCGCGCAGGACGATCGAGAGGTTGATCCGCGCGTCGCCGTAGTTGTCGTCCAGCGAGAGCGCTTGATTCAGGAGCTGTTCCGCCTCGTCGTAGCGACCCTCGTTGAGCAGCAGGCTCGCCAGGTTGTTCGGCGGTGACTCGTAGCTCGGGTCGGCCGCCGCGCTCTGCGTCCACAGCTCGCGCGCCTCGTCGACGTTGCCCTGCGCGTAGTACAGGCTCGCCAGGTTGTTGAGCACGATCGCGTTGGACGGCGACTTCGCGAGCGCGCGGCCGTAGAGGTCGATCGCCCGATCCATCTCGCCGCGATCCTGGTAGACCAGCGCCAGGTTGTTGTAGGCGCCCATGAAATAGGGGTCGGCCTCGATCGCCCGTTGATACCATTCCTCGGCCCGCTCGATCTGGGTGCGCCGCTTGAACAGGTTGCCCAGGTTGTTGCGCGGCAGCGCGGCGTCGGGGTCGAGCTCGGCAGCGCGACGGAATTCGGCCTCGGCAGCATCGAGATCGCCCTTCGATTCGAGCACGCGGCCGAGCGTGTTGCGGATCTCGGCGGCATCGGGCTCGGCCGCCAGTACACGGGCGAGCACGCGCTCTGCCCCGTCCGTATCGCCGCGGTCGAGGGCGATTTGGGCCAGCTGATGACCCGCCATGCGCAGCGTCATGGGGTAGCCGATCGCCCGCTCGAACAACGCCTCGGCTTCGTCCGCCTGCTTCATCAGTCTCAGAGCGAGCCCGAGGTTGACGAGCAGCATCGGCGCGTCGGGACTGGCAACCAATCCGGCCCGGAACTCGGCCGCGGCGTCCTCGTAGCGCCCCTCGGCGAGCAGCGCGACGCCGGCGTTGTTGCGAGCGGTCACCGACTCCCCGGCCTCCCCTGCCGTGGCCGAGATGTAGCCGAGGCTCTGAAGCTTGGCCAGCAGGTCCTCGGCGGCGGGATCCAGCAGGTTCGCGGACGACGGATCCCGCCGGACGGGGTCCTCGTTGCTGTAGCGCACCGGGTGCCGGTCGAGGAACCCCTCGTCGAGCACCCGCCCGAGCACCCGGCCCGGCCACGAGCGCGGGACCGGTTGACCGAACAGCGCCAGGATCGTCGGCGCGATGTCGTAGATGCTCGCCTCGTCCAGACGCGTCCCGGCCTTCACGTGCGCGCCCGACAGGACGAGCATGCCGAAGCGCCGGTGCCAGTCGGCGGCGGCGCCGTGGCCGATCCGCGAGTCCGTCGTTCGCGGGCGCGTGGCGTCGGTGGCGAAGCCGTGATCGGAGACGATCATCACCGTCCAGCCCTCGTCGCGACCGCGCAGGAGCTCGCCGAGGTACCGGTCGGCGGTCTCGTAGTAGCGATCCACGACGGCATGGAAGCTCTCGATGCGGCGGGGATCGACGCCCGGCAGGTCCGGCTTGCGATAGGGCATGAACAGGTGTGCCGCCGTGTCGGTGCCCTCGAAGTAGACCACCTCGAGTTGCGGCTCGTAGCGCTCGGCCAGCTCCGTCGAGATGCGGAGGTAGGTCTCCCCCGAGGCCAGCAACGTCTTGAACTGGTCGAGCATGTCCTGCTCGTCACCGTCGAAGCCGTCCGGTTCCATCCGCGGACCCGTGAGGTACGGCCGGACGCTGTCCCACTCGACGGCGCTCGGGCTCACGAGCCAGGGGCGGATGTCCTCGTACAGATCGGGCGGCCAGGTCTTGCCCTCGGCCCGCTCCGGATCGGCCTCGAAGCCGAACAGCTGGTAGGCGATGCGATCGGAAACGAGATAGCCGCGCACGGGATCGGCGGGCCAGGAGGCCCACCAGCCGACGACGCCTGTCCGGACGCCGGAACGCGAGAGCATCTCCCACACGGTCGGCACCTGGCGTTGCGCCGAGGTCACCGGTTGGGTCTGGCCGGTGGCGGGATCGGCCACGACGAAATCGAGGATGCCGTGACGGCTCGGCTCCACACCGGTGGCCACGCTGGTCCAGATCACGGGCGAGAGCATCGGGCTGATCGACAGCAGCTTGGCCCGCACCCCGTTGTCGATCAGCCGCTCCAGGTTCGGCAGCCTCCCCTGCTCGATCAGCGCATCGATGATCTCCCAGTCGCCGCCGTCCCAGCCGACGACCAGGAGCTTGGATTCGGTCGCCGGGCTCGACCCTGCCTCGCCACTGCGGACCGTGAGGAAGTCGAAACCGTCCAGCTCGAGGCGCCGCTGATCGACCCCGTGCCGGATTAGCGCCTCGGAGAGTCGACGCTCGATGTCCCGCGCGAGCTCGATCGTGAAGCGTCCACGCTCGATGCCGGTCGGGAGATCGACGAGCGCCTCCCGCACCGCGGTGATCACCACCCCGCGCATCCCGCGCCCCGCGGCGGCCGCGTGGACCTCGCGCCAATCCTCGATCCGAGGCCGCACGGTGATCCAGCCGCGCAGGCCGTAGCGACTACCGTCTGCCGAGCGCAGCTGGGCCTGCTCGGCCTGTGGCAGCGCGACCTCGACCCCGTCGCGCGGGTACAGCTGCAGCCTCGTCAAGAGCGGCGGGGCGAGCGTCCAGCCCGACTCGACCAGGAACTCGCCTGGAACGAGCGGGCCGTCGAGGACGGCGAAGGAACGCTCCTCGATGCGCCGCACGCTCGCCACCAGGAGCACGAGCAGGCCGAGCGCAACGACAACGAAGACCCGCAAGCGCGTCGGACGACGGCGCGTCCCATCGTCGCGCTTGTCGTCAGACATCCGTCAGATCAACCGCTGAGCTTGGCCGCCGCGTCGGTGGACTCCCAGGTGAACTCCGGCTCCGTCCGGCCGAAGTGGCCGAACGCCGCGGTCGGCCGGTAGATCGGACGTCGCAGATCGAGGTACTCGATGATCCCCTTCGGCGTCAGCGGGAAATGCTCGCGCACCTTGGCGGACAGTTCCGACTCTTGCAGCTTGCCCGTGCCGAAGGTGTTGACCATCACCGAAACCGGATCCGCGACGCCGATGGCGTAGGCCAGTTGCACCTCCGCGCGATCGGCGAGCCCGGCGGCGACGATGTTCTTGGCGATGTGCCGTGCCATGTAGGACGCGGACCGGTCGACCTTGGTCGGGTCCTTGCCCGAGAAGGCACCGCCGCCGTGATAGCCGGCACCCCCATAGGTGTCGACGATGATCTTGCGGCCCGTCAGACCGGCGTCCCCTTTCGGTCCGCCGATGATGAACTGCCCCGTCGGGTTCACGTAGATCTTCGTGTCGCTGTCGATCAGACCTTCTTCGACGACGTTCCGCACCACGGCGGACTCGAGCGCGTCGTGGATCTGCTTCTGGTTGACGTCGGGGCTGTGTTGGGTCGACAGGACGATCGCGTCGACCCGGACCGGCTTCTTGCCCACGTACTCGACGGTGACCTGAGATTTCCCGTCGGGACGCAGGAAGGTCAACTCGCCGCTGCGCCGGCACTCGGACATGCGCCGGACGAGACGATGGGCCAGCGTGATCGGCAGCGGCATCAGCTCGTCGGTCTCGCGGCAGGCGTAGCCGAACATCAGGCCCTGGTCGCCGGCACCGCCGGTGTCGACCCCCATCGCGATGTCGCCCGACTGCTCGTCGATCGTCGAGACAACGGCGCAGGTGTCATAGGAGAAGCCGAGCGTGGGGTCGTCGTAACCGATTTCTTTGATCGTCCTCCGGGCCACGCTGGGCAGGTCGACGTACTCCGCCGTCGTGATCTCGCCGGCGATCATGCAGAGCCCGGTGGTGACCAGCGTCTCGCAGGCCACGCGGCCGGTCGGGTCGTCCGCGAGGATCGCGTCGAGGACCGCGTCGGAGATCTGGTCCGCGACCTTGTCCGGGTGGCCCTCGGTGACCGACTCGGAGGTAAACAGGTAACGCTCGTTCGCACCCATCGGTGAGCTTCTCCTTGATTCTGCGCGGGAACGCCCCACGGGAAGGGCCATCCTAGCATCTGGTACGGACCCCGGCCCGTGTGCGCCAGGCCCTAGGACACGCGGCCTTCGCGCCACCCGGGAGCCCGGTTTTCGACTGCCGTTTTGGCGCGAAAACGGATCCGGTTGGGGCCGATCAGCCGCTCCATCTTCTGCGTGAACTCGCGCGTGGGCCGGACCCGCAGGGCGGACTCCGCGAGCGCGATCATGCGGTAGTTGCCGGGCCGGGCGACCTCGAGATAGACCTGCACGTCGCCGCGGTGGGAGTCGCAGGCCTTGACCATCCCGGCGATCAACTCCTCGTCGAGCATCGCGGCGTCGACGCGCACCTGGATCGCGTCGACCTTGCGCTCGGACAACCGATCCAGCGGGCAGACGTCCTCGGCGATCAATCGCAGGCGGTCTTCTTCCGATTCGAAACGACCGAAGACCATCGCGGCCGCGTCCGGTTGCAGTTCCTTCTCGCACTTCTGATAGCTCTTGGGGAACACCAGGACGTCGATCTGCCCTTCCATGTCCTCGAGCTGGAACGACGCCCACCAGTCGCCCTTCTTGGATTTGCGTCGCCGCAGTTCGGAGATGACCCCGCCGACGGCCACCTCCGTACCCGAGGCGGTCTCGCGCAGGGCCACGGTCGTGTGGCTCGCGAAGTCACCGAGCAGCTCCTTGTGGCTTTCCAAGGGATGCCCGCTGACGTAGAAGCCGAGCGTGCTCTTCTCATACGTCAACCGCGTGCGCTCGTCCCACTCCTCGACCTCCGGGATGTTGTTCCCGAAGTCATTCTGGGCGTCGTCTCCGGACGCGCCGCCGAACAGACTGGACTGCCCTGCCTCGCGGTCGGCCCGGTGACGCTGTCCGAATTCCATCGACCGGTCGACGATCGCGGCGAGTTGGCTGCGCCTGAACCCCATCGAGTCGAGCGCGCCGGCCTGGATCAGCGCCTCGAGCACGCGCTTGTTCACCGCGCGCTGGTCGACGGCGGCGCACAGCTCGGGCAGCGAAGCGAAACCACCCGGCTTGGGCCGTGCTTCGAGGATCGCGCGGATGGCCCCTTCCCCCACCCCCTTGATGGCCGACAGCCCGAAACGGACCATCTGACCTTCCACGGTGAAATCGAGCCCGGACTTGTTCACGTCGGGCGGCGAGACCTGGATGTCCATCTCGCGACACTCGTTGATGTACTTCACCAGCTTGTCGGTGTTGCCCTTTTCCGTCGTCAGCAGCGCGGCCATGAAGTGCACCGGGTAGTGCGCCTTGAGCCAGGCGGTCTGGTAGGCCACCAGCGCGTAGGCCGCCGAGTGGGACTTGTTGAAGCCGTAGCCGGCGAAGTAGGCCATCAGCTCGAAGACGTCCTTGGCTTCCTTGTCCTTGATCCCGCGTCCGACGGCGCGCTGGACGAACTTGGTCTCCTCGGCTTCCATGACCTCGATCTTCTTCTTGCCCATCGCGCGGCGCAGGATGTCGGCCTCGCCCAGCGAGTAGCCGGCCATCGCCGAGGCGATCTGCATCACCTGCTCCTGGTAGACGATGACGCCGTAGGTCTCCCGCAGGATCTCCTCGAGCAGCGGGTGCGGGTAGCGCACCTTGACCTTGCCGTGCCGCCGCTTGATGAAGTCGTCGATCAGGCCGCCGCCGATCGGGCCGGGCCGGTACAGGGCGTTGAGCGCGATGAGGTCCTCGAAGCGCTCGGGCTTGAGCCGCCGCAGGATGTCCTTCATGCCCTCGGACTCGAACTGGAAGATGCCCGACGTCCGGGCGCGGCCGAACAGCTCGTAGACGGTCTTGTCATCGATCGAGAGCTGCTCGAGGTCCGGGCGCGTTCCGGTCTGCCCCTCGATCGAGTCCAGCGCAATCGTCGATCAGCGTCAGCGTCTTGAGCCCGAGGAAGTCCATCTTGAGCAGGCCGATCTCCTCGATCTCGTCCTTGGCCCACTGCGTCGTGATCTCGTCGCCGTCCTTGGTGCCGCGGTACAGCGGCGCGTACTCGACGATCGGCTTCGGCGCGATCACGACCCCCGCGGCGTGGGTCGACGCGTGGCGCGTCAGGCCCTCGAGCCGCTGCGCAATGTCCAGCAGCTCCTTGACCTGGTTGTCCCGCTTGTAGGCCTCGGCCAGCGGCGGCACTTCCGCCAGCGCCTTCTTGATCGTGATCTCCTGCCCCGGCTGGGCCGGCACGAGCTTGGCGATCCGGTCGACCTCGGCGTAGGGGATCTCGAGCCCGCGGCCGACGTCGCGGATCACCGCGCGCGCCGCCATCGTGCCGAAGGTGATGATCTGGGCGACGTTGGGGCGGCCGTACTTGTGGCGCACGTAGTCGATCACCCGCTCGCGCTTGCGGAAGCAGAAGTCGATGTCGATGTCCGGCATGCTGACGCGCTCGGGGTTGAGGAAGCGCTCGAACAGCAGGTCGTACTGCAGCGGGTCGATGTCGGTGATGCGCAGGCAGTAGGCGACGAGCGAGCCGGCGGCCGAGCCGCGCCCGGGCCCGACGGGGATCCCGTTCTCCCGCGCGTAGCGGACGAAGTCCCAGACGATCATGAAGTACCCGGGAAAGCCCATCTGCCGGATGATGTTGATCTCCTGGAGCAACCGTTCGCGATAGACGTCTTCGGTGGGTAGCTCGCGGCCGGCATCGCGCTCGCGGCGCAGCTCCTGAAGCCGCGCTTCCAGACCGTCGCGGGTGACCTTCTCGAAGTAACCGTCGAGGTCGTACCCCTCGGGCACCGGGAAGTCGGGCAGGTGCAGGTTGTTCTCGCCGAAGCTGAAGTCGCAGCGTTCGGCGACGGCGAGGGAGTTGGCGATCGCCTCGGGCGCCCAGTGGAACAGCTCGGCCATCTCGGCGCGGGTCTTGAGGTAGTGCTGCCCGGTGTAGGTCATGCGGTCGCGGGTGTGGACCGTCTTGCCGGTCTGGATGCAGACCAGCACGTCGTGGGCCTCGTGGTCGTCGGGCAGCAGGTAGTGGCAGTCGTTGCTGGCGACGAGCCCGATCCCGAGCTCCCGGGCCAGCTTGGGTAACGCCGTGTTGACCTTTTCCTGCTCGACGAGACCGTGGTCCTGGGCCTCCAGCCAGAAACGGTCCGGCCCGAAAAGATCGCGGAACTCCGCGGCGACCCGTCGAGCCTCGTCGAAGGCATCGTGGCGCAGGTAGGTGGCCACCTCCCCCGCCAGGCAGGCCGACAGGCAGACCAGGCCCTCGCTGTGCCGCGCCAGCAGCTCCTTGTCGATCCGCGGCCGGTAGTAGAAGCCCTCGAGGAACCCGGTCGAGGCGAGCTGGATCAGGTTCTTGTAGCCGGTGTAGTTCTCGGCGAGCAGGATCAGGTGGTAGTAGTTCTTCTTGCCCAGCCCGGGCACGTTCACCGGTTCGCGCAGCCGGTGGTCCCCCGGCGCCATGTAGGCCTCGATCCCGATGATCGGTTTGACGCCGTGTTTGGCCGCCTTCTTGCGGAACTGCTGGACCCCGAAGAGGTTGCCGTGATCGGTGATGGCGATCGCCGGCTGCCCGTCGTCCGCGGCCCGGGCGCACATCTCGTCGATGCGCTGCGCGCCGTCGAGCAGCGAGTAGGTCGTGTGGTTGTGCAGGTGAACGAAGCCGGGAGCCGTGTCCGCCATCCGATGCCTTCCCCGCGGGGGATTGT
>JABAOH010026129.1_pt1 | contig 10401 bp, 10 predicted proteins | sample 7062181 | NCBI WGS metagenome assembly JABAOH01 (sample SAMN14538630, study PRJNA623070) | marine sediment metagenome | biome: marine biome [ENVO:00000428]; feature: marine pelagic biome [ENVO:01000023]; material: deep marine sediment [ENVO:00002113]; isolation source: pool of 5 deep marine... | reverse complement strand
CTCACAGATGAGTTAAATTGACACGAGCTACCAAAAATTTTACAATCATGTTATTGTTGTAACATTATTTTACATGTTCCAGCATAAAAACCATCGTATCAAAGCTCACCGTCTCACAGATATCTTTGATGACTCTGGTATAATCAGAATTGTGACTCATAATGCCTTCTTTAACCATAAATACTTTATAGTCACGTTCCATCCCCCCGAAGTAGGTGGCTAAAACACAACCAACTGAGCTGAGCCCGCACAGGAAAAGGGCATTGCAGCCTTTCTCCTTGAGGATTTTATCGAGATCTGTTTTCTGAAATGCGCTGGGAAAATTTTTGATCACTTTGGGATCGTCGTCTTTAATGATAACAGATTTCGGAAATTCAAATGGTTCTGTGCCAGGTTTGGGTCCCCAACTCGGATCGGTGTGATAGACTCGAATGATGGGAAGATTGTGCTGACGAAACATCCAGATCGCTCCATTAATGACTTCCATGCCCAATTTTTTATCGTCTTCGGACATGTATTTTAAAAACTCGTTTTGAATATCGATCACCAGCAATGCTGGTTTGATCTGTTTTTTGTCAGGCTCATTTTTTTGTGCAAAAATGCTGGTACTCATTAAAAATAAAACCAGTAAGAAGAGTGTGATGAAATAGAGTGATTTTTTCATTTTTCTAATCTCCTATTTTAATTATTTTTGTCATTTGTTTTTCTATTCAGGTAAGAAACTCTGTACTTCTTTAATTACCTTTATTTTTTACCCACTCTGATTGATTAAAACATTTAAATTTCGTGTGAAAATTGGAAAATACTCTATTGAAGTCGCAGGAGTAAAGCCTTTCAATTTTTTAGTCAAAGAATTTATCAACTCGTCATTGGATTCTCCCTGTAAAATTTTTAGGGTCTCTTCTTCGGTAACATCTTCAAGACGACCTGCATAATCGGGAACCTTTTCGTTTGCAGGACAGGGAATTTGACATTTCATACAACCCATGAGGGCGTTATGCCAGCTTGGACGAATCCACCTCGGGAATTTGCCATCAATTTCATTATACAGGGTGATGCATTTAGTCACATCGATAACAAAATTATCCATGGTAATACAGGAGGTAGGACAAATCCCTAAACAGTTTCGACATTTTTCACATTCTTCAAGCATTTTGATCTCCTGCCAATTATCCTTATCGAATTGGAAATCTGTAAAAAAAGCATATAAAGTGATAAAACTGCCCATGCCATCAACAAAAATGATATTATTCCGACCATAATTCCCCAAGCCACTTCTCGCTGCCAGTAATTTCAAATGAATTTGCGATGCTTTTTCAACTCGATAGCCAGGCTCTTTTATGATTTGTTGTTGTATCGTTTTTATTAAATCATTAATGGAAATTCCGTCGTCGTAATATTGTGGTGGGATCATCGTTTCATACGTTGTTCCATTTAAATGAAAGTCCACCTTCATTAATTTGGTGAATACAGCCATTATTACGAGGAACCTGGCTTCTGGGAAATTTTCAGGAATTTTGAATTTCTTATCTTTAATATAACTTTTAAAAACTGGATGTTTGCTGATTTTGCCACTACTTTTAATTTTGTCGATATCCTTTTGCAAATCATTTAAATGATCCACAGACATGGTTTTGTATTTGAAAATGAAAGCGGGAGATTCTCCCTGATTTGCCCTTGTCTCAAAAGACGCAAATAAATTGGAACCTGTAAGATGGAACAGGGAACCAGTAGCAATTAATCGCTTTAAAAAGTCTCGACGAGATTGCGTTGAAAAAAAATATTGAGAATTCATACTAAAACTCCTTTGTTTACAGATAACTGACCTAATAGATTTTTTCTACTTGCAAGCAATATAAATCCCTTACACAAAATATTCTGGATTATCCGAAAAGAATTTATTCATTCTGTTCATACGATTTCTAACCTGCTTCTTTGTAACATACTTATACATGACACGAATTGAATTCATTATCCTTTCATCCCTTACCATTCCACGCATCCCTTGAAAGTCCATTGAATAAGCCAATGTTGTTAGCTGTTTTATTCCCACATCATGAAATATTTTTTTCCAACCTCGATATGTTGAGACATCTTTCATACAGTAGGCACAAATCACATTTGAGACAACATCCCTGAATTCCGCTGGCGGCTGCTTTTTCCAGCTCAATTCTATCCAGCCAGTCAATCCCTCTGGTTTAACGACTCATAGCGCCTGTTGAATTACCTTTTGTTTGTTATCCACTAAAACTCGAACTCCATACCCAATATGGGCACCAGGCGAAACTGATAAAAGGTATTCTGTCTATTATTTAATGGATCCCAAAAATATCTATCAATATTTTTTCTATTGTAGGCATTCCAGATACTTAAATACATGATAAGGTTTGTTTGCTTAAAAAAGAAACGACGATCAACACGAATATTCAGTGAATGGTAATCTGGATAACGCAGCTCATTAATTCTATTTTTATCAATTATGCCAGTATGCACCTTTTGAGATTTCTCAATATCAAACGGGGTGTAAGGAACCCCACCGGCAATAATCCATCTTGCGCTAACTTCCCATTTTTTACTCGGCTTGTAACCGCCAATAACACTAAATATATATCGATTATCAAATATTCGATTACGCCATTCATCAAAATAATCTTGATACCGTGAACGGAACCATGTGGCACTAACTAATCCATAAAAATTCTTTGCCAGTTTTTTCTGGATCAACAGCTCGATCCCGCGTGAGTATGCCTTGCCAATGGATTGTAAATGATTACCCGCTATATTTAATTTCATTGAACTAAAATCATCGACAACAAAACTGTAAGGATCATCGGAGGTGAGTGGAAAATTTTTGTATGCTTTATTATAGATTTCAATGGTCATTTTCGTATCTGATGTTAACAAGTATTCGGTGCCAACAACGTAATGTATTGCCTGGGGATCATCTAATTTTTTATTCTCACGATATTGTGATAGTAAAAACAGGGGTAAGTTCTGATAAAACATTCCAATCGTCATATTGAATGTTAATCGTTCATTTATTCTGTATGACAATAAAAAACGGGGAGAAAGCTGAGATTTCTGATTAAAATCAAAATAATCGCCACGTAAACCAATTGCCGTGGTGAGGTTTTTTAAAGGATGAGATATGTAACTCATAAAAATACCAGCTTTGAATGCAAAAATATTTTCATCAACAGCAACACCTGGCGTCAGAACCCCGACTCGATTGGTGTCTGGATTTTCAAAATAGTTATAATCGTTCATAAGATATCCAATATCCATTCCAAATTCGAGTTTATGATGTTTGCTGAAAGCATAATAATTGAAATTTCGGATATGAATCGAGCTTTCACTAGATTCATTGCCGTGATTTTGTTGTTGAGTATCAACATCATTCCACAGAATATCGTTTTTCATAAAGGCGTGTGATAGTGACGTATTGGAATATCCTTTCTTCCCCCACAGGTATCGCCAATTGGCGCCAACGGTATTTTGTTGAGTTTTTATCCCTCCCGAGAATAAAAATTCCTGGTCGATAGCTTGTTGGTGACTGTACTCTATTTTGCTTGTCCCAAAGATATTTAATAACGTGATTTTATTTTGTGGATTTATATTGTATGTTAATTTGGCATGAGTATCACCAAAACGGGGAGCAATGCCAGATCCTATGGCATCAACAAATAAATCCAAAAAACCTCGTCTGGCTGAAAATAGCCATGAACCTTTCTGACCTGGAAGCGGACCCTCAACACCACCGCCAATACCGCTCAGACTCATATCAACCTGGGCATCATATTCATCCCTGTTCCCTTCCCTCAATTTTATATCTGTAATTGAGGAAAGTCGATCACCAAAAGCCGCTGAAAATCCACCGGTATAAAACTTTACATCATCGATAAAATCAACATTAATCAGTCCGATGCCGCCGCCAGTTGTTCCATGAACGGAAAAATGATTTAAATTTGGTATTGGTATATTATCGACATAGAATCCGTTTTCAAAAGGGCTGCCTCCGCGAACCATTAAATCGTTAGCCATGTCGTGAACCTGGGCTGTACTCGGTAAAGCCATCAAAATGCGGATGACATCCCCTGCTGAACCTGGAGATCGTCGTATTTCTTCATTGTTGAATGAAATAATGCTGGTCGGTTCTGAATCATCTTTTTGAAAATAGTCAGCGGTTACAGTAACCTGATCGCCTTCAATTACGGATTCGTGTAATCCTATATTCAGAAAGGTGATTCTTCCTGGTCGAACCAAAACATCAGATTGGATGAATTTTTTAAAGCCAATATATTGAAAGACAAGATTGTAGCTTCCCACAGGTACGTTTGAAATTAGAAAACGACCATTTTGATCTGTTGCAGCGCCTCTTTGGGTATTCAATATAATAACATTAGCTCCAATTAATGGTTCTTTTGTTTCTTTGTTAAAAACCTTTCCTTTAATAGTTCCATTTGGATTAGACGCAAAACAGGTTATTGAGTACAGAAATAAAATGAAGAATATTACTTTGTTCATTTCAATTTTTCCCGCTTTATTTTTTCAATAAATTTTGTACTCACCCAATAAATATCCCGATTAGCAAGGTAAAAAAGATATTTGCTATCAGGTGAAAGCGATGCGCAGATGTTTCCCCCGGTGTATTTATTTTATTCCCGAGATTTATTGCTTCACTCCAGGAACCATCTTTCTTTCGAAAGCTGATGAACAGATCAGTTTGTTCTTCGCCTTCTTTGTCTGATGGTATAAGAGAATCAAAAATTATATAACTTCCATCAGGTGATATGCAGGGATGGGCGCTGCCCACAGAAAGATTTACTCCTTTTTCAAGGACAACTGGGTCAGAATATTTACCATCCCCGAACTGGCGAGAGACAATTCTACCATACCTTTTTTGCGTCGAGATGTCAGTAACGTAGATTGTACCATCAATAGTGGTTGTAGCGTACATTCCGGGAAAAAGTTTCTTTGCTTCGCTCCTTCCAGTCGATGTTTTTTCCATTGCCCAAATATCGCCACCAATCCTAAAAAACATTTTTTGCCATCAGGGTTGATATGCGGCTCAAAAGCTCCTGAATATTTTTTACAGAGGGACGCTAACTCTGGCGCCCCCCAACCGTTTTTCTCCTAGCGGCAGACCATAATTCCGACTCCCGGCGATTGAAATAGAACTCCCTGCCATCAGGAGACTAGGTGCAGCAAAATTCATAATTTCCTCGGGTGGAGACAATTCCTGGTGCAAACATTTTGGGCTTATCTCCTGCTGGAGTTTGTCCCAGTTAAAATCCTTGCAATCCGGTATTTTCTCCAGAGAACTATGTTGAAAGATTTCCATGGTTTCGGACAGCGCATCTTTGATGAATCCACTCATTCGTTTTAGATTCATGTCAGCGCGCCAGTTTTCAGGATTTAATTGCAATGCTTTTTTGTAATAGACAATGGCGCTGTGCTTTTCTCCATAGAGCAGATATCCTTCGCCAAGACTGTCATGTACATTGGTAGATTCGGGAAACAGTTGGACGTTCATTTTAAACACTTCAACTGCTTCCCCGATCTTTCCCGCTGACATTAACTTATACCCCAGTATGTTGAATTCATTTTCATCGAAAATATATTTTTTCTCTTTTTTTATCCTGTTGAATGTCTTGATAGCAGCTTCAATACCATGATCTTCAATTGCCTGTTCTATGGTTGATGCTGCTGAAATGGAGTCGTTCACTGCGAGCTGTTGCCAGAATTTGGTGATGGTTTTGTTGCGGAAGTTTAAAATACGGGTTTCATTAAACGGCAAAGTTTTAAGCTGGGGAAATCTGTTTTCCACAGAAAAGTTCGATTGAATTTCTTGAAGCGTTTGATCTTTTTTTGAATCAAGAGCAATAGCATGTCCTTCTTCTGGATTGAGTCGATCCGTCAATACCATGGCTCGATAACACAATCTCTCCATTTCGATAGAAAAGTCTCCTGTTGACGTCGATTGAAAATTAAAAATTACTACAATCAAAGTAATTGAGATACTCCGAAATAACTTCATCTTATGTCTCCATATTCGTGATATTAGAGAATTGGATACAACAAGTTTGCCATTTTAGAAACTTGAGGATATTTAATTCTAATAATATAACCTATTATTCGTAAAAGAAAATAATAAGTTGCCAAAAGGATATATAATTTGTTAAGAGGTTTTTATGAGAGATGAAAGGTTTATTTATAGTTAAAAATACTTCATTTTTATTCCTAAGGTATGAATTAACTGTATGTGGTTTCTTCAGTCGGCATTAATCACATAGATTTCGTATTTGCCATCACGATTAGATTGGAACACAATTCAGCTGCCATCAGGTGACCAGGAAGGCAACCACTCATCCACGTTGTTGTTAGTTAATCGTTTCAACATCATCTGATTTCCCTTTCCATCAGCTCTAAATTTTTTTCTGGATATTGTTAAGTTAATTTTGAATTTCTTATTACTCAATTTTATGCAAGTCGCATATTCTGCTTTGGTTTCATGCAGGGTTATGATTTCGAATAAGTCTGTAATAACAAATTGCAGACTATCAGGTGAAATCGATCTGAATGTTTGAATTAAATCGAGGCATGTCGGGGTAAGGCGCTTGCTTAAATCCAAAATTTCTCACGAGGCCTTTTAATGCTGTGTTAACAGCGCCTTCTCCAATATAGTCCTGTAAGGCATACATGGCAACCACACCTTTGTGATAACTTAAATATCCCTGTCCTTTGGAATAAATTAAAGGTTGCTCCTCACTCATCTCACTACTCCTTTCTCGTAAATAGTACTACATAGTCAGATTAAAAAATTAAAAAAAAGCTTGCTAACTGATTAAATATTTATTATAATTATGACAACTGCAATAAAATTAGCAAAAAAAGTGATTCAACAGAGACTGGATTTCCAGAAGATAAAAGCTAAACAATTACAGACTAAACTCAATTTATTAAAAGCACAAATCAACCCCCATTTTCTTTTTAATACTTTAAATAATTTGTTCGGATTAGCGTGAAAACGGGACTGGAGAACTGCTGACGGTATCGCCCAATTATCCCACCTCATGTGTTATATGATATATAACAGCAAGGTGGAGCAAATTGAACTTGAAAAAGAGATCGAACAGGTAAAGCGGACAATCCAGTTACAAAAACTACGTTTTTTAAAGGATGATAAAATCGAAATAGATTTTAGGATTGCAGGAGATGTTTCAGTGATAAAAATTCCGCCAATGCTCCTGATTCCATTGGTGGAAAATGCTTTTAAGCTCGGCATCAGTCTGATTAAAAAGTCATTCATTAAACTCAATCTACAAGTTAAAGAACAATATTTGCACTTTCACATAATAAATACGATTCATAGAAAAAAGACAATGATAATGAAACTGAACCAGGATTGGGTCTGGAGAATGTAAAACGAAGGTTAAAACTTTTTAGATATAAATATGCCCGACTTGTCTGGTATTCAGTTTTTAAATGCGCTGTCGCACCATCCACTGGTCATTGTTACTACTGCTTATTCTCAATATGCCGTTGAAAGCTATGAATATGAAGCTGTGGATTACCTACTAAAACCCATCGAATTTACAAGGTTCCTCAAAGCTGCCAATAGAGCTTTAGAACAGTTTCAATTGAAAACCAAAAATTCATCCAGAATACTTTCTTTTTTAAACAATACAATTGCAAAAGATAAAAACTATATCCTCATTAAATTTTTAGATGTTAATTGAAATTGATTATGAACTATCAATTGAAGTTTGGGATTTGTCTGCCATTTGGCGGGCGCTATGATGAGAAGAAAAAGAAAACCAGCACTACTATAAAGAGCATATAAGGATATCTCTCCCGCAAGGGTTACGGTGGTCAGAATAATTAACCGCCTGGCTTTCCGATAGGCTTTCATTTTATCATCCTCGGTAAGCGGAACAGGAACATATCCCGGTTTCTCCATTGTTGCTAATTGCCTGGCGACGTTAGCGAGTTCCGGATCGGTCTCTAAGTATTCTTCAACAAAGGCACGTGTATCGGCAACTACTTCATTAGCCAGATACGCCGGTAGTAAATCGAGAATAACATTCTTGGTTATTTCCATAATCAATAAACCTCCTGATCGATACAAGTAGCGATCAACTTTTTACGAACGCGGTGTACCTTTTCTTTGGTTGCTGTAAGGGATAATCGCAGGACACGGGCAATTTCGGCGCATGGTAGTTCATGGTAGACGCATAAAACAAAAGTTGCTCGGTCAATCTCTGGTAAAGTCTGAAGAACACGCTAAACTCTTATCAGAATAGTTTACGAATAAATTGATTTTATTCTAAAATACATAAATCCTAAAACGACATCCCAATCAAATTCAAACTAAATCCAATATAGTTTTTATCATTGTTTAAATTTCGTGTCCCATCCAGCCTGATTGAGAAGAATTTAAATTTCATCATAACAGATACGCCCAATTCATGATGGAATTCATCTCTATATGAAGGTTTATAAATCTTATTAATTTTGTTCAATCTTTCCTGCTCGATCCATGTTCTCCCTGAAGCACCGTGAATGATAAACTCATATTTATTTCTGGCAAAATATTTTAGTCCCAAAATTTCAAACGGAATGGACTTGAAATTATGCTCCCAGAAAATTCCGAATTTCTTTTCTCCTTCAAGTGGTTTATTAATCAATGTCTTAAAAATTCCAAACGGTGAGTATGAAAAAATACTGCCGTCGATAACTGAAAATCTCTGCAATGGCAAAGTTCCCCGGTAGGTGGATGCTTCAATTCGAGTCCTGAGATAGTTATAATCCGGCCTTCGTTTGAAAAATGTTATTAATCGATAATCGCATAAGATCTTTAATTGAGTAAAATTAAAGTCACTATTTAAATATTTTGGTGAGCTATGTTCGGTTTGTAATTCAATTTTATCGGTTTTGTCACCAAACGTTTTTTCCATTTTGGGTTCATTATAAGCTTCTTCATAAACAAGTCGTAGTTTTATTGAATTCAGCCTGCCTTCATCAATTGTTGGATTTAATCTTTGAACATAATTTTTATCAAGAATTCTGCAGTTAAATTTCCTTGTAATTGATGAATTATCTTCACTATTGAACGCAAATAAAATTTCACTTCTAATATCTTCAATGCCATATTTTAAACCAGCAGCAAATTTTTTATTTAGATAATAGTCAAAATAATCATACTTCCCCAGGAGCGGTAAAAAACTTGTGACCAGTTGTGAATAGTGTTCTGAATAATACCTGGTATCGGTTTTATCATAATAACGTGCAAAAATATATTTATCCTCATCATCTTTATTTATCAAATAATTCAATTGAGTTTCGTAATAAAATCTTTTGGAATATGTTTGATAGCCCCCGATAGCACCAAAAAGATAATGATCAAAGAATCGATAGTTATATTTTATCCCGAGATTTAAACCTTCAACTCGATTGTACCATCCCTGGAAACCAAAATCAGAATTGGATTGTATTGGTGAATAACCACTCTGTTCACTTAAAGCGATTTCAAGATCTTTTTCTTTACTCTTAAAATAAGGTGCCAGAATTCCTGTGGGTGGGAATGATTTAATCAAAGTCATGGTCGTGTCAGGATTGGTATAGGCTTCCTGCTCTCGTGATGTTAAAGGCACTCTTTCGAAATCCTCGAAAGCACGGTCATTATTGAGAATTTTTGAAGAACTTTGAGAAGATGTAGTTGTTGTATCCAGCCTGGCGATCTCATTGGTAACATCGACGTTAATCTCATAATTGGAAATTCTTGAAATCTTATTCAATATTGCACTGGGAAAAGCAATCAAACCCATGTCGACTTCAAAAACTTCCTCAATTCTTGAATCAATCGGCAACCAGAATTCTTTGCCGAAATTATTGAATTGCTGTCGATAATTTCCGTGAAAATATTTTAGCATCGTAAAAAAATTCATACTGCCACTATTTTTCAAATCGACCTCAATCATGGCAAAGACTTCATCAAGCACGGAAATTCTACCTGAAAATAGCGGCTGTAATTTGGATTTGGGTTTAACCAGGATATCAAATACGGTTTTATTATTTAAATTCCTTTCTCCGCTTAATTCAAAATGATAATATTTAAAGGCATCTGGATGAGTCGGTCCTACAAATTTATGGTTGATTAACTGAATATTGTTATCGTAAAAGTTATATATATTTTTTGAGCCAACATTCAATTCGGTCAAATAGCTCATCTGTTTGGAACTTTTTTTAGCGATGAACTCTTCGCGCGAGCCGATTTCTGAATCCCAATAGAGTTTGGAAACGGATTCAGACATGGAAACTATGGAAGATTCATTTTCAACTCTGGTGCGGGTATAAGCTTTAGCCTGGTAGGATGTTAATTTCTTTTTCCATTTGATCTTA
>JABAOH010048682.1_pt1 | contig 10405 bp, 9 predicted proteins | sample 7062181 | NCBI WGS metagenome assembly JABAOH01 (sample SAMN14538630, study PRJNA623070) | marine sediment metagenome | biome: marine biome [ENVO:00000428]; feature: marine pelagic biome [ENVO:01000023]; material: deep marine sediment [ENVO:00002113]; isolation source: pool of 5 deep marine... | reverse complement strand
GTCGGATATGAGCAGAGTTTTCAACTTGGGTTCCTCCAAATTCCATGATCACGTCACCGTCTTCCAGTCCCGCTTGCTCTGCAGGACTTCCCTCTACCACGCTGCTGACCAGCACTCCCGCATGCACATTATGTTTTTCCGAAAGCGCCCGGTCTAGATCCTCAGGATAAATCCCCAGATAGCCGCGCCTGACACTGCCATATTTGATTATCTTATCCGCTATGAGCTTGGCCTTGTTTGCGGGCAGGGCCAGGCTTATGCCTGACGAAGGGATTTCAATCTGACGCGGAGGAATGGTTATGGTCTTTTTGTTATTGAGGTCATAGTATACTTTCAGAGAGCTGATGTAAGATGGTTCGGACAGCTTTGCGGCAACCAAACCGATTACCTGACCGTAAGTATCCAACACCGGACCGCCGCTGTTCCCGGGACTGACGTTGGCACTCATCTGAATGAATCCGTCCTCTCTCACGCCGTTGACCAGTCCCAAAGCGACCGCATTGGGAAGCCCGTATGAGTTTCCGACCACAGTCAGCCAGGAGCCGACTTTGATTCTATCTGAATCTCCCAGCTTTGCCGGAGTCAGCTCGGCTGTCTCCACCTTCAGAACGGCCAGATTTGACTCGGGGTCAGTCCCCACCAGCTTGCCCTTCAGCGATTTCTGATCCGGCAAGGTCACCTTGAAGATTTTTCTGCTGCCCACCACGCTGGCAGAGGTAAGAATATACCCGTCCGAAGTATAGATGATTCCCGATCCCACGAAAGTAGAAGGGGTGCTTTTCTTCTTCTTAGTTTGGGCCTCGGTTTCGATGGTCACCAGACACGGCTTTACCGACTCCACCAGGCTGGTTATNNACCAGGCTGGTTATGTCCTCCTCCAGTGAGGATAAGACCCTGCGCTGGGCGAAACCCGGTTCAATTGCACTAAAAAGAAATGCGCAGAACATCAACCATGAGATCAAAACTGAACACTTGGATTTCATGTCTCACTCCCTTTTGTCACTTTAAAGAACTCCACTTTGACGCTCTCTAAGAACGTTAGAATCGAACGTAACGGTACATCAGTAGTCTACTTTCTCAGAAACTGGCTGAGTAGACACTACAGGAAGCACGTAGTGACTTCCCGTTCTCCCTGTGGTCATGTACGGCCTTCTCTCGATAATGAATCTCTTGTATAGATCCTCTGGTCGAATCCTTCCATCCTCTCCAGCTTTGAGCGAAAAGCTGAAATTGTCGATGACAAAAGCTCTCCCCTCGGTCTGCGCCGATGTTCCTGCCAGCCGTCTTAAGAGATCTTGATAAGCCGAATCACTGAAATCTTGCGGACTGACGAGCGCTTCGCTCTCCCGTTCCGAGCCGTTTTCGGCCACGTATCCCGGCTGAATCCGGGCCGGCTTCTGTATAAGGATGACGGCCCAAGCCAGAATTACAGTTGCGGCTGCACCCGCTAGAGCCCATCTTAATCTGAGCGAGGGGAAGAATTCATGCAGCAGCTTCCACCACCAGCTTCTTTCCTCACCCACCTGAACGTCGTAGGAGAGGGTTTGAATCTTCGCAAGAAGCTTCTCATTGAAGTCAGCCGAGGGGACAAAAGTCTCCAGATCATCCTTCAGCAGAAGTGTTATGCTNNGCCAAATAGGTATCGGCGAACTTTTCGGCAGTTCATACTGTTCCTCTATTCTTGGCTTAAGTTTCCTCCTCAACATCAGCCTTGCACGGTTAACCCTTGATTTAACGGTTCCCAGCGGTACGCCCAGCGATTCGGACATTTCCTCATACGAAAGCTCATTTACCTCTCTCAACAAAAACACCGTGCGATACTTAGGCGGCAGAGAGGCAATAGCTTTCTCCAGGGTGGAACTCAGGCAGTTTTCATTTCCTTTCGTCTCCACAGCATACCGGCGGTCATCTTTGATCAAATCCATACCAAAAAACTTAAATCTCTTCTTCCGTTTCAACTCATTTCGACAGAGGTTCAAGGCTATGGTGTAAATCCAGGTGGAGAAAGCATAGCTCGGATCATAGCTGTCTCTTTCCTTAAACACTCTCAAGAAGGTCTCCTGCAACAGATCTTCGGCCTCCTCCTTGTTTTGGAGCATTCGATAGATCAGATTGAACAATTTGATCTTGTACCGATCCACCAGGGCGGAGAAGGCAGCCGTATTCCCCGCCTTCACCATTCCCAGGAGCTCCTTGTCGTCAGCCTGCCAATTTGCGCCCGGCACCTGTTCTGGAGTCGGCACTCTCTTTCTCCTTCTCATGAGGAATATACAATCAAGGCACTGAAAAGTTCCTTGGTTTGGTACGACAGCAGCGGAACTTCAGCGACGACACCTTCTTGTGCCTCAATTTAACTACGGCATGGCGGAAGAAAAGTTTTGAACCTAAAGATGGGGCAACTAAAAGCCAGCTAAGATGTTAAGCTTATCTGGAACAGGCCACATGCGCAAGATCTGAACTCGCGCAACGAGTAAGGAAAATAGCAAAGGAAGGGTCGCTTGGCTCGTGACTAGAGTCTATATGCAACGCTTACGAAGACTTGATTGGCGGTGTATTTTTCTGCAAGATCTGGGCTGACGTTTTTCAACTCCCACGATCCATACGCCCAGGCGACGTCCAGAGTCATAACTTGATCGATCAAGAATCCAGCCCCGGCAGTGAAGAAGTTCCGTTGTTTCTCCACCCAATGGGATTTGTAAGGCAACGGATTCTGGTAAAAACCAGCCCTCAGACTGGTACTGACCTGCGGGATGAGGTACTCTGCACCCAGGTGAAATCTCAAAGCATCGGTATACGTCTCTTTGATCTGCCGATTGGCCTCGGCCAGATTCTCAAGTCTCTTGTATTCCATCTGGGTCCAGTCAGTATAGTTTATGTCTCCAGCCAGGATAAGATTATTCAGGTGAAACGCCATCCCCGCCCCTAAGCTGAAGGGCAAGGATATCTTGTATTCGGAACTGCCGTAGTCGAATTGACTCCCGTCAACTGTCTCGGTAACCTGAGTCCAGTCTTCCTCGATTGTATAGGTTACCGGTGAATCGATTGTCCCACCCAACACAAGATACTTGTTAGGTTGAACTCGGACTCCGAACTTGGCGTTGAACCCGGAATACTCGTCCTTGATCGCGTCGTCGATGATGGTCAGCGACGACTGGATTCTGGACTCGTAAAGCCACGTGTAATTGTCCTTTCCAGTCCACAGATTCAGCGCGGCGCCGACCGAGACGTTTGGAGAGACATCTAAGGCTCCACCGAATGACCACAGGTAGATTCCGCCGGACTCTGACTCAATTGCTGTCTGGCTCTCGTCTACGGTCTCAGCCAAAAATTGCATGGTCTTATCGAAGCTTTTCACCCTATTGACTCCCAGAGCGAAGACCAAGCTTCCCCGGTAGGTTGGGACTGGAAAGACCGCGTTGGCAGAACTGAAGCGAGTGTTGTTCTGGACATTTCCGTCGAACGAAGGATAGAACCCCAGTCTTGTGTCGCTGCTTACTCTCTGATGCGTCAGACCGCCGGACAACTCGATCCTGGTGACTCGTGCCAGCCCCGCAGGATTGTACACCAAAGCGGTGGCATCCGTGGCTACGGCCACGTGCGCTCCTCCCATACCAAGCGCCCTCGCGCCTACAACGTAGAAATTACCCGCGGTGGCCTCGTCCACCACGTCGTACCCCTGAGAGAAAGCTCTCAGCGGGTGCCAAAGGATAAAACACAAAACGAATAGTGAAAAAAGGATTGATTTCTTTAGCATGCTTCTCGCCTCGATTCGGCCACTGGTTTTGGAATCCTCCTTAAAGCTGTTAATCGGGGAATTACACCAAGGTTTCTCAGCCCGCTTCATTCTGTTCTCCGTCTTTTAGGCTTTTTCTCTTCAGGTTTTTCTTCTGCCTTTTGGTCTTGCGCCTTATCGATCGGCCTAGCCTTGGGCTTATCTTTTATCCCCTGCGGTTCTTGTGCCTTTACCGGAGCCGGAGGACTAAACGGCGTCCCCGGCGTGCCTGGGGGTCGCACATAAGGAGGCTCAAGCCCCCTTCGTCTTTCCGCCTTCTCTGTAGTGGTGGGTACATGCTCTTCGTCATGGTAGTAGTAGTGATCGTCGTCCCACCAGTACCGATCCCACCACCAGGGATAGGCATAGTAGCGTCCCCAGCGCGGATAGCTCCAGTAGTAGTCGGGATAGTACCCGTAGTAGAATCCATATGGATAACTGTGATAGTCGCCGTGGCAGTCCGTACAATGCTCCCTGTAGTAACGTCCGGTGTGCTCGATTACCTCCCCCTCTTCCCCTTCAACTCGCGGATGAGTGAGTACGGTATAGCACCCAATACCTATTATGGCCAATGTTGTCAGAAGGACCCCGAGGAGAACGATCTTTCTTCTCATCTTCTATTCTCACCTCACTAAAAGTTTACAGCCCACTTCCATGCAGGTCAACTGTCTCCAATCATACTATCTACGTGCCATCCAGTCGAACATAACAACTCAAGCAGTTCCTAAAAGACACGATTTTTTTGCTAACAATGGCCGTTAAATCTACTGCAAGCTTGCCTCCGGCACGGTCAGAAAGACTCAAAATACACTATCCTGAAACCTCTTTCCCAGGTACTCACGTCTTTTCGGTTGAGCAACAGATTCTTCAAGTTAAACTGCAAAAACAACCGTTCCGAGAAAATCCACTGCACTCCAACGTTGAGATACCCGTATCCTTGTCCAAAAAGCTCTTCTGCCTTATCATCATTTGTGCCCAGATCGTATTCTGCCACCAACGCGAGATTGTCCCCAAGTCTAACATCCGCCCCAAAGAAGACCGAGATGTCTTTGTCCTGATCATCGTTCTCCAGGCTGTAGTTGCCCCCAGCGTGAAGCCCAAAGGGAACATCTCCCATGGCGTAGCCTTTGCTTATGACCCCGTAGAATCCCTTCGACTTGTAGGCATATCTGTCTAAACTATCGTCATAAGCGCCGTCACCTTGAGAATCGTAGCCGATGACCAAAGCAGGAAGAGACCAGCTTTCGTTGATCACTCTGTATTTGGCGGCAAATTCAATTCTGGGATTCCAATGCGCCTCTCCCTCGCCGATCACGTTCTCCCCGCCAAACGACATCCCCACCATGAATCGCTTCATCAAGCCGACGTCAAGCCCCAATATTACTCCTCCCTTGGGAAATATCCTGATGTCGAAGTCAAAGCTTGCCCGGGGCAAAAGCCCGGCTGTGGGGCAATTAACCAATCTCCTGGGTTCAAGCCGACGAACCCGGGATGACTGGGCAAGCATCTGGTTCTCCTGTGCGAATACGTAAGTACTTAGCATGAACAAAAACACCGGTATCAGTTTAACCGTCCTATGTGTCATCTTTTCCCTCCTCCTTTTGATGACCCCACTACTCATCAATGTTGAGCAAATCTAACCAATTCGTTACCGTTAGTCAATCAAAAAGAGGGGGCAAACTCCCGCATTCTTAATCATACAATCACGGCTTCCTTTGAACTAAAAGACACTCGTCTCTTACTTCTTACACCACTAACAAGCTCCCACGGAAACAGGCAGAGCAACATTTATGCCATCAAAAAGAGAGCCACTTGCCGAGGGGTAAGTGGCAATGGAACAACAACATATTGAAATAGGCTAAAGATTAGGATGAGGTCCTTCGTCAGGAATCTGCACAAATATTGTTCGCCTCCGTGATGTTTTTGTGCAGATGACTATTTGTATTTGTCATAGAACACGATCTCGTCGAGTTTTTTTCTGGGCTTGGGGTCGGGAAGGAACTTGGGATAGCCCAATGGCATGATCTCCACCACTCTCATCTCCCTGGGGATGTTCAAAATCCTCTTGACCTCATCTTCCTTGAATGATCCGATCCAGCAGGTTCCCAGTCCCTCCTCCACCGCTTGAAGAGTCATGTGGTCCATGGAGATGGCCACGTCAATGGTATAAGCTGGCTGTCCGCCGGAGAGGACGTAATCCACCATGGTAGCGCAGCCCACAATGACTACTGGCGCTTCGGCAACGAAATATTGATTGTTTGAGGCTACTGCCATCTTTCTCCGAAGCTCCTTATCCTTGACCACCACATACCTCCACTCCTGACGATTCTTGGCGGATGGAGCTAATCTGCCTGCTTGAAGAACCCGCTCAAGTTTCTCTTCTTCAACGGGCTTATCCTGATAAGCCCTGATGCTCCTTCGCAATTTTATTGCATCGAAAACGTTCATTTCTGCTGTCTCCTTAATATGAGGTTCAGATTTAGGTCAAGATAAATCCTGGTGCGGACGGTCTTCCGTGCTTGATTTTTGAAGAATCGAAGAAAACTGACTTCGGCAGGGCTGGTGTCCAGCGTGATTAGTTTCACCATCGGGTGCCTCGTACACGCTGGTCGATGCTGCTGCACGGATCAGCCTTCGAGCCTATCCCATCTGGCGGACAGATCCAGAATCTCCTCCTTGATCTTACTGACTACCTTGCTCATATACGCTTTTGCTTTTTTCTGATCGAACTCCGGAAGACCTTGGTTCTTCCTATGAATCAGAATAGGGCCGGGAGCGGGAAGGCAATGCATTCCATTCTTCATCAGGAACACCATGTCTTTTGTATATTTCGCCTTCTTGACTAATTTGGGATCGACCGCCAGAATCGCCGCATTCTCATCCAAACCCGCATGTCCACCCGCTTGACCGAAAAACTCTTTGGTCAGCTCTTCACACATAATCCACCAGTGAATCACCGCTACCTTCGCCTTTTTCTCACGGTGAACCCTGAAGGCGGCATTCTTCAACTCGCTGAAGTGCCCGCCATGCCCGTTTATCACCAGGATCCTGGAAAAGCTCTTTTCCCCCAGGGAAAGCATTATCTCGCCGACATAACTTTCAAAAGTTGATGAACTGATAGTGAGAGAACCGGGATAGGCGTACAAGCTTCTGGTTACGCCGTAGTACACTGGCGGAGCGATAATAGCTTTCAGTTCATCGGCAATCTTCTCACATATGAACACGGGAATGGAGACATCCGTACCCAGATTCGCCACACCATGAGCCTCGATAGTTCCCACCGGAAGCAAAGCTGTTTTGATTTTCTTGGGAACCAGTTCGCCAAATTCCATCCAGTTCATATTTTCAAGTCTAAGTGGCATGTTCGATCCTTCCCGATATGAAATTCAGAACGCCAATTTCCGGCTGCCAAGTGAGCTGGGCTCCCGAGTCGACCTCATTGACTAAAGGGCGACCATTGAGGTCGCCCGTGTCTTGGCTTTACGGGTTTCGTCTGCCCTAGGAACGACATCCTCTCCCCTGCTTCGGACCGCTGTAATTATCTTTTGTATTCCAGGACGTATGTGGTGGTCTTATCCGGCAGGCTGTCCCTGGTGAAGCTCACAGAGTTCCCCTCTACCTTAACCACGTTCTTCTTCCCTTTAAGGAAATCATCCACTTTTGAAAGGGGAAAATTGTCCCCTAGAAAGGCGGTCTTGTAGTGCATGGGAATGACCACCTTCGGGTTTAGACCGTTGACAACCTGGGAAGCGGCTGCAGCATCAATCGTGTAGAATCCGCCTGTGGGCACGAAAAGTACGTCTACTCCTCCGATTTCCTTCTTCTGGGAGTCGGTGAGGCCGGTTCCAAGATCCCCCACGTGAGCAAACTTGACGCCTCCGAGTTCGAAGGTCCAGATGGTGTTTTCACCCCTTTGGCTTCCCCCCTTTTCGTCGTGGAACGAGCCCACTCCTTTGAACTTTATCCCTTTGGCCTCCTTTTCACCGGCGCCCTTAACCACCTGCGGATTCCCCTTGATAACGGAAACACAGTTGTGATCGAAGTGATCGTGGGAAACCATACATACGTCTGCACTCTCGTCCGGCATGGGATAACCCACGCTGCTGTCAAATGGATCGGTTACAATCTTCAGCTTATCGTCAAGCGCAATCAAAAAGGAACTGTGCCCCAGCCATTTAATGGTTACCTTACCTTCGTTTCCCATCTTTAGCTCCTTTCCCCTTTGTGGTGAAGACTGTTCGTTTCTATTCTGTCGGTAAACCTTGAATCAGTAACGCTCCTCACACCCTGGCAGCGAATGTGGTCTAAGTTGCATAGGCTTCTGCCCTCGAAAGACTATCGAACAAAACCAGCTGAGAAGAATAATACACCAGTCTGTAAAAAGAACTAAATATGACCAAGCCTTGCTGGATCAGAAAAGTAATCAGAATCAAAATACCGGTTGGGGGCATCGCACTCATGGCCTCAGTGAGTTCCAGATAGATGAAAATCGCCGCTGCTGAAACCAAGCTCAAAGAATAATACAAACTTAAAGTCCTGGTAGCGTTTGTCAACACAAATTTGATAGCTCTGCCTACTATTCGAAAGAATCGCTTAGCAGGGTTTTCAATAAGAGAGATTCTGAGGTAGTCACCTACCATATTTACAAAGAAAAACAAAAGAAGGCCTATCAGGAACTGGCCCAGCATCCGTGCAGAGGTCAACTCCCACAGAGAGACTTTTCCCGCCACGGCATCGAGAATCACAGAGCAGAACAAAAAGATGAAAAAAGCAAAGAAATAGAAAACTGATAACAGGATCGCTATTTTGAACATCCCCCAGAAGTATTTCCCGCAGTAGCCAAAGAACCTCTCCATCACAGGACTTTCCTCTCTTTTTTTAGCGCCATCACGCAAAATTCCCCAAAATCCCCCAGAAAGAAAAATAAATGCAAGAACCACGATAACGCAGACCAGAACCAACGTAGCCAAGTAGATCGGCAGAGTTTTCCTCCAGCAGTAAACAAAATCAATAACAAGAGAAAGGTCAAACCCGCTGAGCAGATTTGAAGCCTTCACGTTTCTGCCAAAGCTTGCTGAAAACATGACATACAACGGAAAGAGCAATACAAGGGAGGAGCCAAGTTTGAAAAGGTACATCAATCCAATCAGGAACCTGTTTGCCCAAACGTTACTGATCCCTTCTGTAAACGAACGTAAAAGGAACATGATTACACCCATTCAAGCCCTGCCTGCAGAGACGCAGCTCAGCAATTCGTAAGTCCCAGAGGGGGCTCCGCCGGCGAGAGCATGCAACAAATCCGCTTGTCCCGGAATCGTCGGCTGCAGTTCGCTCTCACGGATTCTTGGTTTTAGCTTTAGAAACATGTTATCAGATGCATCAGATTCTCTAACCAGAAAAGACACTCAGACGATAATTTCATCATGACCGAATCGTTAGATCTGGCAGTCAAGCTGTTGTTATTGAAATTGATGTCCAGCACAATTTTGTTCTCCGGATCGATGACGGCTGATTTTATCTCGGAATTGGTTTGGATTTCTGTCTTATACCACCTCTCTTTCCCGTCCCAGGCTCCCCTTATCTTCTCCCCATCCTCCAGCTCGATTTCCAGGTCCACCGGTATGATCACTTCGCCCAATCTTCTTAGCTGGACTTCAACTTTGTATTCCTCCTCTCCATTTCCGCCTTCCACTGGAACACTTTCAATGCTGGTGACCTCATAGTCACAGAATCCGGTTCCATAAAGCAACTGTTGAAAGAAAAAGGTAAAATCTTCTCCTGAGACCCGGTTGACTGCCTGAACGAAGTCTGAAGTTTTTGGATGTCCGAATTTGTGCCGTCGAAAGTACTCTTTTAGAACCTGATCCATCATCTCCTCTCCTATATAGTTTTTTAAGGTTTCCAGAATCAATGAAGCTTTGAGGTAAACTTTGGAGTGATGGCTGACATAATTCCGAAACTCCCAGGAGTTTTTGACAACTGGGTCGCTTTGCAGATCCAGAAGATTGCCGAATCTGGCATAATCCAGGGCACTCATTTTGATTTTCCAGAGGTCTATGATGTTGGCATCTTTTCCGAATCTCTTTTCCAACGCTGCCCTGCCTGAGTAGACGGCAAATCCCTCATCCAGCCAGGCCTCCTCGAACTCATTGGACGCCACCATGCCGTACCACCACTGGTGCGCAATCTCGTGGAAAAGGATCATTGCGTCTGCACGTATCTTGTCCGGCGGCAGGCCCGAGGGCCGGATGGTCACAAGCGTGGGATATTCCATGGCACCCCCTGCCACGCCGATCTTCGCGTCTACTATATTCAAATGACCGTATGGATACTTGCCAAAGCTGGAGTTGTAATACTTTAAAGCGAACTCGGCGTCATTCATAATTCTCTCAACCGCGTCTTCATGTTCACTCTTGTAGTAGAAGCTCAGCTCAATCCCATCTGCTATTCTTTTAGAGACTTCATAATTGGGGCTGGCCGCCCAGGCGAAATCGTGTACGTCCTCAGCACGAAACACGAAGGTCTTGGTGGAGTCAGGATTTTCTCGTGCCTCCAGCTTATGGCCAGTGGCAGCTATCAAGTATTCCGGTGGAACCGTGATGGATACGTCGTATGTCCCGAAATCGGCGAAGA
>JABAOH010119507.1_pt1 | contig 10407 bp, 8 predicted proteins | sample 7062181 | NCBI WGS metagenome assembly JABAOH01 (sample SAMN14538630, study PRJNA623070) | marine sediment metagenome | biome: marine biome [ENVO:00000428]; feature: marine pelagic biome [ENVO:01000023]; material: deep marine sediment [ENVO:00002113]; isolation source: pool of 5 deep marine... | reverse complement strand
TGTGCTAAGGTTTCGAGGAAATGGACGTAATCGCACCCCTTGTAGAAACGTCGATCGGCGTACCGACGGTAATAGGCAAGTTGATGACCAAAATCTTCGATCCGTTCCTCCGTATCGAGAGTCATGCTCTTCGGAGGGTAGCCTTCCGCGTATATGCTCGTGAATACAGATCCGAGGGCCTGCCGAACCGGGAGTGGGCAAAGAGATTCAGAGGGGATCAGAATGATCTTTCGGTCCTGCCGCTCCTGCTCCCGAAGAATGAGCTCATGGATCACCGGATCGATCTCTTCTAGAACCTTACCGAAAACCAAATCGCCATAGTCCATGTCAGACACGTCAAAACTCCTCATCTAGATTTTTTCAAGACGTTTCCCGCGGCATCTCGAAGTGCTCTCCATACCAACGGGCTTCCGAGATATCTTCTATGTCGCGGCACAAATGTCTCTCGGCTCCACGCCAGGCCGATTCTGCAAGGGCAAAAAGACCCCCGGAAACCAACGTATGACCGCCCAGAATGAACGGGATAGAACTCTTTACGGCATACTGCGTGAACAACTGGACGAGGGGGTCCCTCACCTGATCGGGGCGGAGAAGATCGGAGAAAAAGCGGTCTCGCCGAGATGGTATGAGGTCGAAATGTCGAAAACAGACTCGGGAGTCCATGATGACTGCGCACGCGTCTCTTGAGAGGGCCTGGAAGAACTCGGAGAACCCCATCTTCTCAAGCGACTTTCCTACAAGAGAAGAGGGAGGATCCCCTCTTGACCCCTCCCGTGCCTCCATTCCCCTTCCCTCAATATGGAAGTCCACGTGGCAAGCCGTCGCCTTGTCGAAGAACGCGGCAATTTCCAGCGGGACACGTCCAATCACCAAAATTCTCGCCTCTCGTCGGACAAGAAGATCCATTAATGCAAAAAGCGACGACAGATCGAGTGCGACCTCAGAGAGAAATTCCGCCAGATGGAGCCCCGGTGGTTTCCCACCGGCCTTGAGGACCATCAGGTCGACTGGCGTGTCAATGTCGAACCGAGTCATGAGACTCGGAGGGAGAACGCAGGCCCTTATTCCGGTTTTTCTCCCGAGTAGCCACCCGAGTTGATTGTCTCTCTCACATTGACTCAGCCTCGAGCGGACGGAATGCGTACTAAAAGCCGCGAAATCGGTAGAGTAAAAGTTGTTGACCCAAAGTCTCTCCGGGAAAACGAGCGCGGCTCGCGTTAACCGGGCCAGGTCTTCGACGTCCATGTAAACTCCACTGCCACTGCCGAGATAGACCAAGGTCTCAATGGCATACTTCTCAATGATTGATCTGAGATTCTTTCCAAAGGAGAAAGGGGCGGGGTGAGGATCGGCCTCCAAGGTTATGGGAAGGTCCCGGAGAACTCTCGTCAACCTCGGGGAGTTGGTGATGACGATAACCTGGCCGATATCTGTGACGTCTTTGGACCTCTCGATGAGATCCAAGGTATTCGCCTCGTGAGCCCTGGAGACCAGCATCTCGCCCTCTGAGTCACCCCAGGATTTCACCCAGAGGATGAGTGTCGCCCTTGAAGATGTCATGGTTCTATTCTAAGCCAATGCAGGTGAGGCAAGGAAATCGAGCCGCTTGCGTCTCATCCAGCCGTGTCACTTTCGTCTGATGCGGTGCGTTGATCACAATATCCGGATTTTCCTGCGATTCACGGGCAATCGCCTCCATGGCGGTGACGAATTGATCGAGCGTTTCTTTGCTCTCGGTTTCAGTTGGCTCCATCATCAAGGCGCCTTGGACGATGAGTGGAAAATAGATTGTCGGTGGATGAAACCCGTAATCCATCAATCGCTTCGCGATGTGTATCGTCTGGACGCCGGAGGCATTCTGAAGCTTGTCAGAAAAAACGCATTCATGCTTGCAGATTCGATCATAGGGAATGTGATAGAACCTCTTTAACCTGGCTCGAAGATAATTCGCGTTGATGACAGCAACCTCGGCTGCCTGTCTCAAGCCCTCGGCTCCCATACTGAGGATATAGGCATAGGCACGGACGAGAATCCCGAAACTTCCGCAAAAGGCCCGGACTCTGCCGATAGACTTGGGGCGGTCGTACTGGAGGATGTACTGATCCCCCTCTTTGCCCACAACCGGTATGGGAAGATAAGGAGCCAGGTCCTTCTTTACAGCTACCGGCCCAGCTCCTGGCCCACCACCCCCATGAGGAGTTGAAAAGGTTTTGTGGAGGTTGAGGTGGACCACGTCAATGTCCATATCTCCAAATCGGGCAATTCCAACCAGCGCATTCAAGTTGGCACCGTCACAGTACACCAATCCGCCTTTGGAATGGACAATTTCGGTCACCTCGAGGATGTCCTCCTCGAAAAGCCCCAGCGTATTCGGGTTGGTTAGCATAAGGGCGGCGACGTCCTCGTCCATGGCCTCCGCCAGTGTATCTGGGCTAATGAGCCCCCGGCTGTCTGATCTCAGCGACACCGCTTGATAGTTGCAGAGGGTTGAGCTCGCCGGATTGGTGCCGTGTGCGGAGTCGGGAATGATGACCTTCTTTCTCGGAGAACCCTTGTCGGCATGGTATGCCCGGACCATGAGCATTCCAGTTAACTCGCCATGGGCTCCTGCCGAGGGCTGTAAGGTCACGGCGTCAAGCCCGACAATCTCGGCCAACATTTCCTGGAGCTCGAACATGAGCTTGAGGATCCCTTGGGAGGCTATCACTCCCTGGTAGGGGTGAGTCTGGGAGAATCCCGAAAGGGCGGCGAGATCCTCGTTGATCTTCGGGTTGTACTTCATAGTGCAAGAGCCCAGGGGGTAGAATCCGAGGTCAACGGCATAATTCCACTGCGAGAGACGGGTGTAATGTCGAACCACATCCACCTCGCTGATTTCTGGAAGACCTCCGATTTCCTGCCGAACATAGTCTTTGGGAAGCAGTTCCTCTGCGGTTTTTTCGGGCACATCGCTCCGCGGGAGGGAGAAGGCCCCCCGTCCCGGAGCGCCTTGCTCAAAAAGAAGGGGCTCATTAAGGACCAGACCCTGAGTTCCCACCGTTTTTCCTGACATGATGGACTCCTTCTCCATTTACACTGTGCCTCTGAGAATTTCACACATTCGGTCAATCTCCTTGCGACTATTCATTTCCGTCACGCAGAACAGGAGGTGATTTGCCAGGTTCGGATAGAATCGCGATAGATCCAATCCGCCAACGATTCGCTGTGCGAGGAGGGCGCGTTGAACCTCGGAACCGGGCTCGGGACATTCGACAACAAACTCATTGAAAATGGGGAGGTTTTGAACCTTGAATCCCCTGATGCTGTCGATCTGCTCCCTCGCGTAATTCGCGTGTTTCATGTTGAGCAACCCGAGCTCTCGGAATCCTCTCTTTCCCAGGACGGAGAGATAGATACTCGCTCTCAGAGCGCACAGCGATTGATTCGTGCAGATGTTGGAGGTTGCCTTTTCCCGCCGGATGTGTTGCTCTCGTGTCGCGAGTGTGAGAACGTATCCTCGCTCTCCTCGGCTGTCCGATGTCTGCCCGACCAAACGGCCGGGCATTTTGCGAACAAATGCCTTTTTCGTTGCGAAAATCCCCAGGAAAGGTCCACCGAAAGACATCGGGTTACCCAGCGACTGGCCTTCCCCGACGACGATGTCTGCGCCATATTCACCCGGTGGGATGAGAATCCCCAGGGAGATCGGTTCGATCACCGTGACGATCATCAGGGCCTTCACTTCGCGCAATCCCTCTGAAATCCGTTGAAGGGCCTGCAAGTCCTCGACGGTTCCGAAGAAATTGGGATTCTGAACGACGAGACAACACGTTTCCTCTGAAATCCGCTCCCCAACGGCTTTCCAATCGGTTTGAAATCTGTCGGTAAAGGGGAAGTCAATGATATTCGTGTCTTGAGCGAGCAAATAGGTCTTAACCACTTCTCGGTATTCGGGATGAACGGTTGACGGGACTAAAATGTCCCGCTTCCCGGGGTTGATTCTCATCGCCATGAGGACCGCTTCCGCGAGTGCGGATGCCCCATCGTACATGGACGCGTTCGCTACCTCCATCTGTGTCAGGAGGCTCATAAAGGTCTGGAATTCGAAGATCGCTTGAAGCGTTCCTTGACTGATCTCAGGCTGATACGGCGTGTAGGCGGTATAGAACTCAGATCGCCCGGCGAGATGTGAAACGACCGAAGGGATCCAGTGGAGGTAAACACCCGCTCCACAGAAGTAAATTGCCTCGTCTCCATGGGTGTTTCTCTCGCTCAGGAGTCGCAGATTTTCGTAAAGCTCTGGCTCAGAGATGGGCCCCGGGATCTGGAGGGGTCGTTGGAGGCGCAGCGCCTCCGGAATATCTGCGAACAGCTCTTCCACCGATTTCACCTGGATCTCCCGGAGCATTTCCTGGCAGACCGATCGGGTGTTTGGAATATATCTCATTATGCTTTCCCTATGGCGTTGAGGAGATTGATAGAATCTAACGGTTTTCCTCTTCGTCAATCCATTTCCCATATTCCTCAGCCGAGAGAAGGTGCTCGAGCTCCGCCGAACCCTCGACCTTGATCATCCATCCTTTGCCGTATGGGTCCTGATTGATGGGCTTTGGGTCGTCCATGAGTTCCTCATGGATTTCAATAACCTTTCCCGAGACCGGTGAATAGAGGTCAGATGCCGCCTTGACTGATTCAATTGTCCCGAACGCCTCGGCAGCCGTGACCTCAGAATCAAGATCTGGCAGTTCAATATAGACAATATCACCGAGTTTTTGTTGCGCATAATCGGTGATTCCGACGGTAACGAGATTACCCTCGACCCTGGCCCATTCGTGTTCTTTGGTATATTTCAGATCTCCCGGAATGTTCATGCGCTCCTCCTTCACCCAGTTTCTGAGCCAAATCGACTTCATCAAGTCTCATATGAAAAACCGCTTCAAAGTCTCTACGGATCAGCGCCCGCAGCGTATTCGGATCGATGGTCGCTCTAAGAATTTCCTTTAGTGATGTCATTTCAACCCCAGAAAGCCCGCAGGGGCTTATCAGCCTGAAGTGATCCATATTTGGAGCCCAGTTGAAAGCAAACCCATGAAAAGATATCCACCTCCGAATGGCGAGGCCGATGGAAGCGATTTTTTTGTCACCGACCCATACGCCCCGATTGATGGGTCTTCGGCCGGCCTCGATTCCGAATTCCCGGCAGACCCGGATAAGGACCTCCTCGATGGAGAAGACAAAGCGGGAGAGATCTTTCCCGTAATTCGCCAGAGTGAAGACTGGATAACCCACGATCTGGCCTGGTCCGTGGTAGGTAACATCCCCGCCCCGCTCGACATGGACGACTTCGATATTCTCTTGCTGAAGGGTTTCTTGGGATGCCAGGATGTTCTCCTCTTTTCCTCTCCGGCCGAGAGTGATGACGGGTGGATGCTCCAGAAGGAGTAACGTGTCAGGAAACCCCTTCTCGATCTTAGCCGTTAGAACCCGTTTCTGAAGGTTCAGTGCTTCATCGTAGGGCAGGGAAGCATAGCTCGCTAGGTAGACTTCTCGCTGGGACATGATCGGTCTCTATCTATTCAGCTCCTTCACATATCGGACGATCGCCTCAAATTGGCTTTCGCCGTCGAGTCCTGCTTCTGCCAGAACCTTGTCGGCCTGGCCGCTTCCAAGGTAATGGCCTTTCTGGAAGGCATGAAGCGTCATCTGTCGGCCGCGGTCAGAACGAATCCAACGGTACATTGTGGGGAGGGTGAAGCCAGTGATTCCCATTGCCTCCTCGCCAAGGGCTTTTGGAAATACGTGCTCCTGCTCCGCCGGCGGCAGAAGATTGAAGAGTTCGGCGCTCGCCACGTAGTAGACATCGATGTCAATATTCTCCTTTTCAATCAAGGGAAGGGTTTCCTCGACAAAGGCGAAGCCAACCTCGCTGCCCTGAAGTATGACCGTCCCCTGGCGCTCCCCCCGTGCTTTTCGAAGGAGGTAGACGCCAGAGGCGGCGTCTGTTGCGGGAGTGAGCCCCAGTGCCCCTCGGTCGACGACGTTCTCCGTCGGACGGGTGACAAATGGCGCGATGATTGCTGGCCTTTTGGCCAGAGCTGCCGAGATGAGTGTCCACAGCTCCTGGGGGTCCCATGGGGTGAGCGTAATGATCGTCCCATGGGGGAAATTCTCCTGGAGAACTTGGAGGGCCTGCGGATCGGCGTGTGTTGGTCCGTCCTCTCCTGTTTTGACGCCGGCATGAGCGCAGACTAAAATGACAGGTCGGTAAGGTCCTTCCGTGATCGCCTCCCGTGCCTGGTTGCCAATTGCATGGAGTCGCGCGGCGATGTGGCCAAGGGGTGCAATGAACGCGGCATAAGATGATCCGACCCCAATATGGTGTCCATAAGTGGAAATACCACTTAGGACACCTGAAATCGCGTCCTCACAAATGCCCCCGATCGAGAGAAGCCGGGCTCCCGGATTGTTCAAACTGTTGTAGTACCCTTCGGGAAAACCTTCGGCGATGGTATTAATGCTTGTTGACCCGAGCAGATCAGCGGCTGCCGATAATATCGCGCCGCGGCTTGCCTTGTTGTAATATTGAAGCACACGACCCAACTGACCCCGAAGGGTGGTTTTCTGACCGGGAGCCAATTTGACCTCCTCCGGGACGGTGCCGTTCGCTTTGCCTGCTATATCGAAAATGGGGTCGACTGTCGGACCCTTGGGGCGGGGCTTGCGATTTCGTTTGTTGATACGATCGCGCGCCGTGCGAAGCCTTTCGGCCAAAGCGTTGACTGCCTGACGATTTTCTTCCAACGCCTTTCGGACGACTGTCAAAGCGCTCCAGAGACACTCCTCAACGACCTCCGACACCTTGGCGCCCTCGCAGCGTTGATCCGCGGGTTCGCACCCGGGAAGGGTTTCTCCTGTTAGGTCGAGAAGCGGTTTGGCCGCTTGATAGAACCCCTCGGCACACAGCGCGTGGCCTGCACCGTGAGACGCTCTTCCCTCAATGCCGTACTGCCAGCCTTTGACCGTTCGGTAGATAATCGCTGTGGGCTGACCATTGTCTATTTGGATAGCCTTTCGTTGAGCCGCAATAACCTGCTGGAAGTTTCTACCCTCGGGAACCAGAATGACGTTCCAGTCGTGAAGATAGGCCAGCTCCATGGGTGTCCACTGGACGTAATCGCCGGGCGCATCCCCATCGCGGCAAACGTGATTGGTATCTATCGATGCCTGATTCCAATCCACGTGAAGAAGGGCGTTTCTCAGGGAAGCCGTTCCCGCTGCGGCCATGGCCTCACTTGCGCGCCCTGGTGTCATCCCCCCCTCACCCTCCACAATATGGACCCGCGGTGCATCATCGCCATAATAATCCAGGGCGCCGAATGCGAGACCAAAGGAACTTGCCAGACCCACGCCTGACGCGCCGGTGGAAAGGCGCACGAAGGGGGTGGCCGGTGTCGGATGGCCGTCAAGGGGTTTCGCATTGAATTTTAGAAAGAGTGGGGTCTTCGTAATAGGATTTCGGCGAAACCCCAAAAGGTCCTCCAACCGAAGCTGATAGCGTTCGTCCTGGGGGAGAAGTTCGGGCGCCGCGATGCGCATGACCTCGTTGCGTAGGGCCCACATTGAATAGAGCCCCAAAGCTTTGTGGCCGGCCGCATAGGAGATCATATCGGCATCTTCTCGGTTGGGGTTGGACACGTCGTATTCCAAAGCGTCAAATACGATGCCGGCGACGAACCGGCCGGACGATATCGATCCGCCTGGATGTCCAGAAGTGGGCACATAGTTGAACAGCAACGCACAGAGGGACCGGTATATCATGTCAAGCGTTTCGAAATGGCTTAATTGATCCGCCGAGAGCGGTTCCCCTGTGGTCTTTATCTCTTCGCTTATGTCGACATAGCTTCCCCGCCTCGGCCCAAGTGAAAATGACATGGTCTACTCCTTTCATCTCTCAATACAGATGGTCTCCCTCTGCCATGAAACGCTCAACCCCCGGTTTATCTTTGGATGCTGCCTCGATCCTTCGAAGCCCTTCCTTTAAGGACTCCATGTCTGTGGCTGTAGAGAGTCTCAGGTAATGTTTGCCCTCGCTTCCGATGGCACCAAAGGAGCGGCGGTCCATGGTTGCCACGCCGTGATGGTAGAGGGCGAACATCTGGAAAATGGTCGAGGGGCTTGTCCGACCTTTCGTTTCAGAGGGGAGCTTTTGGTAGGCATCGAGGATACCGAGATTTTTGCAGACCCCGCCAATATTCGGAAAAACGTAGAAGGCCCCCTCGGGCTTGTTACAATGGATCCCGTCGATCCGGTTGAGGCCCTCCACCACGACATCCCGTCTCCTCTGAAATTCATCGACCATGGCCGCGATAATGAGTTTATTCTCCTCATTTTCGAGGGCTTCCCTCCCCGCTTCTTGGATGAAAGGAGAGGTGCACGAGATGATGTTGATGTTGAGCTGCCGAAATACCATCGCCTCCTCTACTGTTGGCAAAACCGCATAACCCAAACGCCACCCGGTCATGGCGTAAGACTTGGAATGTCCACTGTTAAGAATGGTGTTTTCGGCCATCCCCGGAATCGAGAGAATACTCTCGTGTTCCTTCCCTTCGAAAATGATATCCTCGTATACCTCATCAGCGTAAATCCTGATCCGTGGGTCCGCCCTGTCCTTGACCACCCGGGCAATATCACTGAGATCCTCTGCCGTGAGAACGCCACCTGTCGGATTGGAAGGGGAGTTGATGATCAGGACTTTTGTCTTCGGAGTGATCAGCCGTTCTAGGTCGGCGGCATCGAAACGGAAGCCCTTCTCTTCTTCCAGATGCAGAGGAACCGGTACCGCGCCGACAAAAGTAACCCAGGACTCATAGATCGGAAACCCAGGACTGGGGTAGATCACCTCATCGCCAGGGTTGACGTAGGTCATCATGGTATAGGAGATCGGTGGCTTCGCCCCGGTGGTAACGACAACCTGCTGGGGGTCGATCTGGAGGCCGCGGGTTTCCAGAATATGGCGAGCAATACTCTTCCGCAGGGGCAAGATGCCTTGGGGATCCGTGTAGTGGGAGTTACCTGCCCTGATGTGCTTGATGGCAACCTCATTGATGTTCTCCGCGGTGTTAAAATCCGGCTCTCCGAGGTTGAGCTTGATCACCCGCATACCCATCTCCTCACACCGCCGGATGTCGTCCCCAATTTTGAATGCGTTTTCCGTTCCGAGATTTTCAACTCGTTTCGCATAAAGATCCATTTTTTGGCCCCTTCCTATCAGCTCTGAGAAAAAGTCGCTCTTCGTTCCTTAAGCGCTTTCTCCAGTTTTTCAAATCCCTCTCTACAAATGTTGAGAAAAGCGCTACCAAAAAAAACAGGGGCAGAATCTCTATTCTGCCCCTGTCTCTTGTACCTGAGAGATTACCCTGCGGAGGGCTTACCCCTTCGGTGCCCAAGTCCATGACCTGGAACTTTCCAGGAGACTCAAGAGCCCCAGTCCTTTTGCCTGAGAGTTTCAGCCTCGCCCGGCCTTGCCCCTTCGGCGCCCGCCTTACGCGGGTCTCTCCTGGTGGCTCTGATTACGGGAGATGGATATGCTTTTCACTGCTTAGCAGAAAAGAGGCCCCATGTCAAGGCCTTTGTCGCGCCAACGCGAATTGACCGCCTAGATCTTTTTCTGTTAATTTAAGCCAGGAGTGGAGATGCGATTCGATCGTGTTTTTCTATGGACATTATTTCTCCTGGCCGCCGTGTCTATTCCTTTTTCGGCTTTTGGGGAGACCAAGTATATCAGAATCACAACCAACGGCGTGAACATTCGTAGCGGTCCCAGAACCTCATTCCCGATTGTTGCAAAAGGTTGGGAAGGAGATGTCTTCGAGCTCCAGGGGAGACAAGGGGAATGGTACAAGATCAGGATGTTTTCTGCGAATTGGCGATACGTCCATCGGTCGCTCGCACAGGTCACATCGTATTCGGTGTCTCTACCGAATAGGCTCTCCACTCGTCGGAAGATTTACCGAGGCCTAGTCGATGCGGAGGATCGCGCGGAGGACAAAGCGGACAAGATGTATCCTCTCGAAAATAAGTCTGGGCGCTCTATTCCAGGGAACTTGGAAAAGAACATCGACCTGATGTGGTTGTTGAGCGATCGCTACAAGCTGGAGGTCATGCACCGGTTCCGTGTTCAACCGCCGATTCATCAAGCCGTTATCGGTGAGGGGATCAAAAGGGGATGGTAAAGGTAGGGCGTGGCAATTCTGCTATCCATTCCATCCATCCAAAAAAGCTCGAGGGTCCTCACCATCTCATGAGGACCCTCGGTGATGTCCGATGAGTTTCTGCAGATCTCGATAGCCAAAACAAGGTCAACGGGCTGGAAACCTATTCACCTGTAAGCGTTGCGAGATAAGCAGTACCGAGTTTCTCCACATGATC
>JABAOH010012689.1_pt1 | contig 10411 bp, 8 predicted proteins | sample 7062181 | NCBI WGS metagenome assembly JABAOH01 (sample SAMN14538630, study PRJNA623070) | marine sediment metagenome | biome: marine biome [ENVO:00000428]; feature: marine pelagic biome [ENVO:01000023]; material: deep marine sediment [ENVO:00002113]; isolation source: pool of 5 deep marine... | reverse complement strand
ATCGCCGCCCGGCTGTCGCACCCGAACATCGTGCCGATCTTCTCGGTGGATGAAGTCGGCGAGTTCGTGCTGTTCGCGATGGCCTACATCGACGGCGAGTCGCTGGGAGATTGTATTCGGGCCCGCGGCCCGCGGCCGCCTTCCGANNGGCTACGCCCATGCACAGGGCGTCGTCCACCGCGACGTGAAGCCGGATAACATCCTTCTCGAATCGGGAAGCGGGCGGGCGTTGGTAGTGGATTTCGGTATCGCGAGCGTGGCGGAGAGCGCCGGCGCGACCGAGCCGGGCCAGATTTCGGGCACGGCGGAATTCATGAGTCCCGAGCAGGCGAAGGGCGAAGCGGTGGGACCGGCCAGCGACACCTACTCGCTGGGCGTGGTCGGCTACTACGCGCTCAGCGGCCGCTTCCCGTTCGAAGGCTCGACCCCCCAGGTCATACTCGCCAAGCACATCAGCGAGACACCGATGCCGGTGGCAAAGGTCGCGCAGGACGTGCCGGGCAGGCTCGCCCGCGCCATCGACCGTTGCCTGGCCAAGGCCCCCATCCAGCGCTTCGCCAGCGATGACGAGCTGGCCGAATCGTTGGGACAGGCGCTTCCCGAACGCAGAGAGCTCCCCGTACCGCTACGCGTCTTTGTCAAACGCGAGGGCCGGATGGGCAGCGGCGGGGTCATACTCTATCTGTGGTTGCTGGCGGCGGTCTCAGGTATGGTTGGGGCGACGGCCGGCCAGCTGATCGCTCCCGTTTTGGGGGCCGTCGGTGGGTTCGGAACGTTTATCGCCGGGGTCACCCTCGTTCCGGCTGGGGTCGTCATCAGTCGCGCCCGTCGGCTGCTGAAGGCGGGCTACGGCCACGAAGAGTTACCTATCACGTTCAAGGCGGAGATCGATCGCGCCCGCGAGGAGGGCGCCTTCGAGTTCGGGCACGGGCCGTCGCTGTACGAGAAGGCCGTGCGGGTCATCAGCGGCGTCAGCCTGGCCGTCGCCGCTGGCCTTCCCATCGCGATGGCCATCATCCCGGGACCCGGGCCGTTCGGTCTCGGCGTAGCCATGGCCTACGCAATGACCGTTGGAATCGGTGCCGGCGTCCTGGCCATCGTTCGTCTCCAGCGCCGCCGGCCCATCGAACAGCAACTGCGAGGCTGGTTCTGGAAGTCGCGCCTGGGACGCTGGGTCTTCAAGATCGCCGGTATCGGCCTCAAGCGAGTCCCGGCTGCGGGTTCCGCAACCTACCGGCCCACCGAGCTGGCGATCGGCCTCGCCGCCGACCGCCTGTTCGACGAGCTGCCTCGCGAAATCCGCAGGTCGCTCAAAGACCTCCCCGACGTAGTGCGCAAGCTGCAGTTCGATGCCCAGAAGATGCGGACACGGGTCGAGGACCTGAACGGGCTACTCGCCGAAGTCGGCAGCGAGCGGCCGGGAAGCCGCGCCCTCGCCGCATCGCCCACACCCGACGAGAGCTCCAAGGTGGCGGAGCGGCGTCAGAAGCTCTCCGACGACCTGTTCGCGGCCCGCGACGCCACCCAGCAACGGCTGGCCGACGCCGTGGCGGCGCTGGAGACGATCCGCCTCAGCCTGCTGCGCATGCAGGCCGGTTCGGGTAGCGTCGAGAGTCTGACCGGCGACCTGGCGGCGGCGCGCGAAGTGGCGGACGACATCGATCAGCTGCTCGAGGCTCAGCTCGAGGTCGATAAGCTGCTGAAGCCGGAATAGGGGACGGGTCGCCGAGGGGCCGGCTCCCAGGTGTTCCTGATTCGCGCGACTTGGAGCGAGGTCCAAGGTGGACCCCCGCCGGCCCCTCGGCGGCCATCTCTCCTAAGGGGTGAACGTCACTCGGCGGTGAGGCGCTCTATGGCTTGGCGGGCAGCGTCGACGCGCGGCTGCAGTTTGGGATCGGCCTCGGCCCAGAGCTCGGCGAACTTGGCGAGGTGCCGGACGGCCGTCACGTTGTCCCCGAGATTGAAGTAGACCATACCGAGGCGCTCGTGGGCGAGCGGGCGCAATACGGCGTAACTCCATGAGTCGTAGAAGTTGAGGCGGTAGCTGGTCGTCAGCGAGTCGTAGTGGGCGGCGGCCTCAGGAAAACGCCCCAAGGCCGCGTAGGCATCAGCGAGCGCGAGCCGCGACCCGCGATACAACACTCCCCAGTCGGCTGCCCGCGCTCGCATCAAGTGCTCGATGCTCTCCTCCGCTCTTCCCTCCTGAAGTGCGATTAGCGCCTGGGCCCGATCGGCGAGGCCGCCCGGATAGAAATCACCGGTCGCCGCGATGGAGTCCATCCGCTCGACATGATCCCGGGCCTCGGGCAGGTCGCCGACGATCGCGTAACCGGTAGCCAGCACTCCGAGAGCCCCATGTACGACTGACGGAGTAGTCTCCTGATCCGCCAGCTCGGCCAGTTCGACGAGATAAGGGAGCACGCGCTCGCGTTCGCCGCCGGCCAGCGCCGAATATGCAACCGTCAGAACGGTACTGTTGATGACATCTGACATGCCGCCACGGGCCGCTACCTCCCAGGTCGAGTCGGCGAGGGCGAAAGCCCGCTCCAGCTGTCCCCGCCCCGCCACGATCGGAGTCGCCGTCCAGAGCATCCACGCGTCGCCGAAGGCGCCGAAGCGACCAGCATAGTCTACGCGCATACGTTCAGCGGTAGCGAAGTCATCCGCGTAGTACGCATTCCAGACGGTGGTGCCCACCGTCCACAAGGTTTCAGGAAAGCGCTGGCGCATTACAGCAAGCGTCGACTCCGCCGCTTCGTGCCGCCCCAAGGTGCGCTGCGCACTTGCAAGGTTGAAGTAGCCGGTAGCATTGCGCGGGTTGACCTCCACGGTGCGCACATAGAGCTCCAGGGCATCCCCATCACGACCCAACCGCTCGTATCTGTCCCCGAGGTTGTTCAGCGCGACGTCATCCTCCGGATCCAGCTCGATCGCGAGCTGGTAGTAGTAGGCAGCCGAATCGTTACGCTCGCGGATCGCGTGGTACATGGCGCCAGTCAAGAAGCGCTCACGGTCCAACAAGCGCTCGCTGTAACGATATGCCTGATCGATGCTGGCCATCGCATCCGCCGCGTTACCGGCATTCCCGTAGTTGGTGGCGAGACAGCGGTGCGCCGCCGCGAAAGCCGAATCGAGCGTCACGGCTTCACGTAACAAGGGAATGGCGGGCATGAGATCGCCGTAATCCACGTACTCCATCGCACGAGCATAGAGCATCAGCGCATCGAGTGAGGCCGTCGTCACGGCTGGCAACGGCCGGCCGCGCTTGAGGCTGACCAGCGATTCACCAAGATGCCTCCGTATTAGATGGGCGAGCCGCTCAACCGCCGGCAGCACCTGCGACTCGTCGGCGGCCACCTCGCGCACGCGCACCGCCACCTCCCCCGTGCTCGCCTCGATGATCCGCGCGCTCAGCTGGTATCCGGTACCCAGTGGCGTAACGGATCCCGCCACGACCGCTGGATAACCATCGCGACGCGCAATCTCCACCGCGACGTCTGGCACAACGCGGGTCGTATCGGGTAGGCGCATCCGGGTCAGGCTCTCATGCAGCCGCTCCCGCTCGACCACCTTCACCCGCGGCGACTGGTGGAGATCGGTGACGACGGCCTCGCGCACGGCGAGGGCGAGGGCGGCCTGGTCGGTCTCGTTCTCGAACTCGGCGACGATCACCCGGCCCTCGAGGTCCACCAGGTCGGCGGCCGCGGCCCGCACGAAGGGGCCCGGCAGCGCCAGCACGATCCAACCGGCGGCCACCAGACCCCAGGCCGCCAATGCGGCCACGAAGCTCACGCCGGCGTTACGCCACGTCAGCAATCGCCGGCGACCCGCGCTCTCGGGGCCCGGCGCCGTCTCCACCGCTACGGCCAATCCCACATCCGGCTGGCCTGCCTCGGGCGCCGGCGCACCCTCCGGCGTAAACGCCAGCACCATGACGGCCAGCAGACCGATGGCAAGAAGGACCAGCGCAACGGAGAACAGCCACTCGGGAAGGCCGTACCGCTCGGTGAACAGCGCCGTCGCTTCCAGAACAACCCAGCTACCGCCCAGATACGCGAGCAGCACCTGCCAGAGCGAACGGTGGTGGATCTCTACGATCAGCTGCTTGAAGCGAGACATAGAAGACCGCAGCCTGTTGAAATGCCAGGTTTCGGGCGGAAGGAAGTCGTTCCCGGACAAAATGGGCTTCGGGAATCTAGGCGGCAATCGCGGGCGGATGTTGGCTCTCTGTTCGTACCAACTATTGATAGCGTTTGCAGTGCGTTCTCCCACAAGCTAGTTGTAGGACGACCAATCACGACAGTCAGGAGGAGCCGAGATGATCGCGCCGGAACAGCTCGGGCAGATGATGATCCCACGGGGGTACTCGAGGCGAGCTTTCGTACGCACGCTGATCGGGGGCTCGGCCTTATCGGTCGTCGCACTCAACAAGCTGAACGCGGCGGTATACGAGAGCCTGGCTTCGCTCAACGAAGAATACGGGCAAGACCCGTCTCCCGATGGGGCCTACTGGGACGCCGTCAGGGAGCATTACATGTTCGCGGCCGGGCTGATCATGATGAACAACGGGACGGTGGGTCCGATGCCCGAGCCCGTTTTCAACACGCTGGTGAGGGCGTTCAAAGTCCAGTGCACGAGCCCCTGCGACGTGTACGGCTTCCTGCCGCGCCGGCGCGAGGAGGTCAGGACGAAGCTCGCCGGGTTCATCAACGCGTCTCCCGACGAAGTCGTTCTGACGCGAAACACGACCGAGGGGATGAACTTCGTCGCCAACGGACTGGAGCTGGGAGCCGGTGACGAGGTGCTGATGTCGAGCATGGAGCATCCCGCCGGGATCCACCCCTGGCGGCTCAAGGCGGCGCGCCAGGGGATCACGGTGACGGACGTCCCCATCGGACTCCCTCCACAGAGTGTCGAAGAAGTGACCGAGGCGTTTGAGCGGGCGATCACACCGCAAACAAAGGTAATCAGCATCAGTCACACGGTATTCATCTCCGGTCTCATCGCTCCTATAAAGGAGTTGAGCGAGATCGCCCATCAGCGCGACATACTGCTGCTGGCCGACAGCGCGCACGGCCTCGGGATGCTGAACCTGGACATGAAGGAGCTGGGCGCCGACTTCTTCACCTCGAGCCCCTACAAGTGGCTGGGCGCGCCCACCGGCTGCGGCCTGCTGTACGTGAGGCAGGAGGTACAGGACCGGCTGTGGCCGACGATCGCGTCATCGGGCTGGGATAGCGATACCACTGNNGTACGTGAGGCAGGAGGTACAGGACCGGCTGTGGCCGACGATTGCGTCATCGGGCTGGGACAGCGACGAGACAGCCCGTCGGTTCGAGACGCTGGGCCAGCGCGCCGACCCGATCCTCATCGCGCTCGGCGAAGCCATCGATTTTCAAAGCGTGATCGGCAAAGACCGGATCGAGCGCCGGGTCAGGACGCTGGCGAGCCACCTGAAGATGGGGCTGGAGGAGATCCGCGGGGTGCGGCTGCACACGAGTCACGACCCATATCTGAGCGGCGGCCTGACCGCCTTCTCGCTGCAAGGTGTGGAGCCTGAGCAGATCGTCAACTACCTGCGAGAGAAGTACAACATCGTGATAAGGACGATCGGGAGCGAGGAGGCGGGAACGCGCGGTGTGCGTGTGTCGACCCACATCTTCGTGAGCCTGCGCGAGGTCGACATGGTGCTGGAGGGGGTCAAGTACCTCGCGGACCACGCCTGAGGGTCAGCTGGGTCGGAGGCGGGCGGCAATTCCTTTTCATCGCCGAGCCTCCAGCAGGTGCGCCGTCATCTCGGCGAAGCCCTCGCCTCGATCGGCACCCGTGATGAAACGGGGCGGCGCCGGCAGTCGCGCGACGTAGTCACGGACGTTGCTCACCCCGACGCTCAGCGGGAAGTACTCGAACGCGGCAGCGTCGTTGCCGCTGTCACCGATAAACAGCCAGCGCTCCCTGTCCGCATCGGTGTCGAGGTCCAGCGCATCGCGCGCCGCCCGCTCGATGCCGCGTGCCTTGTCCCAGTCGCCAGGTATGGCGTGGGCATGGACGCTGGAGACGGCGCTGCGCGCGCCCTCGGCCTCGATGAGGCCGACCAACCTCTCGATGTCCACAACCGGCAGTCGGACCGTCTCGCCGACGTCGAAAGCGAGGTCGCAGCGCCGGGCGCGCTGGTCGAGGGCAGGCTTCACATGCGGCAATTCCATTGCGACGCGGCGCCGAACGCGCTCGAAGAGATCGGGATAGGTGCGGCGCCTCTCCTCGGGCTCGAAGTAGCCCTCGCACGGGCGCTCACCATCGCGCCAGACCCACCCTGCGCCGTTCTCACCGACAGCAGCATCGACGGGCCAGTGGTTGGCGACAACGTCTGCCCACCCGAGAGGCCGCCCGGTCACAGCGACGAGATGTAGCCCCGACGCGGCGAGCTCGTGCATCGCTTGGAACGCAGCCAACTCGAGGCGCCCGGCACGCGTGACGGTGTCATCGATGTCGAAGGCGACGCCGATCAGCGCCTGGCAACTCGCAGCATCCAGCTCGGCGAGCGGTCTCAATGTGGTTCCTCCTGCAGGTCACGGCGTCGGCGCGCGATTGCTTCGTGGATCCGTATCTCTAGCTCCTGCCACGGTTCGGCCGCCGCGCCGGTCATGGATGTTGCGAGCGACGCGCAAAACTCATCGCCGCCTCCGGCGCCAGCCGGCCGTCGAACGTCCAACGCTACTTCCCCTCCCTCTTCCCCGTCATTGAAGATGCGCAGGCAGGCGACGTCGAGCCGCTCGTTCAAGAAGAGCATCGAGGCGCCCATCGCATCGCTAGGCTCGATCGAGTCGATAGGCCAACCGCCGGTGTTGAAGACCTCGACCCTGCCCTTACCCGATGGATCGTCGAGTGTCGCCTCGAACGGCTTGTGGGTGTGTCCGAACACGAAGGTCAGATCGTGGGGAATGTGACCCAGTTCGTCACGTAGCTGCCGGTATGCAGGGCCGAAGAGATAGGCCTCGATCCCAGTGCGCAGCTCGGGCGACTCGACGACCTGGCGCTTTGAGCGCTCGCCGGAAAGCTTGGGGCCCACCCAGGTGAACAGCTTCTTCAGCGCCAGGCGCTCCAACTTGTCGCCCGGTATCCACGGCAGGTCGATCACCGCTACGGAGCGTTTGGCCAGCGCATCAGCGAAGAGCTCGTACTCGTCGGGCGTGCGGAACATCCTGTACAGCAGGCGCATGTCGGCGCCGGCACCGCCCGAGCGGCCGAGCAGCGACCAGACGAACTCGATCCAGGCGAAGTTCTCCTCCTCGATCTCATCGATGCTCTGCGCCTGCGGGCGATCGGGAAACAGCCAGCGCCTGAGCTTGCTGAAGAAGTGGTAGAGCGGTTCGACGTAATGGCCGTGATGGAAAAGAACGCAGCGGCCCCCGGCCTCGTCCCGCAGAGCCAAGTTCGGGTAGACGACGAGGACCTCGTGCCCCTCCCCGTCGGGGCCGTGCGGAGGATGGACCTGCTCGATGATCTTGTTGAGTAGGAAGGCGGGGACAGCCTCCTCGAGGCGCAGCGATGTGACATGGCGGAGCGGCGGTAGGCCGCCGTCGTCGGCAGTTCGGCCGGCGAGCGTGTTACCGTACTGCGTCTCGCGGGCGACCTCCCAGATGTGGTGGTCGTGGTTGCCCGGGATGTAGACCAACTTCTCGAACAGCTCGCGCTCGAGCAGCAGCCGGGCCAGCCGTTCGAAGTTGGTGAGCGCCTGGTCGAAGGTACCGAAGGCGAGCTCGAGTACGTCGCCGTTGAGGATGAGTATGGGGCGCCGGTCGCCGCGATTCCTCGCGACCACCTGCTCGAGACAGAGCACCAGCTGCTCCAGCACGGGGCCCACCCTGGAGGGATCGACCTCGTGGCTGGTCGGCATGAGGGGCGTGAGGATACTGTCCGGCTCACCGAGATGGAGATCGGAGAGGCAGACGTATCGGACATCGTGTACGTCGGATGACATGGAACTTCGCGTACTGTTGCGGCGGCCGGTGGCGCGACTCTGACTCAGAACCGAAAGACGGGCCCCCAACTGACCCGGAAGTTGTGGGATGACTCGCCCAACATGTCGGTCAGCCAGATATCGCCCACGTCCAGGCGGAAGGCCACGCCCTCCAGCCAATGGAACTCGCAGCCCAGCCCCAGGACGATGACCGGAGTGCTCTCGCTAGCGCTCACCGCGTTGTAGCCAGCCGCTCCTGCCCCGACGAGCAGGAAAGGATCGGCGGGCCACAGGGAGCGTAACGGGTGCCAGCGTACCTGCACCTGGGCGTGGCCGAGGAGCCCATCGGTTTCGGCATCGTTCGTGAAGGTCAATCCGGTCTCGAACTCCAGCCAGAAATCTTGGAAGACACCGTAGGCGTAGCGGAAGCCGCTGTTGAACCCGGCGTTGAGCGGCAGCTTGTTCTGGGTATAGAGGCCACCCAGGAAGAAATCCACCTCGTGCTGCTTTGTCGCGTCGCTCTGTGCCGCCACTGCTTGTGGCCAGATGGTAGCTGCGGTCATAGAGACAATGAGCAGCCCCAGGATGCGTGAGATCCGTGCGGACATGTTTGGGTCCTTTTGGCTGGAGAGACTCAGGCTTCGAGATTCGACCCTCGATAATAGGACTCGAGGATTTTTGCAAGGCTCTCAGGGCCAACGGTGGTCCGGCCTTCTGTCTCGCTCAGGTATCCAGGTAAGGGTTGTAGAAGTAGTGGGTACTGACCGGCCCCCAACCTTGCGCATAGCGGATCGCGAAGCGGGCCGGGTCGGTTGCGAGCTCGCCAATCGGGCTCGTGTCGTTATGGTCGTTCCAAGACCAGGGTGGATTGGCTGACCCGCCCTTCAGTCCGTTCTTATCCCGATACACGAGTCCCCACTTGCCATCCTTGTTCTGCCTGAACACAGTGCGCTTGAAGCGGTGCGCCCAGACCCCCTTCTCAGCGAACATGTCGACCAACTCGTAACCGAGAGTGCGAGTGTTCGGTTTCTCTTTCTTGTCGACAGTGCCCGGTTCGACCGCCTCCTCCCTGGGGCGGTAGTACCATATCTCGTCGCCACTGCCCCAACCCTTGTGGTCACCGCGGATGCCGTGACCCCTGGACTCGATGTAGAGCTTGACCCTTTCGGTGGAGCTATCAAGCCAGATGTTGCCATCGACGGTCTCGTTGAATTTGACGATCCGCAGGTTTCGCTTGGACGCCGGTCGCGACCTGCCGACAGCGGAGGGAATCCGCGGCTCGGTATACAGATAGAAGTTGTTGTGGGCCACCGTGACGAGTCCGTCGACCAGCCCTTCAGGTTCCTTGGTGACGACGAGCATGGCCCCCTCGATGTCGTGAATATGCTCGTCGAGGCTGTCCCGGATCAGGTTGTACAGGTCCTTAGGTTTGAGCCGCTTCCACCAATCCAAGACATGGTAGACGGCATAGGCGAGGAAGTAGTGAGTCGACGTCTCGGATACGCTGTAGTAGACCTTGGCATCGAGGATCTGATCTGGATCCTGCTGGAAGAGCTTCTCCAGCGCCTCCGGGTTGTCAGCAACCTTCGTTAGAGAGCCGGCCAGGTCCAACGGGGCGATCTGGTCTGCAAGCTTCCACTCGCGACTCACCTTCTGGGCAAATATCGGCGCGTAGGCCAGCGCGAGATCTCTCGCAGCGGCGGGATCCATGCTGCACTTCTCCTCTCCTGAGTGAAGGACTTGAACCGCCGAGCCCTTGCTCAGGCGCGCGAACAACACCTGGGAGGATCTCCATAGAGCCTATCGGTCAAGTTCCCTGGCTGAAGTAGGTAGCCAGCATCGCATCGATCGACGCCTCGAGCAGCGCACGCAACAGAGACGGGTTGTGGATCCCGTTGCCGCTGCTGGGAGCCGTGTAGAACGTGGTGCCGAACACCTCGCCGTCGCCGAAGTAGGGTCGCTCAGAAGTATAGGCGAGCTGCGCGTTCCACAGCGCCCCTTCGGCCACAGTGACCACGTCGTCGGTGATGTCGAGCTCGAACGGGTCGCCCAGTGCGACGACACGCGGAAGCAGGCCGCGATCCGACGGGTCGATGACACGATCGCTATTGGTATCCAGCCATAGCGAGTCGAGGTAGACGTGCAGCTCTTCCTGAAGAGCGAAGTAGAGCTGCAGCGCCTCGTCCCCAGTGCCATGGCAGGGCACGCATGCCCCGAAGTCGCGCTCGAAGATCTCGCACGGATCAGGCGTAGGCACTCCCTCCGGGTCGGTACAGGCGAGCGCCTCGAAGAGATGGCCCACCGACCGGAAGACGAACTGGCTGTTCTGGTCCACTACCTCGAAGGTTGAGACATGGCAGGTGGCGCACAGTCTCTCGTTCATCCCGTCGCCGTGTGCGCTGGGCCCCAGCATCCCGGGTTCCCCAGGCCACCAACCGACGTTGTAGCCCA
>JABAOH010051172.1_pt1 | contig 10413 bp, 9 predicted proteins | sample 7062181 | NCBI WGS metagenome assembly JABAOH01 (sample SAMN14538630, study PRJNA623070) | marine sediment metagenome | biome: marine biome [ENVO:00000428]; feature: marine pelagic biome [ENVO:01000023]; material: deep marine sediment [ENVO:00002113]; isolation source: pool of 5 deep marine... | reverse complement strand
GAGAAAACCATCTACAGGAATTGTTCTTCCATAGTTGCTCTGTCGCCGGGCCAGGCTGATGGTGTAAAGAAAGTGTTAACTGAAAGAAAAACAATTACAGTAATACCCAACAGTTGCGACATTGACGTATTTAAGCCTAACATCGATGGCTCGGCTGCCCGGCAGAGAAGAGGCTGGCAGGATAAACTTGTGCTTCTCCACACAGGCGCGATGGGCAGGGTCAATGGCCTGGATTTTGTCATCGACGCCGCCGAAAGGCTCAAAGACCACAGCGATATTGTGTTTGTGTTGATAGGTGACGGGAATCAAAAGCCGTTGCTGGAAAGCAAAGCTCAAAAACTCGGCCTGAAAAACGTGGAAATCTTGCCTTCTGTGTCCAAGCAGCAGCTTCCGGAGATTCTTGCAGCGGCAGATGTAGCCCTGGTTATAATCGCCAAGTACCCAATTGTTGAGCACAACTGCGCCAACAAGTTTTTTGACGGCCTCAGTGCAGGCAAACCGGTGCTTTTGAATTATTCCGGCTGGCAAAGAGAAATTCTGGAAGACAATAAAGCCGGCTTTGGCTGTGAATTGTGCAACCTTGACCAGTTTGTCGAAAAGGTGCTGTATCTTAAATCACACAAACGGCAGAGGCAGAAGATGGGAGCAAACGGCCGGCAGATTGCCATTAACAAATTTAACAGAGATGAATTGGCGAAACAGGCTCTGGAGCTAATTTCTTCGGTGACAAGATATGCGTGAAACGCAAAGCCAGGTTGAATTTAAAGACCTCCAGATTGCTCATGCCGGGCAGGTCGCCGCGTTACATATTCAATGTATAAGTAGCGGCTTTATCAGCTCGCTTGGCATTGATTTTGTAACTTCTTTATATGAAGCCGTCGTTCAAAGCAAATCGAGTTTCGGCGTTGTCGCGGTGAGAAACGCCAAAGTGCTCGGATTTGCAGCGTTTACCACAAATCTCAATAAACTTTACAAATCAGCCGTTTGGAGAAAGGGGCTGATATTTGCATTACTACTGGCAGGTAATGTGCGGTCCCGCGGGCGAGTTAAAAAAATGTTTGAGACTCTGTTTTACCCTGCCAGAACAAAAAAAATGAATCTGCCTCCGGCCGAATTGCTTTCAATTGCTGTTGCTCCCGAAGAACGGGAAAAGGGGCTGGCCGGCCAGTTAATTGAGGAGGGCTTCCGGCATTGCCGGAAAACAGGTGTAGATAAAATCAAGGTTCTCGTCGGAGCAGACAATAAGCCGGGAAATAAGCTGTATCTCAAGTTTGGATTTGAGCTTGCCGGGCAGATTGTAAATCACGGTGTACTCAGTAATATTTATGTTACGCAAACCAATTCAGTTTGACGCCGCATCTAATTGGTGCGGGGCTCGTTTCGGATTGCTCCGCGGAGGCCTTCCATCTTCAAATAGCCCTTCTTCCAGACTACGATTCCTGAGACAACGAATACGACTATGTACACAATCAGGGCATATCTGGTTCTTATCTGGCTCATGGCAAGGCCAATCAGTGCGTACATGCCGGCTAAGCCGTAGCAGATGGCGACAGTTTTTTTCAACGGTATTCCTCTGTCAATCATCTGGTCATATATATGTCCGCGGTCGGAAACGAACAATGGGCGCTTATTAATGAACCTTCTGGCAAGGGCGACAGCAGTATCGAGGATCGGCAGGCCGAAAACCACGACCGAGGCCATCCACCATCTGGGAATCTTTTCGGCGAATAAAATCATAAGAGCTGCTACTTCAAATCCGAGCAGCATGCTCCCGGCGTCGCCCATGAATATTTTGGCTGGATGGCGGTTAAAAGGTAAAAAGCCGCATACTCCGCCGAGCAGTGCCAGGCATATTATTACCCGCACCGGGTCGCCGCCGATTTCACTGAAGCCCCAGGTTCCCAGATGAATCGCTAACAATAACATAGCCCCTGTGATTATTACAGTAACACCTGCGCAAAGACCATCCAATCCGTCCAGCAGGTTAAGTGAGTTCGTTGCGCCCAATACAAAAATAATTACAATGGGAATCCCCAAAATAACTTCAATATTTTCCGGAATTCTTACTCCGGTCAGAGAGTAATACAATGCCGGTTTTATGCCGACCAAAACCAAGACGACGGCGGTCACGATTTGACCTAATATTTTCTGTCTGGGTTTTATGTCGAAAATGTCATCCACCAGCCCGATAAGACATGCTATCGCTCCACCGGCCAGCACTGCAACAAGCCAGCGGAATGCCAGGGGGAAATGTTCCTGGTCGCGGAGGCAGTAAACACCTGTAAGTATGCCGACAGTCAGCCCGGCGAGCATACCAACGCCGCCAAGATAGGCGACGGTTCCTTTGTGGGTTTTTACCAGATTGTCGGGTCTATCGACGATTCCAAACTTCAGTGCAATCTTCTTACACAGCGAGGTGGCGAGCAAGGCCGAGATGAATGAAAACACCAGCACAGGCCAGAATTGTAATACCCAGCCTATGGGTCTTTCAGGGCCTAAGAAATTATCCAGCATACTTTTTTATCCTCTGCGTAAAAAATACTTGAGCTGAAGGANNTCCAAGTCGTCACCGCAGCGTTGACACTGAGGTCTCATCCGAGTAAACTAACTTTCCGCTCTTAAAGTCGGCTTATAGCCCGGCATCCTTTAATACTTTAGTGGGGTTGTATGAGCGTTTACGATATTTGTAAGCGTGGTCTTGATATTTTCATTTCTCTGTCGGCGATGATTATTCTGTCTCCGCTTTTGATTGCAATAGTGATAGCTGTAAGGCTCAGCAGCAAAGGGCCGGCCGTCTTCAAACAACAAAGGGCGGGCAAGAACGGTGAGCCGTTTGTCTTTTATAAGTTCCGAACGATGAAGGTCGATGTTGACCCATTCGGGCCGAGTCCGAAATCCGGCAAAGACCCTCGGCTGACAAGATCTGGAAGGTTTCTGCGGGAATATTCACTTGACGAACTGCCACAATTGTTTAATATATTAAAAGGAGATATGAGTATTGTTGGGCCTCGGCCGCTGTATCTTTCGCAGATGTCCGAGTGGAGCGAGCGGCAAAAAAAGCGGCTGCTTGTCAAGCCCGGCCTGACAGGTCTGGCGCAAATATCAGGGCGAGGAGGGCTAACTCGCGAAGAAAAACTTGAACTCGATGTTAAATATGTGGAAATTACAAGCCTATTGACCGATATAAAAATAATATTGGCCACTATTGCCTATGTGTTTAGGCGAAAAAGTATCTACGAAAAAAGATACTCACAAACCGAATATACCCGAGGCCAAGGCAAGAGACCAAGGCAAAAGACCGAAGACACAAGACCCAGGACATAAGATTCAGGACTGAGGGCCGGAAAACTCTGGTCTGGGACTTTGTGCCTTAGATGAGCAAAAAGTGATTGGAGTAAATTTGATGGGAACAAAAACAACCATTAATCGCAAATATCTGACGAAAATAGAGCAGTTGGAACAATTGAGCGAGCAGGAACGAGTCGAGTTGAAAAAGGTCACCGACAAGTTTGCTTTTCGCGGCAACGACTATTACCTGTCGCTTATTGACTGGGACGACCCTGACGACCCCATAAGGAAAATCATAATTCCTCATTTACAGGAGCTCGAGGAATGGGGACGGCTTGACCCTTCGGATGAAAAAACCTATACGATTATGCCCGGACTTGAGCACAAGTATAATTCCACAGCCGTGTTTTTGGTGAGTAATGTTTGTGATGGAATATGCCGGTTTTGCTTCCGTAAGCGTGTTTTCATAGACCCCCAGAGCGCATATCTGCGGGACCTGCCGGCTGCGCTGGAGTACGTCAAGCAACATCGCGAGGTAACCAATGTGCTGCTGACCGGCGGGGACCCGCTGGTGCTGACGACATCAAAACTTGAAAATATTGTCAGCCAGCTAAGCCAAATCGAACATGTGCGGATAATTCGTATCGGGACAAAGATACCGGCGTTCAATCCCTATCGCATTATTGACGACCCGGCCTTGCTTGAGATGATAGAGACCTACTGCGCCGAGCGAAGGAGGATATACGTGATGACTCACTTTGTTCACCCGAAGGAATTGACGGACGTGGCGGTTAAGGCGGTTGGCCTGCTGCAGAGAGCCGGTGCAATGTTAGCGAACCAAACGCCCCTCATAAGAGGGCTAAATGACGACCCCGAGGTTATGGCAGAGCTGCTCAGGCAACTGTCGTTTATTGGTGCGGTTCCTTACTATATTTTCCAGTGTCGTCCGGCACTGGGAAACAAGGCTTATACCGTGCCGGTTGAGCGAGGCTATGAGATCATAGAGCAGGCAAAATCACGGGTTTCCGGACTGGCGAAGCGGGCTCGGTATGCAATGTCACATTCGACTGGAAAAGTGGAAATCATCGGCAAAACGAAAGATGTGGTCTACTTTAGATATCATCGGGCGGCTGATGACCGGGACAGCGGACGTTGCTTGGCCTTCAAGAGCAATCCGGACGCTTACTGGCTCGACGATTATGATGAAATGGTCGAGGATTGCCCGATCAGTTTGTCCTGAGAGTTTGCCGTAAAGGTCGTATTGACAGGGTTAGAATCGCAGTTTCAATTTTGTCCCGGCGAGCTGGGATTAATTTTGAGTTGTCTGAATGCCCCCCGGCAAAATCGGGGGTTAATTATTTGGGGGGACCGGCGGTAAATTAGGAGTTGTATTTTAAATGGTCTTTAGAATCGGCGCAATTATTCTGCTGATTTCAGCTGGCTGCGGGACAGGCTTTGCGTTGGAACCTGACGAGATTTTGGTAATAGCAAATAAGGACGTCGCGGCATCGGTGCGGATTGCTCGTTACTATTGCGAAAAGCGGGCCGTGCCGGATGAAAACATTCTCTCATTGTCCTTAGGCAAAAGCCTTAACGATACAATCAGCAGAGACAATTATGAAAAGCGGCTTGCAAAGCCGATTCGCAAAGAATTGTCCACTCGTCAACTCCCCGGCAAAGCCGGACAGAAAGCGATTAGATGTCTGCTGACGACTTACGGTGTGCCCATCAAGGTAGGAAGGCGAGGGACGTCAACAGGGCTGGAAGGCAGACTAAAAGAATTAAGAGAATTAGTTAAGCAAGAGAAAGAAAGGATTGAGCAGACTACCGGCGGCGACAACAAGAAGGGCTCAGTTGAGCAAGATAAAAGCAATAAAAAGCTGGCCCAGTTGCAACTCGAAATTGATCGTATCAGCGGCAAAGAAACAAACGCTTCGGTGGATAGTGAGTTATCAATGGTGTTGTTCGGTCCCTACGAGCTGTATCGATGGCAGCCGAATGTGCTAAAGGCTGATGTGCAGGGTCTTAGTTTTGGAATGCTTATGGTCAGCCGGCTTGACGGCCCGGACTCTTGCGTAGTCAAAGGCCTCATCGATAAGGCAATGGCGGCAGAGAAAACGGGGTTAGAAGGTATCGCTTACATCGATTCACGAGGCATTACAAACAAAAAGAGTTTATACGGTTATTTTGACCAGTCTTTGCGGGATTTGGCGATGTTTACAAGATTGCGAAGAGAGCTTCCCGTTCAGGAAGAGCGAACAGGGAAGCTTTTCGCTCCCGGTTCTTGTCCCAGGACGGCTATCTATTGCGGCTGGTACAGTCTGAAAAAATATGTTGATGCCTTTGATTTCGTCGATGGTGCGATTGGGTATCATATCTCAAGTTTTGAAGCGGTTAGCCTTCGCGACCCTAACAGCAGCCAGTGGTGTCCGGCTATGCTCAGGGATGGTATAACAGCAACATTGGGAGCGGTGGCTGAGCCGTATCTTCATTCATTTCCGGAGCCGAAATTGTTTTTCCTCGAGCTGTACAAAGGTAATTGTCTTGTCGAGGCATACTACCATACAAAGCCGTTTAATTCGTGGCAGTTGGTCTTGATAGGCGATCCACTCTACAGGCCCTTCAAAAAACCTTTTGAGAATGACTAAAGACCGAAGAAGACTATACTTGGTCAAGGCCTTTTGCGTCTTGAGTCTTGCATCTTGCGAAATAAAGCTGCCAGATAAATTGTGGCAGCTACAACTACGATTCCTGCGACAGAGATGATTATATCCGGCATCGAGAAATCTTTGCCAAGAATTACGGAGAATAATCTTACAGTCAATAGTAAGCCTATCGGCGCTGCTAATGCTGTTATCAGCCATTTGGGTTTAGGGGGCCGAAGCTCCAGGAAAAGTTGTACGTATCGAATCCACAGCATAGTAAAAATTGGGTAGGCAAATAGATGAAACATCGCATTTGTAATCGGCATCACGTCAGCCAGGTTCGCTCGTGTAATATTTGTTAAGCCAAAGATAACAGTGCCCGCCACCAAAAGAGCGGCAGGCCAGAATGTAAAAAAAGAAAACATAATCAGGCCTGTGAGCGTACCGGCCAAATCTGTGACAAAATCCATAAGGTCGCTACTGCGTCCTTCTACATAACCCTGCAGCCATTCGTCCAAAATCCCATACGCAACTATCGCGAAAAGTACCCACCATACGGCGGGCCGGCGCCAGCTAACTTTTTTGTCGGGGCTGATTGCAAACCAGAGCAGAAAGACCAAAATCAGATACATAAGGAGGTGAAGGCTTTTATCGGAGACGTCGGCCTCGCGAACAAATAGCGGGACAGGTATATGTGTAAGGATAAAAAGGGTGAGCCAATAGGAGACCAATGATATTATAGTTACTTTTTGTTGGCGCGATAAAGCCATTAAAAACAACCTTAGAGAGTCGGCTCGGTACTCGATGAGCGTCGAGTATGATTTTACCAGAGATTTGTTTATGGCGTAATAAGATTTTTGAATTTAGGTCCCGCACTCAAGACTTTAGAAGCGTAAAATGCAAAGTCATCCACTAAAAATGAAGTTTACTCTGGGAAATTCAGGATTGAATGTGTAATATAGGTATGTTGTAATCCACCGCTGCAAAAACTTATTTGGAGGATTGGAAAAATGAAACGCTTAATAATTATCGGCGTAGCTTTAGCCTGCTTTACGGTCCTTTGCATGGGTCAGCGCAGGTCTCGGGTTACACGAGGCAAGATAATTCAGCTTACAGAGCCCAGGTTGACAGGGTCGGTCAGTTTCGAGGAGGCGTTGGCCAGACGGCGAAGTGTACGCCAGTTTGTCAGCCAACCGCTCAGCTCCTCACAGATTAGCCAACTGGCCTGGGCCGGGCAGGGCATAACGGAGCCGCAAAGAGGCTTGCGAACAGCACCATCAGCTGGGGCGCTCTATCCCATAGAGTTATATTTTGCAACACCGGAGGGAGTTTCTGTTTATCAGCCGCAAGGGCACAATTTGCAGCAAATTTTGGATCAGGATGTCCGCGGCGCCCTGGCGGCAACTTCGACGCCAGGGTCGGTACCTGGTTGTAATATTATTGTTGCGGGCTCTGTGAGAAAGCTTACGGCCCAATTCCGCAAAGATGCCAGAAAATATATGCTATTGGAAGCCGGGCACGTCGCCCAGAATATCCAATTGCAGGCTGTCTGTTTGGGATTGGGCTCTGTAACGGTCGGTGGTTTTGATATATCCGGCGTCCGTAAGATTTGCAGGCTGCCGAGAGAGCTGGAGCCAATTTATATAATATGTGTCGGTTATCCGCTGGCGCAAGCCACAACGGAAACAGACCAGGGGCAAACGAGCACGGGAGCAAAAAGGGCGGTATTGATTGTTGCCAGCGAGAATTTCCGCGATGAGGAGCTTTTCGAAACAAAGCGTGTGCTCGATGCGACGGCGGTTCAGACAACTATAGCGAGTACAAGAACAGGATTTATACAGGGTATGCTTGGAAACATAGCTGAGGCAAGGATTCTCGTGAGCCAATTGAGGGTTGATGATTACGATGCGATAATCTTTATAGGCGGCCCGGGAGCGGCTGAATATTTTAATAATCCCGTTGCATTGAACATCGCGCGTGAGGCGGCCAGTAAGAGAAAAATTCTTGCGGCAATTTGCATAGCCCCAACGGTTTTGGCCAACGCCGGCGTGCTCACCGGTGTCCGAGTCACCGGTTTTCCCACCGAACGGGAAAAACTTGTGCAAGCCGGTGCTATTTATACCGGTACTCCAGTTGAGCGGGACAGATTTATAATAACCGGCAGCGGGCCGCCGGCTTCAGTCCAGTTCGGCAGGGCTGTTGCAGATGCCCTTGCCGGCAGATAACAGAGGACAAGGAACAGAATTCAGATTATCTGTCCTCTGACATCTGTCCTCTGTCTTCTGAATAACGATTTGTAATCGGCAGTCGCCTGTCTTTACCAAAGGCCTTTGGTGTAATTCTTACCCCCGGCGGAGATAGCCTTCTTTTGTATTCGTTACGGTCAACCATACGAATAACATTATGGACCACGTCCTGAGGCAGGCCCGATTCAACGAGCTGCTGTGCGGATTTGTCTTCTTCGACGTAGCCTTTGAGGATTTTATCAAGTAAATCGTAGTCCGGCAGTGAGTCGCTGTCTTTCTGGTCGGGCTTCAGTTCGGCGCTGGGGGCCCGGGTCAGCACGTCGGCAGGTATAATTTGCCGCCCGGATATTTTGTTTATGTGTTCGGCCAGTTTATAGACCATTGTCTTGGGAACATCCTTTATCACGGCAAAGCCGCCGGCCGTATCGCCATAAAGGGTAGCATAGCCCACTGCGGTTTCACTTTTATTGCCGGTTGTCAATACCAGAGAGCCGAACTGATTACTCAGTGACATCAGGATGCCGCCGCGGATTCTGGCCTGCAAATTCTCATAAGCAATTCCTTCACTGCTCCAGCCTCGTACTTTTGTTAACGCCTCATCAAACTGCTCAAGTATCGGCTCAATCGGGATAGTCAAAAATTCGATACCCAAATTCTCTGATAGTTTCTCGGCATCGGCTTTGGTGCCGGGACTGTTGAATTTCGAGGGCATTGAAAGGCCGACGACATTCTCCGGGCCCAAGGCGGCCACGGCGATAGCAGCGGTAACCGAGGAATCTACGCCGCCGCTGAGGCCGAGTAACGTTTTCTTGAACCCATTTTTACGTGTATAATCTCTGGTGCCGAGCACAAGTGCCTGATAGACTTCGTCGAGGAGGTCGCTCGGCTGCGGAGCTACAGGCTGCGTCGGATTAACCTGCACAGCCCCATCGAGTGTGGGGATAACATCGGCAATCGTTAAATCCTCGTCGAATGCCCTGGCCTTGGCTTTTGTCTTGCCGGTCGAATCGGCGAACATGCTTCGGCCGTCAAAAACCAATTCATCCTGACCGCCAACAAGGTTGCAGTACGCAACAGCGCAGTTGAATTCTTTTGCACACTGGCTGACTATTTCCTCTCTTTTCTTAATTTTGCCCACATGAAACGGCGATGCTGAGATATTCAAAATCAATTGGATTTGGCCGGCGTCTTTTAGAAAATTGGCCAGCCATTCGATATTCCAGATATCGAAGCAGATGGTAATCGCAATATTCACGCCCTTTAGATTGATTATCACCGGCTCTGCGCCGGGCTGGAAATATCTCTGCTCATCGAACACGCCGTAATTCGGCAGTTGGGCCTTTCGATAAATCTTACTTATTCGGCCGCCTTGCAGCACGGCGGCGGAATTGTAACCGGCCCCCTGATAGTTTTCGGCAAAGCCGGTTATTACGGTTTTGTCCGTGCAATCGGCGGCGAGTTTATCAAGGGTAAGCGAGCAGTCTCTCAAAAAATGCTTCTTGTGCAGCAAATCTTCAGGCGGATAGCCGCAGACAGCTAATTCCGGAAAAACCAGCAAATCTACCTCAGCCCGGACCGCCTCTGCGTAGATGTTGCGCATCTTTTGGGCATTGCCGGCCAAGTCACCTACTACAGCATTAAATTGTCCCAATGCTACCCGCACCAAAAGCTACCTCCAAAACTCAATATCGCATTAGGTATTTCTCTTTACGCAAGTTAATTGGGCATTCGTAACTCGCTACTCACTAATTAACCACTCACCCACTCTACCGGAGAGGGCGGGCCCGACTACGCCAACGCTTCGTCGGGTAAAATTCTTTTCCTGAGAGTAGCTTTTCCAGACGATGTCTTTAAATATTTCTCAAGACTTCTCGCTATCTCCTCTGACTTAACTGCGATGTAAGCTTCCAATACAACCGGAAGCCTCCACTTTGTCGAAACTCCACGTTCTCTTGCATGCTCTTCCATTCGCCTCTTCAGGTCATTAGTTGAGCCAACATAATATTTCCCGTCAGCCATTTTCAGAACGTATGTATACCACATCTTTCGACCTCTAACAACTGTGCCGTTCGTAGCGCATCAAAGAACAGCCCGCCGTTCGTAGCACCTCTAAGAACGGCCCGCCCTTCGTAGCGCAGCGAAGAACGGCCTGCCCTTCGTAGCACCCTGAAGAACGGCCTGCCGTTCGTAGCGCAGCGAAGAACGGAGAGGGCGGGATTCGAACCCGCGGTACC
>JABAOH010149131.1_pt1 | contig 10415 bp, 10 predicted proteins | sample 7062181 | NCBI WGS metagenome assembly JABAOH01 (sample SAMN14538630, study PRJNA623070) | marine sediment metagenome | biome: marine biome [ENVO:00000428]; feature: marine pelagic biome [ENVO:01000023]; material: deep marine sediment [ENVO:00002113]; isolation source: pool of 5 deep marine... | reverse complement strand
ATGTCCGCCTCACCGCGGTCGGCGAGCTCCGCGGCCACGCAGTGCGCATCGCCGCCGGCGTCGAGGATCGATCGCACGACCTCCTCGGCGGCGGCGCGTTCGAATCGGTACCCCACGGCGACGCGCGCTCCGGCCCGTGCGGCCATCTCGCAACAGGCGCGGCCGATGCCCCGCGACCCGCCGGTGACGAGGATTCTCTTTCCGCTGAGGTCGATCATCCGGAAACCTCCATGGGTGCTTCGCCGGGGGTGTCCGGCAGCAATGCGAGCTGGCCGCAGGCCGCGCGCGCCTGGGCACCGCGGCTCCAGCGGATGCTGACCCGGGTGCCTCGATCGGACAGCCGGTCCCGGATCGCCTCGGTCCGCGCACGCGACGGCGGCCGGTACGTCAGCCAGCCCGGGACCGGGTTGAACGGGATGAGGTTGACCTTGGCCCTCGCGCGCCGCGCGATGTCCGCGAGACGAGCCGCATCGCTGTCCGTGTCGTTGATGCCCGAGAGCAGCACGTACTCCAACGTGAACGCATCCTTCGTTCGCTCGCGAAAACGGACCGCGGCTTCGAGGACCCGTTCGATCCCGTACTTCCCGGTGATGGGCATGAGTTTCGAGCGCACCTCGTCGGTCGTGGCGTTGAGCGAGATCGCGAGTCGCGGCCGGATCGGTTCCTCGGCCAGCTTTTCGATCGCCGGGGCCATGCCGACCGTCGACACCGTGACGCGACGGCGCGAAAGCCCGAAACCCTCCGGGTCGCACAACAGACGCACGGCGGCAATCGTCGAGTCGTAGTTGTGCAGCGGCTCGCCCATGCCCATGAAGACGATGTTGAAGGGACCGTCCAGCGCCCGATCCCGACGAATGAGCGCCACCTGGCCGACGATCTCGCCGGGTGTCAGGTGTCGTTTGAAGCCCATCTTGCCGGTCAGACAGAAGTCGCAGTCGAGCGCGCAACCGATTTGGCTCGAGACGCACAGCGTGACGCGGTCCGACTGCCGCATGTACACGGTCTCGACCTCACCGCCGCCGGCGAGCCCGGTGCGATACTTGATCGTCTCGTCCTCGGCACCGGTGCGCCGGCCCAGCGTGCCGGCATCCACGGTCACGTCCTCGATCAACCGCGCGCGCAGCGTCCGCGGCAGGTCCGTCCAGCGCTGCGGCGAAAGGACGTCGCGTTGATACATCCAGCGATAGACCTGGCCGGCGTGAAACTCCGGGACGTCGTAGCGCGAGAGGAAGATCGCCAGGCTTTCGCGATCGAGGCCGTAGAGGTTGCGGGTCGAGTCCGTGCTCACTCGCGCCAGTCTAGCATTGCGGGAATCCCAGTCTTGACGCCCGAGGGGGGCTCCGCTAGCCTGCCAGGGCTTTGAAAAAAGAACAGCTGATGTTTCTTCTCGGCGGGTTCGCATTCGGCGTCTTGGTCGGATTCGGGCTCTTCCGCGTGTACCAGGATCGGCCGCAGTTCGGAGAGGCCGCCGTGGCGCAGGAGCTGAGCGCACCGGCCGGTCCGCGCGCGCCCGCTCAGGGCGCGGTGCCGCAGGGCGGCGGTGCCGCCCCGATGGTCGGCGAGCTCAACGAACTCAAGCGCAGGCTCGAGGCGAACCCACAGGACATCGAGGCCGCGATCAAGCTGGGCGGCATGTACTACCAGGTCGGCATGTGGGACCAGGCCGGGCAGTTCTACGAAATCGCACTCGGCATACGGCCCGACGATCCGGACCTGTTGATCGACGCCGGGAACGTTCACCGCGAGCTCGGACGTCACACCCAGGCGCTGGACAACTTCCGGCGCGCCTACGAGATCGACCCCGACCACTGGCAGGCGTTGTTCAACACCGTGGTGGTGGCGGCGTTCGACTTGCAGCAAATGGATCTCGCCGATGCGGCGATGGCCAAGCTCGAGGAGGTCGACCCGCCGCCGCAGGATCTCCCGGCGCTGAAACAGGCGCTGGCCGAGCTCCGGACCTCGATCTCGACGTCCGGCTCGTCACAGTGATCCGGCGGCTGCTTCTCTTCCTTGCCGCGCTCGTCGCGGCGATCTGGTGGATGCGGCGAAACAAGCGCAAGCCGGAGAGCGCCGCCGCCCCCCGGCGTGGCGCCCCCCGAGCCGGTTCCGGCGATCCGATGGTCCGCGACCGGGTCTGTAACACGTTCCTTCCGCGGTCCCGTGCGATCGTGGCCGCAGAAGGCGGTGAGGAACTCTTCTTCTGTTCCGAGGCCTGCCGCGAGAAGCATTTCGCCGCGCAAAAAGGCCGCTAAACGTAACAAAACAAAAGCTTTTTCCTGCAATTGCAGCCCCTTTTTGGCGAACCTATATTCGTCAAGGCGTCTCGTGAGCCACATGGGAAGGGGTTATGGAAACGACGGATCAATCCAACGAGAGTCTCCACCAGCAGGCCTCGGCTCAGTACCTGCAGGGCAAATTCGAGGAGGCGCTGGCCACCTGGCGGCAAATCCTCGCGAACGATCCTGCGGATGAGCGGGCCAGCGAAGGCATCCGTTTGTGCGAGCTGCTGACGGCGGACGGCTCCGGCCAAGCGGGTGCCGCCACCCCGTCGACCGAGCCGGCGCCGCCGGAGCCGCAGCAGACCGCGCCCGAGCCGGACGCCGCCACCCTGGCCGCGCCCGCGGTGGAACCCGAGTCCGCGCCCGCCGGAGCACCGGCGGCGCCGGCTGCGGCAGCCGAACCGTCCGCAGCGGCCGAGCCACTGGATGACCTTGAATTCGAGCTGCCGAATCTCGATCTCGATCTTCCCCCGGCCGAGATCCCCGACCCGAACCGCCAGGCCGAGGGCATCGATTTCGGGGACGCGCCCGAATCTCTCCAGGTCGACGGAGTGGTCCCCGAGGCGCCACCCGAAGAGCCGGTGGTCGTCGGTGAGGCGCTGCCCGAGACGGAAGCTCCGGTCGTCGAGGGGATCCTCGACGGCGCCCCGCCTGCCGCCACCACGACAGGCGCCGGCGCCGCCGAGCTGGACAACCGCGTCCAGGACCTCGTGAACGAGGCGCGCGCCGCCCACGCGAGGGGGGATGCCGAGACGGCACGCGCCGCCCTCAAACGGGTCTTCATCCTCGACGAGGCCAACGCGGAGGCCCTCGAGCTTCAAGAACGACTCGAGGGCGCCGTACCACCGACGACGGAGAACGTCGACGTCGCCGACCTCGACGCGCCCGATCACGACGGCGCACCCGGCGAGTTCGATCTCGCCGCGGACGCCCCGGACGGGAGCGCCACGGCAGCGGCTGCGACCGTGGAGACGGCTCCGCCCGTCGCCCCCGAGCCGGCCGTTGCCGAGATGCCGATCGAAGACACCGTGCTCGACGACTTTCCCGACGACGACTTCGGCACCGAGTTCGACGAGCCGCTCGAGGACGAACTCCTCGACGACGAAGCGGCCACGCCGACCAAGGGCATCAAGCTGCCGCAGCTCCATGGCGCCGGCTCGAAGACGCGCTGGACCGTGATCGGGGTCGTCGTGGGCATCCTCATCGTGGCCGGTGTCGGGTTCTGGCTCAAACTGAATTCAGCGTCTACCACCGAGCCGCCGGAGCCCGCGGCCGCCGCGAACCCGCCGGCCGCCGCGGCGCCCGCCGAGGCGGCGGCTGTCGAGACGGAGCCGGCCCCGGCCGAGCCCGCACCCGCGCCCGTCGAGACGGAGCCCGTCGAGGCTGTGGCGACACTCCTCGCGCGTGGAAACGCAGCCTTCGACGAGGGCGACTACGCGCAGGCGATCATCGCGTTCAACGCGATTCTCGAGCAGGAACCCGGCCACTTCGAGGCGACCTCGAAGATGGAGGCGGCCACCGAGAACTACCGGTCCGAGCAGGAGGTCCAGCAACAGTGGCTGGCGGCGACCTCGCTGTTCCGCGACGGGGAGTTCCGTTCGGCGCTGCAGATGTTCTACCGCCTACCCCAGGACAGCGAAGAGGACCGCATCCGCATCGAGCGCTACCAGGAGAACGGCTGGTTCAACATGGGCCTGCAGGCGCTTCGCTCCGGGCATTGCGACATGGCGAAGAAGCACTTCAACGAAGCCGCTCAGATCGATCCCGAAGACGCCGACGTTCGGATGGCCCTGGCACTGTGCGACACGTGCGAAAGCGGAACGCGCCGTAGTGGATTCCAGCGAGCCCTCGCGTCGATGAAGCTACGCGGCCTCGACGACTGAGGCCCGATCAATGCCGGAAGTGCCGGCGCCCGGTGAACACCATCGCGAGCCCGTGCTCGTCCGCGGCGGCGATCACGTCCTCGTCGCGGATGGACCCGCCGGGCTGGATGACTGCCGCCACCCCCGCCCCGGCCGCGGCGTCGATCCCGTCACGGAAGGGGAAGAACGCGTCCGAAGCCATGACGCTGTCCTGCACCGGCGAGCGTGCTTTCTCGACACCGAGACGCGCCGAGTCGACACGACTCATCTGACCCGCACCGATCCCGATCGTGCGCTTGGCGTCGGTATAGACGATCGCATTCGATTTGACGTGCTTGCAGATGACCCAGGCGAATTCCAGCGCCTGCCACTGCTCCTCCGTCGGTGCTTTCTTGGTGACCACCTTGGCGTCGCGAACGTTCTCGTCCAGCCGATCCCAGTTCTGCGCCAGCAGGCCGCCGCTCACGCGGCGTAGATCCAGCCCTTCCCGCCGCACGCCGGCGAGGTCTCCCGTTTCCAGCAGGCGCAGCTTCTTCTTGCGCTTCAGCGTCTCCCGCGCCTCACCGTCGAAGCAGGGCGCGATGACACCCTCGAAGAAATGCTCGGCGATCGCCTCCGCCGCGCGCCCGTCGACGCCGCGGTTGAAAGCGATCACGCCGCCGAAGGCGCTCAGCGGATCGCACTCGAGCGCGCGGTCGAACGCGATGCGCGGGTCCGATCCGAGCGCCGCCCCGCAGGGGTTGCCGTGCTTGATGATCGCGCAGGCCCCGCGGTCGAGCTCGGCGACGACGCCGAGGGCGGCGTCGAAGTCGAGGATGTTGTTGAAGGAGAGCTCCTTGCCCTGGAGTTGTTTTGCCGATGCCAGGCTGAGACCGGTCGCCGCGGGCTCCCGGTAGAAGGCCGCGCGCTGGTGCGGGTTCTCGCCGTAGCGCAGCTCCTGCGCCTTGACGAAGTCGATCGAGAGCCTGCCCGGCATCTCGTCGGTCTCGCCGTTCCCGTTCTCGATGCGGGACAGGTAGGCGTGCACCGCGGTGTCGTATTGCGAGGTGTGCCGGAAGGCCTTCACCGCCAGACGTTGACGCGTCGCGTCCGACAGGGCCCCGTCCGACGTCAGCTCTTCGATGACGGCAGGGTAGTCCGTGGGATCGACCACGATGCCGACGTGGGCGTAGTTCTTCGCCGCGGCCCGAACCATCGTGGGCCCGCCGATGTCGATCATCTCGATCACGTCGGAGAGCGAGATGCCCTCGGTACGGGCGGTCTTCTCGAACGGGTACAGGTTCACGACGACGAGATCGATCGGCTCGATCCCGTTCTTGGCGAGATCGTCGACGTGTCGGGCGTTGTCACGAAGCGCGAGGATCCCGCCGTGGATCTTCGGGTGCAGCGTCTTGACGCGCCCGTCGAGCATCTCGGGGAAGCCGGTGTAATCCGGCACCGCGGTGACCGAAACGCCGTTCTCGTCCAGCAGGCGTGCGGTGCCTCCGCTGGAGAGGATCTCGACCCCCCGGTCGGCGAGGGCTCGCGCCAGGTCGAGGATGCCGTCCTTGTCGAAAACGCTGAGCAGGGCTCGCCGGATCTTTCCGTCCATCAGGGTCTCCCCGGTTCCTTCTTCCTGGATGTGTCTCGATAAGGGGTGCGTCCCATGTCGCCGGGAGCGTTCTCCCAGACGGTCAGCCAGACACGCACGACGTCGTTGACGCTATGTGAGTAGGACAGCGAGCCCACCGCGAACGGCACCGAACGGTCGTCGAATGCGGAGGCGTGCCCGTGCTCGGCGTATCGCTCGTAGGCGAAGGCCAACTGCCGGTCGCTTTCCCGCGACCGCTCGATGACCTCGCGGGCATAGCCGCGGTAGTCCCGCTCGGTGAGCCGGTCGTTTGCGTGGCCGTAAAACACGAGCGGGAAGCGCTCGCGCCGCCCCTCGCAGAACTGAGAAAAATGCTGGTACCGATCTTCACCGTCCTCGCTGACACCGGGCGGGAAGCCGCTGTCAAAGACGTAGTGCGCCAGCGTGCCGAACTGCTCGGCGATCCTGGCGAACGGGGTCTTCTCGCGCAGCAGCGTCAACAACTTGGCCGCCTCGATCTCGACGCTCTCGTCCAGCGTCCCGCCATCCGTCGCGCGGTGCGTGGGACCGTCCTCGTTCTTCATCGGGTTGAGGACGCCACGCAGGAGCTCGGTCCGGTGTTTCTCGAGCGCCAGGCGCAGCGACGGCGGCATGAACCGCACCGCCTCGTCGGTCATGCGGACGCGTGTTTCGGGAGCCCAGGCGTGGATCTGCGTGACGCCGTAAACGATCAGGATGGCGACCGGCCAGCGGCGGCGTAGCGTCAACATAGGCGGCCGATTCTAGCAGTCGGTGAGGGCTATTTCCCGTCGTCGAGCTCGCCCTTCGGGACGGTCACGAGCGGCAGCCCGAGGCTCCCCGACTGCTCCTTGTAGAGCATCATCCGGACGGCCAGGAGCTTCTCGTTGTTGGCTGCCTGGGGGTTGTACGCGGGGTCGCCCAGCGTCGGATCCAGCGTCAGCGCGATCTTGTACTCCTCGATCGAGCCGTCGTACTCGCCCATCTCGTCCAGCACGGCGCCCAGGTTGTAGTGGGCATAGGCGAGGTTGGGATTGATGGTCAGCGCTTCCGTATAGGCCCCGGCCGCGGCACCGAGGTTGCCGACCTGTCGTTGCAGCGTGCCGGCGTTGATCCAGATCGTCGTGTCCTGATCGTCGAGCGACAGCGCGAGGTCGTAGTACTCCAGCGCGGTCCGAGCTCGCCCCGCCTGCCCGAGGAAGTTGCCGAAGGCCGCGATCTGCTGCGCCGTCGCTTCGCCGGTGCCGATCAGCTCGAGGTAACCGGCGACGGTCGGGTCCTGGCCGAAATCGGAGGCGCGCAGCATCTCGTGGGTCTGCGCCAGGCGACGGGGGAGGACGCTCTGCGCCGCACGCCGTTTGGCGTCGCGGCGCTCCTGTTTGGCCAACTTCTTCTCCGCCTTGAGTGCCGCCTTGTCGGTCGGCGTCGGTGCCGCCGCCGCGGGCGGTGCCGCCACCGCGGGGGGTGCCGTCTGCGGCGCGGGCCGGGGCGCGGGGGTCTGCTGCGCCCCCTGTCTGGCTGCCAGCGCCTCGGCGGTGCGTTGGGCCTCCGCCTCTTCCTGCTTGCGCTTTTCCTCGGCATCGCGACGGGCGAGACGTTCTTCCTTCTTGCGCAGGTACTCCTGGATGCGCGCCTCCCGTGCTTTGGCTTTGGCTTCCTTCTTGGCCTCGCCGCTCTCCTGCTCCTGCGCGACCGGTGCGGGGGCGGCCACGAGGGCGAGGATCAACACGAGGGCGACGCCCAGGGGCCAACGGGATCGTTTCATGACTGTCTCCGCGCCCCGGGAAATCACTTGCCGGGGCGAGCCTTCAGTTGGACTTCGTCGTTCTTGACGACGAGCCGAAGCTCAATTTCAGCGCAGCCGGACGATTTTCGCAACTGCGCCGCCTGTCCGGCGATGCCGCGGACGAATTTGTCGAAGCTCACCGGCTTTTTCTTGGCGCCGGTCTTCTCACGCGACTCGACGAACTTGTCGTAGATCTCGCGCAATCGGTCGGGGTCCGATCTGGGATCGGCCACGCGAGCCCGGGCCACGAGTTTCTCGGAGACCTGGGGCTGGCGCCGGGCCGCCAGGCTCGGCCGCTCACCCTCTTCCTGGGTCCGCATCTTGCGCGCCCAGAGCTCGGTGTACGACTGATAGCGGTAGAGCAGGTTATTGAAGCGGTACCGGTGGGCGAAGCCGCGCATGGTGACGTGGAGGTACTTCTGAACCATCCGGTCGACCTGGCCGCGCAGCGACCACGGCGGCAACCGCTCGCTGCCGTGGAAGAACTGGTCGTAGCGGACCTTGAGCTGACGCAGCTTGAGCTCGAGCTCTTCGAGTTCATCCTCGATGATCTCTTCTGCCGTTCTGGGTCGCTCGATCACCCCGAAGCCCTCGCGTTGATGGAAAAAGTCCCGTGTACTGTTAAAGTTAGGGGGGAAGGACCCGCAATGCAACGACGCCGACAAAAACGGGCCGAAACCTCCCCGGCCGGCCGCCGGGCAAACCTCGAACGACTGCCCCAGGTGGGGCGCGTGCTGGACTCGCAACGTTTCACCCGCATCGTCAGGAGATACGGGCCGGATCTCACCCGGCGTCTAGTCCGCGACGAAATCGGCCGTCTCAGGGAACGAATCGTCAGCGGACAGCTCGAGGGCGCAGCCCTCGACCGTGCCGTCAAGGAGGGGGCCGTGGCCCGCCAGGTCGAGGCCCGGGCTGCCGTGTTGCTCGAATCCAGGCCCCGGCGTGTGATCAACGCGACCGGCATCGTGGTCCACACCAACCTGGGGCGCTCGATCCTCTCCTCCGAAGCGGCCGCGACCCTGGCGCGGACCGCCCGGTACTACAGCGACCTCGAGTACGACCTCGACGAGGGTCGCCGCGGCAGCCGGTCGGGCCATCTCGAGGGATTGATGCGGCAGCTGTTTCCCGGGGCGGGATTCATCGTCGTGAACAACAACGCCGCGGCGATCATGCTGGCGTTGCGCGCGCTGGCCCGAAACAAGGAGGTCGTCANNCGTCCCCGACATCCTCGCGGCCTCCGGCGGAAAGCTGCGCGAGGTCGGCACCACCAACAAGACACGGGTCGCCGACTATGCCGAGGCCATCGGCAAGCGCACCGGGGCGATCCTCAAGGTCCACACGAGCAACTTCAAGATCGTCGGCTTCACCGCACAACCGAGGATCGAGTCGCTGGCGCGTCTCGCAACCAAGCACGGTCAGCCGTTGATCGTGGATTGGGGCAGCGGCGACCTGGTCGGGCTCGGGCCGCTCGGCATCCACGACGAGATCCCGGTGCGCGAGATCCTCGCGGCGGGGGCGGATCTGGTCACGTTCAGCGGCGACAAGCTGCTCGGCGGGCCGCAGGCGGGGTTCGTCGTCGGCAAGCCGGAGCTGATCGCCCGGCTGCGCAAGGATCCGCTGGCGCGTGTCTGCCGTCTCGATCGTCTGCTGACCGCCGCCCTGCACGCCACGCTCGCCAGCTACGTTCGAGGCGCCGCGTTCGACGACGTGCCCACGCTGCGCATGCTGGCGTTGGGCGAGGCCGAGATCGGCCGCCGCGCGAAACGTGTCAAGGCGGCCGTTGCGGCGAAAGCCGGGGCCGGCGCCGAGCTGGCACTCGTCGACGGAACGAGCAAGACCGGCGGCGGAAGCTCGCCCACCGGTGAGCGTCCGACCCGCCTGCTCGCGGTCTCGATGACGGACGGCGATGCCGGTGGCGTCGAGCGACGGTTACGCGACGGGGATCCACCGGTGATCGCCCGCGTCCAGGACGGCCGGCTGTTGATCGACCTGAGAACCGTGCTTCCGGAAGAGGACGAGACCGTCGCGGCGCGCCTGATCGAGGCTCTCCGGCGCTAGACGTTGAAGCGGAAGTTCACCACGTCGCCGTCCGCCATCACGTAGTCCTTGCCTTCCAGGCGCAACGTCCCGTTGTCTTTGCCGGCGTTCCACGTCCCGGCGGCGATCAGGTGGTCGTAGGCGATCAGCTCCGCACGGATGAACCCGCGTTCGATGTCGGTGTGGATGGCGCCGGCGGCCTTGCGAGCGGCGGTCCCGCGCCGGATCGTCCAGGCCCGGCACTCGTCCTCGCCGACGGTGAAGAACGAGATCCGCCCCAGCAACGCGTAGGAGGCGCGGATCATCCGGTCCAGTGCGGGCTCGGTGATCCCCAGATCGGCCCGGAAGCTCGCCGCGTCCTCCTCGTCGAGCTCGGCGATCTCCGCCTCGATCCGTGCGGACAGGGCGACGACCTCGGTCGAGGGGTGCGTCGCGACCTCTTCCAAACCGAATGCCGCGGCGCCCCGATCGAGCTTGCCGGCGTCGGCCTCGCCCGCGTTGACCACGACCAGCAGCGGCTTGAGCGAGAGGAACGTGTAGCCGCGCAGCGTCAACAGCTCGGCCTCGCTGAACTCCACGTTCCGGAGCGGCGTCTCTTCCTCGAGCGCTTCGACGACACGCTCGAACAGGTCGAGCTCCTTCTTCTCCTCGGGCGAGTTGGTCTTCTGCACCTGCAGCGCGAGCTTCTCGCGGCGTTTCTCGGCGACGATCTGATCGGCGAGGATGAACTCCGTCTCCATCGACGCCACGTCACGCGCCGGGTCGATCGACCCCTCGGAGTGCGGCAGGTTCTCGTCCTCGAAGGCGCGGACGACGTGCGCCAGCGCGTCGGCGTTGCGCAGCTGGTCCAGCGGCAGGACCTT
>JABAOH010016289.1_pt3 | contig 10416 bp, 8 predicted proteins | sample 7062181 | NCBI WGS metagenome assembly JABAOH01 (sample SAMN14538630, study PRJNA623070) | marine sediment metagenome | biome: marine biome [ENVO:00000428]; feature: marine pelagic biome [ENVO:01000023]; material: deep marine sediment [ENVO:00002113]; isolation source: pool of 5 deep marine... | reverse complement strand
CCGCCCACGTTGTTGAAGAACGTCGCCAGGATGATGCCGCCGATGGTGCCGATCATCAGCACACCGGCCACCGCCAGCCAGCCGGACGAGTCGGGGTAGGTGATGCCGGCCACGGTGACGTCGCCGTCGCGGGCAAAGCGGAAGATCAGGCCCACGGTTACGGGCAGGCCGACGGCCAGAAGCCCCGGCGCCACCATTCGCCGCAGGGCGGCGCGGGCGGTGATATCGACAGCGCGGCCGTAGTCAGGGCGCGACGTGCCCTTCATTATGCCAGGGTCCTCACGGAACTGGCGCCGCACCTCCTCGATGATGGCGCTGGCGGTAGCGCCCACGGCGCGGATCGCCAGGCTGGAGAAGACGAAGACCAGCATCACCCCCAGCAGGCCACCTACCCACACGTCTACAGTGGAGAGGTCAATGGGCAACTCCGCCGTCAGGGGGATATCCATGCGCTCCTTGACCTTGTCCAGGAAGGCGGTAAACAGTAGGAAGGCGGCTAGGCCGGCGGAGGCCAGAGCGTAGCCCTTGGTGAGAGCCTTGGTGGTGTTGCCCACCGAGTCCAGGGCGTCCGTGACGTTGCGAGCGCTCTCAGGAGCGCCGGACATCTCTGTGATCCCGCCAGCGTTGTCGGTGATGGGCCCGAAGGTGTCCATGGACAGGATGTAGGCGGCGGACATGAGCATCCCCATCGTCGCCACGGCGGTGCCGAACACGCCGCTGCTGAACCCCGGCACGCCCGCGATGTCGGCGTTGGAGCCCAGGACGAAGGATGCGACGATGGCAATGCCGATGGTGATGGCTGTCGCGGCCGTCGTCTCATAGCCTACGGCGCTACCCGTGATGATGTTGGTCGCCGGACCCGTGCGAGAGGCGTCGGCGATCTCCCGCACCGGTCGCCAGGCGCCGGAGGTGTAGTACTGAGTGATGTAGACGAAGGCTATGCCGGTGCCAATGCCCACCAGGCCGCAGAAGAAGAACCAGTACCAGGCGTCGCCCAGCATCACCCGCGTGGCGATGAACAGCCCGACCACGGACAGGACGGAGACGATGTAGTAGCCGTAGTTGAGGGGCGTCATGGGGTCACCGCCGCCGCCCAGTCGGCGGGCGAAGAACGGCACGGACGTCAGGCCAACGATCGTGGCCAGGATGCCGAATGCGCGGAGCACCAGCGGGAACAGGACCCACTCCAGATCGCCGGTGACGCTGAAGATGACGACCCCCAGGATCATCGCCCCGATGTTCTCCGCCGACATCGACTCGAACAGGTCGGCGCCACGGCCGGCGCAGTCGCCGACGTTGTCGCCCACCAGGTCGGCGACCACGGCCGCGTTGCGGGGGTCGTCCTCAGGGATGCCCGCTTCCACCTTGCCGACGAGGTCGGCGCCCACATCGGCGGCCTTGGTGTAGATACCGCCGCCGAGCTGGGCGAACAGCGCCACGAAGCTGGCCCCGAAGCCGAACCCCACGATGAGGAAGGGGGCTATGGAGTCCGGGTTGCCGAGCACTTCGCTGTAGACGAGGAAGATGCCGGACACGCCCAGCAGGCTGAGGGCGACCACCAGGAACCCGGACACGGCGCCGCCCCGCAGGGAGACGGTTATCGCCTCGCTCAGGCTACGCGTAGCGGCGGAGGCGGCACGGCTGTTGGAGCGCACGGAGATGAACATACCGATGAAGCCGGAGAGAGCCGATGCGGCTGCCCCCACCAGGAAGGCGATGCCCGTGAGCAGGCCTTCCTCCCAGTGACTGACGACCTCCTCGCCGTAATCGCCCTGGACTATCTCCTTCACGCCCTCCGACACGGCGCCCACGACGACGGCGATGATCACCCCCGTGATCACCGCCAGAATGGCGATCGTGCCGTACTGGCGTCTCATGAAGGCCATAGCGCCCTCGAAGATCATCAAGGCGACATCGCGCATCTCGGGGGTGCCGCTGTCGCGGCGAAGGACGTCCCAGGCGAGCCAGGACGCGTAGAGCACGGCGGCGATACCGCCCACTGGGATCAGCCACACTAGTTCCATTTTTCACTAACCTCCGAGCCGCCATTCTAGCAGAGGCATGTCACTGCTTCAACCCGTGTGATGTTCCAGGACATGTGAGACGAGGAAGGGGGTGAAAGGGAGCGCCTGGCCGCAGGATAGCGAGGAGAGCAGACATGTCAGGCCCAGGAGGCCTGACATGCGCTAGGCTGCGTCGATCTCTACCGTGGGAAGCGAGAGAAGTCGGGCTCCCGCCGCTCCAGGAAGGCGTTCTTCCCCTCGTCGGCCTCGCCGCTGGCGAAGAAGTCAGGCGCTAGCTCCTTGACCCAGTCGCGGCGTGACGCTTGCCGCAGGGGCTCATACACGGTGCGAAAGGAGGCTTTGAGGATCTTCAGGCAACTGGAGCTCTTCTGCATCAACTCCCCGCACCAGCGATCCACTTCTTCATCCAGCTTGTCCTGGGGGACGACGGCGTTGACCAGCCCCATCTCCATCGCCTCCTGGGCGGAGTAGCGACGGCAGAGCATCCATATCTCCTTGGCCCTCTTGGCGCCGACGACGTGGGTGAGGTAGGCGACGAAGTGGCCGGAGGCGGGGCTGCCGATCCGTGGACCGACCTGGGCGAAAGTAGCATTCTCCGAGGCGATCGTGAAGTCACAGAAGTACGCCAGGTGGTTGCCTCCACCTATGGAGTAGCCGTTGACGCGGGCGATGATCGGCTTCATGCAGTCCTCGATGCCCACGTGGGGATCAACGGGGGACGGTGCAGCGGCTCCTTCCTGCTGCACCTCCTGGAGCCAACGGACATCGCCACCAGCGCAAAAGGCCCGATCGCCGGCGCCCGTGATGACAATGACCCCCACCTCTGGATCGGCGCAGGCTGCCTCCACCGCGTCACGCATCTCTGTTAGGGTCTGGCCGGTGAAGGCGTTCATCACATCAGGGCGGTTGATGGTGATCCAGGCGGCGCCGCGGACGCGGTGGTGCTTCTGGTAAGTGATGTCCTGAAAGTTGCTCATGACGTCTCCTTAGCGGCGAACTGTGCGCAACGGTATTGGTGCCCCCAGCGGGATTCGAACCCGCGATCTCCACCTTGAAAGGGTGGCGTCCTGGGCCACTAGACTATGGGGGCATCGACTCATCGACATGGCCCGCCCCCAGCCCGCACCAGGTGTGGGGGTCGGCCCGATGGCATTCTACGGGATGACGAGCCCAGCTGACAAACGGAGTGGTGTTTCGGGACAGATTCGGGACAGTTAGTCCTGGGAGGCAGAACCCGGCACCATCAGCGACCGCGGGCCCAGGACTTTGGCGTAGATCGCTTGCAGGGAATCCTCTTCGTCGCGACTGGCCCAGATGAATACCCGGCTCCCCTCCTGGGGTTCCCCGGCGACCGCCGTCCGTTGATCTACACGCACGGGGGCCAAGCCGACCTGCCAGGAGCCATCCTCCTCAATGTGGCCGATGTGGCCGCGCAGCAGCACGAAGCCGTCGCGCCCGGGAGCGAAAGTGGCCAGCAGCCGACCTCTCACCCGAGCATCGCCGTCACGGTGTCCCTCCAGGGTGACCAGGCTACCCACCTCCGGGACGTCGGCCTCCGGCGGCGCTTCCACCTCGACACCGCTGACCGTCCACTTCTCTTCATCTCCAGCCTCGAACACCCCTTCCATACGGATGGTGTCGTCTTCTGGCTCGGCCTCTGACTCGTCGGCGAGGACTGTAACTCTCTTGGCCACCAACTCGCCGTCTTCGGCCACTGCCTCCACACGGGCACGGGTCCCCTTGGCCAAAGCCCCAGCCTGGGCGTCGAACTCCGTATCGGAATTGACAAGGAAGCTCTGACCACCCACAAGCCAATCGTCAGTGGCATCCGCCGCGCCGATATCCTCCTCGATAACGCCCTCGTAGGCCAGAAGAGCGGGGGCGTCCTCCGCGGAGTCGCGTGTGGTTCCCTCGATGCTCGAGGCGACGGCCTCGCCACCGACTTCCTCCACATCGATCTCCACTTGCCGACCACGCAGAAGCTTCAGCTTGAGCAGCGTCGTCTCGGTGATGGCGATGCGCTGGCCGGCGAGCACGACTTCTCCGTCGCCTACGTCCTCCAGGGCACCGGAGACAATGTATCGCTGCTCGGGCTGCTGGCGCTGGGTGACCGTTATGCTGAGGGCCACCAGACGGCCGTTGGCACCCCGGGCAGCGGTGACCTCGACCGCTTGCCCGGGCTCCAGTTCGTCCGCCTCCCCCAGGGTCGCGGGTTCCAGTCGCACCTCCACGCCTCCGAACAACCACAGCTCCTCGGCCACGGGCTCCGCCAGCCCGGCGATGTTGATCACTCCGGAAGTCAAATCCCGGGGCGTTACGGAGCCCGGCCTGCCGCTGGTTCTCAATTGGGCGTTGTGCAGGGTGGCGACCGCCTCCGCGTAATCGTCGCGCGCGGACTCCGAGAGGTCGCTCCACAAGGCCAGCAGCAGGCCCTCCTGCTCCGCCGACTGCTCGCGGGCGCGGCTCAGAAGAAGCAGTTCATCTGGGTGATCCTCCAGGATACGCACCGCCCGCGCGTTGCGCTCGCGAAGGGCCGTGAGGACATTTCCCGGCACCGCCTTGCCGCTGCGAACCATCTCCATGATCTCGCCCGTCCGCTCATTGGACTGGTCGAGGAGTACTTCTGCCTTGTGGACATCGTCGAACACGAACCAGAGTCGCACCTCCTCAGTGGCGAGCTTCACACGATACAGAGGGCTGTCCGGGAGCGCATCCTGGGACGCGTAGATGGTGCCACCCCCGGCCCCCAGTATCGCCAACACGACCGCCGCGGCTATGGCCAGCGGCCGCATCCAGCCGATGCTGATTGAGAAGCGCGGTGTCCGCCCGAGCCGTATGTCTTCCGTGCGCCTGCGGAACCGCTGCCATGCGGCATCTTGAGCGCCCGGGCGGGGCTCGTGCCGCGGCGTCAGGCTGAGCCGCTGCGCCAGGAGAAGCGCGGTGCGCAGCTCCTCAGCATGCTCGGGAAAGCGAGCCAGGCATGCCTCCAAGCTCTCGCCCCGGCTGAGGGCGGCCAGGCATTCGTCCAGGATGGAGGCCGAACCGCGGGCCATCACCGGCCCTCCCCAGACATTATCCGTCGCAGCGAGTTCAGTGCCCGGTGCTGGAGTGACTTGACCGCCCCCTCACTGCGACGGAGGATGCGAGAGATGGAACCGTTATCGAATCCTTCGATAAACTTGAGGACGATCACCTGTCTCTGGTCGTCCGTCAGGTACTTCAGGGCGAGGTGGAGCTGTCCGCGATCGAGGGCTCGTTCAGCCAGGACCTCGGGACTGATCTGCGCCGTGGCCAGTGGCTGCGTTAGGTCCACCTCGCCGCGCCGTTTGCGACGGCGATGCAGGTCGATCAGCCTGTTGCGGGCGATACGGAACACCCACGCCGAGAAAGGCGTGCCCTTGAACCGGTAGTTCCTGATGGACTCCAAGACCTTGAGCATGACTTCGGAGGCCAGGTCCTCGGCAGCCTGAATGTCCCCCAACTGGAGGAAGGCGTAGTTGTAGACCCTGGGGTAGTACGTGGAGTACAGATTGGCCAGGGCGTCCTCCTCTAGGGCCTGGGCACGCTGAACCAGCTCCCACTCCCGCAGGATGTTGTCGTTGGCGGCCTCGACGACTGGCGCGTCAGCCGGCACATGCCGGGGCTTCTCCATTAATCCCAACAATGCCTCTGCGCACATGGCCGCACAACCATTAGGAGAACGTGCGGCCGCGGATTATGGATACGGGTTGAAATCACGAGGGGTCACTCGTCCTCCGAGAGTCCCAACAGCGCGCGGCGCGCGCGGTCGTAGCGCTCCTTAGCACGCGCCTCACGGTTGAGCAGCGCTTTTAGCTTCGGCGGCTCTAGGCGCTCTCCCTCAAGCAACACGCGGTGGACGGCCTGGAGCTGGGCCTGCCAGGCTTCGTACACCTTCAAGTATTCTCGCCTACGATCCTGCATGAGTTCGCCGGAGGGCGCTCTGCCATAGTACCTGTTGGGAGCAAAAGCACGCAAGGAGAGGGCGGGCTTGGGTTGAGCTGATAGAGCAAGGTCTTGGGCATGCGGCGTTCATACTGTCCGGTCGCGCCGGGTAGAGCCACCCTACAGCCAGGAGGAACTGGGATCGGTATCGACTACGATATCCACCAGGCGGGGCTTCTGCACGGTCTGTGCTTCCGACGCCAGGGGCAGCGCCGTTGAGTGGCGTCGGAACACAATAAGGCGAGGCAACTGGCGCCTCGCCCCGACAACTGGCCGTTTGGTGGCGCATGCGGGATTCGAACCCGCGATCTCCGCCTTGAGAGGGCGGTGTCCTGGGCCACTAGACGAATGCGCCGTAGCTGGCTGCGGGACTAGGATTCGAACCTAGACTAACTGATCCAGAGTCAGGCGTGCTACCGTTACACCATCCCGCAACGCCACGGCGATTGTATCAAAGGGCCAAAGCCGTGACAAACTGAGGCGCAGGGGCGGCCGGCGATTGACAAACGGGCTGTCTGTGATATAAGTATAGCGAGCGCTCGCTATGGCGCTGGGGGATGAGTATGCCGAAGCTTAAGCCCGAAGAGGTTGAGCACCGACGGCAGGAGATAATCGAGGCAGCCCGAACCTGCTTCCTGCGCAACGGCTTCCACCAGACTACGACGGACGAGATATGCCACGAGGCGGCCATCACACCCGGCGGCCTCTACCACTACTTCGGCAGCAAGGAAGAGATCATCAGCGCTGTCATTGAGGATACGGCGCGGCGTACCGTCGACAACCTGAGGTCAACCGCAGAAGCTTCCGGCGACGTGCGCTCTGCAGTCCAGGCTTTGGCCTCGGAATTCTTTGAGCGGGCGCGAGACCCCCAAGTTGAGAATCGAACACGACTGGACGTCGAGATCTGGTCCGAATCGCTCCGGAATGAGAAGCTGGCCGGGATCACGCGGGGGAGCCGGGCGCTGCGGCGGCAGTGGCTGGAGTCGCTGATCCAGCAGGCCAAATCAGAAGGGCCCTACACCGAGCAAGTTGACCCCAAGGGATTCGCCGACCTTGTCCTGGCGATCTTCGATGGATTGCGCCTGGGCAGATTGCTGTGGCGGGACGACTTCCATCTCGAGGGTGCTCTCCAATCCCTGGTTCTGATGTACAGCGGCCGCCTCACCAACGGCACGGATCTCCCTCCGCGTCCGGAGGTGGCACCCTCACGGGGAGGTCGCCGATCAGGCTAGCGTATAGAAAGGGGTCGCCCGGGCCGCCCGATCCTCCCTTTGGGCAATGGCGACCCGGGCGCCGGATCGAGGCCGCCGCGGGAGCAGCCACGGCGGCCTCTGAACGTCTCTGGGGCTGGGGTGAGCCCCGGGGGTGCGGCAACCCCTTTTGCGAGACGCCGAAATTAGGACCAGCCCGAGCCGTCAGGGCAGCCAAGACGCCCGAGACCGTGACAGGCGGGATCGGGAGCCGCTCGAGGTCTGGGGCTGGAACTTGCTTGCGCGTTCTCAAAATCTCTCCACCCATATCATGTAATTGGAATCATGAGTATTGTAGGACACCAGCCTCAGCAGTCAAGAGGTTTGAGGTGAAAAGAAAGCATTATATAGCGAGCGCTCATAATACCGAGAAAGCGCTCGCTATGTGCCTTCCGACGCCGCCTGATCCGCGAGCCTCCCGATCGCCGACTCCACCCTCTCCAGAGTTCGCTCGCGGCCCAGAACCGCCATCGTCTCGAACAGCGGCGGCGCGGCTGTCCTGCCCGTCACGGCTACGCGGATGAGGCCGAACAACTCGCCCGTTTTCAGCGCCAACTCCTCGGCCAGGGGGCGGATGGCGCCCTCCAGCGTCTTGTGGTCCCAGGGCTGGAGGTTCCTGATCCGGAGCAACACCGTCTCCAGCGCGTTTGAGGCGGCGCCGCACTCATCGGCGAACTTCTTGCCCAGCAACACCTCGGTCCGGTAGTCCAGTTCTCCCTTCAGGAAGAAGAAGCCCGCCATCTCCTCGGCCTCGGTGAGGAGCTTGATCCGCTCGCGGATGAGGGGCACGACGCGACGCAGCAAGTCAGGGTCTACCTGCCTGCGGGGAGTCCGCTCCAGGAACGGCGCGATGCGCTCCGCCAGTTGCTCACCTGACAGCTTCTCACGGATGTAGACGCCGTTCATCCACTCCAGCTTCTCCCGGTTGAACACCGCCGGGTTGGCCAGCACCCGGTCCAGTGCGAAGTGGCGGACGAACGTCTCGCGGTCGATGATCTCGGTGCGGTCGTCCAGCGACCAGCCCAGGAGGCCGAGGAAGTTGAACAGCGCCTCGGGCAGGAAGCCGCGCTGGCGGAAGTCCAGGACGGACGTATCGCCGTGACGCTTGGAGAGCTTGGCACGGTCCGGCCCCAGGATCATCGGCAGGTGAGCGAAGGCTGGGGGCCCCCAGTCGAACGCCTGATACAGGAGGACGTGGCGGGGCGTGCTGGACAGCCACTCGTCGCCGCGCAGGACGTGGGTGATCCCCATCAGCCAGTCGTCCACGACGTTCGCCAAGTGGTACACAGGGAACCCGTCCGACTTCAGCAACACGAAATCGTCCAGGGTGTCGTTCTCGAAGGTGATGTCGCCGCGGACGAGGTCGTGGAAGGCGGTCTGGCCGGACAGGGGCGTCCTGAAACGGACGACAGCGGGTAGCCCCTCTGACTCCAGCCTGTGCCTTTCAGGCTCGGCTAGGTCGCGGCAATGGCGGTCGTACTTTGGAGGCCGCTTCTGCCGCTGGAGGTCCTTGCGCACCCGCTCCAGCCGCTCCGGGGTGCAGTAGCAGCGGTATGCGTGCCCAGCCTCCACGAGGTCGGCAACGTGGCGCCGATACGTCTCCAGACGCCGCGACTGCACATACGGCCCCCTGTCACCGATATCGCGGCCGGGGTCGGACGGATCCGGCCCCTCGTCGAAGTCCAGGCCCAGCCAGGCCAGAGACTCGAAGATGGCCTGCTGGGCACCCTCGACGTACCGGCTCCGGTCAGTGTCCTCCAGACGGACGATGAAGGTGCCGCCCTCGTGGCGCGCGAACAGCCAGTTGAAGAGGGCGGTGCGGATATTCCCCACGTGGGGCTCGCCGGTGGGCGAAGGGGCGTAGCGCACACGAACGGGCATGGCGGGGCTCATTCTAGCAAGAATGGCGGGCTGGTCACAGCGTCCGTGCGGCCGCGTCGTCCTTGAACCAACGGCCAGAAGCCGCTACTTTGACACTCGGCATGGAAGGTCTGCTGGAGGTCAATCCTAGGCGCATCGGTGTGCTGTACGCCGGCAATACGGAGCTGCCGTATGTGGAATTCGGCCAGGCGGAGCCCGCCCTGAAGCTGCTATACGCGGGCGAGGAGTACTGGTACGTGCGGACGCTCCCCCTCAAAGGCTACGGGGCGGTGATCGACGGGCATGTCCGCGAACTGCAAACCGACGGCAAGAAGCCCATCCTGGCCCGCTTCTGGGACCGCATCTACATCTACGCCACGGGCGTCACGCCCATCGGCGCGAGCAAGAAGTAGCGAGTAGCCCGCTAGCCGCGCAAGCTCTCGAGGGCCCGCCGCAAGTCCGCCGGCAACGGCGACTCGAACTCGACCAGACGGCCGCTGGACGGCAGCTCGAAGGCGAGGCGCCACGCATGCAGGAACTGGCGCCCCACCAGCGGCGAGCGCTTGCCGTAGACGCCGTCCCCGACAACCGGGTGCCCCATGGCGGCCAGGTGGACGCGAATCTGATGGGTGCGCCCCGTCACCGGCTCCACCTCCAGCAGGGCGAAGCTGGCCAGCACCTCGCGCACCTGGTACCTCGTTTCCGCGTCTCGGCCACCGGCCACCACCGCCATCCTCTTCCGGTTCCTGGGGTGCCGACCGACGGGCGCCTCGATGGTTCCCTGGGCTGGCTCCGGCACGCCCTGCACCAGCGCCAAGTAAGTCTTGTGGATCTCTCGTTGCCTGAGTTGATGGATCAGGCTGGCGCGCGCCCGGTCACTCCTCGCGACGACCAGCAGCCCCGAGGTGTCCTTATCGAGACGATGGACGATCCCTGGCCGCACCGTTTCCCGCGCTTCCGCCAGCTCCGGCGCGATGGCCAGTAGGGCGTTCACGAGCGTGCCGCTGGGATGGCCCGGCGCCGGGTGCACGGTAAGGCCCGCCGGCTTGTCTACGACGATGATGTCTCCGTCCTGGTAAATGATGGTGAGCGGGATGGACTCCGCTGCCGGTGTCGCCTCCTCCGCAGCGGGCAATGTCGCCACGATGCGGGCACCGGAGGCCAGGTGGAGCGAGGGGCGCTCCCGCCTGCCATCCACCGTCACCAGCCCCTCGTCGATGAGCCGGCGGGCATGGCTGCGAGACAGACCGTCAACCCGGCGAGCCAGGAAGACGTCCAACCTCTCGCCAGCCCTATCGGCCGTCAGCTGCAGCATCTTC
>JABAOH010161329.1_pt1 | contig 10417 bp, 8 predicted proteins | sample 7062181 | NCBI WGS metagenome assembly JABAOH01 (sample SAMN14538630, study PRJNA623070) | marine sediment metagenome | biome: marine biome [ENVO:00000428]; feature: marine pelagic biome [ENVO:01000023]; material: deep marine sediment [ENVO:00002113]; isolation source: pool of 5 deep marine... | reverse complement strand
CCGGCCACCTGCGCCGCCTCCGCCGTCGTTCCGTCCATGGGATTCTCCTTCCGTCCGCCCTATGTTCGTGTTTTGTACCCGACCGCATGATACGGATTGCAGGGTCTACCTTCAAACGAAATGGTCCGGGCCACGCTCGGCCGGCCCGCCGACCCGCACACGCCCCGCATGGCGGGATGGCGGCAGGGATCGGGCTTCGGATTTCACATCCGAAGCCCGTGGCGCCATGCGGATGGCGGAGACGAGCGGCACCGTTGCGGCCGGCCAGCGGGATGGCGGCGGGATCGGGGCTCCGGATTTCACATCCGGGGCCTTATGGCGCTGGCCGGCCCTGTACGGCGCCCACTCGCGCGCCGCGTGGCGGGATGGTTGCGGGGTTGGGGGCCTCGCGCCGCCATCGGCATCGGATCGCCGATCCGATGCCGTGCTCCCGGGGCCATCCCGGCGCTCGGCGGTGCCGCCGGGTAGGATGGGCTCCGCAAACCCGCAGAAAACCCTTACGCATGGGGTCGTTCCACGCCTTGGCCCCCCGCCGTGCAGGGCGCGGCATCTGGGCGCTTGCGGAGGCGCCGTTCCGGGCGTAAGACGGGCGGGCGACACCGGCGCGACTCGGGGCAGGCATCGCCGATGCACGGGCGCCGGCGCCCGGCGGCGCATGACACGGGAGAATCATTCATGGCCGACACACTCACATGCATTTCGCCGGTCGACGGCAGCGCCTACGTCGAGCGGCCGCTCGCCTCGGACGAGGCGATCGAGGCGGCGCTGGCGGCCGCGGCGACGGCCCAGGCCGGCTGGCAGGCGACGCCGGTCGCGGCGCGCCAGGAGATGCTGGGCCGCGCCGTCGACGCGTTCGTCGCCGAAACCGACGCGATCGCCGAGGAGCTGACCCGGCAGATGGGCCGGCCGGTCGTCCAGACACCGGGCGAGGTGCGCGGCTTCGAGGAGCGCGCCCGCTACATGATCGAGGCGGCGCCGCAGGCGCTCGCCGACGTCGATGCCGGGCCGAAGGAGGGCTTCCGCCGCTTCATCCGGCGCGAGCCGCTGGGCGTCGTCGCCGTCGTCGCGCCGTGGAACTACCCGTACCTGACCGCGGTCAACTCCGTGGTGCCGGCGCTGATGGCCGGCAACGCGGTGATCCTCAAGCACTCCTCGCAGACGCCGCTGTGCGCCGAGCGCTACGCCGCGATCATGGCGGCGGCCGGCCTGCCCGAGGGCGTGTTCCAGTACCTGCACATGGGCCATGGGGCGACCGAGCGGCTGATCCGGGATCCGCGCATCGACTACGTCGCGTTCACCGGCTCGGTGCCCGGCGGCCGCGCCATCCAGCGCGCGATCGCCGACCGCTTCATCGGCGCCGGGCTGGAGCTCGGCGGCAAGGATCCGGCCTATGTGCGCGAGGACGCCGACCTTGCCTTCGCGGTCGAGAACCTCGTCGACGGCGCCTTCTTCAACTCCGGCCAGTCGTGCTGCGGCATCGAGCGCATCTACGTGCACGAGAAGCTCTACGACGCCTTCGTCGAGGGGTTCGTCGCGCTGACGGCCAAGTACCGGCTGGGCAACCCCCTGGACCGGGACACCAATCTCGGCCCGATGGTGCGCGCCGCCGCCGCCGATTTCGTGCGCGGCCAGGTCGCGGACGCGGTCCGGGCCGGCGCCCGGTCGCTGATCGACCCCAGGGACTTCCCGATGGACGCGCCCGGCACGCCCTACCTGGCGCCGCAGGTGCTGGTCGACGTCGACCACGCGATGCGGGTGATGACCGAGGAGAGCTTCGGGCCGGTGATCGGCATCATGAAGGTGGCGTCCGACGACGAGGCGGTGCGGCTGATGAACGACAGCGAGTTCGGGCTGACCGCCAGCGTGTGGACGCGCGACGCCGACGCGGCCGTCGCCATCGGCGACATGGTCGACACCGGCACCTGGTTCATGAACCGCTGCGACTATCTCGACCCGGCGCTGGCCTGGACCGGGGTCAAGAACTCGGGCCGCGGCTGCACGCTGTCGGTCATCGGCTACGAGAACCTGACCCGGCCGAAGAGCTATCACCTGCGGGTCGCGGTGTGAGGATGGCGATTAGCCTTTAGCTGTCAGCGATTAGCCACAGGCCAAGAACAGATGATACCCAGCGACCTCATGCTTCGAGACGCCCCTGCGGGGCTCCTCAGCATGAGGCGCATGTCATTGAGGGTCTTGGAGCCTCAGCCTGAGGAAGGCCGAAGGCCCGTCTCGAAGGGTGAGGCCGCTCCGCCGCCAGTCTCGCATCGATCTGATGACGGCTGAAGGCTGGGGGGCCAAAGGCTTGATTTACGGGAGTTGTGCCATGACATTCGACGCCGCCGCGGTGACCGGCAACTGGAACTACCCGACCAAGATGATCGTCGGCCCCGGCCGCATCGCCAAGCTGGCCGACGCCTGCAAATCGCTGGGCATGGCGCGGCCGCTGCTGGTCACCGATCCCGGCATCGCCGCGCTGCCCATGGTCGTCGAGGCGATCGGCCTGTGCGAGGAGGGCGGCCTGTCCTGCGGCCTGTTCAGCGACGTCAAGGGCAACCCGGTCGGCCGCAACGTCGCCGACGGGGTGCATGTCTTCCGCGAGGGCGACCACGACGGGGTCATCGCCTTCGGCGGCGGCAGCGCGCTCGACGCCGCCAAGGCGGTCGCGCTGATGGTCGGCCAGGACCGGCCGATCTGGGACTTCGAGGACGTCGGCGACAACTGGAAGCGGGTCGACGAGGAGGGCATCGCGCCGATCGTCGCCGTGCCGACCACCGCCGGCACCGGCTCGGAGGTCGGCCGCGCCAGCGTCATCACCAACGAGGAGACGCACGAGAAGAAGATCATCTTCCACCCGAAGATGCTGCCCGGCGTGGTGATCTCCGATCCGATGCTGACCGTCGGCCTGCCGCCGCACATCACCGCGGCCACCGGCATCGACGCCTTCGTGCACTGCTTCGAGGCCTACTGCGCGCCGTTCTACCACCCGATGGCCGAGGGCATCGCGCTCGAGGGCATGCGGCTGATCAAGGACTGCCTGCCGCGCGCCTATGCCGACGGCACCGACATCGAGGCCCGCGCCCAGATGCTGGTGGCGGCGTCGATGGGGGCGACCGCGTTCCAGAAGGGCCTCGGCGCGGTCCATTCCATCGCCCATGCCGTGGGCGCCATGTACGACACCCACCACGGCCTCACCAACGCCGTGCTGCTGCCCTACGTGATGCAGTTCAACCGGCCGGCGATCGCGGCGCGGATGGGGCTGCTGGCGCGCGTGCTGGGGCTCGACGGCGCCGCGTACGAAGCGGTGCTCGACTGGGTGCTGGCGTTCCGCGGCGCGCTCGGCATCCCCGAGACGCTGGCGGACATGCAGGTGCCGGCCGACGACGCCGACGCGGTCGGAAGGCTCGCCGAATCCGACCCGTCGACCGGCGGCAACCCGCGGGCCATGACGGCAGCGGACATGACGGCGGTTTTCCGTGCCGCCCACGCCGGCGAGCTGTGATACTCTCAGGGGTAGAGGCAGCACTTCAGGCGATGCAACGGCGGGGGGGACGGGTCATGCCGTGCAGACATGGCACGAGGCGGTGGATCTCGGGCGCTCTGGCCGGGGCGTTTCTTGCCTGCGAAGCGGCGCCGCCCGCAGCCGCAGAGCCCGACGACCCGCTGTGGGCGGTCACGTTCTGGGGTTTCTGGGGTGCGGATGGCGATATCAACAACCTGCCACCCCTAAACTCCAACTTCGAAAAGACGTGGCTGGCCGGGCTCGGTCTGGCGCGCGAGGTCGCGCGCACGGGTGAGCATATCAGCTGGGAGATCGAGGCGGTCGTCGTCAAGCATATCGGCTGGCAGACGCATTGGGAGGGCGATCTCGCGCTCAGCCTGCGCTGGGACGGGTATTCGTGGCCGCAGAGCCTCGACAGCAGCGTGGCCATCGCAACCGGCGTGTCCTATGCGTCCCGCCTGCCGGAAATGGAGCAGGCGGTCGATCCCGACACCAGGAAGTGGCTGCAGTTCATGGCGCTGGAGATCGACTTCGCGCGACCCGAACGGCCGGACCGGGCGCTGGTCCTGCGGCTCCATCACCGGTCGTCCGCGTTCGGCCTGTACGGCACCGACAACGGCGGCTCGAACTTCTACGGGGTTGGCCTCCGCAGGCGCTTCTGACGGGCGGGACCGGTGCCGGGTCAGCCGGCGCCCGCGACCTCGACGACGACTCCGGCCCGGTCGAGCGCGCGGGCCAGCGCCGGCGGCGGCGCCGCGTCGGTGATCAGCACGTCGATCTGTTCGATCGCGCAGGCGCGGACCAGCGCCCGCTTGCCGAACTTGCTGTGGTCGGCGACCACGAACACCCGTTCCGACGCCTCGATCAGCGCCCGGCTGAACTCCGCCTCGGCCATGTCGAAATCGGTCAGCCCGTCGACCGCGTCGATGGCGCCGGCCGACAGGAAGGCGGTCCGCACGCGGAACTGGCTGACGAATTCGGCCGCCGACGCGCCGAGGGCGCAGCCGAGCTCGGCGTTCAGCTCGCCCCCCGCCATGAAGACCCGGTTGCCGCCGGGACCGCCGGCGGCGAGGATACGGCCGATGTCGAGCGAATTGGTGACGACCAGGAGATCGCGCCGGCCGGTCAGCGCGCGCGCGACATAGGCCGTGGTCGTGCCGGTATCGAAGGCCAGCGTCTCGCCGTCGGCGATGTGCGCGGCCGCGGCCGCGGCGATCGCCTGCTTGGCGGCGGCGTTCTCGTCCATGCGCTGGGCGAAGCTGGCCTCGTGCAGCGGCGCCGGCAGCGTGGCCCCGCCATGGACCTTGCGCAGCAATCCCTGCGAGGCGAGCCGCTTGATATCGCGGCGGATCGTCTCGCCGGACACGTCGAGCCGGCGGGCCAGCGCCGCGACCGTGCACGAGCCGGTGTTGCTGACTTCGCTCAGGATCGCATCGTGTCGGGCGGCGCGATGCATGGGGGCCTTCCGCTGCGCTGGTCGTGTGGTATTGCGGTGGGATAATATGGATATCTGTGGAGATTTGACAGTTTGTTCTTGAATTACCCGGCACATGCGGCTTCAATCCGTCGTTGCGGGGCGCCATTGCGACGGCGCGGCCGCGCCGAATGGCGGACCCCGGAACAGGGGCCAAACAGGGCACAGACAGGGAGACGACAGATGTTCGACCGCATGAAAGCTGCGGCGATCGGTGGCGTGGCGGCGGTATCGCTGACGCTTTCGGCCACCGCCTTCGCCGACGTCGAATCGAAGGACCCCATCAAGCTGACGCTGCACGACTGGACCGGCCAGTACATCACCACCAAGCTGATGGGCGAGGTGCTGAAGAAGGCCGGCTACAACGTCGAATACGTGCAGGCCGACTACATCGCGCAGTTCGCCGGGCTGGAGTCCGGCGACCTGCATGTCGCCATGGAGATGTGGGAGACCACCGGCCGCGACGCCATGGACGCGTCGCTGGCCACCGGCAAGACGGAAAACCTCGGCGAGACCGGGATGCAGGCGATCGAGGAGTGGTGGTACCCGCTGTACATGAAGGAAAAGTGCCCTGGCCTGCCGGACTGGAAGGCGCTGAACAAGTGCGCGGCGGCGTTCTCGGTGCCCGAGACGGCGCCGAAGGGCCGCTACCTGGGCGGCCCGGTGACCTGGGGCGGCTTCGACGACGAGCGCGCCGAGGCCCTGGGGCTGAACTACGAGGTCGTGCACGCCGGCACCGACGCGGCGCTGTTCGCCGAGCTCGAATCCGCCTACCAGCGCAAGGCGCCGATCCTGCTGTGGGTCTACGCGCCGCACTGGGCGCCGGCCAAGTTCGAGGGCGAATGGGTCGAGTTCCCGAAATACACGGCCGAGTGCTACACGGACCCGAAATGGGGCACCAACAAGAATTTGGCCTATGACTGCGGCAAGCCGCGCGGCCCGATCTGGAAGGTCGCGTGGGCCGGCGTCAAGAAGAAGTGGCCGGGCGCGCACAAGGCGATCAAGGCGTTCAACGTAAACAACGACGAGATGAGCGCGATGATCGTGAAGGTCGACCTCGACGGCAAGGACCTCGACGGCGTCGTCGCCGAATGGATCAAGAACAACGAGGCCCGCTGGCAGGGCTGGATCAAGTAACGCGGCAGGCCAACGGCGCGGGGCGGGCCGGCCGCCGCCCCAGCCGATCGCTCGTATCGCCGCGCATCAGCGAGGGCTTCGTGAACGACAGGGCCGTCAAGCTATCGTGCCGCAGAGTCTGGAAGCTGTTCGGCCCCGATCCCGTCACGTTCCTCAGGCGCCACGACAATGCGCCCGACACCCAGGCCATCGCGGCGGCCGGTCTGATCGGCGCGGTCTGCGACGCCAATCTCGAGGTGCGCGAGGGCGAGATCTTCATCATCATGGGGCTGTCGGGCTCCGGCAAGTCGACCCTGGTGCGCTGCCTGTCGCGCCTCATCGAGCCGACCGCCGGCGAGGTGATCTTCGAGGACCGGGACCTGCTCACCGCCAGCGAACAGGAGATGATCGAGATCCGCCGCCACAAGATGGGCATGGTGTTCCAGCATTTCGCGCTGCTGCCGCACCTGACCGTGCTCGGCAACGTCGCCTTCCCGCTCGAGGTCCAGGGCATCGACCGCGCGGCGCGCGAGGCGCGGGCTCTCGAGGTCATCGACCTGGTCGGACTCAAGGGCCGCGAGGGCTACTACCCGCGGGAGCTTTCCGGCGGCCAGCAGCAGCGGGTCGGCATCGCCCGCTGCTTGGCCGTGGAGCCGGAGATCTGGTTCCTCGACGAGCCGTTCTCGGCCCTCGATCCGCTGATCCGGCGCGAGATGCAGGACGAGTTCCTGCGCCTGCAGAGCGTGCTGCACAAGACCATCGTCTTCATCACCCACGACTTCGACGAGGCGATCCGCCTGGCCGACCGCATCGCCATCATGAAGGACGGCGCGATCATCCAGATCGGCACGCCGGAGGAGCTGGTGACCGCCCCCGCGACGGACTACGTCGCCGAGTTCACCAAGGACATTCCGCGGGCCAAGGTGCTGTCCGCGGCCTCGGTGATGGAGGCGCCGGGCGGCGAGTATGCCGGCGAGGTCCCGGCCGCGTCCAAGGTCGCCGATATCGCCGCCGCGGTGGAGGCGGCCGACCGGCCCTTCGCCGTGGTCAACGGCTCCGGCGAGGTCGTCGGCCGCATTACGCGCCAGACGGTGATCGACGTGCTGGTCGGGCGCGGCGCGACGAACGGGGCCAAGGCGTGAGCGCGCCGGCCGTCCGAATCGCCTCGGCCTGGCACCTGGCGCGGGCGCCGTGGGCCCTGTGGCTGCTGGTGCTGGGCTTCGCCGTGGCATTCTCCGCGACCACGGCGCAGCTTGTGCCGTGGGCCCATGAATACCCGCGCGACTGGATCGTGCCGGTCCGCTTCGCGATCACCGATTTCATGAAGTGGCTGATCAACGATGCGACCTTCGGGCTGTTCACCTTCAAGGAGCTGACGCGCTCGATCGCCTGGCTGCTCGACTGGCCGCTGACCGCGGCGACCAGCCTGCTGAGCACGGGCCTGATGCGCGGGCAGGGGTCGGACGCGGTGCAGCTGACGCCGCCGCTCTCCTGGCTCGCCGTGCTCGGCGTACTGGCCGCGATGGGGCACTATGCCCGCGACTGGAAACTGGCGGCACTGGTCGGCGGCTGCTTCCTCTACCTCGCCATGTTCGGTCAGTGGGACAGCGCCATGGTGACCCTGTCGTCGATCGTGGTGGCGGTGCCGATCGGCGTCGTGTGCGGCTTGCTGCTGGGAATCCTTGCCTATCGCAGCCCGTGGTTCGAGCGCGCCATCCGGCCGGTCCTCGACCTGATGCAGACGGTGCCGGTCTTCGCCTATCTGGTGCCGGTCCTGTTCCTGTTCGGCTTCGGCCCGGTGGCGGCGATGATGGCGACGATCATCTACGCCATGCCGCCGATGGTGCGGGTCACCATGCTGGCGCTGCGCCAGGTTGCCGGCGAGATCGTCGACTTTGGACGCATGGTCGGCTGCACGCGCCGGCAGATGACGTGGAAGGTGCTGGTGCCCTCGGCCATGCCGTCGCTGATGGTCGGCGTCAACCAGGTCATCATGCTGTCGCTCAACATGGTGATCATCGCCTCGATGATCGGCGCCGGCGGGCTGGGCTTCGACGTGCTCATGGCCCTGAAGCGCCAGAAGATCGGCGACGGGGTCGAGGCGGGTGTCGCCATCGTCGTGCTGGCGATCGCCCTGGACCGGCTGAGTCAGGCGCTGGCGACCCGGCAGCCGCCGATCCATCACGACCGCCCGCGCAACTGGATCCGCCGGCATCCGTGGCTGACCTTCGCCGTCGCCTGGATCGCCGCGACCGCCCTGGTCGGCCTGTTCGTGCCGCCGGTGCAGAACTATCCCGACGCATTGCAGGTCACGACGGGGCCGTTTTGGGGCGAGCTGGTGCGCGAGATCAACATCCGCTTCTTCGACGTTCTGGAAGGCATCAAGACGTTCGTGCTGCTCAACCTCCTGATCCCCTTCAAGCGCTTCCTGCTGGAGATACCGTGGCTGGTCGTGGTCGGCCTGCTGGCGTTCGGCGGCTGGCGTCTCGGTGGCTGGCGGCTCGCCCTGCTCGCCTTCGCGCTGTCCCTGTTCATCGCCGTCACGGGACAGTGGGAGAAGGCGATGATCACGGTTTATCTGTGCGGCATTTCGGTGGTGATCGCCGCGCTGATCGGAATCCCGATCGGCATCGCCGCGGCCCAGCACGAGCGGTTCGGCCGCGGCGTGCAGGTCGTCATCGACACGCTGCAGACGCTGCCGTCCTTCGTCTACCTGATGCCGGTGGTGATGCTGTTCCGGGTCGGCGACTTCTCGGCGATGATCGCGGTCGTCGCCTATGCGCTGGCGCCGGCGATCCGCTATACCGCCCACGGCGTGCGGCAGATCGACCCGCAGCTGGTCGAGGCCGGCGTCGCGGCCGGCTGCACGCGGCGGCAGATCCTGTGGAAGGTCAAGCTGCCGCTGGCGCTGCCCGAGATCATGCTGGGCGTCAACCAGACCATCATGATGGCGCTGTCGATGCTGGTGATCACCGCGCTGGTCGGCACCCGCGACCTCGGCCAGGAGGTCTACATCGCGCTGACCAAGGCGGACACCGGCCGCGGCATCGTCGCCGGGCTCTCGGTCGCCTTCATCGCCATCATCGCCGACCGCCTGATCGCCGCGGGCAGCGGCCGCATGCGGCGGCGGCTGGGCCTTGCCGAACAGGGAGTGGGGCATTGAGCGACGTTGCGAAGGACAAGGTCCTGGGCCTCTCGTGCTGGACCGGGCCGGTCGATCCGCAGCCGCTGTCCGGCGGGATCACGAACGTGAATTTCGTCGTCGAGGACGGCGGCGAGAGGTTCGTCGTCCGCGTCGGCGGCGACATCCCGCTGCACCAAGTGATGCGCTTCAACGAGCTGGCCGCAAGCCGCGCCGCCCACGCCGCCGGCGTCTCGCCGGAAGTGGTGCACTGGGAGCCGGGGGCATTGGTCATGCGCTTCATCGCCGGCAAGACCTATACACCGGAGGACGTCCGCAAGCCTGAGAACCTGAAGCGGATCGTCGACCTGATCCGCCGCGTGCACCGGGACGTGCCGAAGCACCTGCGCGGGCCGGCGCTGGTGTTCTGGGTCTTCCACGTGCTGCGCGACTATGCGGCGACGCTGCGCGACGGCAACAGCCGCATGGTTCCGGAACTGCCACGGCTGCTGGAGATCGCGGACGGGCTGGAAGGGCAGATCGGGCCGATCGACCTGGTCTACGGGCACAACGACCTGCTGGCCGCCAACTTGATCGACGACGGCGAGCGGCTGTGGCTCGTCGACTGGGACTACGCCGGCTTCAACAGCCCGCTGTTCGATCTTGCCAATCTCGCCTCGAACAACGAGTTCCCGCCCGAGATGGAGGACCGGCTGCTCGAGGCCTATTTCGGACGATCCGCCGACCGGGAGCTTCGCCGGCGCTACGCCGCGATGAAATGCGCGTCGCTGCTGCGCGAGGCGATGTGGAGCATGGTGCAGGAGCTGCACTCGTCGCTGGATTTCGATTTCATTGAATACACCGCCGAGAACCTCGAGCGCTTCGAGCGGGCGCACGGCGAGTTCCAAGGCATGTGAGGGCGGCGATGGCGGACCTCCCCACCCAGGCCCGGGCGGTCATCATCGGCGGCGGCATCGTCGGCTGCTCGACCGCCTACCACCTGGCGCGCGAAGGCTGGACCGACACCGTACTGCTCGAGTCCGGCAAGCTGTCGAGCGGCTCCACCTGGCACGCCGCCGGCCTGGTCGGCCAGCTGCGCACCAACGCCAACATCACCCAGCTGCTCGGCCATTCGGTCGCGCTCTACGACCGGCTGGAGGCGGAGACCGGGCAGGCCACCGGCTGGAAGATGAACGGCGGCCTGCGC
>JABAOH010030053.1_pt2 | contig 10419 bp, 11 predicted proteins | sample 7062181 | NCBI WGS metagenome assembly JABAOH01 (sample SAMN14538630, study PRJNA623070) | marine sediment metagenome | biome: marine biome [ENVO:00000428]; feature: marine pelagic biome [ENVO:01000023]; material: deep marine sediment [ENVO:00002113]; isolation source: pool of 5 deep marine... | reverse complement strand
CCGTTATGGACATAGTTTCGCCAATCGAAAGATTTGTCTTGTTGATGATATCAAAACCACCGGTGCAACGCTGAACGAGTGTGCAAAGACATTGAAACAGGCCGGTGCTTCAAAAGTCTTCGCCTTAGTCTTGGCCGTCGCTGGCCAAAGGCCGGTTTAACGATAAGAATATTAAACTTTTTAGTCGTCGGCACGACGACGGTTTAGTTCTTGTCAAAATAGGAACAATCCTGGTCTTATCTCATGGAAAATAGCCGTGCCGGCTACTGCTAAACAATAGAGAATTTGATATGATTATTATAATCTCTCGTATTTTATGATGGCCCGGTATAAGCCGTTGATGCGTTTGCCGTCAACGATTGTGGGGGAATATTTTTCGTTTCTCGGCTGGAGTCGAACTTTATTATCCGGCTCGAAGAACACCCTCTTAAAGGCCGTCTCGTGCGGCATCGCAAAACGGACAAAACAGTCATCTCCATTATGCACCTCGGCCGCCGGTGAGAAGATCACAATATCGCCCTGGCGGAACTTCGGCTCCATTGAATCGCCGACAACCCGAACAGCAAAGGCATTCGGGTCGTGCAAATCCGGACAGCGAACGTAATCGTCGGCTACGCCCACAGGGTAATCCAAATCGTTGAAATCGCTCGGATAGCCAGCTGAAACTTTGTTTATCACCGGCACCAATCGCCCGGCCGACAGGGCCGGACCGGCCTGCTCAATGTCCAATTTGCTTTCAGCAAGAAAATCGCCCAGCCGCGCTATATCAGCTTTCTGGTGAATGAGATTCTTGATAAACTGCCGTAATTTCTCATTTTCTGCCTCAGCCGATTCATATTCCTGACGAACATCAGAGGGAAGCTTTTCTATATGAGCAATGCGCAACAGCAGACCCGATTCAAACCCAAGAGTCTTCTCAAGCTTTGTCAGCAGCTCGTCGCCGGGAGGGTTCTTTACCTTGCCCGTTTCAATGGTGGACAGGTACGGCTTGGAAAACCCGACGCGACTGCTGACCTCGTCCAGTGTCAGATTTAACTGCTCACGTTTTTTTCTTATTATTTGCCCCAGAGACATACTAAATCCTCAAACTTAAGCAGCACCAAAATAATTTGTCCGCGGCATAAAATCAAGCGCAATCTGAAAGACCACCATGTCCAGACAATCTTAAGCGCCGCAACCGATACAATTTTGGTGCTGCACTACTTGATTTTTATAAGCTCGTAATTAGCGCTGCCCAGGCCGATGCGTTCAGCGTGCTCAATCTGGTAACACGGGTCGAGTTCGTCGTTCTCCAGCAATTCCGCCAGCTTCCTGCCACTCTTGCTTTCCACCAAATCCACCGCCGCCTTATCAACAGCCACAGGGTCTCTCGAAGCAGCTATGCCTATATCGTCGACTATTTTAGGCATATCCGCCTTGTCGAAACAATCGCAACCTTTAGTAACTGATATTATAAAATTGAAAAATGCAGCCCTGTTTTCTTTACCTTTCAGTGTCCCCAGTGCATATTCGGCCATACTTTTTTGCAATTCTTCACACTCCTGGCCCCAATCGCATTCCACCGCACCGAATCTGCACACCGTCAGACACTCCGCACAGCCGATGCACTTGTCCTGGTCGATATGCGACTTGACACCATCGAGCCTAATCGCATCAGCCGGACAGTGTTTAAAACATTCGCCGCAACGTATGCAGTCATTGCCGATTTTAAGCGTAAGAGCCGCGTGCTGTTTCATCTTGCCCTTTCTGCTTGCACAACCCATCCCTAAGGTCTTCAGCGTAGCTGCCGCACATGTCGCGGGATGGCCGGTAAAATGAGCCACTGAAAGAATCGACTGGCATCTTATAATATCGTATGCGATAAAGACTTCCTTATTAAGCTCACCATTGATTTGCACGGCGGCTTCAGAGGCCCCAAACAATCCATCTGTTGGGATAAATGGTATCCCCAGTTCACTCAAACTAAAGCCGTGCTCGGCAGCTAAAATAGTGTGGTCGATAGCATTGTGCCTCCGGCCGACATACAAGGTACTGGCATCGGTCACAAACGGCTTTGTTTTCAACGCGAGCAGCCTGTCCACCAGCCCCTTGATGCAGGAAGCGGTTAAGTATGTGTTGTTGCCATCTTCCCCGACATGAACTTTAACAGCCGTAAAATCATTTTCCTTAAAGCATTCCGCGAAACCTCCGGCCTTAAACAATCTTACCGCCTTCTTAGAGAGCACCTGCTCACCATCATCAACAGAGGCCTTAATAAAATATACTTTAGAACCCATATTCTCGTTTCTTGATTCAGGATTCTCGATTTTACGAATATATAGTATCGAGCATCGAGTATCGCGCGACACTCATTATATTGTTTTTACTTCCGGCCGCAAGAGAACCACAATCGTAGCACCGAATTTGGCCCCCATTTCTACGGCTTACACTGTTTGCAGGACCTTTTGCCGGCCTTTGTGGCTTCGTCTCTGCTGTTATAATTTACAAGATTTTCTGGTGAGATTTTCTTTGCCCAGCGACACTGGGGCCTGTGGAACACACTGCTATTTTTGGATGCTACATATCTGTATTCGGCTACTACCGACTCAGCTGCTGTTTTGGTTTGTTTTTCTGTGGCCTTCAATAAATCAGTCCGACTTGTCCCGGCTTTGGAGGGCTGCCTGCCTTGGGGTTTGATTGCTTTGTAAGCAAGGATAAAGAATTCAACCTGTTCCAGCACCTCATCAGTGACTTGAGCAGGCATATGTTTTACCGATACCGCCTGCATTACCGGCTCTACTTTCCAAACATCAGCCTTAATAGGGAGTGTGGGATTTTGTGATAAATAAACATCTCTAACCAATGATGTTTGAATGTGGAAAACGTACTGTTGAGAATCTTCTATTCTGAGAGTGCCTATATCAATTCTCAGCTTTGCCACACGAGAAGGTTCTACATCTGTTAAGGACGAAATAGGCCTTGAATCCAGAAAAGGCCTTGATACTATTTTAATACCGGCCTTATCCAATCTGTGTTCAACTTTTTGGTGTATATCTTGTAGTGTTGTAATAGCTACATGCGAAATCCGCGTATCTGATGAAAGGTCAACATATAATTGCTCTATCCCGCTTAGAGCCGAGCTAACCCGGTCAATCAAGAAGGGCTCATCGTGCTGCGGAGGCAGCTCTATTTGACCCAGAGCAGAAGGACCCCGCTCTGCAGGAACCCAAATACATAAAATGCCGGTAAAAACCGCCAAAACCATATAATACTTTTTGGTTCTCATAATCGGCCTTCCTTTCCGATACTTTAGCTGGCACCTAATGCTTTGTTTACCGCGGTCTTCATCTTCGCCAGGCCGGTCTTCGCTACCGTCAGCGGGTCCTGCTTCCACATAGTCGGATTGAAAAGTTCCAGCGATAGTACCAGCCTGCTGTTATCGCCTGCACTCGCATAACCCCCTTGTCTTCTGTCGAAGACAGGAAAGGGGGTACGAGTGGCGTGCAGGTCGCTAAGAATTTGTGTTAGCGGTGCGATGCCGTCACCAGGATAGATACGGTCACGGTCCCTTATCGCCTCACGCGGTGGCTCGGCCGGGTAGTCATTCAAGTGAAAAACCGCAATAGCCCGGGCGCTGAGCAGTTTTAGGCCATTGAAGTCCGAACCGCCCTTGTAGATATGATAAACATCTGGTAGCAGGCAGGCCTTGTGGTGGCCGCTTTCAATCACGACGAACATCGACTGGCCCAATCGGTACAGGTTCTTTGAAGAACCCCATATCTCGAGCTGCGGGACGACACCCATGCTTTCACCGAGTTCCAACAGCACCCTATACCGCTCGGCTGCTTTCATAAGATCGAGTCCCTCGGTGCGGTTGGCGCCTGCCGGAGGCGCAGCTATACGCTTGCCGCCAATTTGGGCCAATATATCCATGTCACGCTTAGCCTGTTCCAGGCCCTTGGCCCGCTCGGCATCGTCATCCACAACCCAGCGAAGGAAGCTGATGGCGCTTTCAACCGTCAGCCCGTGGTCGGCGATGCGCTTGCGCATCTCAGTAAGGCTACCACCGATCTTGGCATACTCATGTATTTTGCTGACCCAGGGCTCTATGGCGTCATAGCCGGCCTTAGCAGTAATTTCGACCTCTTTGTCCAAACTCAGCTTTTGTCCACGGATAGTGCTGGTGTTGAAACAGTAACGAAACGGTGCTGTGTGGCTGCGGTTAATTTTGCCAGCCTCCTCAGCAGCGATGGCAGTACGCTGGACCCCGCCCGAGGTCATGACAGCTGCACCGGTACCGACCAACAATTGCCGCCTCGACAGACAGTCACGAGTCATAATAATCTCCTACCTTAGTGACTTGCCCCCGCTTTCTTACAACCTTACGCAATAAGCGCAAAGGCATCGCTGACTCTCATACCCTCTTTGATACCCAGGGCTTCGGCTTTTGCATTCGCCTTTGTAATCTTGCGGTCTGGAAAACGTTCGAGCGTGCCTATCGGATTATCCGGCGTGCTTTCCACTATCGCCGCAGCTACACCGTATCGGTCACAGGCCTTGGCATCAATCGCAGGACAAGCCAAAAATCCTTTACGGCCGGTCACCAATAGAATATTAAACCCCGTCCATTTGGTCTGCACTCCTTCAACCGGACCGTTTGGCGTCTGGTATGTCTTTGTATGCACTTCCATTATTCGTTACTTCCTTTGTCTTTCCCGCAAGGGCAGGTATCGTACTCAACACGGGCAAATCAAACCGGCCTACCGAGCTGTCCCTCGATTTCGGAGAGTTTTTCATCGAGCAGCTCTTTGCTCACGGCCTCTACATTTAGTCGCAGCAGCGGCTCAGTATTGCTCGGCCGACAATTAAACCACCAGTCTTTATATCCGATAGTAATACCGTCTAAGCGGTCGATGTGGCCGTCGCTGTATCTTCGTGCAAGTTCATCCATTTTGACCTGCTTGTCATCGGCCTCGAAGTTTATCTCGCCGCTGCTGTGGTATCTTCGCAACGGCCTGATTAGCTCGCTTATCGGCACGTCAGCCTCGCTGGCAATGTTTAATACATGCACCAGTGTAATCAAGCCTGAATCGGTGTAGTAGTTGTCGCGATAATAAAAGTGTCCGGAAAGCTCACCGCCGAATATGGCGTGCGAATCGCGCATGGCCTTCTTCATAAAAGCGTGTCCGACCCGCTGCCTGCGCGGTGTGCCTTCGTGCTTGATAATCTCTTCCACAACGACCCGGCTGCTGCGCAGGTCATAAACAACCGTTGACCTCGGCACTTTATTCAGAAAATACGGCACCATTAAAGCCGTCAGCAAATCACAGCCGAAAGTATCACCTTTCTCATCGACCATCATCAACCTGTCACCATCACCGTCAAAACAAACCCCGAAATCACATCCTTTTTCCTTTACCGCCGCTTTTACTTCCGCTAAATTTTCCTCAACCAGCGGGTTCGGCTCATGTTTGAACTGGCCGGTATGCTCAAAGTTAAGGCCGATTATTTCCACCGGCAAACCACCAAAAATCGCCGGCACCATCTTGCCCGCCATTCCGTTGGAAGCGTCAATAGCAACCTTCAGCCCTCTTGTGTTCGGCCTGAGAAACTTCAGCACGTGATTTTTGTATTCGTCGGTCAGGTCATATTTCTTCACCGAGCCGGTAGCTTTGCCTTTTGTATGAAGTAAGGCCATTGCGATATGCTTTATATCCTTTAAGCCGGTATCGACACCGATCGGCATGGCACGCAGACCGGAAATCTTGAAGCCGTTATACTTGGCCGGATTATGCGAAGCCGTAACCTGAACGCCGCCGCACGTGCCAAAATGATTGATTGCAAAATACATCTGCGGCGTGTCAATCATTCCTATATCAATCACATTCGCCCCCATGGCGTTCATTCCTTCAATAAGTGCCTTGGCTATCGCCCCGCTATGTGTTCTCATATCGCGACCGACGCACAGCGACTGCGCATTAGCCTGGCCCCGCTCGTAACCGCTAAGCATCGACCGTAAAAACCGCGCAGTGGCGCAGCCGATTTTCCACGCACCTTCTTCGTTGAGCTGGTCAGGATAAATGCCTCTTATATCGTATGCCTTGAAAATTGCAGGATCCATCTTGCAAACTCCTATAGCGTATATGCGCAAATGAGCATATCTGTTTACCCTTCAACCTACCCATTCATTGGCTCATCCACTCACTTATTATTTTTTACTATACATCGCCTCTGCCCGATATTGCAAGCAAATTCAGCCCAAATTAAAAAGGCCCCTTGCCGCTGTCATTTCAACGCTGATTTAAGGCCGCAAGAGCAGGCTTGAGATTTCACCAAATATTGCAAAAAAAATTTATTTTAGCGATTGACAGGGCTGTGGTAATGGTTTAAAATTAGTTTGTATTAAAAACTGGTTTTTAGGAAAAAATAAAAATGTCAGTTGATATTGAGAAAGAGAAAAAGAAGGAGGTATTGGAAAATTTAGGCCGGCTGGTGGACCGATATGCCCAGAGTCGGTCGCTCGGTCTTTTGCTGTTCGTAGCGTTGGTAATGATAGGCACAGTCGTGTCTGTGGTGTTGATGCAATTACTGTTTTGGAAAACAACATGGTGGTTGGCTGCTATAGTGATACTGTTGCTTGCTGGTGTGACTGTTGTGGGCTTATGGCTGATGTTTAAGGTGTTCCCGAGATATGAGAGGCGTTTCTACAATAAGGAGGGCCAAATAGAGCTAAAACAGAAAAAGGTTTCAATCTGGGCATGTGTTGCATATATGGTTGGATTTTTAGGTCCGGTAACACTAAACGCAGTGGAGATAATGCCGGTTCGCTGGGCTTTGACAGTGGCATTAGTGAGCTTGGGATTTTTTGTGTTCTATGCAAGTAGCAAAGAGAAAAATAGACCATTGGGTGTAGTGTTTTGCGTGCTGTTGTTGTTCGAAGCAGCGGTAACGGCAGCGGGTACGCCAACTCCATTTTCCGGTAAGGGTTGGCTGTATTCATGTTTTGTTGCTTTAATGATTTACATAGCTGGAGCCAGTTTGATTACGGCATTGGTGGTTCATATATATAATCGCAAAATTTTGCGGAAGATAAAAGAAATGAGGCCGTTTGGTGAGCAGCAAGCAAGTAAATCAGATTCATAACAGTATTAACAGGGTTGTGCATGAGCCGGTGCGATTAGCGATTTTGAAGATTTTGACCTCCGCTAAAGAGGTTGACTTCAATTTCTTGCTGACAATGCTGGGCGTCACTAAAGGGAACCTGGCAACCCATATCAGTAAGCTCGAAACGGCTGGTTTTATCGAGGTCAAAAAGGAATTTCGAGGCAAGATTCCCCACACATCATACAGGATTACAAGAACCGGTCGGCATCAGTTTCAAAAATACTGGAAGAATATGAAGGCCCTGGCACCTGAATGAGGAATCTGTAAAACGCGATACGATATGCGCGATACACACCGCGCATCGTGCAACACGAGCCATGGGTCACGAAGTTAATATTTTCTTCTAAACCTTGCTGCGGGGATGTTTAACAGCTTGCGATACTTTGCAACGGTGCGTCTGGCCAGATTTTTAATGCCGGCCTCTGCCAATTTCTTGCGTATTCTATCGTCACTTAATGGCTTGGTTTTATCTTCCGCGTCGATAATCTGCTGTAGTTTGGCTCGTATAGCCTCCCAGCTGCGCCCTTCGCCGTTAACATCTTTCATACCGCCGCTAAAGAATTTCCGCAGCGGCAATATCCCCCAGGAGCACTGGACGTATTTGCCGGCAACGGCTCTGGATACGGTAGCCAGATGCACACCGACATCATCTGCGACTTTTGACATCGGCAGAGGACGAAGATGCAGCTGCCCGTTTTCGAAAAAATCCTTCTGATATTTCACTACCGCCTTGGTCACTTTCAGCAGCGTATTCTTTCGCTGCTCTATTGCATCCATAATCCATTGAGCAGAACGCAGATTATTCCGCAAAAACTTCCTTGTTTTTTCACTAACCTCCCCGTCCTTTGCCATTTTTGCATAGTAGTCATTTATTCTCAAGCGCGGCAAATCAGAGTCAGCCAATCGTACTAAATATTCACCAGAATCATCGGATGATTCCACTATTACGTCGGGGGTAATAGGATGGTTTCGGTCTCGGCTGATTTGCAGGCCCGGCGAGGTGTCAAGTTTGCTCATACGCTCGATAGCCTGATTGATTGCGTCGATTCTGCAATTCATCTTCTTGGCGATATCCGGCAAACGATTTTCAAGCAGCTCATCCATATGCTCGGAAATCAGACGATATTCAAAGCTCATATCCGGCGTCCCTTCTTCGTTGTTCCGGGCTATTTGGATAAGCAGGCATTCTCTCAGATCCCGTGCACCGACACCCGCAGGTTCCAATCCCTGCACAAGCTCCAGCGCCTCTTTCAAATCATCGATAGTGAAATCACCCCTGTCCTTGTTGTGCAACTGTTCCAATCTTACGGTCAGATACCCTTTGTCGTCGAGATAATCTATAATCATATTGCCGGCTTTTTTCACCGGCTCCTCAGCCTCCACCAATCGCCACTGCTCCATCAGATATTCGTGCAGCGATTGAGGAGGGGCGGCGGTATTCTTTATCGCCTCAAGTTTTCTGTCAGGCTCGTCACTGGCAACCCGCCCACGCAAAGGGCCTGCCTGGCCCATATAGTCCCTAAAATCACCAAAATCATCACCAAGGCTGCCAAGGCGTTCGAAGTCTTCGGCCTTGTTGTTATCCGTATCGACGACCAAGTCTTTCTCGGCTATATCATCTTCAGTCCGCTCTTCGACAGATTCGGTATCTTCAGGATTTGACGGCTCGGCTATTTCCAAAACAGGATTGCTGTTGAGCTCCTGTTCTATTCTTTCCTGAAGGGCGAGAATGGGAAGCTGGAGAATCTCCATCGATTGAATCATATGCGGAGCGAGCTTCATCCTCTGCTCCATCCGCATCTGCCCTCTCATCTCCAGCTTCATAGCAACACCTGAAAAATTCTTTATTCCGACTCGTTACTCCTGACTTTGCATATTATATCATAAACACGTCAGAGAACTTCGTCAATATTTAAGGAATAGTTGAAAAACTTTACAAAAAAACATTTGTTTGATTAAGCCTTCGGAAAATTCGTTACAACCAAACCGGTTTAATAAAGGGCCCTGAGCAAAAACAACTGTTCTCGACTTCGAATCGCTGGTCTGCCGCCCCGACACGCCCCCCTTCTGCCTTTGCAGAAAGCACGGTGGAGGGGGCTGGCGGGTTTCGGCAAGCTTTGTACCGCGAAATTGAAAAGCATGGTCCGGATTTGTTTATCAGACAAAATCTGTACGTGGATGTTTACAACACGTGATTATCCCTGTCTGAGCGGAGATGAACCAGAGATCTGACCACATTAGTGAGTATTCCACAGGCGGTATGAGGTGCCATTCTACCCTTGCGAGTTTCCATTCAGCCATAACTCAATTGGGGTTTTAACACCCTCAGGCCGAAACGGCAACTCGACCTTGCAACCGGTCCCCGCTGACTGGTAACCGGCGTAGAGCACTTCCTGCACAACGCGCCCGTCTTCGCCGGTTGCCTGCGGTTCTTCTTCTCCTCGCACACACCGAGCAAAATGATGCATTTCCTGTGGAAAACCGTAGTTCCAGAGTTCTTCAAAAACAGGATAGCTCCAGCCCTTCGTAGTAGGGGCTTTTTCAACGGCATAACCATAGCCATATTCGCTGTAGGTAGGCAGAGCATTGCCCATATGCAGATTGGCATACGTAACGCCGCCTTCACCGTAGACTTCAATGCGGTCGTCCATACCGCCGCGGCGGGCCCAGCTATTCTCGACCACACCAACCGCACCGTCGGAAAACTCAATAATGCAGACAGAGTTGTCCTCACCTTTGGTTTTGTCGCCGTGAACGTATGTACCCATCTGGCAGTACACGTTTTTGACCTCCGGCCGATTCAGGAACCAATAACAAAACGCAATGCCGTGACAGCCCATATCCATAAACACGCCGCCGCCAGACTGCTCAACATCCCAGAACCACGATGCATGCGGACCGAAATGTTTTTCACACTGCTTGACCATATACACCTTGCCAAAGGCACCCTGCTCGGCCATCTCTTTTGCCCTGACATATTTGGGCGTAAAGAACAGCTCCTCAGCGTACAGCAGCAGCACACCTTTACGCTTGCATGTTTCAATCATCAGCTCCGCCTCTTCCAGCGTCATACACAAGGGCTTTTCACATAATACGTGCTTGCCGGCGTTGGCGATGTCAACGGTCATCTGCGCGTGCAAGTAGTTCGGTGCCGTAATCGTTACCATCTCAATGTCGTCTTCGGCAAGCATTTGCCTGTAGTCGATGAAGATACGTTCAATGCCGTATTCCTTCGCTAGTTTCTCAGCGTTGCCGGGTGTGGGCGAGGCGACGGCG
>JABAOH010010577.1_pt1 | contig 10419 bp, 19 predicted proteins | sample 7062181 | NCBI WGS metagenome assembly JABAOH01 (sample SAMN14538630, study PRJNA623070) | marine sediment metagenome | biome: marine biome [ENVO:00000428]; feature: marine pelagic biome [ENVO:01000023]; material: deep marine sediment [ENVO:00002113]; isolation source: pool of 5 deep marine... | reverse complement strand
GCTCCGCCGGTAGTTTACCGCGCTTCATTACATGGGGGGTTCTGGCGCGTATACGCTACATTATGTCAAGTACAGGCAGCAGCCTCCAGCGGTATGGTATTCCCAGCAGAATGACTTCAGCCCTTGACAAATGAAAATACCCATGTTATAATATAGTCAGGAATATTATATGGGGTTCACCGCAAAAACCTGTTGGCTATTTATAAGTAGCCTGAGCTATCTGATTGCTCGGTCATGCGAGGACCTCGTAGAGTGTCTCACCGTTTTGCGGGAAAAATCACCCTAAAAATGTGGTGGTTTTCTCGACAGATTACCAAAATAATCTGGTCCGGTGAGGCACTTTTTTTATTTTCCACGTAACAGGCCGATTCCACTTGGAATCAAAATTTTCCAAAAGGAGGTAAAAATGAAAGTAGAAAAATTCAAGAGTCCTGACTTCTCCAGCCTCATGATTAGATTTACAGATGAGAACCGCGGAGAGTTTGCGGTCTGGCACGGTGAAAAAGTTTCAATTTGCTTTATTACAAGGTCAAGCAGACCTAATATCTTCACTCTTTCACCAATTACTGTTGGTTGGGATGGAACAGGACTAGACAACAAGTTTTGGGTAGCTGTCAAACTTGGTTTTAGGTCTTTCATGGTTTCTTTGAATGTGAGGAGACAAAAATATGGCAGGAAAAATCTTAAAAGAAACAAATAAGTATGTAGTAGAGGTTTTGTGGGAGAAAGATACCCTAGCTGGTTATAGGGAAACTATTCTAACTCCAACCCTACAAATAAGTGATAATCTCTGGTGGGATGAAAGTCTGTGGGGAGTTATGACAAAAGACTACAAGAGAATTTACCTATTTATAAGGTGGGCATGGTTTAGAGTAGGATTAGCAATTACTTGGGGGTAAAAATGAATAGTATCAAAACACTAGAAGGTTAGAAAAATGGAAAAAGAATATCATGTGTATTGGAACCAGTTTTGTCGGCATTGCAGGAAAAGAACAGTATTTGCTAGAACCACCCACCCAGGTGGTCCATTATATGTGCAATGCAGAAAGTGTAAAACGGTTTGGAAGTTTGAAGGTAAAATAAGGGCGCTTTTCCATAAAACCGTTTTCCAATATGAGTATTCGGTAGCAAGGCTAAGATTCAAGCAGGTTTACTGGAGTCCAGATGGTTGGGTTAGACCTTGGAGGCGGGTAAAAATATGACAGGAAACAGAACCAGACAACTTGCCATATATTTATCCTACAGGAGGTTAGAAAAATGACACAGGAAGAGCTACTCAAAAGTTTGTATGAAATTGGACCTAGAAAGACTTATCACACCTTAGGTCTTACTGAAATGGGCTACCCAGGTAGGACTAGGTTTCAGCTATTTCACCGGCTTGTGTTGCCATTGCTGCAAAGCATGGAAAAAGAACCACCAAGAAACCTGTGTGGCGTGGTAGACTTGGTAAACTATCTTGTGTATGGCGACGAAGTAAGAAACTTCACCGAATATAGAAATGACAAACCCCAAGAGATTATGGACGATCACTACCCCTATATTCCATTGCCAATAGAAAGGTTCATACAGTTAATGGACCACCCATCACTTAGAGGTAAGAAATCCTTCATTGATGTGGGGTGCGGGATTGGTGATAAGGTTATGCTGGCGAGTTTATTGTATGGTCTTGATGCTGAGGGAATAGAGTATACTCCAATAACCTATTATACAGGAAAACTTTTTCTAAAGAGGTTAGTATACTCTTATTCCCGCGACGAAAGACCAAGAATCAAACTTCACCTAGGTGATGCTCTGGAGCATGACTTCTCAGGGGTAGACATCATCTATATGTACAGACCAATGAACAATGACCAGCTAACCTACAGGTTATACAAACACATTCTCAGCACAATGGACGAGGGTGCTGTAATGGTGGAAGGTTGGACAGGTCAAGATTTAGATTTGGTTTTGCAGCATGAGTTTAATGTTGGGGTGAGGTCTTGGGATTGTCACCACCTCAAGAAAGAGAACGGTAAAATTATCCCACAGGAGGTTGTAAAATGACAGACGTAATTTTTGCTGTAGCTACAGGTATAGGGGTAGCCGTTTTACTATATATTACTGGTGCCCCAAGTTGGGCTGTTGGTGGAGGAGCTGTGCTTTCTATATTCTTAGCGTTAATCTATGTGGAGGTTTTAAAACGGTGATTACTTTTATTGGTTTGCTGGCGATAGTGTTTATTTTCTTTTTGCTGGCAATAAGCTGGGTAGTGTTGATTATACCCTATATATTCAGAAAGAGGTAATATGGTCATTTATGGTGTAATAGTGGTTTCCATTCTCGCGGGAAGTTACCTAATCTATATAGGTTGGAGGGACAGACATGAAAGTTAAAACTTTGGTGCAGACTTGTGAAGTATGCCCAAGTCAATGGAGTGGCGAAACAACCACCGGAGAGGAAATTTATATAAGGTACAGGTACGGTAATTTAAGTGTGCAGCTTGGTGGTCCTGGCGGAGAGTTTCTCTTTGATGAGACCATTGGAGACCAACTCGATGGTTTCTTGTTGGAAGAAGACATGATAGAGTTGGTTGAATATTTCACAGACCTAGATTTCTCGGAGGTTAAAAATGCTAAAAATTAAATTTGCACAAATTGACGCAAAAGATGACAGTTATACCAGGTATAACCCCATTGGTGCTATTACTATAAAGGAAGGTACAGATTACCAAGGTAGGCCCATCACTTTCTTTGTGCCAGCAGACAACCTCTCGGTTGCTGACAGGGAAACAATGTACAAGGCTGAGGTTGAATACTTGGACAGGTTCAGAAAACTTCAAGAGGAAATTGTTGAGAAGTACGAACCCCTGCTGGTTGGTGGTGACCCAGCCACAAGAGAGGAAGAAAACGAAATTTATGAGAAGTACAAAGACCAACTTGAAGGGAAATTGGGATTTGTATTACACCTAGGGGGTGATTATGCAGTATATAAAATTCTATATCAGTATTGGTGCTGAAACTTTTTCCAAGCTGGAAAGTATTCTGGTTGATGGTGCTGAGAGATTTGGTCTAGAGGTGGAGTTTTCCCCGCAAGGATACCAGATACTAGACTTAGGAGTAAAACTAACCGGAAACCTAGACCAAGCACCATCTTATGTAGAATGGTTTCTAGATATAGTGGATTTGTATAAGGGAGATAAAAAATGAAACTACCACATACTGTTGAGAAAACTTTTGTAGTGCAGGTGGAAGACCTGGAGAAGTTTATCACCGAGCACTATGGGGTACAGTTTAATTTCATGCAAGTAGCAGACCCATTCTCAGAGGGTGATTGTACCTTTGTGGTTGAGCAAAGCTATGACAGAACCTCAAGTTTCATAAAAAATGGTAAGTTTATATCTTGGTCAACTAATGATGTGCTTGATGACCTTGCTGGAAAAGGGTTAATCGAAGAAGGTAATTACTATATTGAGGCAAACCTTTAAGGAGGGTTAAAATGAGAGTATATATTCCCTTGGTGCTGTTGGCTGCATTCTTGGTATTTGCTGTAGTCTTTTCAGCACTTTCTGTAAGAGCAGAGCTTGTTTGTTTCAGAAATGGTTATCCAGAATCCTCAACCTATATCAAATCCTACTGTATAAAAACCGTTGATGGAACTACGGTTATAGTACCTCTCAGTGAAGTTGTAAAGTAGCACCTCCTGTGAAAGGTTCTCAGACTATCTTGGGTTGAAAGGGTTCGAATCCCTCTGAGAACCAATAGTAGTAAAATTCAATAAAGGTGGGTAAACTATTATGTCAAGTAAATATTTGGTGAAATTTTTTCGCCAAGAAAGGAGGTTTTATCAGTGGAAGAAATAGCAGCTACCGTTGGTGTAGAGGTTGAGTTCAATGATTTTAGCATTGATGGAAGGTTTAGCCCGTTAGACTTTCCAAGAGGCTGGAATATCACCAGGGATGGCAGTTGCACCCGTCGAAGACCATCTATAGGTGGTATTGGTGTCAAAGTTGACTCTGATCTAAGGAGGTTGTTACCCGGCGGGCAGGTTGGTGGTGAATATGTGTCGCCACCCTTGCATTACGAGTCGGATAAACTCAGAGAAGACATCTTTCAAATAACCGACATACTCAGGGACAACGGAGAGCACATTTCAAGCTTGACCAGTACCCATGTTCATGTGTTTATGGGTAATCTCCCTCCAGTAAAAGCACTTAAGAACCTGCTTCAACTTGCGGTTAGGATTGAAGCTCCAATGTTTCGGTTATCTGTGGCGGAATTGTTGGAGCACCGTGGGGTGGAACACAATGACTACATGTATTGCAGACCGCTTACTGGTCCTGGACCACAGTATGTCATTGACGAAGATGGTTGGTGGAGGCAGTGCTTTGACATCCAGAGAATTCTGGATAAGGCAAAAACCTCAAGAGACGTGGTTAGAGCCTGGGGCAGAAGTGACTACATACCAACCAAGTGGATTCCGCCTAGGTATTACTGGATTAATTTGGTTTCTCTTTGCAGGCAGGGCACCATAGAATACAGGCTATTCAACCAAACCCTAGACCCACATAACATCTTAGCTTGGGTAAATTTATGTGTGGCAATAACCAAAACTGCCTACTTTGGTAACTTGGTTGAGCTTGATGTTCCTTGGTTTCCGCTTGGAAACGAGAGACCAACTGGAGACACTGCAACCTACAGGTTGAAAGATATGATGTCTCTTGTTAGTCCGGTTTTCATCGAGGAAGAATCTATGGACCAGCTTCACAAGTTGTGGTTTAAGTCTAAGTGGCAGCGAGGGGTAGAAGAACAGGTTAATCACCTCTCAAAAGAGAATCGATACACCCCAATGCAGACCGTAAGAGCAGAACTAATTCCAGAGCCGGTTCCCAAGAGTTACATAGATGAAATTTGGAACCAAGGCTACTATGACAGGAGGTAATATATGTGCAGGTTGATGGCTTTCAGCCGGGGAGAAACAAGACAAGGTCTATCCAAACCAGAGGAGTTAATCTTTGGTACTATGCTGGCTTTATCTTCTAGGGCGGGAAACCTACATGGGTGTGGTGTCTCAACAAACCACCCGGATATAAATTGGTTAAAGATTGGTGTTGCCGCAGAAGATTTTGTGTTTGGAAAAGACTGGTCAGAATGGTGGGACGGCAAAAGAGAAGAAGAGTTTGACACTATTGTTGGTCATACTCGTCTAGCCTCATTAAAGTGGAGAAGTGGTAGTTATTCTACTGACCACGCCCACCCCCACCACGCTGGAAAGTTTATACTGTTTCATAATGGTGAATTCAAGGAGTCTGACAGAATTGCCAAAGAGCTAAAGGTAGATGATAAAAATCTCATAGATACACAGGTATTCTTAAGGTTGTTGGAGCACCACAACAAAGACAGTTTCACAAACAAGGGATTGGTTGCCGCGCTGAAAGACGCTGGTGAGGCTGAATACTCTATGATTATTAAGTATGAGGGTTCAGATAGTATCTCAGTTATGTGTGGTAATCGCAGTTTATATGCTGCGGAAAGCAATTATGGATTGATACTCAACACCCAAACAGCAAACATAAGAGAACTTGAAGATACCTGTAATTATGCACTCAGAGCATTTGGCTACCAGCCACTAGACATAAAACCACCAGAGTCTCTAGATGATTATACACTGTATAGGTTAAAACTTGGTCAGCTGGAGAAACTGGATTGTTTTGAGGAAGAGGTAAAAGATATAAACAAACCCAAGAAGGTCCACAGGTCTGTTAGTGCTTATGGGGGTGGTTATGAGGCAACTTCTAATCGTGGCAGCGACAAGGTTGACGGAGAGGAGGTTGGCAAGCGGGCAGGAATTCTCATGTCCCTACACAAATTTCTTCCCAAGGTATCAGAAGAACACCACCGCCTAGCCATGATGATGCTTTACGACCATACTCCAGACGAGGACGAAGAATATCCAACCTTGTTACACTTTGAATCTGAGCAGTTGCAGGAATATTTTGACCTCATGACTTGGGCACATGAAAGTGGTAAAGTAGAGGACTTTACCTGGTCTGAGGAGAAATACAACCTCTGGATGGGTTTCGCAAAGCAGTTTCCTGATTCATCAGTAAGAAAAATATACACTGAGGCGTGTCATTCTGCTTCGCACCAGGTGGATGTTCCCTACTTCTTGACCAGTGTAGACATCCTACAACAACTGGAGGTTGCATGATAATAGGTCAGGAAAGCATTGTAGAAAGAATTCGTGTCTGGATAGCAACCAAAGACTACAACAATGCTCTCCTGCGAGGACAGTTTGGTGGTGGCAAGACAACCATAGCTAAGTGGTACGCTGGTTCTATAGCCAACGAGATTTACTACTACGAAATCTGTCAGGGTCAGCGGTTGTATCCGCCCGACGATGGAGAACCTGTAATTCTAGATGAGATTCACAGGTTGAGAAACATNNGAATACGCTGGAGTTCTTGTTGGCTGCACCACAGAGGGTGCTCCTGTCTCTGAACCAATGCGGTCTAGAATGAAAGAGATGTGGCTAAAACCCTATACAGAAGAAGAGTTGATTGACATAATCAACCTAAGAGTACCAGGTGTTCCACCCTTGGCTGCCACCAGAATAGCTAAAAGGTGCAGGGGAGTGCCAAGACATGGGGTTCAACTAGCTAAGGAGGTACTAAGTATAAATAAATTTTATGGTTATACGCCGGAAGAACCACAAGAATATGATAAAATTCTAGACAGTTTGGGGTTCTTTATTGGAGGATTCACTGAGAACGACAAACTATATCTAGAATTCTTGCTGGAGCACCAACCCTGTTCTGCTAGAACTATAGCATCGGGGTTAAATCTCCCGCTGGACACAGTAGAACAAGAGATAGAACCATTCTTAATGAGAAACAATCTAGTGAGGATAACCTCAAGGGGGCGCACCTTATGTCAGAATATTGGACAACAACAAACTTCATGGTAGATTCATCCTTGGGTCTAGACCCATTAAAACCATCTGAGTTGCCCAGTTTAATGTCTGTTCTGGAACTTGGTTCTGAATATGCTCTGTACAAGAACATGCATGCTTGGTATGTTGGAGTAAAAGCCAGCAGCTTATTGCTGGCACCAAGCAGGGATTCAATCGCCAACCAGCTGATAGGTAAAACAATTAGAGACTGCTATCAGAGGGTTGGATGGAATAAAGCTGGACTTGAGTGTTGGGTAGAAACTGAAAATGCAGATAAAACCTACAAAAATTCTCAGGTCTTGAATGTCAGTGACGTTCCCAGCTTTATTCAGCATATTATAACCGCTGATGCAGCTGACGAAATAGTAATAGAACCAATTCCAGTAGACGACAATCCAACCACTCAATTGAGAATATCACCAATAATCAGAGTGCTTGCAGTAGCAGTTACCGGAATTGAGGGTTGGGGATTGGACAAGATTCCACTTAACACCGCGTCCGACTTGGCAGCAATTTTTTCAGCAGGATTGGTTAATCTGGTAGAAGAGGGCACAATCACAGAGGACCAAATGACCTCTTTCCTGGGAAAATTGGATGGGTCTAACTCCAACCTTTATATGAGAGCCTTGGAGAATCATGTTCTTCCAGAGATGGGAGTAAAAACCCTATGAATATACACCAACTCAGAGACAATTACACTGACGACATAAATATGGAGTATCTAGAAAGTACGGTGTCACTTACATATAACGATCTAAAAGACCGTGAACTTATGGTTATGGCTTATGTCTTATCTTATACCAAGCCTTGTGTTTTTTCCCTGAGAGAAGAAGACACAACCAAATTCTATAGCAAGAACAGTACACCAATAACCTTTTCCAGTATACGGATTAAAGATGGTCATGCTGTTCTTTATGTTCGGGGAAAAGACACCAATAGAATAAGAAAAAAATGGACCAAAAGGTTTAGGAATCTGGTTGGCCACGACTTTGAAGAGGTTAAAATGGAGTTTGTTCAATGAACATAAGAGAAATGAGAAGTGAGTGGTACAGATCAGAATATGCTAAAAACGACCTACCAATGATGGTGACAGGTCAAAACCCACGTATGAAAATTGACACCAGCACACTCACCAGGTATAAGAACATGATCAAAAATGGTGAGGTTACCGAGGTTGCTTTCAACAACTTTTTCTGGCCGTGTGGAGAGCATTGGTGGCCAGAGAGGTTTGTTGTGTTGCAGCATTCACCACCTGAAAACTGGATTATTATGTCCAATGCGTTCTTGGACCGTGCAGAATTAGCAAAGGTTCTCAATACAGAGGAGGTAAGAATCAGAGTAATAACAGATACCACCATTGAGTACAATTATAGGGTTAACTAAGGAGGTATTTTTAATGCTTAGATGTAAAGAATGTGGGAGGTCAGACACCGCTAGGATTGGTTTCACCAATGCAGTGGAACTTTTTGCTACGGTTCTAGTTCCAGGAGAAAAGCAGGTAAAACTCCTAAAAGAATTAGGTGCAAAGCCACCCAAACCCAGGTTTGTAGAGTTGGAATTGGTCACAGTTAAGAATATATCAGAACTAGAACTAGATTTAAGTCTAGAATTAACCTGTGCTGGCTGTGGACACAAAGGAACCATAAAGAACGGTGACTTTATCATAGGCAATACTTGCAATTGTGGTCGTGTTGAAGAAAATATTTTTATCTGCCGCAGGTTCAAAGGCATACTCTGTCCAAGTTGTGTAGATGTCTTTGAATGTCAAGATTGCAGATTTACAGAGTGTCTATACAACCCTGAGTATACAGGAGACGAAAAAAGACCAGAACCAACCTACCAGAGAACACGTTCTAGTATTCTCAGAGACAGGATGAGAAGAGAACCACCGCCTATTCAATTTACAGATGTTGGAGAAGAGGAGGATTACTAACCATGCTTGGTGTAGACGCAGAATATTTTGCCACTGATAAAAAAGGGTTAGCGGTACCGGTGCTGGACTTTTTTGATGAAGGAACACCTGGTGCCCAGCCGGTCTTTAAGGATATTGCCTCTGATATTCAACCAAAGGGGTATAATTCCTACGAGGTGCCGCTGGAAAATGCTAAACTTACAGAAGATGGCCTGCCTTTTGAGGTGCCGATTACTCCAAGTACAGAAGTGGGTGATTTGGTTCGCAGGCTGAGACGCGGGGTTCAAAAAGCATGGGAGGTAGCAGAGTATAATGGGTATCTTATAACTGCTGCACCGCTGGTTCATCTAGACCCTAAATACTTGGAGCACCGGCCAGAACTAAGAGTACTTGGTTGTAGTCCAGATATGTGTATTCATGCGTTTCTGGAGGGAGAAAGTAAACCACATCAAGACCCTAGAAAAACAGACTGGCGAACAGGTGGTTTTCATGTACACTTTTCTATGCCGGACAGAGACATGTACCAAGTTCAATCACTGGTTATGGCTTGTGATACTATTCTAGGTCTAGCTGACGTACTCATAGACCACTCTGATGGTGCTAAGCAGCGAAGGGAAATGTACGGTGCTGCTGGAAAATTCAGGATGCAACCCTGGGGAGTAGAGTATAGAACCCCATCCAGTGCTGTGAGTGTTCATCCAGAACTTACCGAGGCATTTCTTGAACTTGCTAGTATGCTTTATACCTCTGTTAAACTCAGGGAAATTGATGGTATCAACCTAATGAATGACGTTGGTTTTGATGAAGTAATCAACGCCATAAATCAGGTAAACTTTGATATGGCGTACCATCTACTTCTAAGTGGGTTGGAGCAGTTTCCTCAGAGGAAAGTTGGACCAGTAGATAAAATTTATGAAGTAGCTTTTTCCGGCGGAGCAAACCATTACTATGGAAGTTACACCATGGAGGGTTGGAAATGAGTTGGTGGTTTGAAATACCTGACTACGATGCGTTTGATTGTAGAGAGGCTGTTCTTAATTCAATGCAAGAAGACAACCTCTACAGTGGAGGTGTCTATGTAATACTTGAGGACTTTGTGGAAGAGAGCGAACTCCACCGCAGAATCAAGGTAGTGCATGATCTCATGCCCTGGGAAATAGAAATAAGAAGTAGTGACACCCTGTGGGTAGAATCCCCAAAAAATAAGCTGCCGCACCTACACACTGTACTTGGTGTGTTGAGGTGGGCTGAATACGACTACGACCACCCACTAATTGATCTCGCGGTTTTCAAAACTGCTATGAAAATGGGTTACTTGGATAACGTATCCCCGTCTTTCAACTGGAATGGTATTCATACTTTCGTGGATACCAATGTTCCAGCACTAAAATTCTACAAAGCATTTCAGGAGTTTGTTCATGAGGTTTACACAGAAGATGGCTATATGGTTGGTAGGCCCAACTACTCTACTGTAGCTTTTTGTCTTGCTCCAGAAGAACTATCAAAACACTCCAAGAGTCTTAAAACCTGTGTAGACTGTTCTAAACCAGTAGAGTTAAAACTTTTCGACGAACACAAAC
>JABAOH010016829.1_pt1 | contig 10420 bp, 11 predicted proteins | sample 7062181 | NCBI WGS metagenome assembly JABAOH01 (sample SAMN14538630, study PRJNA623070) | marine sediment metagenome | biome: marine biome [ENVO:00000428]; feature: marine pelagic biome [ENVO:01000023]; material: deep marine sediment [ENVO:00002113]; isolation source: pool of 5 deep marine... | reverse complement strand
GAATGCGCTATCGGTCTGTATCGGAATTTGATACCCCAGGTAAGATATTGCCTCATGTCCCAATGACTTAATGGCCATGGAAACCAAGGAGACGCTTACCTGCTCGCCGGTAGAGATCAGCACATCGAGCTCCCTTCCCGCGGGGATACGCACGAGTTCATGGGCGAGGTTGATGAGTTTATCCGTCTCTCCTGCCATGGCCGAGACGACGACGATGACGTCATTCCCAGCCTCCTTCGCCCGGATTGCCCTTCGGGCTACATGTTGTATCTTTTCACTATCGGAAACCGAGGTTCCCCCGTATTTTTGGATGATTAAAGCCATTTTCCCCTCAACTGAGCTCTGCCAATAGAAGGGCAGGTTATGGTCTGAGGTGATAGCTCAGAGCCGTAAGCCGGTTAATGGCTGCCGGCAGCTGGTTTATCCGCTCGCCGAAGCAGTATGTTCCTCACGATATCCCGGTAGGGATGGCCCAGCCCTGTGATTCTGAACTTCCGCCGATTCTCACCGAGGTGAGTAATTTCGACCATCAAGCGCTCCTCCGGTAGGAAGGGGAGGACTTTTTCGGCCCACTCGATGGTCGTCACTCCGTCACCGTAGAAATATTCCTCGTATCCCAATTCCTCCATTTGGTCCATCTCCTCCAGTCGATAGAGATCGATATGGTTGAGGGGAATTCTTCCCGGGTATTCGTTGATGATGGTGAAGGAGGGACTGGTGACGTAATACCGGTGATCAACGCCCAATCCCATTGCCAATCCCTTGATAAAGTGGGTCTTACCCGTTCCCAATTCCCCGCATAGGCCGATTACGCTACCGGGTTCCAGGACCTCTCCGATGAGTTGCCCCAGTTGGATCGTCTCTTCCGGACCCGATGTGCATAAAATGGCGGTTTTCCCCCTCAGCCCCTTTGCCTCCTCCTTTACCGTTAGAGAAATACATCGGGATTCAATATAAGAAAAAATCAAGGGAAATGCAATATTTTGGAGATGATTGGGAAAGAGAGCGGAGATTAGGCTTTATGTTCGAAGTCTTCGGGTGTAAGACTCTGCAGCCATTCCTCTAAACTATCAGCGGAATCCAGGCCCTCTTTGTCGAACACGGAGCTCTTGGTTCGATGAAGGACATCCTCCTCGACAAAAATCGGTGCTCCCGCACCCAGGGCAATCGCAATGGCATCGCTGGGCCTGGAATCGATGGCGACCTGGCTTCCCTCGGACTTGATATAGATCAGGCCATAATAGGTGTTTTCCTTGAGATCGTTGACAACCACATGACTAATTTTACAATCAAGGGCATCAATGAGATTTCGGATGAGATCGTGGGTCAAAGGTCTATGGGAGGAGGCCTTTTTTAACTTAAGGGCTATGGCGTTGGCTTCGAATGGGCCAATCCAAATGGGAAGGGTATGTTTATTTTCTAAATCAATCAAAAGAACCACAAATCCGTTTGAGGATGCATCGAATGTGAGGAACTTCACCTTCATCTCTACCAACATGTTCTCCTCCAAACTTGTATACTATGCCAGCGCCATACCAAGAATAAAGACCTTCCCTCTATGGGGATCATACTCCTTTGACCGTGACCCACGTATCCTTATCCCGATAGAAATGATTGCGCGAAATGCATGTTTTAGCAACCGTTTCAAAACGAATCAAGCAAGAACTATACCAATCGATGTTGGGAGGTCCGATGTCGATGGGGATTTCTCCCATAATGGGATAGTGCTCGTAGAGATCATCCCATTCATTTTCTCCTTCGGGATAGAGGCTGAAATTCCTGAGGACATCGGTAATGACGAGTCGATTTCGCGTCAAGATGGCCTGAACCTCATACCATTTGGGCAGAGAAGATTCGAGCATGGTTATTCCAATATACCCCGCACTTTCTCCTTCAACCAAGGATCTTATCCCCCTTTTCAGAAAGGTGAGCATCCCCTTTATTCCCTCTGGGGGTTCGCTAATGAAGACATCGAAGGCGTGGCGGAGGTGATGGGGAAGAGATCGGTTGAGGTCGAATTCCATGGTTTCGATGTTGAGACCAAGTTCCCCCGCTTTTTCCTCGATAAAACGGAGGATCTGTTTATCGATATCCAGGACTAGAATTCTTTGACCCATTCCCAACATCCCCAGATACAGGCTAAATAAGTCATCATCGCCAATTAAGAGGATTGCTCGCTCCTCCAGATCGCCCCTCTCATACATGAAGGAGGCTTTTAAGGCGAGATCCGAGAATGCAATCAATCCCTGGTTATAATTTGGATCGGGCGCAGGTCTCCCAGCAAGCACGGAGGTAAATTGTTGGAGGGTTTTACGGAAGATCCCCTCCACGATGAGGCCCTTTCCGTTACAGGATTCACACCTCAAGTCCATACGGGGATGATAGTTCCCGTGTCTCAATAATTGAAAGGTCTTGGTGGAAGCATCGAAATGAATTCTCCCTCCACCTTCAAGCCTCTTTATCGTCGCTACGATGGCGGAGAGGGTCGAATCTTGAAGGGCGATCAATTCCCAGAAGGATTTGGGGCTCTCCTTCAGCGCTCTCAATATCTGTATTTCAGTCCTCTCCATGGAACCCTGCCACATCGGAATCATAAAGATTTTCGATATGCTACTGAATATCACCGGCATTGTCAAGGATAGGGTTGGTAGGTTTGTGGGAAGGATCAAGACAATCAGAAATTGATTGGCAGGGTCAATGTAGCTAACGGGATCGGGCGCCGATTGGACGGGGAAAAAACTATAGTTATCCGCCTTTTCCCATCTCTTTTAGGACATGGGGAATCTTCTCCAGTATATCGGTGGCGATCAGTGCCATTTCCCCCTTTTCATCGGCGGCTAAGTCCCCGGCGAGGCCGTGGATGTAGGTTGCGGCGATAGCGGCGGATGATGGGGGAAACCCCTGACATACCAATCCTCCCATCATACCCGTTAAGATGTCCCCCGTACCCCCCGATGCCATCCCCGGATTCCCCGATGGATTGATGTGAATAGTGCCATCGGGTTGGGCGATAATGGTTCGGGAACCCTTCAAGACGAGAAAAACCCCATATTCAATGGCGAAATTCCTGGAGGTCTCAACGCGGTCTTCCTGGATGGCTTTAGAGGAGAGGCCGGTAAGCCTGGCCATTTCACCCGGATGAGGTGTGAGAATGATGGGGGATTCGATCTCCTTCAGTATTTCCGGTTCAACGGAGAGGGCGGTGAGGGCGTCGGCATCGATGACCATGGGAATAGGGAGGACTTTGATTAATTTCCGGACCAGTTGTCCCGTTTCATCCACGGTGGAAATGCCAGGGCCAATTACAAGGGCTTGCATCCTTTGGCTTGTCTCAACGATCTCATGGAAGGCATCAAGCCCGAGGGATCGAGATTCGGTTTCGGGCAAAGGCATGGTCATGGTCTCCGTCAGCTTTACCTCCATGATTTCATTCAAGCTCCTGGGAATGCCCAAGGTAACTAATCCAACCCCCACCCTCATGGCGGCCTCGCAGGCAAGTGTGGCCGCACCCGTCTTGCCGACGGAGCCAGCCAGGACCAGGAGATGACCGTAATCCCCCTTATGGGTATCTGCGGGTCGGGGGACAGCGAGGAGGCCCCGGATATCCTCGTATTGGATGAGGTGGGATCGAATGTCTTCTTCCTCTATCAGGTCCCTGGGGATTCCGATGTCGATAACCTCAAGTTCGCCGACAAATTCAACCCCCGGATGGATGAGTTGGCCTACTTTGGGTAAACCGAAGGTGGGGGTAAAAGAAGCTTTTATGCACGTGCCCAGGAGTTTGCCGCTGGTGGCGTCTAACCCCGAGGGGATATCAATAGCCACAATGGGTTTTCCCGTGGCGTTTAATGCGGAGATTACCTCCCTGTAGTATCCTTCGACTTCCGAAGCAAGGCCTGTTCCCAGTATGCCCTCTATAAATAGATCGTGGGAGAGAAGGTCATCTCTTACCGCCTCGAACTCCCCGAGGTTTGCAAGCTCTTTTACCCCGATGTCGTCCTTGGTCAATACGTCAAGGTTAGTCTTGGCATCCCCCTTGATGGCCTTATTTTCGGCGAGGAGGAAGACGCTCACCCTCAAACCCTTATCTAACAGGTGTCGGGCGATAACGAAGGCGTCGCCCCCGTTGTTCCCCCTGCCCGCGATGACGGCAACCCTTTTTTGCAGCAGATTCGGAAATCGACGGAGGATCACCTCGGTTGCCCCCTTGCCGGCATTCTCCATCAGGTCGATTCCTGGCACACCCCTTTCATGAATCGTCCTTCGATCAAGGCTCTTCATTTGATCGGCAGTCACCACTTTCATGTTTACATCTCTAATACTACCTGGGCGATCCCATAATCCTTTTCGTGGGAGATGCTAACGAACGCGGTCTTGATGTTACGATCGGCGAGGAAACCCTTGGCCTGGTTGTGGACCTTAAGAGAAGGCCGGCCAAAAGGGTCATTGACTACCTCGATGTCGGTCCACTTAATTCCCCCCCTGAGACCTAAACCGAGGGCCTTTAACATCGCCTCTTTAGCGGCCCAGCGAAGGGCGAAATGTTGCCCTGGATTCGATTTTTTTTCGCAAAAGGTGATTTCAGCAGGGGTATATACCCGCTGGGTGAAAAAAGAACCCCATCTGTCCAGCATTCTTTCAATACGGGGTATTGAGACGATATCTACCCCGATCCCATAGATCATGGAATATCCCTGAGGGGCTATTCTATCAGCTCGATCATATCTCGAACAGCCCTATCCAATCCAACCAAGACGGCCCTAGCAACGATGCTGTGACCGATACTGAGCTCTTCGATCTCCTTGATCTCGGCAACACGTCTCACATTGAAGTAATTGAGGCCGTGGCCGGCATTAATGCCAAGGTCAAGATCATGAGCACTGCTTACAGCATCCAAGAGGGTCTTGTATTCCTTGTCTTCTTCGTCCTTCGTTATGGCATCACAGTAACGCCCGGTGTGAAGTTCCACGAAATCCGTTTCCACTTCCTTGGAGGCCTCGATCTGTTTACCATCGGGATCGATGAATAAGCTAACGGCAATTCCGGCATCCTTTAATTGAGCGATAGTTTTTGCGAGGGCCCCTTTATTCCCCCCGACATTGAGTCCACCCTCCGTAGTTAATTCCCTCCTCTTTTCGGGGACAAGGGTAACCATATGGGGTTTGGCCTCTAATGCGATCTTGACCATCTCCGGCGTAGCGGCCATCTCCAGATTGAGTTTGGTCTTTACGGTTTCCCTCAGGATATGGATGTCTCGATCCTGTATATGTCTCCTATCCTCCCTCAGATGGACAACAATGCCGTCGGCGCCCGCCATTTCAACGAGAGCTGCAGCGGCAACCGGGTCAGGGTATTTTACACCCCTCGCTTCGCGAAGAGTGGCTACGTGATCAATATTGACTCCTAATCTGGTCATCTCTTCAACCTCCTCGTCCTGGCGAATTCATGTCTTTTCCCATCCTTCCCATCACCTGTTCAATGGTGCCCGTTAGTTCCCTGCCCATGCGAGAGATCTTATCCTCATCTTCCCCCTCCAGCATAATTCTCAAAACGGATTCCGTCCCCGAATAACGGGCTAGTATCCTTCCCGATTTCCCAAGTTCCCTCTCGATGGCCTTAATCTTTCGACGGATTTTGGGCATTCTCAGGACATCGATTTCCCTATCGATTTCGGTATTGAACTGTACCTGAGGCAGAGGGATCATTGACTTTGCAAGGTCATCCAATTGCCTTTCTCTGCTTGCCATAATCGATAACACTTGAAGGGCGGTGAGAATACCGTCCCCCGTCGTATTATAATCGAGAAAGATGGTATGGCCGGATTGTTCGCCTCCCAGATTATGTCCTCCCCTCACCATCTCCTCGACTACATATCGATCTCCTACGGCAGTTCTGACGACCCGGATCCCCCGTTTGCTGAGGGAAAGATCAAGCCCCATATTGCTCATAACCGTGGTGACAATGGTCTTATTCTTGAGCCTTTCCTTGTCGGCCATGTCAATGGCACAAATGGCCATGATATGGTCCCCATCCACGATCTTCCCATTTTGATCCACGAAGACCACCCGGTCCCCATCCCCGTCCAAGGCCATCCCCAAATGGGCTTGTTCCCGGACAACCAGTTCGCTCATCCTTTGCGGACAGAGGGAACCGCAATCGAGGTTAATATTCTCCCCGTCGGGCTCTACTCCTATGGGGATAACCTCCGACCCCAATTCCTCCAATACGGCGGGGGCCACTTTGTAGGCCGCCCCATTGGCACAATCCAAGACGATCTTCAGACCATCGAGGGTTAAGCGATTGGGGAAGGTATTTTTTAGGAAGACGACGTATCTCCCCACGGCGTCTTCTATTCGATAAGCCTTTCCAACCTCCTCGGCCGTGGGCCGCAGGGAATCGATGCTGTTGGAGAAGATGAGTTCCTCGATCTGGGCCTCAAGGGCATCGGGAAGTTTGAAACCATCCCTGGAGAAGATCTTAATGCCGTTGTCGTAGAAGGGATTATGGGAGGCGGATATCACAACACCGGCGTCGGCTCGCATGCTGGTGGTAATGAAGGCAATGCCAGGTGTGGGAAGGGGGCCGACCTGTAATACATCGACTCCCATGGAACAGATACCCGATGCCAATGCCGTCTCCAACATGTATCCCGAAAGGCGGGTATCCTTTCCAATGACGATTCTGTGTCTTCCCTCGCGGTTTTTAAAGATATAGGCCGTCGCCCTACCGAGCTGCATTGCCATTTCACCCGACATGGGGTCAACGTTGGCGATACCCCTGATGCCATCTGTCCCAAACAGTTTGCGCATCTCTTCCTCCACCGCGGTGCTTATTGCGAGGGAACTTTAGCACATTTGATGTTCACTTTCACCTCTTCCTTACTCACGGATTTGATATGTAATCCGACCAGACTGAGGGCCGCCTTTTTTATGGTATCTTTCTTAAGGCCGGATATGTCTACCTCTTCGGTAAAGATCTTTTTTAATACCTTCAACTCACTTTGTGCACCGGCGATTTCAACAGCCGGGGGATCAACCCATACTCCGGTAATTTTGTACCCTTCTAGGGGTTTGCCTACCAACATAGCCTCTACGAGGACGGTTTTTTTGAGGAGCTTATTGAACCTCAACATGATGGACGCCGGACTCACCATGGTTACTTTCAGACCCCGTGGAAGGACGATGTGCTCGGGGTGGATCTCGAACATGGAAACCCCTGGCTTCGCATCGGAGAGGTCGATAATGGCCTTTACCTCCCGAGGGGATAATCCTCTCAATAAGGTTACCGGTCCGTTTATTCGGATATTGATGGATTCTACCGGATTCTTGATAATGATGAGGGAGGAGGGAATGTTGCGAAAATCCAAGGGGACGGAAAGGGCGGTTTCGCCCCCCTTTTCGCTGATGACGAAATACCACAATATCCCTGCCAAAAAAATGGAGATGAGCTTCAAGGACAGGTTTTTAGTGAAGACGTCTTTCAAGGAATCCCTCCCCTTATTGCACAAACCTCCCGGATCCCCTGGGTTGGAATAACCTCTGGAGGATTTTTCTCAGGGCGGATGTATCCAGATTTCGGGTTATTTTGCCGTCGAGGGCCAACGAGATGGTTCCCGTCTCCTCGGAAATAACGATGGCAACGGCATCGGTTTCCCGGGTCAAACCGATGGCGGCTTGATGCCTCGTCCCCATATCACTGCTGGTTTGAGAATCCATACTGATGGGGAGGAGACAACCCGCCGCGGCGATTTTCCCGCCCCGGATGATCATGGCTCCATCATGAAGGGGAGAGGGGGGGTAGAAGATACTCCCAATGACCTCTTTGGATACCCTTGCCTCCAAGTCTATTCCGCCTTCAATATATTCCCCGAGCCCGGTTTTTCTTTCCAGGACAATGAGGGCCCCGATTTTCTTGCTAGCTAAGGAGGCTGACGCCATTATCAATTCCTCGAAGACGTGGGATTCCTCTGCACGGTCGATGCTGGTAAAGAAAGGGTTCTTCCCAAAGGTGGTCAGTGCCCTTCGAATGTCATGCTGGAAGATAACGATTATGACGAGGATGATGGAGCTCAAAAAGGTATTCAAGATCCAATGCAGTGTGAGCAGCTCCCCCTTTCGAGAGATAATGAAGGCGACGATGATCAAAACGAGGCCGAAGATCATCTGAACCGCTCTCGTCCCCTTGATGAGAATGATGATCCAATAGATCAGTACGGAGACTATAGCGATATCTACGATGTCCTGCCATCGAACACTGGCAAGAATATCCGCGACACTCATGGGTTCGTTACCCTCTTAAGATGGCATCCACTATCTGTGCCGCCTTTCTCGCGGGACCCACGTCATGGACCCGGAGGATGTTAGCCCCGTTCATGATGGCTGCAGAAATGGAGGCCAGGGTTCCCTCGACCCTTTGGTCTACTTCGGCATTCAAAATTTTGCCGATGAAGGATTTCCTTGAGGTACCCAGCATAATTGGTTTGCCTAGGCTCTTCAACTCGGCTAGGTGGTAAATAATCCTCAGATTGTCTTCGGCCGATTTCCCGAAGCCAATTCCCGGATCGATAATGATCTGTTTTGCATCCACCCCGGCTCCCTCCGCAACCTCAATACTTTCCTCCAAGTACTCCATAATCTCCGTAAGGAGACAGTCATAATGAACGTCCAATTGCATAACTTCGGGGGTCCCCTTGGTATGCATTAACACAATGGGCACTTCATATCTGGCTGCAACGTCCGCCATTTTGGGGTCGAAATGCAGTCCACTGATGTCATTGATCATCTCAGCGCCGGCCTCGATGGCCTTCTCGGCTATGAAAGATTTATATGTGTCGATGGAAATGGGGACGTCGACCTTTGCCGCAAGGCCCTCAATGACCGGGATTACCCTTCGCAACTCTTCATCCCTCGGCAAAGGTTTGGCTCCAGGCCTTGTCGATTCTCCCCCAATATCGATGATATCGGCTCCCTGAGAGGCCAATTCGATGCCATGGGAGATTGCTCTATCCGGGGCAAAGAACATTTCTCCGTCGGAGAAAGAATCCGGCGTGACGTTCAATATGCCCATAAGGTGGGTCCTCTCATCGAGGTGGAAGACCGTTTTCTTACACCGAATGGTATGAGGTGGGCTTTCCAAGTTCTTGAGACATTCGCGAATCCGGACCGCTACCCCTTGGAAACCGTTGAAACGATCTTCAAGCCTGTCGATAAGGGCTTTTATCTGATTTTGCGTGCCCATGAGGATGAGGTCAGAGGCGGCAATGCTACAATCGATGATCCTCTTATCCATGGCGACATCACCACCCAGTAAGACCATCTCTTGTTTCAGCACGTTAGCCAGGCGACAATCGATTCCCTCGATCTTCAGATTGAGATGGAATATCTTTTCCCGCATCGACTCAATGCCGATGGGGTCGACACCAATGCGCTGCATTTCCTGGATGGCTTCATCCGGTTTGCCGAAGTGAAGGAGTCGAACCCTTTTCATCCTTGGGTGTCCACTCTATCAATGGATGATGAGTAAAGGTTGGTCTATTCGGGTAGATGATTAAATCTTTTCGCCTTTTATAATCTTATCTATTTGATCCCCGTCAAGGGCTTCCCTCTCCAATAAGGAATTGGCAAGGCCATGGAGAAGATCGATGTTTTCCTCGAGGATCTTTCTGGCGCTATCGTAGCTATTGTCGACAATCTGCTTAATCTCTTCATCGATATCTTGCGCCGTCCTCTCGCTATAATCCTTGTGTCTGGCGAATTCACGGCCTAAAAAGATCTGTTCCTCCTTCTGTCCAAAGGCGAGAGGACCCATTTTTTCGCTCATTCCCCATTCGCACACCATTTTTCTGGCCAATTCGGTGGATTGGGTGATATCTTCACGAGACCCTGTGGTTTGGATTTGGAGAACGATTTCCTCCGCAGCCCTTCCACCCATTAAGACGGCGATATTATTGAGGAGATAATCCTTGGGGTATATATGTTTCTCATCGATGGGCAATCTTTGGGTCAACCCGAGGGCACGTCCCCGGGGTATGATGGTGACCTTATGGATGGGATCGGTCCCAGGGATCATCTTAGCCACCAAGGCATGTCCAGATTCGTGGTATGCAATATTTCTCCTCTCCTCATAAGGAATGATCATGCTCTTNNCCGGTAAAGCCCGGCGTACCGCGGGCGAGGATTTGGAGGTCGACATTTCCGGAAAGGGGGTTCTTTTTCGTGTGGACCCGAAGGATTGCTTCCCTTCCCCTGATATCGGGAATAGGCACTACTATTTGCCGGTCGAACCTTCCCGGTCTCATAAGGGCAGGGTCTAAGACATCCGGCCTGTTGGTAGCGGAAATGAGGATGACGCCGTCATTGGATTCGAACCCGTCCATCTCCACCAAGAGTTGATTGAGGGTTTGCTCCCTTTCATCATGTCC
>JABAOH010063791.1_pt1 | contig 10423 bp, 13 predicted proteins | sample 7062181 | NCBI WGS metagenome assembly JABAOH01 (sample SAMN14538630, study PRJNA623070) | marine sediment metagenome | biome: marine biome [ENVO:00000428]; feature: marine pelagic biome [ENVO:01000023]; material: deep marine sediment [ENVO:00002113]; isolation source: pool of 5 deep marine... | reverse complement strand
GTCCTACCGGGATCAGGGCGGGTGGAAGGGGATAGGGAGGTGGGAAAAGTGAACATTTTCCAAATAAGTAAAAATTGAATTTAGATTGAAGAGGATTGGAAAACTTTTAATCCACTCTACTGGTAAGAGGTGCCCCCAATTCCTTAGGAGGAAAAATTTTCGGGTCAGATAGCCGCGATAAATTATGCGAGGAAGGGTGGGAATTGGGGGCTTAGCGGGGTATCTATTTTGCCCTATATATGATTTACCCACATAGAAAAATAATTCATATTCAATAAAAAACAATTATTAGAAACTATAAAATATGACTTAGTGGTTTTACCAAATGGTAGGGGGAAAACATATTAAGCTGACAGTGAACGAACGTATACTCCTTCATCTGAGGAGGCACTATACTTCTAAAAAGGATGTGGAGGCACCCCAGGCTGTGACTCAAAAGGGTATAGCCGATGCCATCGATATCAGGGTAACGCATGTTCCAAGATCAGTTAAGAAGTTGGATGAGGACGGTTTGATATATGAAAGCGTGATGCATATAGAAGGCTTAGATAAGAGGCGAAAAGCGTATTTTCTAACGGAGAAGGGGATGTACCATGCCAATGAGATCAAGAGAAATATAGAGGAAAGAATGGTTCCATTCCGAGAAGAAAATGGAAAGGTTAAAGACGTTAAAATCACCGAGTTAGGGAATATCACAGGAATAAAACTGGATGTATTGGACTTGGTAAGAATATTGGATAAGGAAGGTATTCTAAACAAAAGGGCAATTGAAACGTTTGACAAAAGCACAAAATTGGAGGCTGAAAAGGAAACTACTCTCTTCGATTTTCCGCATAAGGTACCGGTTACAAAGGATTTTATAGGGAGAAAAGAAGAAATCAATACTTTGAAAAAATGGCTGAAGACCGAGAAGATTAGGCTGATATCAATACATGGAAAAGCAGGTATTGGCAAGACTTCTCTCGTAGCTGAAGTGGTTTCCGATCTCAAGGATAAAATCAGCATTTTTTGGTTCGGGTTCGCAAAAGGAGAGGGATTTGAGGAGATGGTTGAACGTCTATCCGAATTTTTTATTAAAATGAACCATGCAGAGCTGAAAACTCTTCTCAGGGCGAGAGAAAAGGGGCTTGGAGAGATATTGATGGCCACAATAAAAGCCCTTAGTGGTACGAATTCCTTGCTGGTGTTCGATGTATTAGATGAGGCTGATAGCAAATCAAAAAGGTTTCTTTACCTTTTATCCCAGGACTTGAATTCGATAACGGAGGCAAAGATAATAATCCTGCATAGAGCCCCAGTCAAGCTCTATGCCAAANNCAGTCAAGCTCTATGCCAAAGGAGCTATGGAATCTGAGCATTTCAAAGCAATGCGATTAGATGGTCTGGACAGAAAAAGCTGTAAGGCCCTATTAGGCCTGAAAAAGCTGCAAAAAGACGAATTCGAAAGGATATTCAAACTGACTGAAGGAAATCCTCTGGCATTGAAGTTGATAAAATCGGAGGATGTAGGGGAGCTTAAGAAGAGCGGAAAGTACACTCCAGATGAATTGACCCTCATTAAGTATCTTAAATCACTTGATAAGATCTGATAACTGCCTGTATGCCAAGATTTTATATGGCTTGACTCGCCTGAAATGCATCTTCTTTGAAATCCAATGTAAAGTACCCTGTATTGTGATTTATACCCCTCATCTTTACGCATCTGATGCGGCGATGTACATCCACTTCATTGACCCTTTCCATCGTCAACAGTATTATACCGTCAGCTAAAAATTCTTCAGGATATACCTGTGATGGATCAGGTGATATCTCGGCGATTATAAAAGAAGTGACCTTCAAATCCCTCAACCATTCAAAGAAGTAGAACAGATAAGCACGCTCGTCTTCCACTTTTGAAAGCATCTCAACCACAGGTAACGAATCGATGACTAGGAGGTCGAAGCTGAGGGTATCTTTCAGGTAATCCAAATGTTTTTTCATAACATCGAGCCAAGGCTTCTCCCTGTTCATGTCCACCTCCTTTCGGATCTTTGCCATGTCGAGGATTGTAAGGTTGAGCTCTTCGATATCGTGTAATCCCAAACTTTCAATTTGAAACAAAAAGTTCTCCCTACTTTGCTCCAGAGAGACATACACACCAACCGAGTCTTCATGCTTTATATTATTGTAAAGTATATTGTACGCCACAGAGGACTTCATTGTTCCAGGTGTACCTGATATGAGGATTATGTGGCCCTCTGGTATTCCCCCGCTCAATTCTTCATCAAAGCCTCTTATGTAGGTTTTGTATTTTTGCACCATGGAATTCACAACCATAGCTAAGAGAGTTGTTTGGTTATATAATTTTTTGTAAAATATAGTCTGATTGGAGGTAATGTTTATTCAGGTTTCTATCGTTTTAGCTGTGTTATTCATCGATAAGCTCTACAGTTGTAACAGTACCACCGATTGTATTGGGGCACATAGGTTAATGACATTCCACATGCAGGGCATGCATAACTTTGTGGTTGGTACGGTGGTGGCGGGAATTGTGGATACTGCTGTGGAGGATATTGGGGAGCATAGCTTGGTCCCTGGCTTTCACCCAAGAAAATAAGAATAACACCTATAAGCGAGATAAAGAGGGAGGTAAAACACGTAAATGGAATTAATACCACCCCGACAATTACCAAAATCACTCCTGCCATTGTTAAGGATTCCATATTTTCCTCTCTTTTTCTCTGATCAACTGCAAATTATGTGTAGAAATTCTTCTTTTCCTAATAAATCTTACGTTTTAATTACTTTTCCTGCGAATAAAAGGAATATTTGAACAATATCTTTAAAGTTTGAAAAAAGATTTTATAATAAAAAAAATAAATCTGACTCCCTAATCTGGTAACAAAGTTGGTAAAAAACCCCCAATGGAATTAAAAAATACATATCAGATTGATAACAAATTTAGTATAAAAAGGCTTTTAAAGTCAATTAATTATCTCCCCTCTCACTCAGTATTTTATTTCTGTCTTGAAATACTGGGTAAACAATCTCTACAGAAGGGATGCTCAATGGAAACTTTAAATATGGAGATTAGCAATGGTACTCTTGGTATGAGTCAAGGGCGAGGACCTAAATCTAAGAAGGAATCCAAGCTACCTTTAACGCAAAATGCGATCAAGGTATTGGAACGTAGATATTTAAAAAAGAACGATAAAGGCAGGGTTATAGAGAAACCAGAGGACATGTTTCATAGGGTTGCAGAGAACATAGCCTCAGCTGATGCAGTGTACGATAAAAAAGCGGACGTTAAAAAAGTTGAAGCAGAATTCTATGACGTTATGACGAAATTGGAATTTCTACCAAATTCTCCTACGCTGTTCAATGCTGGGAGGGAGCTTCAAGAGTTATCTGCATGTTTTGTTTTACCAATAGAGGATTCAATGGAGAGCATATTTGATGCCATAAAGAACACGGCATTGATACACAAGAGCGGAGGAGGCACAGGCTTCTCCTTTTCAAGAATCAGACCGAAGAACGATGTTGTCAAGTCCACAAAGGGTATTTCTTCAGGGCCAATATCCTTCATGACGGTCTTTGATGCTGCTACTGAAACCATTAAACAGGGTGGAACAAGGCGAGGAGCGAACATGGCGATTCTAAGGGTTGATCATCCTGACATCATGGAATTCATAACCTGTAAAGAAGACAACGATAAACTCAACAATTTCAATATCTCCGTTGGATTAACCGAGGATTTCATGAAGGCCGTACAGAACAACAAAGATTACGACCTCGTGAACCCTCGCACTAATGAAATTGTGGAAAGCCTCAGCGCAAAGAAGGTCTTTGATAAGATCGCTGAGATGGCATGGAAAAATGGTGAGCCTGGCATCGTATTTTTAGACAGATTGAACAGGGACAATCCAACTCCAAAGCTCGGTGAGATAGAGAGTACAAATCCATGTGGCGAGCAACCTCTCCTTCCATACGAGTCGTGCAATTTAGGCTCCATAAATCTTGTGAAAATAGTGAACAATGGTGAAATAGATTGGCCCAAGCTGGAAAAAACCGTAAAAAAAGCTGTGCACTTTCTTGACAATGTAATCACCATGAATAAATTTCCATTGGACAAGATAAAGGAGATGACGGAGGCGAACAGGAAGATAGGGCTTGGAGTAATGGGTTTTGCTGACCTGCTCATAATGCTAGGCATACCCTACAACTCAAACGAAGCCATCGAAACAGCGGAGAAGTTGATGTCTTTCATAAGAGAAAAGGCAAGGGAAATGTCTGTAGAGCTTGCAGAAAAACGCGGTGCATTTCCAAATTATGAGGAGAGCATATTCAATGTGAGTGGCCAGAAAAAATTAAGAAATGCAACCACCACCACCATAGCACCCACAGGAAGCATTGGGATAATAGCTGGCTGTTCCAGTGGTATTGAACCCTTGTTTGCAATTTCCTATATCAGAGCAAATGTTCTAAACGATGAGGAGCTTGTGGAGGTAAATCCTCTATTTGAGAATATGGCAAAGGAAAATGGTTTTTACTCTAAAGAACTTATGATGAAGATCGCGAAGAAGGGTTCTGTGCGGGGAATGGACGAAGTGCCATCAGATGTGCAGAAGATATTTGTCACAGCTCATGATATAACACCAGAATGGCATATAAGGATGCAGGCAGCGTTTCAGAAGTACGTTGACAATGCGGTATCGAAAACTGTGAACTTTCNNACATCAAGAAGGTCTACATACTGGCCTATGAACTGCTATGCAAGGGTGTGACGGTATACAGAGACGGAAGCAGAGAAAAACAGGTGTTGAACATCGGTGAGGTCAAGGGAAAAGGGCAGTCGGCAATAAAGCCAAGGCCCAGGCCTAACGTCATGCAGGGCACCACGAGAAAGGTGGATACAGGTTGTGGGAAGCTGTATGTGACCATAAACCAGGACGACCAAGGATTGTTCGAGGTATTTGCCCAGATGGGTAAATCTGGAGGTTGTGCCATGTCTCAATCTGAGGCTGTAAGTCGGCTCATCTCCATGGCCTTGAGGGCTGGTGTGGATACCGAGGCTATACTCAAACAGTTGAGGGGGATAAGATGTCCTTCGCCCCTCCTTGCCAAAGGTGGAGTNNGATAGAAGCAATATCGTTGGTGTTTGTCCAGATTGTGGCGGTCCCTTGATCTTTGAAGAGGGTTGTTCAAAGTGCTTGAACAGGAGTTGTGGGTATACGAAGTGTGGGTAGGGATTTCTTAAAACAAATAGGGCTAAAAAAATTACCCACAAAAAGATATTTATTTAAGTAAATAATGCAGTTGGGTTGCCATGGAAAAAACTAAAATTCGTATGAAGAAGTTGAAAGGGGCCCAGTATAAATGCCCAGTTTGTAAGGAAGGGAGCCTCGCTGAGATCAATAAGGAAAAGGATTTTGGGGATGTGAATATAAAATTCAAAACAAAGGATGGGATCGGTTTTGAGTTCAGCTGTAACACTAAGAACGATAATTTCTTCTTATGCAATAACCAAAAATGTAGGGCTAGGTTTGAGAGAACCAAATGGCGGGAGGGAGAGAAAAAGTTAGGACCGCCCTGTCCATCCATAAACTGCTTAGGCTCATTGGATACCTATAAGAATGTGCCCATTGCAAAGATATATCCCAAAAAGGGAGGGGAAAATGTCGTTATTACCTACGGTAACAGTAAGCCCTTACTATTTAAAATTGTAACAGGTAAGCTCTCATACGATGAGGCGGGAATATGCACCCAGTGCAAGTATGTCGGCCTCAAGGAGATAGATTTGAGGTGAGGTTAGTATGACAAAGGTAACCCAAACATTCTATACATGCCCCGTCTGTGAGAGCAAGAAGCAAAAGCTGCTCATAGTAATGGACCCTCTAGATTATGGAGATGTGGAAGTGCTCCTAAAATCGGCGGAAGGATCTGAAAAAGAAATCTGGTTCGAGTTCGATATAAGAGAGAGTAATTTTTACTATTGTAAAAACTGCAAGATGAGGTTCAATAGGATCGATCCCCATGTGTTTCCAAAATATAAGGAAAAAATGGTTCCAGGAATATTTACCGATTGTATTTTAAAGGAGTGCAGAGAGAACGATAAGGGAAAAATCAGAACCTATAGAGATGTCATGGTTGGGGAGATTTACATGAAGGGCGATAGCCCAAAAAAAGCTTTACGAAGAAAGAGAATAAAGGAGCTCTTAGAAAAAGCCAATTTAGAGGAGATACCTGATAAAATCGAAAACTTCTTACAAGAATTTACTGGTGAGTTCATACTTGACCAAGCAGGGATATGCAACGTATGCGGAATTGTCGTGGCAAGAGAAGTAGATTTTAAATAAATGGATCAAAACATAACTTTTTATTCCGAAAATCCATCTCAAAATTGAAGAGGCAATCCTATGCCCAAAAATTTAACAGAGCCAGATGCCGAGAAATTGATTTTGGATTTGCTAGATAAAGCAGACAAACCCCTCACTACGAGGGAGATAGAGAAAACTGTCCAAGGCCAAGGTAAGCGTTGCCCTGATTCGGCTGTTCGGTTCTTGACCAAGATGCGATACAAGGGCATGATAAAAGGGGAATTGTCTATTGAGCATAAAGGATGGATATGGTGGCTTGAAAAGAAAGAATAAAGAAGGGATTCCATTGGAAAAATTGATGATCGTGGGGGGAAGTGGCTTTTTAGGCGGGCATCTCATTCAATACTCCAAATACGAATTTGAGGTGGTGGCAACCTTCAAAGACCATCCCTTTGAGATGGAAGGATGCAAGACCATCTATTTGGACATCACAGATCGCGATAAAACCGAGAATACCATCATGAAAAAGAAACCTAGCCATATCATTCTCACAGCAGCCCAGAGAAATGTGGACTACTGTGAAAGGAATCAGGAGGAGGTGAACGGAATCAATGTGGAAGGAACGAGAAATATGGCAATGGCCTCAAAAAAAATCGGTGCCAAATTGATATACCTATCCACAGATATTGTTTTTGATGGAACAAAGGAGAATTACAATGAGAACGATACCACTAATCCAATCAACCATTATGGAAAGACCAAATTGGAGGGAGAGAAAGAGGTGGCCAAAGCCTTGGATGACTTTGCGATAGCTAGGGTGAGTGTTCTCTATGATTGGAATATATTTGAGCACACTTTCAACTTCGTTTCCTGGGTTTATGAAGGATTAAAACAAGGAAAACCTTTGAAGCTGTTTTCGGATCAATATAGGAATGCCACGTATATTAAAAACACATGCGAGGCTCTTCTGAGCATCTGCAAGAGGGATGAAAAGGGGATATTTCATGTGGTAGGGAAGAACTGCGTGAGCAGACAATACATTGGAAAGAAGGTGGCAGAGACATTTAGTTTCGATGAGAGTTTAATAACAACTTCTACAAGTGACGAGTGCGATTGGCTTGCCAAGAGACCGAAGAAATGCTGTCTCAATGTAGAGAAGATGGAAAAAACGCTTGGTGTTAAATCTATGAGCATAGAGGAAGGTCTTGCCGCTATGAAGGCTGAGATGGGATAGGTTATCCATCATCTATAATCCCCTTCTATTAAATAAACTATCTATTAAATAAAATATCATTGAGTAAAGGGTGGAGGAGGGGGCGGAGGGCGGGTTGTAAAGATTTTTAATCACCAAATTAATCACCAAATAAATCAATTATGAAATTATATGATACTAAGAATGAAGAGAGGTGATGGAGAAGAGGGTGAAGAAGAGGGGGTGGAGTAGGGGACGGTGGACGGGAATGAATAAAACCCATGGAAAGCGCTATTTACTTCCTCAACAATTCAGAAACATGCCCTCTAAAATCAAAACAGAAAGAAAAAGATACATTGCTTTTAAAATCACCGCTCCTCGGGTTATATCAAGGAAGGAGTTAATATCCACAATTCGAGAGAAGGTGAAAAACAACGAATCTTGGGTGAAGATTAAACCATGGCTGACGATTTTTGAGGATAATGAGGGCATTCTAAGGTGCGTTCACACCAACAAAGATGAAGCGGTTAAGCTGTTAACCTCCATCAAAATTGTGGGAAAAGAGAAAATGCCAGTTAGTGTGGAAACGCTTGGTACCTCGGGTACCATAAAGCAGGCGAAAAGAAAATATCTAAGCCTGAGAAATTGAAAATATTCTCACCATTAGCTTTATATTTGACATAGGCAATTACCAAATGAGGCATTACCATGCAACCAGGACAAATGGCATACGATAGAGCTATCACGGTCTTCTCACCAGATGGAAGACTATTTCAAGTGGAATATGCAAGAGAGGCTGTCAAGCGAGGCACCACAACTGTGGGCTTGAAATTCAAAGATGGCGTGGCCCTTATCATAGATAAGAGGGTTACCAGTAGGCTTATCGAGCCTACATCCATAGAAAAAATCTTTCAGATAGATGAGCACATAGGTTGCGCCACTTCAGGTTTGGTCGCAGATGCAAGAGCCTTGGTGGACTATGCAAGAATCACAGCCCAAATTAATAGGGTCACGTATAATGAGCGTGTTTCAGTTGAGCAGCTGGTGAAAAGGATATGCGATTACAAGCAGAACTACACTCAATTTGGAGGTGTTAGGCCTTTCGGCACGGCATTGTTGGTGGCGGGAGTGGACGAGTTCGGTATACACCTATTTGAAACAGATCCCAGTGGTGCGCTCATGGCCTATAAGGCGGGGAGCATCGGGGCTGGTAGGAATATTGTTATCGAGATATTTGAGGATAAGTACAAGGAGAGTATGCCCATGAACGACTCCATAATGTTGGGTCTGGAAGCTCTTCATAAGGCCACTGAAGGTGAGCCGAATGTGCTCTCTGTTGAGATCGGTGTTGTAAAGGTTGGAGAAACTTTTAAAAAGTTGGAGACAAAGGAAGTAGAAAAGTTCGTGAATAAGCTGAGTAAATGATTGAGTCTGTTAGTGAGATATAGACATGGTAAAGTTGGAAGACGCTGTTATCGCGAGGTTGGAGATAGAAAACGAAAACTTTGAGATCTTGATTGAGCCTGACTCTGCCCAGAAATTCAAAAATGGGGAGGATATTTCGATATTGGAGAGCCTTGTGATAGATACGATATTCAAGGACTCCAAGAAGGGTGACAAGGCCTCTGAGGAAAAGATTCTCAAGATTTTCGGAACAAACGATATCTCTGCAGTGGCAAAGAGAATCCTTTTAGATGGCACGATACAGCTCACAACCGAACAGCGAAAGCAGATGCAGGAGAACAAAAGGAAGCAGATCGTCGCATCGATAGTAAGAAACGCTATAAATCCTCAGACTGGTGCTCCGCACCCAGCACAAAGGATAGAGCTGGCCATGAAAGAGGCGAAGGTTCAAATAGATCCTTTCAAGCCTGTGGATATCCAGGTTCAAAACATATTGGACAGACTCAAACCCATAATACCCATAAGGTTCGAGAAGCTGAAGATAGCTGTGAAATTGTCTGGAGAGAATTACGGAAGGACATACGGGGATATAACCGGATTTGGAAAGATAACCAAGGAGGAGTGGCAGAAAGATGGTTCATGGATAGGCGTAGTGGAAATTCCTGCAGGACTTCAATCTGAATTCTTCGATAAACTGAACAAAAAGACCAAAGGAGAGGTTGAAACCAAAATTATAAAATAATGGAACTGTGTTATGGTTGCACTTTGTGAAGAGCAAAATTGAGTCGAATAGAGTTGGTTTAAATGGATAATATTGTTAAAAGTTCTGATTCTTCCACTGGAAATAAGATTGAGAGAGAGCTTGTTATTCCTGGGGATAGATTGGGCGAAAAAGACTTGAAATCCGGAATGGGAACATACAGCGATAAAGATGAGACTTATGCCTCACAATTGGGCGTGAAGAACATTAGAGCTGGCTATATAAATGTGGTTCCCCTAAGCGGGAGGTACATTCCAAGGCCTGGTGACTATGTAATTGGTGATGTTATAGATATAGGACCTTNNGACATCAAGGCTCCGTATCCAGCGCCCCTTCACGTCAATGATGTGCCGTGGCATGTTGAGTTCGGCGATACCGCCAGGTTCCTAAGAGTGGGAGATACGATATTGGCAAAGATACAAAACGTGGACGAGATAAAAAGGGTGCACTTGACGATGAGCGACCATGATCTGAGAAAGCTGGCTGGTGGGCTCATTACCGAGATTTCCCACTCAAAAGTGCCCAGGGTTATTGGCAAGGGAGGCTCCATGATCACGCTTATAAAAAGATATACCAAATGTCGAATGTTCGTTGGCCAGAATGGTAGAATATGGATAGACGGCAACTCAAATGATATCATGGTTGCCGTACAGGCAATAGAGAGAATAGAGGCTGAAGCCCAGGTATTGGGTTTGACGGATTCTATTAAGGCATTTTTGGAGAAGCATTACTCCTCCAATGCCGGAATTGAATGAAGAATGATGAGCGAAA
>JABAOH010022291.1_pt2 | contig 10424 bp, 7 predicted proteins | sample 7062181 | NCBI WGS metagenome assembly JABAOH01 (sample SAMN14538630, study PRJNA623070) | marine sediment metagenome | biome: marine biome [ENVO:00000428]; feature: marine pelagic biome [ENVO:01000023]; material: deep marine sediment [ENVO:00002113]; isolation source: pool of 5 deep marine... | reverse complement strand
GCCTGCGACTGTCCAGGATGCCCAAAAGGGCATTGCCTCAGGTATGCAGAAGATCCGGCAGGCCGCCGCCTTTCTCCTGGAAAATGATTCCGCGAATGCCATGGCCTATCGGTATCGACGAATCGCTGCCTGGTCGGCCGTGTCCGCGCTTCCACCGGGATCGAACGGGCAAACACAGATTCCGCCGCCTGCCCCTCAGATTCATCAACAGCTGCTGGATTTCAAGGAAAACGACAATTGGAGTGCCCTGATCATGGCTGGCGAGGAGCGGCTGTCACAATTTATCTTCTGGCTTGATCTGAACCGTTTCGTGGCCGAAGCCCTGGTCAGTCTCGGGGATAGCCACGGGAATGCCCATGACGTGGTGTGCCAGGAAACCGCCTTTTTTGTTCATCGCCTGCCGGGTCTGGTCAATATGACCTTTTCCGACGGCACGCCTTTTGCCGATCCCGAAACCCGGCAGTGGCTGAAAGGTGTTGCCCTGGGCGCTGGATCGGTCACGGGCGCTGCGGTTCCAAGGGCGGGAACCGTCGAAGTCGCGGAAGAAAACGATCGTATGGCACATACCTTGGTGGAGGTGCAGGCCCTTGCCAAGAAAAAGAAACTGCTCGAAGCGGTGCAGTTGCTTCAAGCAGAACTGAAAAATTGCATTTCGCAGCAACAAGCCCTAAGGTGGCGCTTGGCACTGTGCCGCATGTTGATCGGATCAAAACGTATGGACATGGCAGTTCCGCATCTCGACCTGATCTTAAAGGACATCGAGACCTACCGTCTTGAAACCTGGGATCCCCGGCTGGCGTTGGAGGGCCTCAAGCTGGTATGGACCGGTTACAACAGTCTGGCCGGCAATGAGGCAAAAGGTAAGGCCGAGGCCGTGTTGAGTCAGATCGCGAAACTTGATCCGGCCGAGGCTTTGAAACTCAGTAAACCATGAGATTAATCTGTTAGTAATAAGGGTTGTGTTTTGTGCGTAAGAATAATAATTTGAACTTGAACATGGAAGCCTGAGTCGATCATCTCGGCAAGTCCGGGTTCAGTTCCCGGCTGACAAGATCAGGGGATGATTTTTGGATTTTGTGTAGTCTTTTCATATTAATGTTAAACGAAAGGGGGAAACCATGGCAAAAGAAGGATCTGTCGCCCCGAAGGAAAGGGTAAACATCGTCTATCGGCCCGCCACGGGAGACGCCAAAGAAGAGGTTGAACTGCCGCTCAAGCTCCTGGTTTTGGGTGATTTCATACTTCGTCCGGATGACCGCATGGTAGAGGAGCGCGAGCCGATCAGCATTGACAAGGACAATTTCAACGAAGTGTTGAAAGCTCAAAACCTCAGCCTTGATTTTACTGTTCCCAACAGGATTTCCGGAAAACCTGACGAGGAGCTGAATGTTTCGCTGAAATTTGAGTCGGTAAAGGATTTCGAACCGGAAGCAATTGCCAGAAACACACCGGAGCTGAATAAGCTTCTTGAGCTCCGGGAAGCACTCAATTCCTTGAAAGGCCCCATGAGCAATCGTCCGGAATTTCGGAAGAAAATTCAGGACCTCATCAAGGATGAGGCCGCCAGGGAGAAGATTTTAAAGGAGCTTAAACTTGAAGAATAAGAAAGGGGGATCACATGGCCGAAGAACGTGAACGAGAAAAGACCGTTACCCCAGAGGAACAAGTAACCGAGGCACCCTCCCTGCTTGACGACATTGTCACCGCCACGAGGCTCAAGCCAAAAGACGAAGGGTACTCGCTGGCAAAAAAGGGAGTAGAAGCACTGATCGCCCAGCTCGTCGAGCCGGGGCGGAAGGTGGAGAAGGTCTCAAAGGCCACGGTCGATGAAATGATTGGTGAAATTGACAAGAAGCTCAGCCTCCAAGTGGATGCCATTTTACATCATGCCGACTTCCAGAAGCTCGAATCTGCCTGGAATTCGCTCAAGTTCCTGATAGATAATACCGATTTCCGCGAAAACATCAGAATGGAGTTGCTCAGCGCGAGCAAAGAAGATCTCTTGGAGGACTTCGAGGATGCACCGGAAGTCACCAAGTCGGGGCTTTATAAGACGGTGTATACGGCAGAGTACGGCCAGTTCGGCGGAAAGCCATACGGGAACATTATTGCCAACTACGAATTCGGACCAGGACCGCAGGATATTAAGCTGCTCCAATATTTTGCCAGCGTGTCGGCCATGTCGCACGCCCCGTTCATCGCCGCCGCCGGACCGGAATTCTTTGGGCTGGACGACTTTAACGGCCTTCCCAATCTGAAGGATTTGAAGTCTATCTTTGAAGGCCCCCAGTACATCAAATGGCAGTCTTTCCGGGAGCTTGAGGATGCCCGTTACGTCGCCCTGACCTTGCCGCGCTTTTTACTGCGCCTGCCCTATGGTCCGGATACCAAGCCCGTGAAGGCCTTCAATTACGAAGAAGATGTCTCCGCATCCCATGAACATTACCTGTGGGGAAATACAGCCTTTGCCTTCGCGAGCAGGTTGACGGACAGTTTTGCAAAATACCGATGGTGTACTAATGTGATCGGACCGCTGGGAGGAGGTGCGGTGGAGGATCTGCCCGTGGGTGCATCAGTTCGAATCCATGGGGGCCCTTCAAACCAAAATCCCCACCGAGGTGCTCATCTCCGATCGCCGGGAGTTCGAGCTCGCCGAGGAGGGTTTCGTCTCACTGGCCATGCGCAAGGGCAGCGACAATGCCTGCTTCTTTTCGGCAAACTCGGTTCAGAAGCCCAAATACTTTGGGATTAGCCCTGAGGGCAAGGAAGCCGAACTCAATTTCAAGCTGGGTACCCAATTGCCATACATGTTTGTGGCCAATCGGCTGGCCCACTACCTCAAGGTGATTCAAAGGGAAAATATCGGCAGCTGGAAAGAAAGGACCGATTTGGATAGAGAGCTGAATGCCTGGATCCGCCAGTATATCGCTGATCAAGACAATCCGAGTGCCGAGACCCGCAGTCGGCGGCCGCTGCGTCAGGCGCAAATCACGGTCGAGGATGTCGAGGGTGAGCCAGGATGGTACCGGGTCGGGCTGAAAGTCAGACCCCATTTCAAATATATGGGAGCCTATTTTACATTATCGCTGGTAGGCAAGCTGGATAAAGAATAAACCTTAAAAAAGGAGAGGAGGTTCACTATGCCAACACCTGCTTATCTGTCAATCGAGGGCGCTACTCAAGGTAACATCACCGAAGGAGCTTTTACCGAGGAAAGCGTGGGCAATATCTATCAGCAAGGCCACGAAAACGAGATTCTTGTGGAAGCCTTCAGCCACACGGTTACCGTTCCGACGGATCCGCAAAGCGGTCAGCCTACGGGACAGCGTGTTCACAAGCCACTAACGGTTACCAAGGTCTTCGACAAGTCCTCTCCCATGCTCTACAAGGCGCTGGCGAGCGGTGAAAGGCTGCCCAAATGCGAAATCAAATGGTATCGCACCAGCAAGGAGGGAATTCAGGAACACTATTTTACTATTAGATTGGAAGATGCCATCATCACCAACATAACCGCCCGGATGCCCAACTGTCAGGACCCGGATCAGGCGCACTTCACCCATCTGGAGGATGTGTCGTTCAGCTATCGCAAGGTCACCTGGACCCACGAGATCGGCGCAACCTCCGGAGAGGATGACTGGAGGGCACCGGTTACGTAAAGTTAATTAAACCCCTGCAGTTCACCTCTGGGCTTAGTATCGATCTCCTCACCCCTGGAACAAGGGGTGAGGAGATCGTAGCCTACTGAGTATTTATCCGTATAACCTGAGGTGATGACCACTCAAACGTATCTCGTAACGCGTGGAAACTCATGCGGGAGGAAAGGCTAACAGAGCGTATCCGATCGTGGAAAAAGGCACCTGAGCGGCGCGGCGGGCCGGATGCGAAGCGAATGATTGCTTCCATCATCCGGCACCTGGAACGGATTCTGAACACCCGCTGGGGCAGCGCTCAGATCGCGGACGACTACGGTGTTCCCGACTTTACCGATATGAGCTCTGGGTTCCCCGAGGCGCTGCGAGACTTAGAGCGGACGATCCGGAATACCATTCAGAAATACGAGCCGCGACTAAAATCGGTGCGCGTTAAGTTCATACCCCAGGAGGAAAACATGCTGGCGGTCAGTTTCCAGATTGTCGCCCAGCTGGTTCTCGATGAAGGGAAAAACCCCGTTACTTTTCAAAGCGTTATGGATTCAGAGGGCAAATTCACGATCAAGGCATAATATCGGCTGATAACAGACTAACGCGCTTGGAACGGACAACTCTTCGTAAGTATAGGACCGTCACGGACCCATGTTCAACCGTTACTTTCAACAGGAGCTGGAAAACTTAAGGGATCTGGGAGCGGAATTCTCAAAAGCTCATCCGGCGGTGGCGCCTATGCTCAGCGGCCGCTCCTCCGACCCCGATGTGGATCGCCTTTTAGAAGGGGTTGCCTTTCTGACGGCCCTGTTGAGACAGAAGCTGGATGATGAATTTCCGGAGATCATTCACGAGCTGGTCCAGCTCATCTGGCCGCACTACCTGCGGCCGCTTCCGTCTGCCTCGATTGTGGCCTTTGCGCCCAAGCCCATCCTAAAAAAGCCCATGACCATCCCGCCCGGCACCCAGGTGGCCTCGGCCCCCGTGGAGGGCACGTCGTGTTTGTTTCAGACCTGCTACCCGGTGGAAGTCCACCCGCTGCAGCTCTTGGAGGCTTCCCTTGTGGAGACTTCGGGGCAACCGCCTGCCATCCGGCTGCTTATGGAGCTCAAAGGTCCCAACCTTGAAACTTGGCACCCTAAGGCCCTGCGCTTTTACCTGGCAGGAGATTTGCCGGCCGCCGCCGATCTCTACCTTGTTCTAAGGCGTTACCTGAAGCGCATCTTGATCAGCGCCGCGGGCGGCGAGGCCGTTTCGGCCCTTTCGCCAGAGAACCTGAAACCCGTCGGATTCGGGCCGGACGAGGGCATGATCCCTTACCCTACAAATTCCTTCCCGGGGTACCGGACAATTCAGGAATATTTTATGCTGCCGGAGAAGTTCCTGTTCCTGGATCTGGTGGGGTGGGATCAATGGCAGGACCGAGGTCAGGGGAGCCGGTTTGAGATCCGCTTTGAGCTGGGCAAGATCCCATTTGCTCCACCCCGCATCACTACCGGCGATTTTGTACTGTCCGCCACACCGGTCATCAACATTTTCCCCCACGAGGCCGACCCGATCCGTCTCGATCACCACAGAACCCAATACCGGGTACGCCCCTCCGGTCAAAAGGACACCCATTATCAGGTGTACGCGGTCGAAAAAGTGATCGGTTTCGCGCAGGGAACCGCCGAGGAGAGGGTCTATATGCCTTTTGAGCTGTCTAGCTCGGATTCGAGCGGCGCCGCCGTTTATCATGTAAACATGCGTACCTCGCCCGTTCGTGCGGGTTTCGACGTTTATCTGTCGGTCCTCTATCCACCGGAGTCGGGGCTGCCAGCTGCAGAGACTCTGTCGATTGAGCTCCTGTGTACTAACGGGTTCTTGCCTGAGGAAATTCGGACCGGTGACATCGCTCTGCCCACTGGCAGTTCGCCGGAGCAGGTGGAATTCAGAAACCTGCGGCCACCCACGAGCAATATCTTGCCGCCGCTCGGGACAGATCTCCTGTGGCGGCTCATTTCCCATCTTTCACTAAACTACGCTTCCCTGTCGAATACCGAGAACTTGAAGGCGCTCTTGAACCTATATTTGTTCAAAGACCCTCGCAAGCCAGAGGCTGCCCTGGCCAACGAGAAACGAGTTGCCGGCATCCAGAGCATAGCATCCATGGGGGCAGACCGGCTGGTATCCAGGGTTATGATGCGGGGCAGAGAGATCCGGGTGGAGGCCCGCCATGACCATTTTGCCAGTCAGGGAGACCTGTTCCTGTTCGGCAGCGTCCTCGATCATTTCCTGGGATCCTATGCCTCCATAAACACATTTACCCTGCTCACAGTAAGGGAAGTCATGACGGGAGAAAGGCATCAATGGCCGGCCAGGCTAGGGGATCATCCCCTCATCTAAATACGGAAGGGACAGCAAGGCTGAAGCATCAGCTTCTCGAGGAGGGACATGCCTTCTCCTTTTTTCAGGTCATCCGTCTGCTGCGCCATCTCATTCTACGATCGTCCCGGACACGGAAGCGTCCTTTTGATTTCAGCCAGACGATCCGCATAAAACCCAACCTCACGCTCGCGTTTCCCGCTTCCGATGTGGAGAGCATTCAGGAACTCGGAGATCCCAAGGATCCCCGGTTTTTGATTACCGCCAATTTCCTGGGGCTTTACGGTGCCGCCTCACCCCTGCCCACATTTTACACCGAAGAGCTCATCGACGAGGCCGCCGAGGATGAATCGGTGTCCAGGGATTTCATAGATATCCTCAACCAGCGGCTTTTTGCCCTGCTCTTCGACTGCTGGAGTAAGTATCGCCAGTCGCTTAAGGTGGTGGAGGAGAAAAGCTCCGCTTACATCGACAGGCTTTTTTGTCTGCTCGGCCTCGGAGAGGTATCGTTCCGGAAAGAGATCCCTCAACCACAGCGGCTGCTTCGCTATATCGGGCTTTTCACCCAGTTTCCGCGTTCCTCCGTGGGGCTGAAGACGCTGCTCAAGGACGCCTTGCGCGGAATGCCCATCGAGATCATCCCCTGTGTGGAGCGGTCTGCCAAAATACCGCAAAGCCAAACCCTGCGGCTGGCCGAATCAGGGTGCCGGGTGGGCATGGACACCTACCTGGGCGATGAGCTAACCGACCGGATGGGTAGATTTCGGATCAGGCTCGGACCGCTTACCAGAGGGGCGTTTAGGCGCTTTTCCCCGGGTTCCGAGGACTTTGACCGGGTTTCCTTTCTCACGGACCTGTACTTCGTCGAGCCGCTCGAATACGAACTCGAGCTGATATTGGCCGAGGGCGAGGCCCTGACCGCCTGCCTGGGCGATCCGGACCGGGCCACCCTCGGCGTGGACGCGTGGCTTTTCTCATCTCCCGAGCTGGGAGAAGTGCGGGCGGTTTTCAGCCCGCAACGCCATTGAAAGGAGTAAGCCTATGATTTCCGTTGACATCAAATCACTTTTGGGCCGTCTGAATCCACACTGTACCCGCAGCCTGGAAGCTGCCGCTGGTCTATGTGTCTCCCGCACCCATTACGAAGTTGCGGTGGAACACATGCTTGCCAAGTTACTTGAGGACCCTCAGTCGGACATACCATTGATCCTGCGCCATTTTGACATCGATGGGGGTCGGGTTCAAAAAGCTGTGGAGCAGTCTCTGGAGGAGTTCAAAACCGGCAACGCCGCCAAACCCGTGTTTTCCCCCCTGCTGATGGAGTGGTTTCAGGAGGCCTGGCTGCTGACATCAGTCGATCTGGGTGAAAACCGGGTTCGATCCGGCGCCCTTATGCTGGCATTTTTGAGCCGCTCCTCGCAATTTGCGTCCGGCGTTTACGTGGATCTCTTAAGCTCAATCAGCCGGGATGCCTTGATGGCCCAGTTCTGGGACATCCTCAAGAACTCGGCCGAAAAACCCTCGGAAAGGGCCGAGCGGGCTGAGGAAGGTGCTGCGCCGGCCGAAGGAACCGCGCTCGCTCGGTTCTGTGTGGATTTTACCGGCAGAGCCGCTGACGGTGAAATTGACCCCGTGTTCGGCCGGGATCGGGAAATCCGCCAGATGGTCGACATCTTGGCCCGGCGGCGCAAGAACAACCCCATCGTTGTGGGGGAGGCCGGCGTGGGCAAGACCGCGGTGGTTGAAGGCCTGGCCCTCAGGGTGGTGGAAGGGGATGTGCCGGAACTCTTACGCAATGTGTCCATTCTCGGTTTGGACATGGGCTTGCTTCAGGCAGGCGCTGGCATGAAGGGGGAGTTTGAAAACCGGCTGAAGTCGGTGATCAACGAGGTTAAGGCCTCGGAAAAACCCATCATCCTCTTTATCGATGAGGCGCACGTCCTGATCGGCGCGGGGGGAGCTGCCGGGGGCAGCGATGCGGCTAACCTGCTGAAACCAGCCCTGGCCAGAGGGGAGCTGCGCACCGTTGCCGCCACCACCTGGTCGGAGTACAAGAAGTACTTTGAAAGGGATGCCGCCCTGGCCCGCCGGTTTCAGCTGGTCAAGCTGGATGAACCCTCAGAGGAAACCGCTGTACTGATCTTGCGGGGCCTGAAAGGCAAATACGAATCGGCCCACAACGTGATTGTCAGAGACGATGCCATTGAAGCCGCGGCGGCCCTCTCAAGCCGCTACATCTCAGGCCGGCAGCTGCCCGACAAGGCCGTGGATCTTCTGGACACAGCCGCGGCCCGGGTGAAGGTGCTGCTCACCGCCAAACCCGATGTGATCGAGGACAAGGAGCGCACCATCCAGGCGCTGGAGCGGGAGAAAAAGGCGCTCGAGCGAGACCGGCTGCACGGTATCGAAATTGACCCTGATCGCCAGGGGGAGATCATGGAAGACCTGGCAAAATTGAATGAGGAACTGGCCGTGCTTAACGAGCGCTGGCTGAGAGAGCAGGCCCTGGCCCATGAGGTCATCCAGCTCAGGCAGTCTCTCTACGAGCTGAAAAGCGGGGAAGGAGGAGACAAGGGGAAGGAGAAGGAGCTCAAGGAACAGATCGACAAGGCCTTCGGTGAGCTTCAGACCCTTCAAGGCGACACGCCCCTCGTCAAGATCGAGGTGGACCCGGACGTGGTGTCCAAGGTTGTCTCAGACTGGACCGGTATCCCCCTCGGCAAGGTCATGCGGGACGAGGCGCTCAATATCATCAAGCTCGAGGAAAACCTCAAGCAGCGAATCAAGGGGCAGGATGGGGCCCTGGGCGTAATTACCCAGGTGATCAAATCCGCCAAGGCCGGGATCAAGGACCCCAGCCAGCCCCTGGGCGTCTTTTTGCTAGTGGGCCCGAGCGGCGTTGGCAAGACCGAAACCGGGCTGGCGGTTGCCGATCTGCTTTTCGGCGGGGAGAACTTCACGGTGACCATCAATATGAGCGAGTTCCAGGAAAAGCACACGGTCAGCCGCTTGATCGGGTCTCCTCCAGGTTATGTCGGATACGGCGAAGGCGGCGTGCTCACCGAGGCCGTGCGCCACCGCCCCTACTCGGTGGTGTTGATCGACGAGGTGGAGAAAGGACACCTGGAGGTGATGAACCTGTTTTACCAGGTGTTCGACAAGGGCATGCTGGCCGACGGCGAGGGCCGGGTCATCGATTTCAAGAACACGGTGCTTTTTCTGACCAGCAACCTGGGCACCGATGTGATCACGGAGCTTTGCGCAGCCGACGAAATGCCATCCCTTGAGACGGTCAGCGCCGCCATCCGGCCGATTTTGAGCAACCACTTCAAGCCGGCGCTTCTGGCGCGCATGACCGTAGTGCCCTTTTTCACCCTGCCGCCTGAGGTCCTCAAGGACATCGTGGTCCTCAAGATGGAAAAGCTGGTCAACCGCCTTACCGAGACCCACAAGATGAAGCTCGTCTACTCCGACAAGGTAGTGGATCAGATCGCCGCCCGGTGCACCGAGGTGGAGACCGGGGCCAGAAACATCGACTACATCATGACGGGGAGCATCATGCCCCGCATGTCGCAGGAGATCCTGTCTCGCATGGGCGAGGGCGCCACGCCGGCCGAGGTCCATCTGGGCCTGGCCAAAGACGGCTCGTTCAAGATCAGTTTCGACGGAGAAAAGCCGAATGAGCCGCCGTCAGGACGGAAAAAAAGGTAATGACCAATAGCGAAACATGAACCTAGGTTTGGGGAGGAAGAGAATATGAACGCGAATCTTATCACGAATCTCTACTTTGAATCCAGGGCCAAGAAGGTGCCGGCCGACACCTTCAGGGTGATCAGCTTCGAGGGGCAGGAGGAGATCTCTCGGCCCTTCCGGTTCGAGATCGAGCTCGCCTCGGAAAGGCCGGATATCGATGTGCAGGATATTTTGCGCTGGCCGGCGTTTCTAGCTATAGAGCGGGACGGCGAGGTGCGCAAGATCCACGGCATCCTGGCGGAGTTTGAGCAGAAGGGAGAAGGCCCGCTCGACCTGTGCTACTACAGGGCGGTGTTGGTGCCCCGGCTGTGGCTGCTTTCCATGAGCCGCCAGAACCAGATCTATCAAAACAAGTCCGTCCCCCAGATCATTGAGGAGGAGCTTAAAGGCGCCCGCAATAAAGGTCCCGCGGAGCTTGCCACGGCGGGGCTGACAGCCGGGGACTTCGAACTGCGCCTCACCCGAAAATACTCCGCACGGGAGTACACAGTGCAGTACCGGGAAAGCGACCTGGATTTCATCTCAAGGCTCATGGAGCACGAGGGGATCTTCTATTTCTTCGAGCACGACGACAACAAGGAGAAGCTCATCATCACCGACAACAACATCCACTTCCCTGCCCTGGCCGAGGAGAGCACTGTCCTGTACCGGCCGCCCTCTGGCATG
>JABAOH010015607.1_pt2 | contig 10424 bp, 14 predicted proteins | sample 7062181 | NCBI WGS metagenome assembly JABAOH01 (sample SAMN14538630, study PRJNA623070) | marine sediment metagenome | biome: marine biome [ENVO:00000428]; feature: marine pelagic biome [ENVO:01000023]; material: deep marine sediment [ENVO:00002113]; isolation source: pool of 5 deep marine... | reverse complement strand
TGGTTTCAGAACTATTGCCTAGAAAAATAAAACTAAATTATCATATTATATATCAATAATATTTCAATGGTGTAACCAAACTGTAAAATTTTTGTAAACTTTTCAGGTAATTGTTAAATTTTTGTAACAGAACTGTAAAAATTTCGTAAACCTTCAATATTAGTGAATCAAATTGCTTTAAAGAGAATATCCGTGCTTTGGGTTACGATAGTCGTTGACATTTGACGACATATGGCGAGTTTGAACGGGAATGCACTAAATTCTATATGAAGTCAATGTAGCATAACAAATTTTTCTTAATCTTGTCAAGTACATTATGTAAAATCTTTGAAAAAGGTTTGCTTTTGCTCTGTCATTGCGAGCCAAGCGAACCCCGCGAGCCCCACCAGCCCCGATTGAAAATCGGGATGTGGCATTCTCGTTCTTCGACGATAAGAACGAGATTCATTAGACATCCCGCACATTTATTGTGCGGAGCTGCTTGCAAAGATACTTCCAGGTATTTCTCAGAGACCTTTTGTGTGATTTTAAAAATTAATCGATTCTCCCCTTTACTTCCTGGAAGACCAAGTTCAATTTTATCTCGCAGTCGCCGGCGAAAATCGAATATGAAAATAAACTTTTAAGCCCAAATTAGCTATATTATAATTATTTTAGTGGCGTTTCCTGTTTTTACAATAGAGCAAACGGATAATTTTATGACATTTTTTGAGAAAAAAAAGACCCAGCGCAAAGCGGGTCTTTCAGGTAAGGGCCAATAAGGAATCATAAGATTTGGTTACGTAAATGGTGGACTTAGAAGGTGGGTCTGTTGACTGGACTCACTCATCCCAGCTCGTTGATACGCGGTTCCGGCCAGAAATCTTGCTATGATACATTAGTTGATCTGCTCTTTTCAATAACTTATCCATTGTGTCGTTCGATTGTGCAAACGCAGCACCAATTGATACAGTGACACGAATGGTATCGGATTCTTTATGGAGAGCTGAATTTTCGACGAGTAGACGAAACCTATTGGCAATGGAGTATAACTGCTGTTCATTAACGTTTGCAATAATTGCAGTAAATTCTTCTCCACCCCAGCGGCCTAAAAGGTCGAAAGGTCTCAGATTATTTAACAATGTTTTTGCTATCATTTTTAATATTTCGTCTCCCACATCATGCCCATATACATCATTAACTCTTTTGAAATGGTCTATATCAATGAACAGCACCCCAAAGGGCCAGCCATACCTGGACATTTCATCAAGTCTGGAATTTAAATTCATTTTAATATATCGCCTGTTTGGCGAATTTGTCAGAGGGTCTAGCAAAGCCATTTTCTCACATTGTTCTAATCTCTGGCGAACCGTAACTACCGGCGACTTATCGCTAAATATTTGGACAGCCCCAGTAATTTGCCCACTTGAATCTCGAATCGGAGCCACGCGGATGGAAACAGGTACCCGATGTCCATTTTTATGAAGAAGATACAAATCTGCTTCACGTGCGCGTCCATCGACAGTAGTTTTTGCTAAGGGACACTGCTTTTTACAGAAATTAACTCCCTTATCGTCGATGTGCATGAGAATATCCGAACAATGCTTACCTACTACTTCAGAACTTTTATGACCTGTAAGCCGCTCCGCTGCTTTATTCCAGTACCTAATTTTTCTGTCTCGGTCTACGTAATATACCCCATCATACAATTCATTCAAACTACTCTTGTAAAACTCCGTATCTACCATCATTTGAACATCTCTCACTTTCTGTGGTTGCCACGCACGTGTTTATGTTTTATTTCCTGTTTAAACTAAACCCCACGCCCAAAACTCTGGGTGCGGGGTAACTTTGAGCAAGTAACCTATATGTTTAATATTTTATTATAGAAAGTACTTCGTATCCTTTCAGTTTCTCAATGCCCTTCAAGTCGGTTAGTTCTATCAAAAAACAGATACCCACAACTTTTCCCTTCAATTTCTCCACCAGGTCGATTGTGGCTTTAGCTGTACCACCCGTAGCCAGGAGGTCGTCGACAATCAGGATATTAGCACCCGGCTGGAAAGCGTCAGCGTGCATCTCCAGGGTATCCGTTCCATATTCCAGTTCATAGGTTGTCTCCACGGTCTTATAGGGCAACTTCCCTTTTTTCCGCACGGGGATAATACCAGCGTTTAATTTATAAGCCAGGGGAGAAGCAATAATGAAACCGCGCGATTCTACAGCTACAATCTGGTCAATCTTTTTCCCTTTGTAATGCTCAGCTAGAATATCGATTGCCCGGCGGAACTCGGGGCCATTCTGAAGAAGTGTGGTAATGTCTCTAAAAAGGATTCCCTTTTTGGGAAAATCCGGGATACTACGAATCAGTTCCTGAAGCTCTTTCATTTTTAGTTCTCCTAATCTAATCCGTGGAGTTGCATTCTAATAACAATTTTCTTCAATCGCTCTATTGCTCTTTTTTCTATTTGTCTTATTCTCTCCCGGGAGAGATTCATTTTCTCACCGACTTCCCTGAGGTTATATCCTTTCCCATCAACCATGCCGTACCTTAATTTAATGACTTTTACTTCCTGAGGGCTCAACTTTTTCAAAATTTGCGCCAGCTCTTCGTGAGACTTTATCAAATCTACAACATGGTCTGGCGATTCCTTTGCTTCATCTCGAATCAGATCTTTCAGGAAAATATCGAATTTATCTCCCAGGGGACTATCCAGAGAACCGACCCTTTCAAAGACCCGGATTTCCTGCATAAACTTGCGAGTTTTCTTTATGGAAAGACGGAGCTTCTTCGCCAATTCTGCCGTAGTTGGTTGCCTCTCTAACTCCTCGTGCATCCTTTCAGAGACATTAATGAGTTTCTTTATTGTCTCATAGGCGTAAAGTGGAATGTGGATGGTTTTAGTCTGGTTTAAGATTGCCCGCTGAATATACTGTCTAATCCACCAGAAAGCGTAAGTAGAAAAATTGTAACCCATTTTGGGATTGTATTTGTCAATCGCTTTTATAAGGCCTACATTTCCTTCCTCGATTAAATCTAAGAAATCGAGACCATAGCAAGAGTATCGTTTGGCAATGCTAATAACTAACCTTAAATTCCCCTCAATCATTCGCTTTTTTGCTTTGCCGTCTCCCTTCTTTATTTTGGGAAACAGTTCAGCCATCTCTTTTTCAGTAACTTGAGGAATTGTCCTCAACTCTTGCATATACAGCTTTACTGAGTCAATACTCGATCCCATTTTTCCTCTGTTTTAAGGACAAAATGTACTTCTTAAGGCAAATAGAACACAGGATTGACCGCTTTGCCCCTCTCCCTTATTTCAAAATGGAGATGCGGTACCTCTGCCCAACCGGTTGCTCCCACTTGAGCGATCGCCTGTCCCTTGTTTACCCTTTCTCCTTCTTTGACTAAATTTATACTATTATGAGCGTAGACGCTCGAATAATCCTCATTATGTTTGACTATCACCATGTTCCCATATCCCCGGAGTTTATTGTCACTATAAGTCACAATACCGCCGTAAATAGCCACTATGGGGACTCCTTCCTTCCCTGCGATGTCCAGACCCTGGTGACGTTTACCACTCTGTTTCCCGAATCCCGTCAATATTTCTCCTTGTAGAGGCCAGGAGAAATCGATTAGTTCGGGTGGCGGTTTCGCTTCTTCTTTTCTTTCCGGAGAAGGTCGCTTTGGAACATAGGCCAAAGTATCTTTTCTCTCTTTAGCACCGGGAATAAAGATCATTTGACCCGCCCTAATTTTCGTAGCGTCAGCCAAATGGTTTATCCTTGCCAGCTCATCCAGGTCGACTTCGTAAACCCGGGAAATTCTCCATAGAGTCTCGCCCTTCTGCACTCTGTGGTAAATTCCCGATGGGAAAAACGCGCACCCAGACAGGAGAATTATGAGAAAGAACTTCATAAAGCCAAGTTTGCTTAATTTATTATACCCAAAATTTAGTCTCACTGTCAAGACCCCAACACTCCAAATCGGGGCGAGCCGATTTGAACGGCCGACCTCACGGTCCCGAACCGTGCGCTCTATACCAACTGAGCTACGCCCCGGTCTTTTTGTTCTCGCTATCTCTTCCGGGAAAAAGATTCTTCCTATCCCCTCTCTCCTCTCGGGGGAAAATCCTCCCTATCCCCCCTCCCCTTTGGGGAGACGGTTGGGGTGAGGGGTATTACCAGAATATATTAATTACACCAAGACTGGCAAGAGTAACAATTATTCCCGCTATCAACACGCCATTAGCTATAGATAACGTTGCCCACACTCTTCTGATGCCAAAAAGAAACGCTGCCACGCATCCGGTCCACGCTCCCGTTACTGGCAAAGGAATGGCCACAAAAAAGATAAGACCAATGGCTCCATACCTCTCCACAAGTTTGCTTCTCCTCTTGGTGCGAGCAAATAGCCAGCTGAAAAATTTCTCAGCCCAGTTAAACTTCATACTCAACCATTTAGATACAGATTCCAGAAAAAGAAGGAGCGGTATTATAGGAATTAGATTTCCGATTATGGATAAGAAAAATGCCTTTCCCACGGGAAAATGAAAAACTCCCAGAGCCAGGGGAATCGACCCACGAAGCTCTGAAACAGGCAAAGCAGCCACAAGTATTGTCACCAGTTCTGGGGGAAATACCCGACTCAAAAATTTAATTATGTCCTGAACCATTGTCAGTCACTACCCCCATAGCCATATTCTCCAATTAAAGGAACGAATACACACCCACAAACGGGCTTGCTTATCATTTCACCTTTTTTCTTCTGGATTAGAACTAAGTCCTGTGACCACCTTCCTCCTACGGGAATTACAAGTTTACCCATTTCATCTAACTGTTCAAATAGCGGTTGAGGGACACCGGGAGCGCTGGCAGTTACAATAATTTTCTGGTAGGGAGAAAATTCTTTCCGTCCTTTTGTCCCATCACCGACGAGAACTTTCACGTTCTTATAATCTAACTCTTGCAGTATTCTTTTTGCTCTTTCCGCTAACGCTCTGTGCCTTTCTATTGTATACACTTCCTTTGCCAGTTCAGCCAGAATTGCCGCTTGATAGCCAGAGCCAGTGCCGATTTCCAGAACTTTATCTTCCTCTGTTAAATCGAGGAGGTCTGTCATCAGGGCCACCATATAAGGCTGGGAGATTGTCTGCCCTTCTCCTATGGGAAGAGGGTGGTCATTATAAGCGTGACTGCGGAACTGTTCTGGAATAAAAAGATGACGAGAAACTTTTCTGAATGCTTCGATCACTCTGGGAGTGACGACTCCTCGACCCATTATCTGTTGAGTAACCATCTCTTCCTGTAAACTTTTGAAATCAGTCACATTTCCTCTACAAAAATTTAACAATTAATTCTTTAATCCCCTGAATACCTAAGGATATGAATGAAGCTCCCAGAATACTACCCAACCAGATCAGAAGATGTCCTTTTGCTATTTTCAACTTGAGAAAGCGTGCCAGAAGAACCCCGGACCATATTCCTCCTCCCACGAAAGGCAGGGCAGCAACAAGTATCACTCCAAACTGTCCCCATCTCTGAGCACGCACTAGAATTCGGGAATGGAGTTTTCGCTCTCTCCTGAAGATTTTTTTCTTGGTAAGCTTCTCAATGACTCTTCTAAGACGGCGAATTAATAGTCTCTCCCGGACAACAAAACCTCTTGAAGTTATAACGCTATCAAAGAGACGAAAGTAGAAAGGAACAGTAATCATATCTATCGACGAAATTATACACACCGATAAATACCATTTGTTAAACAGAGCCAGGGTATAAGGTACAGAGAAAAACCGTCCCAGACAAATGTGGGTCAAAAAAATGCTAGGCACCAACCATAAATATCGCATCTCTTCTCCTAAGTTAAACCGAACAATCCAGCTGTTTAAAGCCTGGGCGTCTCGGCAAGATCTAGTAATGAATACTCCACAGTATCTAAAAACCAGTAACCTTCTCGTGTAATCGGTTTGCTCTCAGTTATTCTTATTTTCTTCTTGAACATCGGGCCGTCGACCACNNCTTTAGCACTGACTATTATCGCCTCAAACCCTACATCTATAAAGTCGAGTAGAATTCTTTCTGGCTCTTCTCCCCAGAGCGGCTCAACTGCCTCAATTCCTAACTCTCCACAAACTCTATCCACCCAATCCTTGTGTTCCTGCAAATAGATATCGCCAAAAATCATCCCTTTTATGCCATTAGGAATTAGACTTCGCACCGCCTCCCTAAATTCTCGCTCATAGCCATTACCAGTAGTCTCTTTTTGCAACAAGGGTATGCCTAATGCTTCAGCCTGCAATTGAATCAATTTATTCTCTGTGCCGTGAAAGCTCACTCTCTTATATTCTTTAGAAATAAAGTTTACCAGATGAGAAATATCGTATCCTTTATACATTGCTCTATAACAAGCAAAACAACTATCTTTACCACCACTCCAGGAGCCAATATAGCTCATAGACTACCTTCCAATCGCTTCCTCTGCTTCCTCCAATAACCTTTCCTCTGCTTCTTCCCGCATCATTTCTTTCATCATTTCCCGCATGCCATATCCTTTTCTCTGTATCTTCACTTTATTCGGGTCAAATAGGTCATCAGAGAGGCCTTTGTTAATCTTGAGAGATTTAACCAGGGAAGTCGACATAAGTTTACCATCCGCATACATCTCAGTCTTGTAAGGCAATTCCCAATCAGCTTTTATTTTCTTAAAATCCGAATGTATTAACAGGATTGTTTCCCCTTCTGTTCCCTTACTTTCACCTTTAACCATAACTAAATTTCTTTTGTCCAGCCACAACCTGGTAAACGGATATTCTTTATCTTCAATTTCCACCACATAACATTCCCGTTTGTCAACTTTTTCCGTTCCCACAATTTTTGCCTTTTCTGAGATTAATTCCCACCAGTTCCTTTCTTTTTGGTACTGCTTTTCAACTTCGCCCGAAAGTTTCTTTTTCTTCCCTGTGAAAGATGAAATCATCCAGGTATTCTTGCCATCGTAAATGATGATGGTTTTCATTTCTCCCATTCCTTCAGGCATGTCAGGAGCCTGAGACATATCCATTGTGGTATCCATCCTGAACTTTTCGCCCTTTCTAAACATCTCCATCTCTGAAGCCATCTCTCCTTCGGGCGTAACCACTTTAATTTCTTGCACAGTAGTCATATCCTTAATTTCTTCCTCGAATTTTGCGTATTTTGCCTCTAATTCTTTAAGGAGCTTTGACAAATCTTGAGCAAAAACCTGACTTACTGTCAGAACCAAACTTATAAGTGCTAACAGAATCACTCTTATTCCCCTACCGTTAATTCTTTCTCCCATTTATCCCTCCATTATGTCCGCCTATTTTTGCCAGCGAGGAAGTTTTGGCATCATTTCATCGGCTACTTTCTCTGCTTCTTCCCGACTTTTGCCCTGAAGTCGCATCAATGCCTGGATACTACCTTCTCTCACCTGTTCTTTACTTGCCAACTCACCACTTTCCTGGTTTTGGCAGTAGATGCAGTATCGACTATCAAATTTAGATGTTGTTTTCTCATCAAGGGGTATTCCACAGCTTTCACACTGTCCCATAGTCTTTCTCCTTTCTATCTATCTCCTCTCCCCTCAGGGAAGAAGCCCAAAGTGAGAGGTGGTCTATAATTTCTGCAAATATCTTTCAAAATCTTTCACTTGAGGCGGCTTTTTGCCGTTGCTGGACAGGATACGATGCCCTTCATCTTTCAACCGTTTCGCCTGAATTTTCATATTTCCAGGAAATTTTTCGTTTAAACGACCATCTCCCTTAATTACCCGCCAATAAGGCGTTATCTGTTTCTTTCCATTTCTTAAATCTTCCTCAGCAGCTTCAGCAGCAATACGAACAAAAATTCCCGTAGTTATCGGGCAGGTAACATTAACTTTGAAATCTCTGGCTAATTTCTCCCTGATTTGCTCCTGAGTGATAAGCTTTCCTCTTTTAACCTTCCGGATCAATGCATCAACGTCTAATGGCTTAGGGACGAGAAGTTTCCCTTTTCCTAATCTCTTTTCCATCTTTTTCGGGATAGTCACTATTTTTGGCAATCCCGCAGTTTTCTCCAATTTTTCTCGCCAGCTTTTCCTGGTCTTAGCCATATTCTTTTGCCTTTATCGTTTCTTCTCCTCTTTTTTTCTCGCAATAGCATTATAAACTAAAGCGATTATTGCTCCACTGATTGCACCATCGATAAATCCCCATATTGCGCCAATGACACCACCTAAGAATGTAGGTTTAAAACCAATATAGATTGACGCCATTACCTCGACGAATTTTGTAGCCCAGCCAAATATGGACACCCAACCAGCAAATAGCATTAAAACTCCCCATAAAACGCCTAATCCAACAGCCAATGCTTTTACATTTATTTTTTCCATTTGCTTCACCTCTTTTTATGTAGAAAAAATTGGTCTTTTCGTCTTTTTTGTGATGAAATTATTAAATCGGGGCGAGCGGACTCGAACCGCCGACCCCCAGCCCCCCATGCTGGTGCGCTAACCAACTGCGCCACGCCCCGATGTTCAGTTGGCAAACATAAATGGGGGATTTCAGAGAATTAATCTTTTTCCAGGATTTTGAGTACTTCTTTTATTGCCTTTTTTGTCTCCTTCAGTGCGCTAATCGCAGCGCTATCCTTCTGCCAGTCGAGTTTCAGTTCCTCTTTTCTGTTCTTTTTTTCCTCAAGCAAACGTTTCTTTGCGCCGGCTATGCTGAATCTTCTATCGTAAAGAAGTTCTTTTATCTGGCCAATCATTTCCAGGTCTTTACGAGTATACTTTCGGTGTCCGCTTTCTCTTCTGGCTGGTCGAAGGAGCTTAAATTCCGACTCCCAATATCTCAGGACATAAGGCTTTACGCCTGTGATTTTACTGGCTTCCCCNNACTGGCTTCCCCTATGGAAAAGAAATTCTTATCCGGAATTTGCATAGTCGCTCATACCACCCCGTTATAAATTTTACTAAACTTCCAAAATCTCTTTAGCCGGCTTAAATCGCACAACTCTTTTTGCCGAAATGTTTATCGGTTGGCCTGTCCTGGGATTACGGCCCACCCTTGGTTTTCTCGCCCGCACACTGAAAGTTCCGAATCCCGAGATTCCTACCCTGTCATTCTTCCCCAAGGCCTGCTTGATAACGGAAAACAGGGCATTGACGGCATCCTTCGCTTCTTTCTTAGCGCAGGTGACCCGGGCAACTTTTTCAATCAGGTCGGATTTGTTCATTTGCAACCTCCTTAAAAATCACATTTTTAGAAGGTCTTCTTCCAATTCTGGTTTTGCCTGGCGAAGCATCAAATCTTTCACTGCCTCAGGCGGTTTCTTGTTATTAAAAATAACTTTATAGACCTGTTCAGTGATGGGCATAGAAATTTTGTATTTCTTTGCCAGCCGATAAGCCGCTTTCGTGGTACGAATTCCCTCCACAACCATCTTTATTTCGGAGAGCGCTTTTTTTAAAGTTTTGCCCTGACCGATTTTTTCTCCAAAATTTCGGTTCCTGCTGTAGCGGCTCGTGCAGGTCACTATCAGGTCTCCCATTCCGGAAAGTCCTGAAAATGTTGCTGTTTTTGCCCCTAGAGCTTTGCCCAGACGCGTAATCTCTACCAATCCTCTGGTAATCAAACCTGCCTTGCTGTTGTCGCCCAATCCTAATCCATCGCCAATACCGGCAGCCAGGGCAATGATGTTCTTTAATGCTCCGCCCATTTCCACGCCGATAATGTCCGAATTTGTATATACCCGAAAGTATGGCGCAAAAAATATTTTTTGAACTTCCAGGTTCAACTTTTCGTTCCTGGAAGCCACCACAACCGTGGTGGGAATTTTTCTACTCACCTCCTCTGCGTGGGAAGGACCCGAGAGAACTACAATCCGTTTTCTTAATTTCTCCGGCAATTCCTCGGATAAGACCTGAGACATTCTGAGAAGAGTCTTATCTTCCAGCCCCTTGGACACGTTGACAATTATTGTATCTTCCGGTAGAGGTACTTTAGCCATCTTTTTTGCTACTCTTCTAACCACATGGGAAGGGAGCGCTACTATGACCAATCCCACACCATCAAGGGCGTAAGAAATATTGGAAATGATTTCAATTTCTTGGGGGATATTTACCCAGGGCAAAAATCTAAATTTTCTCTTCTCTCTAAGTAATTGAGCCTGTTCTTTATCAAATTCCCAGACTTTTACCGAAAATCCTTTTTCAAAGAGCAATACAGAAAGCGTTATTCCCCAGCTCCCGGCACCCAGTACAGCGACGCTTCTCTTCACTTCCTTTCCCCTCTCAGAAGTCGGAAATTCTTTCTTTGCTTCTTACCCATTCAAGTCTATTTTCCGTGCCAGCAATTAATCTTTTTATGTTGGCTTTGTGCCTGACTATTATCACCAGGGCAACAATAGCACCGAAATAGACCAAAATCAGCGATTCCCTG
>JABAOH010016720.1_pt1 | contig 10425 bp, 5 predicted proteins | sample 7062181 | NCBI WGS metagenome assembly JABAOH01 (sample SAMN14538630, study PRJNA623070) | marine sediment metagenome | biome: marine biome [ENVO:00000428]; feature: marine pelagic biome [ENVO:01000023]; material: deep marine sediment [ENVO:00002113]; isolation source: pool of 5 deep marine... | reverse complement strand
GAACTCGGCGTCCCTGAGGAGATCATCGCCAAGCCCCCCAGCGCTGGCCTGTGGGCCGGGCAGACAGACGAGGGGGAGATGGGCATCACCTACGATGAGTTGGACAGGACCATCTCGGCCATTGAAAAGGGTGACACAAGTGGCTGTGACGAGGCAATTCTTGAGCGGGTGAAGGCCATGATGGCCGCTTCTGAGCACAAGCGACAGCCCATCCCGATATGCAAGATCGGTTAAGCGAGGTATAGCTCGTGGCGGAGGACACTCCGCCACGTTGACGGGGACTGTCGTCCCCTCGAAACATATTAACACACACAGGAGAATAACATGAGTTCCAACGAAGCGAAAAAAGCACTTTTGGAGAAGGTAGCGGCTGATGGTGTCAAGTTCATCAGCCTGCAGTTCACCGACATCGTGGGCACCATCAAGAGCGTTACCATCACCCCCGGGCGGCTGGAGGAAGCTGTGGAGAAAGGGGTCTGGTTCGATGGTTCTTCTATCGAGGGCTTTGCCCGCATCTACGAGAGTGACATGGTGCTTCACCCCGACGTGAACACCTATTGCCTCCTCCCCTGGGAGCCAGAAGAGAGGCGGAGAGCGCGCATCATCTGCGATGTGTATTCGCCCGATGGCCAGCCTTTCGAAGGCGACCCGCGTTACATCCTCAAGCGAGCTATTGCCGCTGCGGCGGAGATGGGCTACACCTACAACGTAGGCCCCGAGCTAGAGTTCTTCCTGTTCAAGATGGATGGCAAGCCTCAGATAAGGCCCGTCCCCCACGATGTGGGCGGTTACTTTGATTTCTCGCCCCGGGATCTGGCCTCCACAGTGCGGGGAGACATCGTCACAGCTTTGCAGGGCATGGGCATGGAAGTGGAAACGAGTCATCACGAGGTGGCCACCGGGCAGCACGAGATTGACATCCGCTACGCCGATGCCCTGACCAGCGCCGACAACACCATGACCTTGCGCTACACGGTCAAGGCTGTCGCCGCAGCCCACGGTCTCTACGCCACCTTCATGCCCAAGCCTATTTTCGGGATCAATGGCTCAGGGATGCACACTCACCAGAGCCTCTTCACCACGGCTGGGGAGAACGCTTTCTACGACCCCGACGACAAATACAGGCTCTCAAAAGCGGCCTATAGCTTCATCGCCGGGCAGATGGAGCACGCCCGGGCTCTGTCGGCTGTTGTCGCGCCCACGGTGAACTCTTACAAGCGTCTGACACCGGGTTACGAGGCTCCGGTCTACATCTGTTGGGGCCAGATCAACCGTTCGGCCTTGATCCGCATCCCGCGCTACTTGCCAGGCCGTGAAGATTCCACCCGGGCCGAGTTGCGCTGCCCGGACCCCAGTTGCAACCCCTACCTGGCTTTCGCTGTCATGCTCCAGGCTGGTCTGGATGGCATCAGGCGAGGGCTGACCCCACCGCCGCCGGTGGAGGAGGACGTCTATGACTTTGATGACTCCCGGCTGAAGGAGCTGAACATCGCCACACTGCCCGGCACTTTGGAAGAGGCGATCAATGAAATAGAGAGAGACGAGGTGTTGCGAGAAGCACTAGGAGAGCACGCTTACGAGGCTTTCATCAGGGCGAAGAGAGTGGAGTGGGAAGATTACCGTATCCAGGTAACCGATTGGGAGTTGAGGAGGTATCTGCAGATACTCTAGTACACGCCAGCGGAAATCTCCCACCGGTTGAGCATTGGGCAAGAGCGCCGGTCGAGCGTCGCCCTGAGTAGCGGAGCGTATCGAAGGGTAGGAGCGAAGCGACGTATCGAGACCAAGTGGCTTGTGAAAGGCGCTCTCGTTGGCAGAAAGCGCTTGGTTTCGATACGCTTCTCCACTTTGTTCCGAAGCTACCCTTCGACAGGCTCAGGACGGCGCTCAACCGGCGCTTACCGAATGATGGGCTGAAAGGTTACCAGAAATGAACGCGAGGGCGCGGAATTGTGAAACAAGCGGAGAACCTTTCCGCGCCTTCCGCCCCTCCGCGCTTCCGCGTTCGTTCTACACAACCAACTCGGGCGTGACCACCCACTTGACAGCCCAGTCATCGCCTGCGCCCTCCAGGCAGACGATGCCGCCCATGCGAAACCGCACCGCCGAACAGTCCGGGTCGCCCGTGACCAGCAGCCCCGCCAGCCGGTCCATGAAAGGCAGATGGCCGACCAGCATCAGCGGGGCTGTTTCTTTTTGCAGGGCTTGGGCGATGGGACGGACGTCATCCATGGGGGCCAGCCCTGGGAAGGCCAGCACCCCCTCGGCTGGTGACAGATGTTCCGCCAGGATGGACGCCGTCTCCTCGGCGCGGCGCTTGCCGCTGTGGCGGATCTGGCTTACCTTCAGGCCAGCTTTGGCCGCAAAAGCCGCCACCCGTTGGACCTCCTCTCTCCCCCGTTCGGTGAGCGGTCGCTGCGGGTCCTCGGCTTTGCTCTTGGCCTCGCCGTGTTGAACCAGATAGAGTTCCATTGGCTCCTCCCTTCACCCATATTCCCAGATCCTCAATTGTCAGTGGGCGCTGCATACGCTAAATCTGGAACATACCCTCAGACAGCAACGCCTGGTAGATCCTGAGAAAATTCCTCTTGGTCTGGGGCACTTGCCAGCAAGCTCACCAAGTGGGCCGCCTTTTCCCGCCGCGCCGTGAACTGGCGTCTGAGGGCTTCTCGCGACTGCCCCTGTACCTCGGTGTAAAACGGGTCGGTGGGGCTGGGTCGCATACCCTCCACGTTGACCAGCCTCAGGAGCGGGGCAAAAGGATAGCCGTGACGCTTGAGGCCCGTCACTGCCTCCTCGGTAAAGGCGGTCGGCAACGCTTCCTGCTCAAACAAGTCGGGCTGCTGGGCCATGGCCAGCTCGACCAGGGCAGCGCGGAGCAGCGTCTGGCGTGCCTGCTCTTCCAGAGCCAGGCGTTCGCCTTGCCGGCGGGCGGCAGCTACCCGGGCCAGCCGCTCTCGCCACGCAACCTGTTCCCGCTCAAAGTCGGCCTTCACCGTCGCCAGCGCTTCCTCAGACAAGCCGGACCTTCGAGCTCGACGGCCAGGGCCGCCTGAAGGTCGGCCAATCGCTCGATGCGCCGCGGTTGGCCCTTACTGTCCAGTGTGTAGTAGGCTCGCAAAGGCAAAGGGGTATCGGCTGAGCAACGGACGATGTTGCCCAGCGTGTCCCACTCCGGCGCCTCTACCGACTCTAACAGCGCAGCCAGGACCTTACTGCCATAGGACAGCAGCCGCAAAGTGTTGGGGTGTTCATCGAACAGGGCGACGTCGAAAGTGACGGCCACTTCGCCGCTATCGGTCTGGAATAGATAGGCCCGCTCGAACTGTGGATGTGGCTGGAAACGTTCTTTGAGGGAAGGAGTCTCAGTCAGCAGCGCTTCCAAGTCGGCCAGGGTGACGGGAGCCGTGGCGCTGGTCGGCGGTTCACCAGCTTCCACGTATTCGTCCAGATTGAGCAACGCCGCCTGTCGCGAATCCAGTTCCCGGCGCAGCCGTGCCACCTCCTCGTCCAGCACCCGCTGTCGCTCGGCCTCTGGGATCATGGCTACGGTCTGAATGGTGTACCCCACCTGGGCCAGAATGGGCTGTAGCTTACCAACTACGTCTTCGAACCAGCCGATGCGGTCGGCCAGAGCCTGGTAGACCCTGGCTTCGACAGTGCCCTGGTAGAAGTAGTTGCGTATCCACACCACCTTGTGATCCTGACCGATGCGATCAATGCGTCCGATGCGCTGCTCGACGCGCATGGGGTTCCAGGGCATGTCGTAGTTGATGAGCACACCGCAGGTCTGCAGGTTCAATCCCTCACTGGCGGCCTCAGTGCAGACCAGGATTTTGATCTCTTCCCCCTCACGGAAGGCGTTCTTGATCTGCTCCTTGGTGGTTTGCACCCAGGCAATCCCGTTCCAGAACTCACCGCCCCGCCCCGAATAGCACGCTACCTGGCTGCCATACACCTGGCGCAACTGCTCTCGCAAAAAGTCCATGGTGTCGGTGTATTGGGTGAAGATGATCACCGTCTCGCGCTCTTTGAAGACCTTTTCCAGGTCGGCCAGCAGTCGCTCAACCTTGGAGTCGTTGGAGCTCAGACCGCGGAGCTCGGCCAAAAAGTCCTCGACGTACTCGATCTCGTTGCGAAAACGGGACCGCTCTGCCTCTTCCAGTTCTTCGCTGATGTCCCAGGTCAGGTCCTCTTGCTCCAGGTCGTCTTCGTCAAAGCCGGCCACGGTGCCTGGGGCGGTCTGGCCCCGCAGGAAGTCCAATCGCCGCTCCAGGCTGCGACGTACGGCGTAGAAGCTGCTGGTCAAGCGGCGGCGGTAGACGGTCATGACAAAGCCCAGCCCTTTGCGCTCGGACTCGTACTTCTGGTAGAAGCCGCTGACGTACTCCTCGATGCGTCGGTACAGCTTTTGCTCCTCGTCGCGCATTGGGATCCAGACCAGGTCGGGATCGCGGCGGGGCACGGGGGCCTTGAGCATACCCCGGCGAGCGTATTCGCGCAACAGAGAACGGGTGTTGCGGAAGAGATAGCGGCACAAGGGGGTGTGACGGCGGGCCATCTCAACAGCCACCGTCCGCCCTTTGGCAGGCAACTGTCTCATTCTGGCCTTGCGTTTCCGGCTATAGGGCAGCTCTTTTACCTGCTGCCAGTCCACCAATCCCAATCGGGCCTGGGCCTGTTGGGCGAAGACCCGATCGAGTTCGCCGCCAGTGTCCAGAACATCGCGCACCAAGTCGAAGACAAAATCCCAGTCGGCATCGTCGAAGGGGCGACGCAGTTCCTGGAAAAAGCCCAGAAAGTTGCCCTCATCGGCTCCCCACCGTCCACCCAACCCCAGCACCCGCAGCAGGTCCCACACCTCGACTGGATGCACCTGCATCGGTGTGGCGGTCATCAGCAGCAGACCCTGGGTGCGATCCTTCAGCCCGGGCTGTCCATCCTGTCCCATCAGCAGTTCCAGCAGGCGGTTGGGACGGTAGCGGTTGGTGAGGAAATCCTTGCGGCGGGCGTGATGAGCCTCGTCCACCATGATCAAGTTCCAAGGCCGGGCGGCCAGTAGTTGGGGCTGGCGGTCCCTGCGCTTGGCCAACTGGCTGGAAGCGATAAAGATGTCGAAGGCATCCCAGGGGTTGGGAGTAGTCGGCTCTTGCTCCTGACCGAATACGTCACGGAAGGTATGGCCGTCGTAAAAGGGAACATTGAGGACAAACTTTTCGTATAGCTCTTCCTGCCACTGGCGGCAGACCGACTTGGGGGCCAGGATCAGGCAGCGGCGGACGCGGCCCGACAGGATGAGCTGGCGCAGAACCAGGCCAGCCTCGATGGTCTTGCCCAGCCCGACTTCGTCGCACAGCAGGAAGCGCTCGGGGAAGCGCTCGATGATGGCCTTGGCCACACGGGCCTGGTGGGGCCAGGGGGTGAGGGCGGCGGTGGCTGCCCCTAGGTTCTGGGCGTTGAGCAGGAAAGGGGCATCACGCAGGAACTGAAACAAGATGCGCTCGCGCTGCAATTCGGGGGCACCAGCGAAGACAGCTTCGCCCTCGGTGATTCTGGGCTCAACCTCGCGCTCCAGTGGGTCGCGGGTGGGAGCCATAGCCGGGCGATAGCGGAGCAATTGCTGCCGGGCCGCTTCGGGCACCTCTAGGGCGATCCAGTCGGGCTCCTGTTCGTTCCACAGGCGCTCGAACCGGTATTTCACCTGGGCCAGGTAGGGGGCGGTGGCGTCCCACGAGAAGTAGACGGAGAACTGCTCATAGTTGTACCGCCAACCGGTTTCTGATTCGTTGACGCTGCCGCTGAAGGCGATCTGGTTGCCGTCTCGGTCGGTGAAGAGGCCCTCTTTGGGGTGGTAGTAATCCTGGGCCTGGGAAGCCGGGAGGGGGCAACCGTCTGGACCCTTGGGAAGCACAACCCGGATTTGGAGGCTGCCGGTGGCGACCATCCAGGCCAGCACTTCCACGCGACGGCGCATGACCTCTTCCTCAGGCTCACTGAGGGCAGCGATGAGCCGTTCGGCCACTACATCGGTCAGTGCACGGCCTTTTTCGATGGCATGGACGTCGGCCTCGTTCAATTGGGCGCCGACCAGCAGGCGCATGGTGCCGCCGTTGGCGATGAGCTGGGCCACGCCAGCGGCGGCCACGGCCAGGGCGCTGCTGCTGAAGAAGCCGGCCGTGCGGTCGTAGCGGATGCTGGCTGAGAGGGCTGGGATGTAGAAGTCGTGCAGCCGGTCATCGGCTGGGCCGTATGAGATTTGGAAGTCGTGATCCCTCAATCTGGTCGTGTGCATTTCAGGCCCTGTCTCCGTAGCAGGTTTTTAAACCTGCCCTTGCCTTGATGCGGCGGCTGTGGAAAGCCGCTCTACGGTCGCTCCACGACTAACCGGTCGGTGTGCCCGCTTCTACAGGCTGAACTGGGCCTCGCTCTCCGCTGGAGAGGGTAAGCCGCACCTCGGCACTGAGGGCCGGGTTAAAGTTGACGGTAAAGGGCTGGAGCTGCTGCACATCCCCGAGTGTTAGTTTGGCGAGGTGCTGCTCTACGAAGCTCTGCAGGCGATCATATGTGAGATCGAGCTTTTTCAGAGTTTCGTCTTTCTCCTTGTCAATTTGTTTCTTGGCAGCCTGCCACAGTTCTTCTACAGAAATCCCTAGTAACTCGCGCCGTTTCGCAGGGTTCGACTCGGCTTGCTTCAAAGTGCAATTCAGTATCTCTAGCATCACATGGGCAGCGTAGGGCCACTGTTCGCACAGAATGAGCCAAGCCAGAACTTGATGGGGATCCTCCGGTACACCCGAAGGGGCAGAGGTGCTTCCTTGTTCCTGTCCTTGACGCCAATTGCCGATAAGCGCACGCACAAGCCGATAGACATTCACCAAACGCTTGACGCGGCGTGGGTTGGGGTCAAGGTGTGAGGAAAAGTCTAGAAATGCTTTTTGTTCGGCAGGAGTGAAGGATACTTTACGAATATCGAACGGCTTCTCGGTAGGCCTCGGCAATGGAGTTGGTTCTGAAGGCATGTCTTCAGATTCGATTCGTATTTCTTCTTCGAGTTCGGCAGCGGGACCTTCATCCTCAGAGGGCCGCTCCGCTACTTCGACCTCTTGGACCTCTTTATCGATCTCTTGGGTCTCTGGTTTCACAGGTGCCTTCACGAACTCATCGGCTACTTTCTCCTCCGGGGCGGGAACAGACATCATAGACAGAATCTCATCGTCGCTCATATCAACGAGTGAGCCCAGGTATTTGCGCAATTCATCATGTGGCGGTTCGGGGATGCTGAACGGAATTTGCACGATTTTGTCCAGGTATTCATAGCCGGTGATCTCGGCCTCGGTGAGCACTTTGCCGTAGTGCTCTTCGACGGCCTGGGTGATAACGCGCGCGTCGAGGGCAAGAAAGACGATAAAACGATCAAAGTCAAGCAACAACTTAATCGCTTCCAGCACTTCGACGGCTTTCTCAGGATCACAGCGATCCAGGTCATCAATGAAGACGACGACTTTCATACCCTTTGGTAGACTGTTCGCAAAGCTCTCCAAATCTTGCTTAATGCGCCCCATGAAGCCTATCTCTTCTTGGTAGTCAGTAGTAGCGAACAGGTCAACGATGCGCTGACTGGCCGAGGTCGAGAAGACGCTGGCCAACTGGCGGACCAGGCTGACCAACAGCAAGAAGGCAGCCGAGCCGCTGACTGCTTTGGCCCAAGCGTCTTGGTTGTTCAGTACGAATCTGATCATCAGTGCGCCGACGACGATAGCGATAAGCGCATAAGGCAGCAGTTTGGGCCGCAGATCCCGCCATTGGCGCTCCAAGTTGCGCCTCAGATTGATGCTGAGCTGGACATACCACCGGCCGAGCCCCGAGTTTTCAATCCTGAGAAAGATATGCTTGACCAGGCCAGCCCAGAGTTTGTCGCAGGCGTTATAATTCCACGCCCCAAACCAGACGATGGGCATTGGGGTCTTCGATAGACAGAAGATCTTCTGCCAGATGTTGAGTTTTCTATCTTCTTCGAATTCGAAGCCGGGATTCAACCTTTTGACAATCTTTTTCATCAGGAAGGTCTTGCCGGTGCCCCACGCGCCATAGATGCCAATGGTCAACGGAGGGTCAGTGTCTTCGATGAGCCGTGCAAAGGCATCCACATAGTGGGTAAAACCCAGCCTGTCCTTACCAGTGGCAAGATCACCATGAGCGGTAATCTCGTCGGTGGCTTGATGCTGGCGGACGTAATGCACCGCATCTTGGATCGGTTCCACCCCAAGACTGTCAAGCACAGGCTGAATGGGCAAGCAAAACGTGCCTGAGTCATTGCTTTCAACAATGACCCCCACTGTCTGGTTGGTATCAATCTCGACAACCAGTGCTCCGATGTCTTCCGGTTCGGAAAAGCCCCTTGCTTCGATGAAGAACACGTCGCTCAACGTGATTTCTTTTGATATATCGTAGAACTGACCAGTCTGGGTAATCGTAGCTTCTGTGTAGCCAGAAGCAGCACCGAATTTGCAGACGTTAAGCCCCAACTCGGGTTTCTTAACATCCTTGACCGGTTGCCTGTTGGGCAGCAGAGATAAGAAAGTTCGATCCCCCTCCAGCCGCGCCACAGCCGCGATGTCCGTCTTCTCGGAGACCTTTTCAACTGTGCCTACTCTATCTTGGTCATTGCCGCCGTACTGACGACTGGGTTGGATGACCTCTGCACCTTCTGAGAGCATGCCCCCTGGTAGGAGCAGCCGAGGATTGCCCTCTTGGTCGGTAACCAGGGCGGTGATGGTGCGGGCCGGCGCGTCACCGCCGCCAAAGCTGATACCGGCCATGACTTCCTCAAAGCGCTGGCGTGGTCCGTCAGGCTCACCGTAGCGCCCGAGGTCGGGCGGGGCAGCAAGTGTAGGCTCTGTTGGCTGCTCTATATCCGGAGATCCAGTTCTGTCTGACCAGGCTCGGTTCGCCGCTAAGATTGGCTCCAACCACCGGTCGTGGGCTAACTCATACCATGTCCGCCCAGCCCTGATTTCGGGCCTTAGCAAGAACTGACTGACCAACAGATCAACCACTTGGTTTGGCATACCGGCAGTGTCCCTTTCTCCTCGGTGAACCATGCCTCGGGTTCCTGCTTCGGTAATTAATTGATGCTCAAACCAGTTGCGCAACGCCATCTCAGAGATGCCGGTTTGGTGTACAGCATTGGCAATAGCATCTTCATAGAATTGCGCTAAGGCCGCATCAACATCGCCAAACTCTTCCAAATCCTGAGAGGTAATAACGCCTGTGGGTAGATCTCTCAAGTTCTCCCAAAGTTCATAGCCGACCATTTGCAACTGGACCGGCTCAATGAATTGGCCGGGCTGAGTTTCATCTGTCCCTTGCACCTGAATTTGGCGTAGGTTATCAACCAGGGTTTCAGCCACTCCCGGGCCAAAAGGGCGTCCAGCTAACTCAGCTGGTCTTTTGAGGGCTTCTAGCGCAGCCTCGTACTCCATACGCTGCAAGTAAAAGCGGGCCTGCATTTCGCCGACCAAAAGGTGGGCGTAGGGGTCCAAATCGGCGACATAATCTCCCCGTAAGGACAACACCACCCTCAGCAGCGGATCGTCGACCATCGCTTGGTTGAGCTGGCGAAAGAAATCTTCTCGCTTCTGCCAGTATTCAGGATGGGTCGTGAGAATCTCCTCAAATTGCTCAATAATCAAGACCCGACCTGTTGCTGGGACCTTGTCATCAGTTTGGGTCTGATGCTGCTGGAGATAATCGCCTAAGGTGGTTTGGGTGAAGCTGGCGGCTTCATGTTGATGCTGATCGAGGCTGAGAATCAGGTTGAAAATAAAAAAGTTGTCAACTTTGGTGACGCCTGTTGGTAATTCGCCACTGACCCGGCCAATTGGCAGAACATCAAACCCCTCTTCTCGCAAGCCAGGTACCAAGCGAGCGTTGATGAGCGAGCTCTTGCCCGCTCCGCTGGCGCCATAAAAAAGAACCAGCCGTTCGGATGTAACCAGTGATAACAATTCTTGGGCTTCACGCTCCCGGCCAAAGAAACGGTTCCTTTCTTGCTCCGTGAAGGGACGCGGCCCAACATAGGGGCTATCAACCATCTTCTTACTCCTTCACTTTTCCTAATCTCCAAACATCTTCAACTGCCGCACCGACTCAACCTCCGGCTCCTCCTCCACCGGCACCTCCAACTCCTCAAAGAACGCCAGCCGCAGGCGGTCCAGCACCTCCGCCTCGGGGCGGACGAACTGGCCCTTGACCTGGGTGCGGGGGATGGCGTTGAGCAGGGCCTGCAGGCAGGCTTTGAAGGTGCCGTCGGTCAGCAGGCCGGTGCGTTTCAGGAAGGCCTCGCAGGCCGGCGTGCCGTCTTCGTGGTAGATGAGCATAGCCACGTGGGCGGCGTCCAGGAGGGCGTCGAAGACGACGGCCTCG
>JABAOH010000056.1_pt1 | contig 10425 bp, 7 predicted proteins | sample 7062181 | NCBI WGS metagenome assembly JABAOH01 (sample SAMN14538630, study PRJNA623070) | marine sediment metagenome | biome: marine biome [ENVO:00000428]; feature: marine pelagic biome [ENVO:01000023]; material: deep marine sediment [ENVO:00002113]; isolation source: pool of 5 deep marine... | reverse complement strand
GGCCGCCGCCGGTTCCATCCCAGCACCGATACGGTGACGCCTTCGTCGTCCAGTTCGTAGCGTCGGGGTAGGAGGTGGCCGTGCAACGACGCGAGAAGAACGAAGGCGCCGATTACCGCGAGGAGGGGGCTTTGCCACAGGAAGTATATCGCCGCGGCGGTCGCGCCCACCGCGCCGAGCGCGAGCACCGAGCGGCCCGGATACTCGAGCAACGGCACGGACCTCCAGCTCAAAGGCCGGGGCGATGTCTTTGCGGGCACCATCTATTTCAACGTAGCCCGCTCGATGGCGGCGAGAGGTATGCGCGTCTTTTCCCGAACGCCCTTGACGTGCAGGCACGCCTCGCCTCGGCACACCGTTATCTTGCTCGGCCTTACCTCGAGCGGTTCATTTTCGCCGGCGAGCCATAATCTCAAAGGCCGTCCCGTCTCGACCGCGAATTCGATCACGGCCGCCGCCGAGCCCTCCCGCCAAGAACCGTCCTTTGTCCGGACCTCCTTATTTTTCGGTCATCCGGCGTCGAACAGCGCGCGGGGCGAGACGTCCCCCTCCGCTTCGCTCCTCAGAGAACGCGGAAGGTACCCGGCGGATGTGAGGGCCTCGCGGACGGCGCGGTAATCCGCGCGCGCGATCTCGACGGCGTGGAATTCCCGCCGCCCCTTGACGAGCGGCGCGACGCCCGGTAGGTTGGCGACCTCGTCCGCTTTTTCCGCTTCGTCGGTGACGACGACCAGGCCGTCGTAGAACGAAAAGGTTCCGTATTGCTGTGCCCAGTCGTTGAGCGAGAACTCCACGTTTTGCGGTACGGGCGCCGAGGCGTGCTCTTTTAAAAAGGTCAATATTTCTTCGACCGCCACGCCGGCGTCGAGCGCCCGGTAGAAGCTCGACTTGGAGATAAGGTACGAAGGAAAGCGGCCGCCGCCGGTTTGGTCCGCGAAGGCCTCGAGCTTGAGCCTTGTTTCCGTCGGCGCGTCGTACGCCACCTTTAGCTCGAAGTTACCCCCCAACAGGAATTCGGGCTCGGCGACTTTTGCCCGGGGGGCCTCGCGCCCCTCGAACGCCGCGGACCGCGCGACCAGGAGCGCGCCGCCGTCGTCGAACCCCGCGGTAGCGAAGCCACTTACGAATAAAGAGAAGAGGGCTTTTCGAATCGCGGCCTCTTCGAACCCTGTGGAAAAATTTATTACGTTTTCGACGACGCCCTCGAGCGGCCGCCACCGCCGCGTGCGCGATAAGGAACAGATGTATACGGCCAAGAGTGCACCGCCCGTTTCGTCCTCCTCGACGGCGCCCCGGACGAGTTCGGCGTTATAATCGTCTGCCACGCCGCGCAGGTCGGCCGTAAGCCAGTTGGTGGCGTGCAGCACGTCCCCCTCTCGTTTCAACGCGCCTCGGCGCTCGGCGTCGTTTACCAGGAATTCCAGCCGGTTGAAGCCAAACCGTTCGACGACGGTACTTAGGGGAGCTTCCTCCTCGGCGACCTCGAGGAGCGGGCTTAGCTTGGCGAGCGCCCGCTTGGGCGTTGCGCCGCTCTGCGTCAGCGTGATCGGGTTTTTGATAGTGTGACACCAGACCGCGACGGCGTCCCGGAACGCCGATAGGGGCTCGAGGTTTACGGGGGAACGCGGCGGCCGGGCCCCCGGGCCGGCTAATTTTTTAACGGCTTCGTCGTGGACGTGGGGAAGTATTTCCGCGGGGGGACGATAAAGGCCGCTCGAAGCGTCCGGCAGGAGAAGCGCCCGCGTGACCGCCGCGCGGGGCGGCGACGTCGTACCGAAGCGAAAGACGAGCCGCGCCCCGAGGGAGGGTGCTAACTTTTCGCAGGCCGCGGCGACGAAAAGCGCCTTCGCGCTCGCGGCCTCGAGTTCGCGGATAAGACGGCGGACCGTACTCCGGTCCGTTAGGCGTGCGGGGACGCCCCCCAACAGCCTCGCCTTCGAGGTTAACTCTTCTTGGAGTCCTACGTGCTCGCCTATAGCCGCGAGGTCTTCGAGGGGAAGGGAGGCCAGGCCGCGCTGAAGGGATACCGGCTTAGGGTAAGAGTTTAACATTTAAAAATACTAACACGCCCGTTACCGCGGGTCAAGAGCAACGGCGTGGAATAGGCCTCGGCGCGGCGTCCGATTATCATTTAGGTTGACATAGGGCCGGCGTACGGTTATAGATATACGGGCACCTCGCCGGACGAGGACTTCGGCCTTCGCCCTCAAGTTATGTTATCGAAGCTCGAGAAAGAATATATCGATACGCGAGGTTACTGGACCCTTTTCAAGCCGCTCGCGCTCTTCTACCGACACCAGCTCGAGCGGGCGCTGACGCGCGCGCTGCGCCGCGAGGGTGTGGCGCTGGAGGGTAAACGGCTCCTCGAGGACGGCTGCGAGCGCGGCAACTTGCTCAGGCAGCTCCTCGAGCTGGGCGCGTCGCCCGGGCGGTGCGTCGGCCTCGACCGCGACGACGCGGCTTTGCGCGACGGCCGAGACAAGACCGCGGCGGCCTTGCGGTTCGTCTGCGGCGACGCCGCGGCGCTGCCGTTCCGTTCGGGAGCCTTCGACGTCGTCGTCCAGTCGCTCTTGTTCTCGTCTTTACCGCCGGGCGAGGCGCGCGAACGCGCGGCGGCCGAGATGGAACGGGTTCTGGCCGGCGGCGGCGTCCTCGTATGGTACGACTTCGTCGAGCGCGCGAAAGAGGGCCTCCCGCAAGGGCTCGAGCTGGGCGAGGTCCGCGAGCTTTTTCCCGGCTGGCGCCTCGCCGCCTACAAGTTCGGCCTGCGCTTCCGGTGGGCCCACTTCCTCGTCAATAAGTGCCTTTGGCTCGCGCAGACGCTGGCCTCTCTCGGCGTCGCCCGTTCCCATTACGTAATAATAATACGCCGCCCCTGAGGGACGGCGCGGTGCGGAGGGCGAGGGAATCGAACCCCCAAGGGCGCGAGCCCGGCGGATTTCAAATCCGCTGCCATACCGTTAGGCGAGCCCTCCGGGACCTTTAATGATAACGGAAACGCGCGCCGGCGTCAAGGCGTTTCAAATCCCGGCCTAGTTAAATATTTACTTCCCTCCGGATTGATATTAAAATCCCGCCCGAAGGTTTTCCCCATATGAAATACTTCCTCGAGGTAGTTAACCTCACCAAGAGGTTCGGCGGCGTAACGGCCGTCGACGATTTATCGTTCGCCGTCGCCCCCGGCGACGTCTTCGGCTTCCTGGGCCGCAACGGCGCCGGCAAGACGACCACCATCAAGGTCGCGCTCGACCTCGTGAAGCCGACGGGAGGCGAGGTCCGCCTCTTCGGCGACGATTGGCGCGAGCCGGAGCTGCGGCGCCGCGTGGGGTACCTGCCCGAGTTCCCGGTCCGGTACCCGAACCTGACGCCGCGGCGGTATCTGAGGTTCGCGGGGAGGCTTTTTGGCTTAGCTCGAGCCCAGGCGGCGCGGCGGGCCGACGAACTTATCGCCCAGGTTGAGCTGGACGACGCCGCGGACCGCCGGCTTGGCGGCTTCTCCAAGGGGATGCTGCAACGCACGGGCCTGGCGCAGGCGCTCGTCAACGAGCCGGACCTCCTCTTCCTGGACGAGCCCACCGCGGGCCTCGACCCGCTGGGCCACCACCTCGTCAAGGAACTCGTCCGCGACTACGCGGCACGGGGCAAGGCCGTCGTCGTGAGCTCCCACATCCTGGCCGAGATCGAGGCGCAGTGTTCGCGCGTGGCCATCATCGACGAGGGCCGGTTGGTGGCCGAAGGCGAGCTCGCCGAGCTGCTCAAGCCGACTAACGTCGTCGAGGTCGAGCTGGACGGGCCCGCGGCCGCGGCGCGCGAAGCTTTCGGGAAGATCTCGAGCGCCGTCGACGTAATCGGCAAACGCTTCGTCCTCACGCTGCTGCCTGGCAAGGAGGCGTCGGACGTTTCGAGGGCCGCGGCCGCGGCGGCCTGCGTCGTCACCGCTTTGACGACGCGGCGCCGGAGCCTGGAGGATCTGTTCGTTTCCGTCGTGAGAAGCTCAGGGGAGGATGCGCCGGCGTGACCTTCTGGCTCGTAGCCGGGGAGTTTTTTAAGCGGTCGTTCTCGCCGCGGATGCTCGTCGCGCTCGGCGTCGTCGGGTTCTTGTTCCTTGTAGTGGCGGGGTGTCTCTTCGGCGCGCGGCTCTATAGCGGCGGCCGCGTCTACGGCGCCGAGGAGCAAGCGGCGCTCGCCCTGGGGGCCTCGTACCATATCGCGGTCGCCTGGGGGATATTGTTCGCGGTAATGCTGGCGATGGGGGCCGCGTCGCGGCCGCTTGAGGACGGCCGCGCGGCGTTCCTGTTGTCTAAGCCGGTCCGCCGCTCGCACGTTTTGCTGGGGCAACTCCTGGGCGTATTCCTTGCCGCGCTCGCCGCGGCGGCGGCGCTTGCGTTGTTGGCCTCGGCGCTGTCGCTCGTGCGGGCACACGTCCTCCCGTGGACGCTTTGGCTCGGCCTGGCCGTCGCGTCGCTATCGCTCGCCCTCGTCGTCGCGCTCGTCGCCTTTTTCAGTCTTTTTCTGCCGCGCGTCGTCGCCGGCATGTTGGGGATAATTTTTTACGTGGCGAGCTTCCCGGCCGCGTTTAGTACGGTGCGCGACTTCATGACCGGCGGCCACGGCGCCGCGGCCCTTGAATTCCCCTGGTACGTGCGGTGGGGCGCCGAGGTCTACTTCGCCGGGGTGCCGCCCGTAGCGGGGGTCCAGCTGCGCGCCGGCGAGCTGTTGAAGCTGCAGCGCTGGGACGTCGACGGCTGGTTGACGGTCGCCACCGCCGCGGCGTACGTCGTCCTCCTCTTCGTCGCGACGTGGGCCCTCTATAACCGGCGGGACGTTTAACCCTTGAACGTTAAAAAATTAAAAGGGCGGCGTTAATTGCCGCCCCGTTTTCGTGCCGATTTTTTTTATTTAAAAACGGCTAATTTCGCCGCCGCCTCGGCCTCGGGCGTCGAGACGCGGTAGACGTAAATCCCGGGAGACAGCGCTTCCGTAAATAGCTCCCACGCGCCCGGGCCCGCGGCGCATTCGCGCGCCTCGCTTGAAATCTTCCGGCCGCTGAGGTCGTAGAGCTCGAGCGTCACCGGGCTCGGGGCCGCCAGCTCGAACGTTACGGTCGTGGCATCCCTCGCCGGGTTGGGTTCGGCGCCTACGAGGCGCAGCGCTTTGCTCGCCGCACGCGCGACGACTTCCACCGGCCCGGCCACCTCGCCGCGGCCTTTCGCATCCACCGCCTCGAGCCAGTAGCGGTACCGTCCGCCGGCCTTGACGTCCTTATCGACGTAGCAGTGCGGCGAGCGGCCGCATATCAGCGCGCCGTTTAATTTAACGCGGCGTTCGTCCAACGGCTCGTTCGCCTTCTGGCGATATAAGTTGAAGCCGGCGTAATTTCCGGCCGCCGTCGCCCAGCGCAGCACGACGGCGCCGTCGGCGGGCGTGGCACGGAAGTACGATAGCTCTACGCCGACCTCGCCGGTCCCCTCGGTCAGCGTCACGTATTTATTCGAGCCCAGGTTGTACCACGCCTCGACGCGCCCGGAAGGCCACCAGGCCGTCACGCGCGAGGCGTTGGTCGCGGTCCCCAGGCCGAACTCGAGCTCGAAGCTGTCGCTGTCGCCCATGCCGTGGCCGCCGTCCACCTGGGCGTACTCGCGGCTCGAACCGAAGTCGCACCGTACCCGCGTGCCCACCGCCTTCTTGTTGGAATTCGTGCCGACGAGGCGCGCCACAAGCCAGCGGTTCGTCACGCCGTCGCACCTGAGCAGCTTGTTGCCGAAGTGGGTCGCGAGGTAGACGTCTATGTCGCCGTCGCCGTCGTAGTCGCCGAAAGCCGTCCCGAAGGGGTCCATCGGCTGAGCGATGTTTATCTGCGCCGCGATGTCCGTAAAGGTCTCGTTGCCGTTGTTGCGGTAGAGGCGGTTGGGATTGACGTGGTTGGAGGAGAAGAGGTCGACTAAGCCGTCGTAGTCAACGTCGAGGAAGGTGGCGGTCCGACCGTCGCCCACGTCGGCCACGCCGGCGCTGTAGGTGATGTCCTTGAACTTCCCGTTGCCCAGGTTTTTGTATAACTTGTTGGATGGGCTGCTGATGTTGACGCTGTAGAGGTCGAATAAGCCGTCGGCGTTGAAGTCACCGGCGCAGACGCCGGAGGTCCGGCTCGCGTCCGCGACCCCCGCCGAGGCCGCGACCTCCTCGAAGGTCCCGTTCTTCTTGTTGCGGTAGAGGCGGTTGGCGCCGGACACGCCAATATAGCAATCCTGCCAGCGGTCGTTGTCGTAATCGAACCAACAGCACGAGCGGCCGCCAGCGGATATGTTCGCCGCCGCGGCCCGTTCCTCGAACGTGCCGTTACCTTTGTTCCGAAACAGGTAGTTAGTACTGCCGCACTGGAAGAAGTCGAGGTGGCCGTCGTTGTCGTAGTCGACCCAGGCACAGCGCCAGCCGTACGTCCCGAAGATGCCGGCCTGTGAGCTTACGTCGTCGAACTGCATGCCGCCCTTGTTGCGGAAAAGGCGCGTCGGCTTGTAGCCGAAGGATATGGTCGCGACGTCGGGCCGGCCGTCGTTGTCGTAGTCGCCGAGGGCGAAGTTGCGCGCCTCGCCCGTTATGCCGGAGCTGCTCGAGACGTCCGTGAACCTCGAGCCGTCGTTGCGGAAGAGGAAGATCCGCATCCCGGAACTCGAGTTGGACACGATGAGGTCGAGGTCGCCGTCGCCGTCGAAGTCGGCCCAACCGGCGCCGCTGCCGAGGCCGGGGACGGAGACGCCCATCTGGACCGTGACGTCCGTGTACATCTGCGCCGCGAAGGCCGCGGCCGACGCGAGTAACGCCGAAATTATTAATCCCTTTACCATAACCGAACCTCCCCGTACGCAGGACGTTTTCGTCGCCGTAGCCCGCGATACCTGCCTATGAAGTTCAATACGCCATAATATAAGACGTTCCGCGAATAAAATCAAGCCGCGGCTATCGGCGCCGCCAAGCGCAACATAGTTGCGTTTGACTATTTCTTTTTAAGCAGTTACTATTTTTTCGACGAATTGCAGGCGCTTAATTGGAAGCGGAGGCGGTTTTCGTGCGGTTATTGAATTTTATTGTTTGGGTCGTTGCGACAGCGGCCTCGGCCGACGTCGGCTCCGTCATAAGCTCTTTCCCGTGGAACGCGACGCCCGCGCCGGGCGGCATCTACCGCGACGCCTCGTACGTCTACGCCGTCGTGCGCAACGTCTCGGGCCCGGAGTTCTTGCGTCGTTATACTACGGCCGGTTCGGCGTTGGGGTCGGTGCCGCTGGCGATGACGTATCCCCGCGAGGGCGACCTCAGCCACCTCGGCGCGGCGTACCTTTGCGTAATCGACGACGATACGGACCGCCTCCATGTGGTTAATAAAACGTCGGGGGCGACCGCGTCGTCCTTCGCCGTCACGGGCCCGGGCGATAAAAGCCCCCGCGAAGTCGCATGGGACGGGACCTATTATTACGTGGGCGGCGGCGTCCAGGACCCGGGCCATTACAACCTCTACACGGCCGCGGGTTCCCTCGCGCGCTCGTGGCGGCCCGCGGGTTGGCCGTCGGGTCTGACGGTCCCTAATGCGCTGGCATACTCCTCCGCAGCCGCCGGCAAGGAAGGGCATTACCTCCTCGCCAGCTCGGCGATGTACAGCCAGCCCAACGTCGTCATCGACATGCCGAGCGGCTCGCTGGTCGCGAGCTGGGTTATGCCGGTTTACAACGGCGCCGCGGGCGCGGTGTGCGGCGTCTCCTCCCGCCCCGGGACGTACCGCGCCGCGTATTGGGCGAATTGGAACTCGCGCAACACCTGGTACGCGTTCGAGTTCGACATCGGCGCCGCCGTCAACCCCGCCGTCCTCCCGGTGAGCCTGGGTAAAATTAAGGCGATTTACCGATAATTAGCCTTAACATCTGCAAGCCCCGCGGCCGCGGGGCCTTTTATTTCTTTTACCCTTGACAACCGCGGCCCGGCGTCTTAGATTTACTTCCTGCGCCGGCCCGACGCCGGCAACATCTTTAAATTACCCAAAGCCATCGAACGAAGTCGCACCGGGAAGGAGCCGACTTATGGCAGCTAAGCCCGTAATGATCAACCTGACCGCGGACGAACTCCCCACGCGGTGGTACAACATCCTGCCGGACCTGCCTGAGCCGCTGCCGCCGCCCCAGGACCCCCCCGAGGGCCCCAGCCGCCTCGAGCAGCTCCCCAACCTCCTCATCGGCGAGTGCCTAAAGCAGGAGTTCGCCGAGGACCGCTGGATAGACATCCCGCCCGGCCTGCAGGAGTTGTACCTGAAGGCGGGGAGGCCGCGGCCGCTCTTTCGGGCCACCGAGCTCGAGAAAAGGCTCGAGACGCCGGCGCGCATCTACTACAAGGCCGAGTTCTTCAGCCCCACCGGCAGCCATAAGGTAAACACCGCCCTCGCCCAGGCCTACTACGCCCGCGAGCAGGGCTTCGAGCGGATGACGACCGAAACCGGCGCGGGCCAGTGGGGGACGGCGCTCGCCTACGGCTGCGCCCTCGTCGGCCTCAAGTGCACCGTCTTCTGGGTGCGCGCGGTCCACGACTGGAAGACCGACCGCCGCCGCTTTATGAAAATGTACGGCGCCGACGTCCACGCCTCGCCCAGCCCCCTCACCAAGGTCGGCAAGGAATTATATAGTAAGAATAAAAAACACCCCGGCTCGCTCGGCATCGCGATATCGGAGGGGCTCGAGGACGCCGGCGGCGACCCGAACGCCACGTACAGCCTGGGGTCCGTCCTCAACCACGTCCTGCTGCACCAGACCGTAATAGGCCTCGAGGCCCAGAAGCAGTTCGAGAAGTTCGGCGACTACCCGGACGTCGTGACCTCGTGCCTGGGCGGCGGCTCCAACTTCGGCGGCTTCGCGCTGCCCTTCTACGGCGACGCGTTGACCAAGGGCAAGAAGGTACAGTTCGTCGCGGCCCAGAGCGAAGTGGCCCCCAACCTCCAGGGCGAATACCGCTTCGACTTCGCCGACTACGCCGAGATAACGCCCTTGCTCAAGATGTACACGCTGGGCCACCGCGTCGAGATGGCCCCCATCAAGGGCGACGGCCTCCGCTACCACGGCTCCTCGCCCATCATCAGCCTCCTCCGCCACCACGAGAAGCTGGACACGGTCGCCTATCCCGCCGACGAGAAGCACGTCTTCGAACGCGCCGGCGAGTTCGTGCGCGCGGAGGGCTTCATCCCGGCGCCCGAGTCGGCCTACGGCATCGCCTACGCCATCGACGAGGCGCTGCGCTGCAAGGAAAGCGGCGAGGCCAAGTGCATCGCCGTCAACGTCTCGGGGCACGGCTTCCTCGACATCCCCGGCTTCGCCGAGGTGTTGGGGATTAAGTAGCGCCGGCGAAAGCGAACGAAGAAGCCGCCTCGCGAGGGGCGGCTTTCCTTCTACGAAAAGGCCCGTTCGGGGCGCGAGTTGATTTGGGGGGACGCTTTTCGTATAATTAACCAGGCCATCCCGGGCGAATTAACGGCGGCGCTGAATCACTACGCGGACGTCCCGGCGTCGGTGCAAAAGTACGCTATATAGAAGACATCGGGTTAGCGAATGGTAAAAAAAGGTACGATATTCTCGGGAATACAGTCCTCCGGGAGTTTGCATATCGGCAACTACCTCGGCGCGATAAGCCAGTTCGTGCCGCTCCAATACGAATACGAGGCTATCTACGGCATCGTCGACCAGCACGCCATGACCGAGCGCTACGACCCGGAGCAGTTGCCCGGGCGCATAATCGACGCCGCGGTGGATTACCTCGCGTGCGGCCTCGACCCCGAGGTCGCGACGCTGATGCTGCAGTCGGCCGTGCCGGAACACGCGGAGCTGGCGTGGGTGCTGGCCACCGTCACGCCCCTGGCCTGGATACAAAGGGTGCCTACTTTCAAGGAGAAAGCGCGTCAGCAGCCGGATAACGTCAACATGGGCCTTTTCAATTACCCTATTCTCATGGCCGCGGACATATTGCTTTACAAGTCGGTGGCGGTGCCGGTGGGCGAGGACCAACGGGCACACCTGGAGCTTACGCGCGAAATCGCCCGCGCCTTCAACAACCGGTTCGGCGATTTCTTCCCGGAACCGCGAGAGATCATATTGGACGACGAACGTTCGAAGGTCAAGGGGTTGGACGGCGTAAACAAGATGAGTAAAGGCCTCGATAATTGCATCAACCTCGCGGACGAACCGGACGCCATCCGGGAAAAGGTCAACCAGCGGGGCGTGACGGACCCGGCCCGCGTCAAGCGTACCGACCCGGGCAATCCCGACGTCTGCAACATGTTTACCTGGCACGGATTTTTCTCGAGCGAGGAGGAGCAGGCCTACTGCGCCGAGCGGTGCCGTACCGCCGGTTTTGGGTGCCTGGATTGTAAGAAGGTCCTTATCGACAACATCCTAAACG
>JABAOH010063980.1_pt9 | contig 10428 bp, 13 predicted proteins | sample 7062181 | NCBI WGS metagenome assembly JABAOH01 (sample SAMN14538630, study PRJNA623070) | marine sediment metagenome | biome: marine biome [ENVO:00000428]; feature: marine pelagic biome [ENVO:01000023]; material: deep marine sediment [ENVO:00002113]; isolation source: pool of 5 deep marine... | reverse complement strand
ACTTAAGCTCTAAGCGTTACAATTGACCAGTATGTACCCATACGGTATAATCCTCCGTCGCTACGTCAAGGATTCAAGATAAGTTTGGATTTGGAAAAGGGCGAATGCCGAAAAGAACATATCAACCGAAAAAACGCCGTCGAATGCGGGTTCACGGCTTTCGTAAGCGCATGCGAACGAAGGGAGGACGTGCAATTCTCAAGGCCCGTCGTAGAAAGGGCCGGTATCGACTTTCTGTCCGCATGAACGAGCACGTCAAGAAGGTCAATTGGAAAGCCTAGTGGGGGCAGCTTACTACGGACGGGCACACACCCACAGAACGCTCCTCGCCGACTAGGTGGATGAACCGGAAGTATCGGCTCACGAGTGCGACCGATTTCAAGCGGGTGCGGCGGAATGGGAAGTCCTATGCCCACCCGCTCGTCATTGTCATCGTCAATCCCAACGGCTTATCCATCTCACGATTTGGTGTGGCCGCTGGTAGATCCGTGGGAGGAGCCGTCCAACGCAATCGCGCAAAACGCTTGCTCCGTGAAGGCATTCGTCGCAATTTAGACACGATCTCTGGCGGATGGGATGTCATCCTGATCGCTCGTGCGGCGCTGGTCGCTGCCGGCGGGGCTGCCATCCAGGAAGCACTTGCTGAATTGTTAGCGCGCGCAGGTTTATTGAAGTGACAACTGGTCCGATGTCTGATCATAAGAAAATTGCTACCGAATCAAACCCAGAACCAGCGCTATCTGAAATCCCGGTCACACTGGGAAATATCCCGCGCCTTCCAGCATTGGCGTTCATCCGCTTTTATCAGAATACAATCTCTCGGGCGATCCCAGTGAATACCTGCCGCTTTCAACCAACCTGCTCTCATTACGGCTACCAAGCCATTGTCAAATATGGCCTGCTCAAGGGCAGTTGGATGGCATTTCGGCGCATCTTGCGCTGCCAACCGCTTCATCCAGGTGGATACGACCCGGTACCATAGGTGTTTTATGTCAAAGGAACCTCGTTACCCGATTACACTCATATTTCTGGGAAGCTTTTTCATCCTGATCACTCTGATGCTCTCAGGATGCGCTGGAAGTGCGATCACGGCCTCCAGCTGGCCGGGATTGGCAGTTGACGAAACCACAATCTACGCCTCATATGGCACTGCCGTGTTTGGGATTGATATCGATAACGGCCGCGAACTGTGGCGTTTTCCAAGAGAGCAAGACCGGAATTTGACTTTTTACGCACCCCCCGCACTAACGGATGTCGATCTGATCATTGTTGGTGGTTACGACAATAGAGTATATGCCCTGGATCGGATCACCGGCGCGCAGGTTAATGCCTGGCCCCAACCCTTCGATGAAGCCGAAGACCGCATTATTGGTGCTCCGGTGATCGCAGGCGATATCGTCCTGGTGCCCTCAGCCGACGGTCGCCTCTACGCACTCCGTTGGGAGGACGGTGAACCTGCTTGGCGAAGGCCTTACCAGGCTGGGGAAGATCCGGGGCCGTTATGGTCGGCACCCTTAGTGGACGGTGAGCAGATATACATTTCGTCGCTCGACCACCATGTTTACGCCATAGATCTTAACAGCGGCGTGGAAATTTGGCGCACGGCAGATCTGGGAGCATCCATCGTTGACACGCCCACGCTTGCGGACGGCATTCTGCTCGTGGGAACTTTCGGGGAGGAGCTCGTCGCGCTCGAAGGAGCCACCGGAGAAATCGTGTGGACCTTCGAGACCGAGGGATGGGTGTGGAGTAATCCCGCCATTTCCCAGGGAGTAGCATACTTAGGCGACACGGAAGGTATGGCCTACGCGGTGGATGTCGCCGATGGCACTGAACTATGGCGCAAAACGATTGATGGTGCCATTGCTGCAACCCCCGCTATCGGACAAGGTGTGGTTTACTTCGTAACCGAAGAGAGTATTGTTCATGCCGCAGACGCCGAAACAGGTGGTTCCATATGGACAAGCGATGCGAAGCTTCAAGGTAAGTTACTCTCCGATCCGATCCTGCTAACCGATCAACTCATAGTGGGAGCTGCCTGGCCCGACTGTTTCATCTATTCTGTCGATATTGAGAACGGTAGGTCGGGTTGCATGGTTTCACTCTCAGAATAGCTAGGACGAATAATATGTGGAACGAGATAATTCTTAAACCAATGATTAACGCCCTGCTCTTTATCTATCAATTCTTCGGGGCAGGACCCCACACCTTCGGGTTGGCGATCATCCTCTTCACAATCATTGTCCGACTGATCACACTGCCCTTCACCGTCAAGCAGCTACGTAGCACAATGGCAATGCAGGAGCTTCAACAATCGAAGAAGTGGAAGAAGATGCAAGAGAAATTCAAAAACGACCGTCAGAAATTGGCAGAAGAGCAGATGAAGCTCTACCAGGAAACCGGCTATAGCCCGTTCAGCGGTTGCCTTCCTATGTTGCTTCAATTCCCCATTATTATCGGGTTGTATCAATCCATCACTCGCACCATGGCAGCCACACCGATTGAACTACTCAATCTCTCCAAGCTACTCTATCCAGGGACATCCAGCGCGTTGATCCCCGTCAACAGCACGTTCCTGTACATGAATCTGGGTCAGCCAGAGCGATTGCCACTGCCGTTTCTCCCAGACATTCCACTTCTTGGAGCGGGGATCCCGGTGCTCGCCATCTTGGTTGCAATCTCTACGTGGCTGCAAACCAAAATCACAACACCAACACCCTCGTCCGATCAACAAGGTGCTGGGATGAGTCAGATGATGTCCATCTACATGCCCCTGTTGCTAGGTTGGTTCGCCTTTAGCTTCGCATCTGGCTTAGCAGTCTACTTCGTCATCTCGAATCTCTTGGGCATCGTCCAAGGTATCGCCATGCAAAGACTTCGTGAACGCTCACCACAAAGGGCTTGAGAGGCGCAGACTGCGCCATAAACAGGATGGAAGAAAGACCATGTCAGAAATGAGACCCAGCCTCGAAGTCATTGCACCGAGTGTTGATGAAGCAATCGCCCGCGGCGCGAAGGAATTAGGCCTTCCTCCAGAGAAGCTGGATGTCGAGGTGTTAGACGAGGGAGGACGGGGTTTCTTGGGTCTTGGAAGCCGCCAGGTGAGAGTACGCTTGAGCGTACGTTCAGACGTCGATGAACCAACGTTAGAGACACCACCTGTCGAGACAGCGGTTGAAGAAGCACCCCAGGCACTCGAAGCCGAGATATTTGAGGACGACGAACTCGCTGTTCGCATCACTCGCGATACCGTCATCGAGCTACTGCAGCGTATGGGAATTCGTGGCAAAGTAGAAGCCCATTGGGGCGAGATCGACGAACACGGCAGAATTCGTCCTCTCCTGGTGGACATTCGTGGAGACGATTTGAGTATCTTAATCGGACGCAGAGGTGAAACCCTTTCAGCACTGCAATACATCACACGGCTGATCGTAGGTAAAGAACTCAAACGCCCCGTCGCAGTGGTGATCGATATCGAAGGATATCGCGCACGAAGAGAACGTCAGCTTCGTCGCCTTGCTCGTAGAATGGCACAACAAGCAGTAGAGACGGGCCGGACGATGAGCTTGGAGCCAATGCCTGCTAATGAACGGCGTATCATTCATATCGAACTGCGGGAAGACACGAAGGTGGATACTGCCAGCGTCGGTGAGGGTGACCGCCGGAAGGTCACGATCATCCCGGTCCGATAGTCACCTCCCTTTTGGCGAGGGGAATCCGCTGGTCAATCCACCCTGACATGGTTAAGCATACGCCCACCCCTGTTGACTACCTGGTCATCGGACATGTAACCAAGGATCTGACGCCTGAAGGTCCGGTTTTGGGCGGCACTGCAGCTTACGTTGGACGAACCGCCTTGGCATTCGGCCTTCGTGTTGGTGTATTGACTTCATGTGCTGGGGATATTGACCTGCAACCTCTCGAGGGTCTTTGCGTCGTCACCCTTCCCACCGAACGGTCCACGACCTTCGAAAACAAGTACACGGTCGAAGGTCGAACACAATATCTCCACGCCGTGGCCACGACCCTTGCACCGCAAGACGCACCCATGATCTGGCACGACACCCCCATCGTGCACCTCGCTCCCATCGCCGCCGAGGTCGAACCCAGTCTAAGCAAGCATTTCGGAGACGCATTGCTTTGCATGACGCCACAAGGTTGGTTGCGGCGATGGGACGAAAGCGGCAAGATCCATCTTAATCCCTGGCACGATCTCCTACCGATCCTGCCGGACGCGAGCGCGGTGGTGATCAGCTTGGAAGATCTCGGCGGAGACGTCGAAGCCAGCCGGGCGATGGCAGCACACTGTACGATCCTTGCGGTCACGGAAGGGGCAAAGGGCGCGCGGGTCTTTTGGCGCGGCGAGGAACGTCATTTCTCCACGCCACTGGTAGCCGAGGTCGACCCCACTGGCGCCGGGGATGTCTTCGCTGCTGCTTTTTTCATCAAACTCTATCAGGCTACGAGCCCCTGGGAAGCAGCACGCATCGCCAACACCTTGGCTGCGTATTCAGTGACGCGCAAGGGTTATGCGAGCACACCGACACCACAAGAGGTGCAGATCACCCAAGAACAGGTGCTGCAGTGACCACGATATACACACTGGTCAATCAAAAAGGCGGCGTCGGGAAAACGACAACGGCGATAAATCTTGGTGCCTCCATCGCGGATATGGGGCAGAAGGTGCTCCTCGTGGATCTCGATCCACAAGCCAATGCCACCTCTTGCCTGGGCGTCAATCATGCTGAAGTCAAGGTTGGTACATACGATGTCCTCATCGGCCGAATACCCGCGACAGAAAGCATCCTTCACAATCCCAAACTCAAATTATCACTTATACCTTCATCGTCAGCCTTGGCGGGTGCACAAGTGGAAATCGTCGGCCTCGAGGAACGTGAAAGACTCATGCAGATAGCCCTGTCGCCAATCGACGGACTTTACGATTATGTTTTCATCGACTGCCCTCCCTCCCTGGGATTACTCACAGTCAATGGCCTGCTTGCCGCTGCACACGGCGTGATCATCCCCATCCAATGTGAATATCTCGCACTCGAAGGTCTAACTCAACTCATGAACACTCTCCGACGAGTCCAATCCAGCCTCTTTCCCGGACTCACGATTCGCGGTATGCTGCTGACTATGTATGATCGCAGGACCAACCTATCGAGGGACGTCGCGAACGAAGTTCGCAAGCATTTCCCTAGAAAGGTCTTCCGCACGATCATTCCTCGCAGCGTACGTTTAGCCGAAGCACCATCTCACGGTTTGCCTATTCAGATCTACGACGCAAATTCCTCCGGAGCTCTAGCCTATCGCATGCTGGCCGAAGAGATGTTGGAAGCAGACGGTATCCGCATAATCCGTGAACCCGCTCCCGGTGGTGAGGCGTAAGATGGCGCGCAAACGTGGTTTAGGGAAGGGATTAGACGCCCTCATCCCGACAGGAGATGAACCACCCCCATCTGGGGGCATCCTTCAAGTCTCTATTGATGATATTCAGCCAAACCCGCGGCAGCCCAGGTCGGATTTTGACGAAGAAGGGCTAAAGGCCTTGAGCGATTCGATCCGTGCACACGGTATCCTTCAACCTCTGATCGTAACCCCCGATGCAGAAGGAGAAGGGTACGTACTCGTGGCGGGAGAGCGTCGTTGGCAGGCTGCGCGCAAAGCAGGGCTGACCTCCATTCCCGTACTCGTACGTCAAGTCGATGAGCAACAACGTCTCGAATGGACCTTGGTCGAAAACCTTCAAAGGACAGACCTCAATCCTCTCGAAGCCGCAGAGGGTTATCGGCAATTGGTCGATGAATTCGGACTATCTCATCAGGAAATCGCCGAGCGCGTTGGGAAAAGCCGGACGGCAATCTCCAATACTCTACGCTTGCTCAAGCTCTCAGCTGCAGCCCGGAATGCCTTGACCGAAGGAGAGATTCGAGAGGGCCATGCCCGTGCGCTTCTGAGCCTATCATCCACCAAAGCGCAATCCGCAGCTTTACGGACAGTCCTTCAACGCAGTCTATCCGTCCGCCAAACAGAGGAACTGGTTCGCCGTTTGAGCGGCGAGCGAAAAACTGCTGCTCCGCCTGCAAAGAAGACACCTGAAGAAATCGCACTCGAAGACCAGCTTCGCCAGGAACTGGGCACGAAAGTGACTTTAAAGCGCAGCCAGCGTGGCGGTAGCATTATCATCCATTATTATTCCGACGAAGAATTGAACACCTTGATCGAGCGCCTCCTAGGCACCTCTTCGGAGTGAAAGGGTGCGCTATTTAGTGTACGGTACAGGCGCAGTGGGCGGCCTGGTTGGCGCGCGCCTAGCTCTAGCTGGCCAAAGCGTGGTTTTTCTCGCTCGCCCGAAGGTTGCTCAGGCCATGCGCGATAAGGGACTGCGCATTACTGGTGATGGTTCGCCCGGAAGGTTGGAAAATCCATGGGTCGTAACGGATTTGCAGGAAGCCTTCCAGAGACAGATTCCCGAAGTCATCCTGCTGACTGTGAAAGCCTATGATTGTCAGCAAGCCGGAGAGGCGATTCTCGCCCAATCTCCCCACCCTATCCCCGTACTCTCTCTTCTCAACGGAATTGGAAGTGAGGAAATCCTGGCATCAATCCTAGGGTCGGATCAGGTACTTTCCGGGACATTAACCTCCGCGGTTCAAAAGCCTGAACCGGGTGTAGTTCGTATCACCCGCCAGCGCGGTGTGGGGCTGGCATCAGATCACCCGCTCGTCCCCAAAATACACGACGAGATGGTTGCCGCTGGATTGAGCGTTCGTCTATACAGCAATCGTGAGCGTATGAAATGGTCGAAGTTGCTGGCCAACATCATCGCAAACGCTTCCTCGGCGATCTTGGGCTGGTCGTCGGCTCAGATCTTCAGCCATTCGGGACTCTACCGTCTGGAAATCGAAGCCTTGCGTGAAGGTGTGCGTGTGATGCGCCGCAAAGGGATCCACCCTGTATACCTCCCGAGAGTTCCCGTAAACCTTCTTGGTCGGGGGATTTTCTTACCGCCTGCGATCCTGCGGCCGATACTGAGTTGGGTGGTGTCTGCAGGCAGGGGCGAAAAACTACCATCGCTCCATCACGATCTCGGGCGTGGGCGGTCTGAGGTCACCTGGCTCAATGGATCCATCGTGCTCGCGGCAGCCGGTCTCAACCTTCCCACACCTGCAAACCGCGTGCTCACGGACACCCTGCTGAGCCTGGTGGACGGCCGCAGCCCCCCAGCGGCATTTCACAATCGACCTGAGGTGCTCATCTCTCGCGCACGCGACGCCGGTGTGCCTGGGATATGACAACAGGGTGGGTACATGGACGTGTTTTGCATCACTCACCGCCAGTTGGCCAATCTTCGCTACCGATATCGTGCCAACACAGGTCTACAGAATGACAACTTGACGGCCTCCTGCCCGATTGCCATTTCTGGGTATAATCCCATGCGCGACGTTATGGTATGTCATACGAGGAGGAGCGATCGATGAGATTCGATGGTAAGGTAGCCGTCGTCACGGGAGCTTCACGAGGCATCGGCCGGGCCATTGCATTGTTGCTGGGGCAGGAGGGAGCCAGTGTCGTTGTCAATTACAACCAAAATGCGAAGGCGGCTGACGAAGTCGTGAAAGCAATCGAAACCGGTGGCGGCAAGGCTATCGCTCATCAAGCGAATGTCGGCGAATATAAAGAAGCTGAAGGATTGATCAAACAGGCGATCGAACACTTCGGTGACTTGCACATCCTTGTTAATAACGCCGGGATCACGCGCGATGGGTTAATCATGACCATGTCGGAAGATGACTGGGATCAGGTGATGCAGACGAATTTAAAATCAGCATACAACTGCTCGAAGATTGCCGTGCGACACATGCTGCGTCGACGATACGGTCGCATCATCAACATCACTTCCGTTTCCGGGCAGATGGGCAATGCCGGTCAGACCAACTACTCAGCGTCTAAAGCAGGACAGATTGGCTTTACGAAAGCTCTAGCGCGTGAAGTCGCTCCGCGCAGCATTACAGTCAACGCCGTAGCACCGGGGTTTATTGAAACGGAAATATGGGCTAACGTCCCCGAAGCGATCAAGAAGAACCTCGACAAAGGAATTGCGTTGATCCCTTTGGGTAGAGTTGGTCAATCTGAAGAGGTCGCCAAGGCGGTGGCCTTCCTAGCTTCGGATGATGCGGCATATGTCACTGGTCACGTATTAAGTGTGGACGGCGGGATAGGCATGTATTAGTTGAGGGGTCAGCTGTTGGAAGGAGTCCCTCCAGATTGTTGAGTGTGGTGATTACCAATCTCGATCGATTATTGGCTGATGAGATGATGGAGCGAATAACCTATGCCCACGAATGAACCTGAAGCTGCTCGAGCCCCTGGAGCAACGACCATTGCTCCGGGCGTCCTGGTTACCACTGCACGCCTTGCAGCGCTTGGGGTGAAAGGTGTTTCCGCCGTGGCGTCTGTGCCCGGTGGCGTGAATAGATTTTTTAGGCGTGGCTCTGGAGAGGGTGTTCGTATCGAGGTCGAAGACGATGCGGTCTCCGTCGACCTCTTTCTCATCCTGACCAAGGATACGAACGTGCGCGATGTGAGCCGCAAGGTGCAGGCTGAAGTCGCGCGGGCAATTGAGGACATCGTGGGAATGCAAGTCACTCGCATCGACGTCCACATCGAGGACATTGACTACACCCAACCGTAATCGATCAATATGTCATGAAACGAGAAAGACGGCGGGCGCGAAGCCTCGCACTTCAAATTCTTTACGAGGTCGATTGCGTCGACCATCCCGTCCAGGAGGTTCTTGCTCGTCGCCTGGAAAGCGATGAGACCCTCAGTGAGGAGGCGATTGCGTTTGTCAGGCGGCTGGTCTTGGGCACCCTCGAGGCTGCCCCTGATCTCGACAAAATGATTGCCAGCTGTGCACCTGAATGGCCGGTGAACGAGCTCGCTGTTCTGGACCGCAACATCTTAAGGTTGGCACTTTGGGAATTTGAAATCTCGGGTAAGACACCCGTAAAGGTAGCCATCAACGAAGCCGTAGAATTGGCCAAACGCTTTAGTTCTGACAACGCCCCACGATTCATCAATGGCGTTTTGGGGACATTGGCTCGGACTTCCTGATTTCGCAATCGGACAGCCAATGGCCATCAACTTGTGAGGACATATGGATTTTCTGGGAATAGGCCCTCTTGAGTTAATGTTTATCCTTATCATCGCCCTGATCGTGATCGGTCCTCGAGATTTGGGAAAATACGCCCGTTCCGCAGGCCAGTATCTCAACCGCCTTTATCGTTCCGAAACTTGGCGAGTACTCACCGAGACCTCCCGTAACCTACGCACGCTCCCCAATCGACTGGCGCGCGAAGCTGCGCTGGAGGAACTCGATGATGTGCAACGCACGATCCGCGATGTCCAAGAAGACCTCACTTCTGAAACACAATCGCTTAACGAAGGGTTGAAAGCCTGGATGAAGCCTACGCCCGACGCGGCTGCCGAACCAGAAGATCAACCGAAGATTGAGAGCAATCAAACCGAGGAAACATCCGACTCATTGAAGTAGCCTCTTATGATACGAAAAGCTTTAAACCGACTCTGGAATATCATCACTTTCCCTTTCCGTCTTTTCGCCCGTCCCTTCCGTGCGATTCGCGACTTCATCAACCAGGAGCCAGAAGACACACCCGTCAGTGACGTTGTTGTTAAAGCCATTGACCAACCCTCCGTACTCATTGAACACCTGGAAGCTCTACGGCTACATCTCATACGCTCCCTGATTGTCTTAGCGATCACGATCGCTATCAGCACAACATTTGCGGGACGAGTTCTAGAATGGCTGGCGACACCAATCGGCGGGACACAAAACCTGCAGGCGATCGAAGTAACGGAGTCGATCGGCTCCTTCATGCGCGTCACCCTGCTGAGCGGATTTGCCCTTGCATTGCCTTACATAGGTATAGAAATATTCGCCTTTGTAAATCCGGGATTGAAACGCCGCGAACGCACGGCTTTGCTGATGGCTATTCCTTTCGCCACACTGCTATTTCTGCTCGGAATGGCCTTCGCCTTCAAGGTCATGCTTCCCGTCGCATTACCCTGGCTGCTCAGCTTCTTGGGCATCACCACCGTTCCGCGACCCTCCAACTACATCCGCTTCGTCACCGGGGTGATGTTTTGGATCGGCATCGCCTTTCAATTCCCTCTGATCATCTATATGCTGGCGCGATTGGGGGTGGTCCGTGCCCGGACTCTGGCAGACGGCTGGCGTTTTGCGGTGCTCGCGATCGCCGTCCTTGCTGCAGCAGTCACGCCAACCGTTGATCCGGTCAACATGGCAATCGTAATGGCACCTATGGTTGTGCTCTACTTCGTCAGTATTGGCTTGGCGGCTGTGGCACAGCGCCGTTACGATCGATCTCAGTTGGAAAGCGA
>JABAOH010036733.1_pt1 | contig 10430 bp, 16 predicted proteins | sample 7062181 | NCBI WGS metagenome assembly JABAOH01 (sample SAMN14538630, study PRJNA623070) | marine sediment metagenome | biome: marine biome [ENVO:00000428]; feature: marine pelagic biome [ENVO:01000023]; material: deep marine sediment [ENVO:00002113]; isolation source: pool of 5 deep marine... | reverse complement strand
TATTCATGGAGATGTCCTCAGAAAGAAGGAGTATACAAAATATTATTTTCAGACGGGAATCTCAATAGGAGTCTGCCTGGAGTTTCCTCAGTGTTGTGGACACTCATATCCCTGAGGGACGTTTGCGGAAGGGGTGGGGCAAATAGGGCCGATCTATTGACGAGTCATCCTCGATTTATCAATCGAAGTTCTCTCGGAGTCGGGAGGTCTTGAGCCTATCTCCGCCATGGGTCTGGGTGTCGGAATTGTGAACTTCGCGCTTTTTTGATAGGATGGTGATTTCTAGAGCCCGGGACGGGAAATAGCTATGTCCTAAGACTGACGCAGGAGAACCCACCATGGGACACTCGGCCAGATCGACCAGGGTCATCCGCGGAGCTCTACCGAAAGCCCTGGCCTTTTGCTTGACCCTGGGGCCTTCTTTCTATTTGTCGGGGTGTGCGACATCACTTTACCTGGCCGAGCTCGGACGGGGACAGGCGAGAGTAATTCTCGGCAGCAGGTCTATCGGATCGGTTCTCGAAGATCCGGCCGTTGACGAATCGATTAAGGAGAAGATTAGGCTGGTTGTGGAGGCAAAAACCTATGGTGAAGAGAGAATCGGACTGGCAAAGACGTCCAATTTCCAGAGATTCTATCAGGTTGAGGGTTCCTCGCTCCTCTATGTCGTGTCAGCCTGTCCAAAAGACCGTCTCCAGCCATACCAGTGGTGGTTTCCTATTACCGGACGGGTTACTGTGAAGGGCTTTTTCAGCCACAAAGACGCGATTCGAGAGAAAGAAAAACTCGAAAGAAAGGGGCTGGATGTTTTTGTTCAGGGTGCCCAGGCCTATAGCACGTTAGGCTGGTTCAAGGATCCCATTTTCTCGACGAGCCTCAATTACGATTATGCCCTGGTGGTTCATGTGGTCCTCCATGAATTGACTCACAACACAGTTTTTTTCAAAGATCAATTCGATTTTAACGAGCAGATTGCCTTTTTTGTCGGGGGACAGGGGGCGGTCGATTTTTTAGGTGCCAAATTTGGCAACGCCTCTCCCCTCCAAAGGCGTGCAACAGGCCTCATCGAAGATGGCGTCCTTTTTTCCCGATTCATGGGGGAGGTTTTTCAGAAACTCAAGAACCTTTACTCTCGCCCGGTCTCTCCGGCGGTCAAGGTGCGAGATAGGGAGATTCTTTTCCGTGAGGCGAAAGAGGGGTTTAAGGAACTGAAAAAACAACTCAAGACCGATCGGTATCTCGGGTTTGAAGAGGTGAAATTGAATAACGCGGCGATCCTTGCTTTCGCTCGGTATGTCGCCGATATCGAACAGATTCAAAGAGTCTATGAGGAATTGGATAGGGACCTGAGCAAGACAGTCGCCTTCTTTAAAGAAATCCAGAAGGCCGAGGTAAAAGATCCTCACGATTATGTGAGGAGATGGCTAAAAACGAGGGAATTGGAAGGGTCCGTTCATGAAGATGAGAATCTGTCGGTGATTCGTTATGATTCCTTGGCAGAGAGAAAGGCACCGAGCTGATTCTGTTGGTCATCGGAGATCTGAACAAATGATACGCCGGCCCTGTAGGTAAACTCAGGCTGGTTCTCCAGGTAAACAACCTTCCCCTTCGGGCTGATAGAACGGCCGTTCATCACTACGGTGAAGTCATATGTCTCGCCCGTGAAGAGGATATAGCGGGATTGGATCTTCATGCCACCCTGGCTGAGGTCGGAAGTCTCACCGATTCTCAATTTGTCAAAGCAGATAAATGAAACGGGGCAGTTGATTTGAAAACGTGGATACCGACGTCTCTCTTTCCATTTATCAGACATCTCCCACTCCTTTTCGAAGGACCTTTGTCCGACCAGCAGCCAGCAGAATATTACCCCATATTAACAGATAATTGCTTGATTGAAAAGCATAACTTTTACTGGGGCTTCCAGAGGTTCTTGATCTTCCGCAAAACTCGAAGGACTCAAATCCTTTGAGCGTCCCTCAGAGGGTCTTGAGCTTTTATGTCGGAGTATTGTACCGTCATTTGGCAGCGTGGGTTCTAGAAAAGGCGATTGGAGGAGGTGAAGAATGGCTGTTGAGTATCCGAAAAATTTCTTAAAGTTGAAGGCCAAATACCCGCAACTCATCGAAGCCTGTGAAGCAGCAGGGGAGCTCGGGAGGAATGCCGGGCCCCTCAAGGACAGATTCACCCATCTGGTTCAACTCGGGGCATGCGTCGCCTTGCGTTCAGAGGGAGGGGTGCATTCGCACACGAGGCGGGCACTCGATGCGGGAGCCACTCCTGAAGAAATCCACCATAGTTTGGTCCTTCTGATCAGCACTGTTGGATTTCCGGCTGTGGCGGCGGCTTTCTCCTGGGCAAACGATGTGATCGAAAAGGAATCGTAGCATAATCTGGATTCAACCGGAGTTGCTCCGCCCAAAAGAAAGCCGATAGAAGAGAGGCTTTGTTCTGGTTGGGCTCAGCCGACCTGAGGAATCCTTGATCTACAGACGGACGACTCGGTCGCAGGCCTCGGCCAACCGATCCATCTGCCTTTTTTCTCTCCTGCTGAACGCGCTGTCTCCGAGAGCTTTTCCGTAGTACCCGTTGATGATGGCTGTATGAGACATGCGCAAGACATCCAACAGCCGGCGGAGTTTTCCCTTCTGTAAGTAAAGAGAAACGTCGTTGATGACAAGTATTTTTCTCGGATTCTTCAGGTAGGCTGAGAATAGCTCTTCGATCGCATGGGCGTTTTGGAAGGCATAGACTTCAACTTCATCAACATTCTTTCCCGTCAGTCTCGGAGGAATAATTCTGGTGGTATGGTAGGAAACCCGAGGGTGGGAGGGCACTTCCATTTTGCCGCCGATTCCTCTCGTCTTCTCCGGAGCCAAATCGAGCACACCCACCTCGTCTTTCTTTTCATGGATGACCCGGTCAAGTAAGTCCAGGGTCATCTGCGTCTTGCCAGAATTGACATCCCCCAGAATTAAGGTCCTCTTTCTCCAATGGTTCTCAAAGGATAGGATCATCTCGCCTTTCCCGGATCACACAACGAGGATGAGCCCAATCAGACTGGCACATGGTACCTCCGCTCTTATTGAGGAGTGGCCGATTGGGACGAGATCCCAACCCACACTCTTGGCGATTGCGAACACATCGAATCCGCAAGCCTCCATGGCAGGCCGGGCCCGAAGGGGATGACGACAGGGATCACCGGCTAGGACCGTACAGGACTTCCCGGGAAGGCAAAGTGAGCACTCCCCGGCAGCAAACCCCATGGCGAGAGGAAAGCCCATGTAGAAGGCTTTTCCCTCAAGACTGGCGACCATCTCCTTGTGTTTGAGTTCTGTTGGTACGTGCCTTTTCCGCCAATCTTCGCCGACAAAATCGTCCACTTTCGCGTCGAGCTGAAAGAGCAGAGCCCACTCATACTCTCCGACAATTTTGCGGGTAATTTCCGGTGTGATCGGATTGTGAGGAGGGCACATGATACTGCTGCCGTAAAACTTACATCCGGGAATAAAACATTTAGCCCAGGCGCTGTGCCGGATGATAAGTTTGTCCGTAGGAATGATCAGGGCGCGATCTGCCCCGATCTCGAGCGCATAGTTCTTCAAAGCCTCCAGTTTCTTATCGTATTTCATCCTCCCCACACCCCTATCTTCACGAGAATGAAGCGCGCCGCAAGGAAAGTGGTGACAACGATAGCGAAGCCACCGAGCAAGTTCATTGGCCAGGTGTTTCTATTATCACCCGCAAAGCCTCTTTTGTTTAGCAAGATCATGATCAGGACCAAAACAAATGGGGTACCACAGAGTCCAAGGGCGAGCATGAGGACAAGAAGGAGGATAAAACTCCCCTTCAGAAAAGGCCCCAGAATGCTCAAGCCACAACCGAGGGCAATGAATAATCGAAATCTTGCGTCCCTGGTATCCCGGGGCCAGCCAAGCTTGTCGGAAAGGAAGTAGGCACCTGCCAAATAGGTTGGCGATATTGTGGAAACGACGGCAGCCCAGAGACCAACCAGGAAGATGGCTTTCCCATAGCTTCCGACCAGTGGCGTGAGGCTCATTGCGACATCGAGAGCCGATTTGACCTGGATGCCCTTGGGATGTAGCACCGCTGCGACAGCAAGAAAGATAGAAACACTATAGAGGCCGAAAGCAAAAAACATCGAAAGAATCGTATCGAATCGGGCAAGTCCCATCTCGGTGAGGGTCCATTTCCGGGCATTGACCGTGTACGAGTGCATGGCGATAATCGTAATGTGCACAGCGCCCCCCATGATTCCCGCCATCATGACGGCAGAGTCGATCCCAGCAGGAATGGAGGGGATGAATCCCTCTAGAATCAGGTCAACGTCCGGATTTACAATGGCAAGGGTCAGCAGGAAGCAGAGGACGACCACACCGACGAGTAATTTGCAAAAGATCTCGAACCTTTTATACCCGCCGAGCATCAAGAGAAGGAGGAAGAGGAAAGCATAGGGTATACCCCAAAAGGGCGTCGAGAGACCGGTGATGAGCGACGTTGTCCCAGCAAGGGCCTTCATGAGGATCACAGAAGCCAGCCATGTGGCGAATAGGGCATCGATCGTCAGGGTCCAGCCCCATAGTCTACCTAGCTGGCGATCTACGATGTCTATGATCCCCCGTTGTCCGAGTATGCCTGTTTTGGCTGCCAAGTATTGGGAGACTGTAGCAAGGATCGCGCTCAAGACAACGACCCATAGAAGGGAATACCCAAAGGTTGCCCCAGCGACCGAAACACTGGCCAACGTCGCTGGACCACAAGCTACGGCGCTAATCACCCAGGCCGGTCCCATTTTTTTGAAGTATGTCCAGTAGTTCTCCATATGCGTCCTATTTAGAGCCAAAAAAAACCGTATTCATCCTGACAGGATAAACACGGCGCCATCACCTGAAGGAGGAGAATCTCCTGTGGAGAGACCTCCCACTACGACTCGAATTTCTTCCAATCTTGACGCCGCTTCCCTACGCTGGGATTACCCAGATCAGGTTCCAAGGGTTGTCAATCATGACTCTCAGCTAACCACCCCTAGCGGGTCTCACTATTTTATCATCCCATTTCGTCTTTTTTTTGTCAATCCGCTCCAAAACTGGAGGCTCTCATTTGAGAAATTAGAAATATCCAAAGAAATCTGTAGCCTGTGAGACACCCCTCTCAAAATGCGGGAACTCCATGTTACGTAAAGGGATGGAACCGATGTCGAACTTCCGAGATGGCTCGGATGATTTCCGGGAAGAGCTTGAAAAAAGCAACCAAGGACCCTAGAATGAGTCCATACGGCGTCCGGAGGTTCCGCTAATGGGTCAAACGAAAAAGAGGACAACAACGAGAAAGTGCCCAGAGTGCAACCACTTCAACGATCTAAGGGCGGTCTATTGCAGCCAGTGCGGGATTGTCCTGAGGGGAGAGAGGGAGGATCGACGGGCCTCAGGAGGGAGGCAACCGTCTTACCTTCTGATTGTTGGCATAATCGTACTTGTCATTGCCGCGGGCCTTATTCTCAAAATTGCGTTTTCTCCCCGACCGGGGACCCTTGACGGAACGAAATTCTATGGAGAACAGCCTCAGGTGGATGGGCTGATTGAAAAGCAGGTTCAGTTGGTCGCTTCGAACTTCAAGTGTGCTTGTGGCGGTTGCGGGGAGCTTCCCTTGGTCGAGTGCGATTGTGACATGCCAAGAGGTGCTCTTGAAGAAAAGGCGTTCATTCGAGAAGAACTCATGGCGGGTCATTCTGTTGAACAAGTCATTCAACTGGTTGAGGGAAAATACGGCTTGCGGATTGGTAGTTAGGTTTCCCGGCCCCCCGTGTTATGTTTCGAGCCGGTTCGATAAGGCTCCATTTGGATCAGCTACTGGTATAACCTTTGACCCAGAGGAGTCTGTTACGGCCTGGCCATCACCATCGATTGAGCGATTTCTTTGACCTTGTCCTCACCGTAGAGCAATTCCACCAGTTTCAGGGCAAACTCCAGGGCAGTCCCTGGCCCCCGACTCGTGATACACCGGCCCGCCACGACGACCCGTGATTCGGCCGAATCTGTATTGTCTAGGAGATGGACAAAGTTGGGGTGGCAGGTTGCTGGCTGCTGACCCAAGAGACCATGCTCCTTTAAAACGACGGCGGGAGATGCGCAGATCGCGCCGTAGAGTCGTCCCTCCTGGCGCTGACGTTTCAGGATTATCTCCAACTCTTTAGAGTCTCTCAGGTGCTCTGCTCCGGGCATGCCACCCGGCAAAACAACCAAGTCGTAATTGGTGTCCACACAGTCAGCAATGCGTTCGTCCGCGACCAACTTGACTCCGCGAGATGCGGTAATCTGTGATTCTCCGACCGACGCCACGGTGACGGAAGCGCCGGCCCGTCTCAGAACATCAATAATGCAAACGGCCTCAATTTCCTCGGTACCATCAGCAATTGGGACCAGTACGCGCTTCAACATGGAACACCTCCTCTATTCACCCATTTGATGCGTGCCTGGGATCCTCAGGACGCGAGCCTCATGCCCCGTGATACGCAAAAGCCTTTTCAAATCCTCCCTCGAGATGACGAGTGTGCTTGTATTCACGAGCGGATGGCACCGAAAAGCCTCGGAACGCCATAGATCTTCGTCGACGATCACCTCGACGCTTTTCTCCAAATCATTGACAACCCCAAGAATCGTAACTGCCCCGGGGTCCACGCCAAGATATCGCTTCAATCTCTCCGGGGAAGCAAGGCTCAATTTACTCACGCCAAGAAGCGCTGAAAGAGCCAGCAGATCAACCACTTTCTCGTATCCGACGACGGCAAGAAAGTGGCGCCGCCCTTTTTTATCCCGGAGAAAAAGGTTCTTTGTTTTTGCCGCCGGTAGGTGAGGAACAAGGCGATCTGCCTCCTCACAGGTAAAGACCGGAGGATGGTCATGACGAGTGTATTCAATACTGTGGTCAGCAAAGAACTGGTAAATATCCATGGTCCGGTTCAAAGACAAAACCAATCAAATGCGATGACGACGCCTATGGCACCCTGTCAGTATTTCAGTACAGCCGTTAGTGGCAAATGGTCGGAGGTTCCTTTCTTTGTCTTTATGTTAAATGGACGGGGACGGCCCCTAGTCGTTGCGACCAAGGGGTCGCGGAAGATATCCACACTTTCGACATCGAGGTGAAGCCCATTTCCAGTCAACAAACCGCGGCTTACAACCAATTGATCGAGGATCTGATATCGGTTCACAGGTTTCTCGCCGGTTACTAGGCTGCCCAGGAAATAAGTGCCGACATTTTGCTTCGGAAGAAACTTCCAGGTGGCATTGAAGAGGAAAACCTCTTCGGCCCGATAATTTGCCGTTTCACTTTTAAAGCCGTCAATGTCGTTCGTTTTCCCGACGACACGGTCCAAGTCGTTCGACGCTCGAAGATGATCGACCACACTCCGATCACTCGGATCATCGTTGAAGTCTCCGACAACCATGACCTTTGTTTCCCATTTTTCCTTCACAGGAATGAGGTTTTCTTGGACCCGCAAATTCTCATACACGACTGGATCGACCTTAACGTGGGCTTCGACGAGATAGGCAATGTGCTCGGCAACGGAAATACGAAGGGGTTCACTCCGATATTTTCCGAGTCCCCGGGATGGCCAGTGGCTGCTGATCAGAATGAATCTCTCCCCCGTCTCCTTGACGTTGAANNTCCTCCAAGAGGCTGTCCTTCTCAATCTCCGCCACTGCGAGTAGTTCCGGCCCAACCCCATTGTGCAGGCCCTTCAAGGCTTTTGCTAGGTTCGCTTTCTTGGCATTGAATACGTCCTGGGTCCAACCCTTCTCCTGGGTATATTCGAAATCTTTTGAGATCGGGTCGTCGTCGGTGTCGAAGAAGTTTTGAAGGTTCCACCATGCAAAACGGATCGTTCCCATGACTCGGTCTCCCTTGTTTTTCAAAAGTTTAACAGATCTCTGATGCCCACGGGAGATCTGCCAGGTCCACGTTTCCACCCGAGAGAATGACGCCGATTCGCTTCCCTCGGAGATGTTTGGGTTTGGCCAATAATGCTCCGAGAGGGACTGCCGCCGAGGGTTCGACAATGATTTTCATTCTTTCCCAGATGTAGCGCATGGCCTGTACGATTCCCTGCTCGCTGACGGTATAGATGTCCTTTTTGAAGTCCCTCCTGTCCCTCTGGAAGGTTTGATGAAGCCCTGGGATGATCGGTGAAGACAGGCATCCCCTGGACTCTCGACCATTATCGACTCTTGAATTTCTTTCCGAATTCCCACGCTTTCGCGAACTTTTCTCCAAGCTTCCAGTAGCCTCGATCGTTCATGACAAAGAGTATTGGCTGAATCTTAAAAAAGTCGACAACCCCTTCTGTCAGATATTCCTCATCACAGGACCTGGGCATTTAAATGTCAGGTCCTCAGTGCCTGCTCAAAATCGGCAATCATATCTTCACTTGCCTCAAGGCCGACGGAAATCCGGATTAAGCCGTCTGAAATTCCGAGCCTCTGTCTTTCGCCCGGAGAGAGACCCGAATGAGAAGTCGTGGCTGGTCGGGTGATCAGCGTCTCGACACCTCCAAGACTTGGGGCAATGATTGGCAGGGTTGTTTTTTGCATAAAACGCTCCGCCGATTCCACACCGCCTTTCAATTCGAAACTCAACATGCCGCTAAAACCATCAAATAATTCGCAGGCCCGGCGGTGTCCAGGATGGCCTTTGAGGCCTGGATAGTTAACCTTTGCAATTGCTGGGTGGTCTTCCAGGAACTTTGCGATCCTGAGGGCACTCTCATTCTGATATTTGACCCTCACGGCAAGTGTTTTGATGCCTCGGTGGAGGAGAAAGCAAGCATGAGGATCGAGTGATCCACCGAGGTGGTTGAGCTTGTGTCTGATCCTTTCAATCAGATCGGCACGGCCGATGATAGCTCCAGCCACGATATCCGAATGCCCGTTGAGGTATTTCGTACAGCTATGGAGCGAGAGGTCAAAGCCCCATTCAGCAGGCCGGAAGTTAATAGGACTTGGAAAGGTATTGTCGATCAATGAGATCAGGCCATGGGTTTTGGCGAATTCGACAACAGCCTTCAGGTCGGCGACTTGGAGTAAAGGGTTGGTCATGCTTTCAACGTAAATCGCCTTGGTATTCTGTCGTATTTTGCCTTTCCAGGAGTTTGGATCGTCACCGTCGAGAAAATCGAATGAGATATCGAAGGCCGCAAAATCCTTGGTGATGAGATCGTGGGTACCCCCATACAGACAGTCCTGAGCAAGTAAATGGTCACCCGAAGAGAGCACCGTCAGGAGGGTTGTCGAAATTGCCGCCATGCCGCTGGAAGTCACAAGGGCTTCCTCAGCATTCTCTGAGGAAGCCAACTTTCGGTGGAGCGCCATGTGGTTTGGGGTGTTGTTCAGGCGAATGTATTTGATGTCGTGGTAGCTGGTCTGACCAGCATATTCAAACGTTGAAGACTGAAAGATGGGCATGCTAACGGCACCGCCGATAGGTGGTTTTGGTTCTCCGGCATGAATCAGCTTGGTTTCGATGTTTTCGTAAGTTTTGATCATGAATGGATCCTCCCTGCTCTCCACTATATGCCTATTGACTCATCTTCTCAATGCAACCAAGACGACTGGGATCGAGAAAATCTATGCTGTGTTTCATGCAGCCGTCAATAGCAAGATCGACGACGATTTTCCCCTGAACCTCGGTTTTACTCACTTCCAAGATTGTCTCTTAATCTAGGTCGTCGTCGGTTCTTTTGATATCAATATATTCTACCCTCCCCTGTCTGCTCACAAAAGAAGTCAAAATCCAACTTACGAGACTGATGATCAGCGAGCCCAAGACGGCGCCCCAGAAACCGTATACTTCAAACCCTGGTATGACGCTTGAGGCCATTTTGAGCAACATGGCATTGATGACAAAAGTGAATAGACCAAGGCTCAGAATATTGATAGGGAGGGTCAAGACAATCAGAATGGGACGAAAAAACGCGTTCAGGATACCCAATACCGCCGCAGCAAGAAAGGCACTGAAGAAACCTGTGACCCGTATAGCGTCGACCAGGTATGAAGCAAGCATGATCGCTGCTGTGAGGATCAACCATCTCAGAAACAATCCTGTCATCCTCTTTCCTCCTCTCTCGATTTCCGGGAATGGCGGGTGTCCCGGTTTGAATCGAGCGATTTCCCAAACCTTGATCTCGATTCTTTACCCGCTTCCATTCCTAAGCTTTACGCCGATTTTCGTGGGAATTCAATAGAAGTGTCCTAGAGGAGTTCCCCTGTTTTTGAGGGAGCCCGTTCTCTCTGAGCGACTTTGTCCCGCCGACGGCACGGGGCTCACAGGTTAATCAAAAGAAGGAGAAAGGCTAAAGGACAAAGGAAAAAGGAAAGAAGACCAAGAAGTGCAAATCGATTATCTTTTAACCTTTC
>JABAOH010158056.1_pt1 | contig 10431 bp, 7 predicted proteins | sample 7062181 | NCBI WGS metagenome assembly JABAOH01 (sample SAMN14538630, study PRJNA623070) | marine sediment metagenome | biome: marine biome [ENVO:00000428]; feature: marine pelagic biome [ENVO:01000023]; material: deep marine sediment [ENVO:00002113]; isolation source: pool of 5 deep marine... | reverse complement strand
AGGACGTCGCCCAGGAGACGCTGATCCAGGCCTACCAGTCGCTCAAGGACGTGCAGGAACCGAAGGCGCTGCGCTCCTGGCTCTACCGCGTCGTCTCGAACGCCTGCCTGATGCGCCGGCGCAAGGGGAAGTACGAGCCGCGGCGCGAGCTGTCGCTGGAGGAGCTGATGCCGAGCGGCCCCGAGGAAGCCAGCATCGAGATCCCCGATGCGCGGGCTCTGCCCGAAGACGAAGCGGTCCGCGAGGAAGTTCGTGAAGCGGTTCACGCGGGGATTGCCGAGCTCCCCGTCGACTACCGCATGGTGCTGCTGCTGCGCGACATCGAGCAGCTCTCGACACGCGAGACCGCCGAGGCGCTGGACCTCAACGAGAGCACCGTCAAGATGCGCTTGCACCGCGCGCGGTTGATGCTGCGCAAGGTTCTCGCGGAGCGGCTGACATGAGTGAGAAGCACGGCAGCGACTCGGCAAGCTGCCGCGAGATGTTCGCGCGGCTGTCGGAGTACCTCGACGGCGAGCTCGACGCCGAGGCCTGCTCGGGGATCGACGAGCACATGGAGGAGTGCCCGCCGTGCGTGGCCTTCCTGGAATCCCTGCGGCGGACCGTGGGCCTGTCCCGCGAGCTCCCGGATCAGGAGATCCCGGAGGAGATGGTCCGCCAGGTGGTCGAAGCTTATAAAAAGATGCAATCCGACCGGCCCTGATTTTTTTGTGACCGCCGGCGGTCTCCCTGCATCTCTCCTTACGAGACGGATCTCGACAAGGAGTCTTTCCCATGGTTGTCAACGACTGGCTACGCTTGATCGCCGGGACCTTCGTCCTGCTCTCGGTCGGCCTGGGGCTGACGGTGTCCCCCTGGTTCTTCGCCTTCACCGCCTTCGTGGGGCTGAATCTGCTGCAGTCGGGGCTGACCCACTGGTGCCCGATGATGGCGATCCTCAAGAAGGCCGGCGTCAAGGCCGGATGAAGGTGCCCTCGCGCAGCTCGCGGTAGGCCTCGCGCAACTCCTCGTCGGTGTTCATCACGATGGGGCCGCGCCAGGCGACGGGTTCCTCGATCGGCTTGCCGGACACGAAGAGGAAGCGGAGGCCTCGATCGCCCGCCTGCACGACGATCTCGTCGCCGCGGTCGAACAGGATCAGCGAGCGGTTCCCCGCCTCGTCCGGTCGAACGTAACGCTCGACGCCTTCGGTCTCGGTCCGCACGGCCTGCGGCTCCGAAGCATCCGCGAAACTGCCCGAACCCTCGAAGACGTAGGCGAACGCCGTGTTGCTCGGCTCGACCGGTAGGCGACGACGCAGACCCGGCGGCACGCTGACGTCGAGGAACCGCGGGTCCGCGGCGACACCGTCGACCGGCCCCCGCTTGCCCCAGAAGTCGCCGCAGATGATCTTGACCGACGTTCCGTCGTCGTCGATCACCTCGGGCATGTCCTTCGCCTCGACGTCCTGGTAGCGCGGCGCGGTCATCTTCAGCGACGACGGCAGGTTGGCCCAGAGCTGGAAGCCGTGCATGCGGCCGTCGGCATCTCCGTTGGGCATCTCCTGGTGCACGATGCCGCTGCCCGCCGTCATCCACTGTGCGTCGCCGGCGCCGAGCGCCCCCGCGTTCCCCAGGCTGTCGCCGTGGGCCACGTGCCCGGCCAGCACGTAGGTGATCGTCTCGATGCCGCGGTGCGGGTGCCACGGGAAGCCCTGGATGTAGTCCTCCGTCCGGGTGTTGCGGAAGTCGTCGAGGAGCAGGAACGGGTCGTGGTCGGAGGGATCGCCGAAGCCGAAGGCGCGGTGCAGGCGGACGCCTGCGCCCTCGAGGGTCGGTTGTGCGCGGGTGACTTTCTTGATCGGGCGGATGGACATCGATGGATTATAGCGGCACGGCTAGGGGCACGAGGTTGTGACCGTTCGGCCGGTGCCCGGGCTCGATTCGCCTCCGCAGTTCAGTGCGGTCACGACGTAAAGGAAGATCGTCCCGGGGGGCGGGACGCGGCCGTCGTCCAGCGTCGACGACCCCGCGATACCGAACTCCAGGCAGCCGAGATCGGATGCGTCCAGCTGGGCGCCGCGATAGACGTTGTAGCTCTCGGCGGCCGCAACGGGGCTCCAAGCCAAACCGGCGACCGTGCCCGTCTTGTCGAGCGAGAAACCGCCCACCTCGGGCGGCGGTTCGAGCACCATCTCGCACTCGTCGAGGACCAGGTTGCCGTTGCAGTCCTCTCCGATCCCGTCGGCGAGGTCGCACTCGTCGGGAACGGCGTTGCCGTTGCAGTCGCCGCTCGTGCCGTCGGCGATGTCGTCCCGATCGGGGACCCCGTTGGCGTTGCAGTCCGGTTCGCAGGCGTCGAGGATGCCGTTGGCGTTGGCATCCGTGCCGGGTAACGTCGCGATGTCGGTCGAGTCGTGGATCCCGTTGGCGTTGCAGTCGCCCACCCGCAGGAAGTAGACGTCCTGCTCGCCGTTGAACGTGGCGGAGTAGGCCAGCGCGGCGCCCTCGGTCTCCGAGATCATGTGGTAGTAGTCGCCGATCTTGTTCTGGACCGGGTGGCCGACGACGGAGTTGAACGCGGGGCTGACGGGGAGCCCCGCGGAGAACGTGACACCCGCATCCAGCGAGTAGGCGTAGTACAGCTCGGACATCGTCGCGGTCCCGCGACGCGTGTCGTTCCAGACGACGTCGATGCGACCGTCGGGCGCCACGGACATCGTGCCGAACCACTGGTAGGCGCCGTTGCCCACGGGGTCGTCGTTGACGCGCAGCGGCGCGCTCCAGGTCTGCCCGCCGTCCTCGCTGCGGATGAAATGCACGTCGAGCGGGTCGAGCGTTCCGGGTGGATCGACGGAGCCGAGCACGTAGACGTTGCCGCGGGTCGATCCCTCCGAGCGATCCACGGCGATCCAGAGTTGCCCCATCAGGCCGCCGGGGTTGGGCGGCAGGGAGAACACCGTCTCGCCGCCCAGGTCGATGCTGTTGAACGTCGGGAAGCTCGGTGTCACGGCCGAGTCCTGCGCGTCGTCGGAACGCAGGAAGAGGTGCCCGACCGTCGACAGGTTCGTGCCGACGATGTAGAGCTCGCCGTCGGGGCCGACGTCGAGCGTGCCCCACTTGGGATGGCGCGGCAGGACGTAGGGGCCCTCGAAGGTCGTCGCGGAGTCGGTCGAGCGCGTGAAATCGGTCCCCGGCATGCAGCAGGTGAAGTTCGAGTTCCACGTGGCGTAGATGTGGCCGTCGCCGATCCCGCCGCTGACGTCGATCGCCTGCCAGTTCTTGTCGCCGCCGGGTGACGAGATCGGGCCGGTCCAGCTGACGCCCTTCGTCGTGGAGACGAAGTACTCCGTCGTCGTCACCGAGCTGAGGCTGTAGTAGTAGAAGTCGCCGTTGCTGTCCGCCGCGAGCACGGGATCGCTGCGGAACTGCGCCGGCTCGAGCACACCGGGGAACGTCCAGGTGGCGCCGCCGTCGTGGCTGTAGGCGAAGCCCGCCTGGCGGAAGTTCGACGCGATCGTGTCGAACTGCCGCCAGCCGATGACGATGTTGTTCGGGTCGGTCGGGTCGATCGCGATGGACGGCTCGTTGGCCGCGTCGCCGACGATGTTGTCCTGCATGGCGTCGACGTTGACCTGGACGGACTGGATCGAGCCGCGCAGGACGATCGTCCGCGGCGAGCGCGGCTGGTCTTCACGGGTCACCGGAGCCTCCGGCGGTGCGACGGGTGTTTCCTTGTGACCCTCCTGCGCGGTCACCCACGCGGGAAGCGCGGCCAGGAGAAGGGCCAGGCCGGCGATCGTCTTGGGGTTCATCCGGAAGTCTCCCGTCCTCGAAGCTGAATGTACCGGGAAAACGCCCGCGGCGGGGAAAAGGGATGAGCCGGGGTACGGAGCGGTCAGGCGATCCAGACGGTCTTGCGGTTGACGAACTCGAGCATGCCCTCGCGGCCGAGCTCGCGCCCGAAGCCGGAGCTCTTGACGCCGCCGAAGGGCATCCGCGGGTCGGACTTGACGAGTCCGTTGACGAACACGGCGCCGCTCTCGATGCGTGGGATCAGTCGTTCGGCGCGTGCGGGATCGCCGGTCCACAGGCTGGCGCCGAGGCCGTACTCGGTCGAGTTGGCCAGACCGATCGCCTCGTCGTCCGTCTCGAACGGGAACAGCGTCGCCACGGGACCGAAGAGCTCCTCGGTGGCCGCCGGAGATCCGGCAGGCGCGTCGACGAGGACCGTCGCCGGGTAGAAGAAGCCGCCGCGTTCGGACACCGTCCCACCGCACAGCGGCCTGGCCCCCGATCGAACGCTCCGCACGACCTGCTCCGCGAGCGTGTCCCGCAGGTCGCGCCGCGCCAGGGGGCCGAGCCGGGTGTCCGGGTCGCGTGGGTCCCCGATGGTCTGCTCGCGCATGCGCGCGACGAAGGCGTCGCGGAAATCGTCGAAGATCCCGTCCTGGACGAGGAAGCGCTTGGCGGCGATGCAGCTCTGCCCGTTGTTCAGGCAGCGCGCCACGATGCCGGTCTCGACGGCGTTGTCGAGATCGGCATCGTCGAGCACGATGAAGGCGTCGCTTCCACCGAGCTCCATGACCATGGTCTTCAGGCTCCCGCCGGCCGTCGCCGCGACCTGTTTGCCGCCGCGCGTGCTTCCTGTGAACGTGACGCCGCGCACGCGCGGGTCGGCGATGACGTCGGCCGCCTGGTCGTGGCTGAGGAAGAGGTTCTGCACCACGCCTGCGGGGAGACCGGCTTCGCGCAGGAGCGTCTCGATCTTCAGCGCACAGCCCGGCGTGTTGGGTGCGTGCTTCAGCAACACGACGTTGCCGGCCATCAGGGCCGGCGCCGCGAAACGGAAGAACTGCCAGAACGGGAAGTTCCACGGCATGATCGCGAGGATCGGTCCGAGCGGCTCGTAGCGCACGGCCGCGGCGGAACCGTCGGATTCCTTCGCGTCGGGCTCGAGGAACGAAGCCCCGTTGTCCGCATAGTAGCGGCAGGCCCAGGCGCACTTGGTCGCCTCGGCCTCGCCTTCCTCGACACGCTTGCCCATCTCGAGCGCCATCAGCTCGGCCAGCTCGGAGGCTCGCTGCTCGACCAAATCGGCGACGCGCCGGAGCAGGCCCGCTCGATCCTCGGTCGTCCCCCCTCGCCAGGTATCGGCCGCGTACGCCGCGGATTGGAGCGCCGCTTCGACTTCACCGGACGTCGCGTAGGGGTAGGTCTCGATTTCCTTCGCGGTCGTAGGATCGGTCGTGCGGTAGGACGGCATGACGTCATCTTAGCCTGATCCGGGGTACGAGATTCGGCGGCTCGTCGGAAACTCGCACGGAGGATCTGTAGCCAGAGGCGGATTGGATTTCTGTTACGCTGGAGGGACGATGGTCGGCCGGACGCTCAACCACTACACGGTCGTCGAGCCGCTGGGCAAGGGCGGCATGGGCGAAGTCTGGGTCGCCGAGGACAAGAAGCTCGGACGGCGCGTCGCGCTGAAGGTCCTCCCCGAGGCGCTCGCCGCCGACGCCGACCGGCGCGGCCGCTTCGAGCGCGAGGCGCGGGCGGTCGCCGCGCTCAACCACCCGAACATCGTCACGATCCACTCGGTCGAGGAGGCCGACGGCGTCCACTTCCTCACGATGGAGCTGGTCGACGGCGAACGCTTGACCCGGCGCATCGGCGAGCAAGGTCTCGAGCTCGACCGGTTCTTCGACATCGCGATCCCGCTGGCCGACGCGGTTCACGCGGCCCACCAGCAGGGGATCATGCACCGCGACCTCAAGCCCGACAACGTGATGGTCAACAAGGACGGCCGCGTCAAGGTGCTCGACTTCGGCCTGGCCAAGTTGCGCGAGACGCCCGGCCTGGCGGGCGACGACGCGGCGGCCACCGCGACCGTGACGGCCGAGGGTCGCATCGTCGGCACCGTCTCGTACATGTCCCCGGAGCAGGCCGAGGGCAAGCCGGTCGACGAGCGCTCGGACATCTTCTCGCTGGGCATCGTGCTCTACGAGATGGCCACGGGCCGGCGGCCGTTCTCGGGGGACACGCCGCTCTCGACGATGTCGGCCATCCTCAAGGACGCCCCCGTCTCGGTGACCGAGCTGAAGCACCGACTCCCCCGCCACCTCGGCCGCGTGATCGCGACCTGTCTCGAGAAGGCTCCCGAGCGGCGTTACCAGTCGGCCCTCGACGTGCGCAACGAACTCGAGCGCCTGCGCGAGGAGGTCGAGTCCGGCGACATCGAGGTGTCGCGCGTGTCCTACGAGCCGCTGCCGGAGCGTCGCAAGGTGCCGCGGGCCGCGGCGATCGTCGCCGGCGCGCTCGTCGTCGTCGCCACCCTGGTCTGGGCCGTCTTCCTGCGCGGCGGCGGAGAGCCCGGAAAGCCGCCGGCCGCGACGCAGCGGACGGTCGGCGTGATCGGTTTCGAGAACCTCTCCGACCCTTCCGATGCCGGCAACCTGGGGCGGATGTTGATGAGCCTCGTGACGACCGACATGACGGAGTCGGGCGGGCTCGGGGTCGTCTCGACCGCCAAGGTGCTCGCCGCGTACCGGCAGAGCGGCGGCAGCGACCGCGTCGCGTTCGATGCCGCGGTGGCCAGCGAGACCGCCCGATTGGCCGGAGCGGACATCATGCTCGTGGGCCAGATCCTCACGCGGGGCGAAACGATGATGTTGACCGCCGAGCTGGTCGACGTCGCCAGCGGTAAGGCGCTCGCATCCGTGAGCCACGAGGCCGGCAGCAGCGACGAGCTGTTCGCCCTGGCCGGCTCGATCGCGGGCAGCGTCCGGGAATCGCTGGGCGTGCAGTCGGCGGTCGAAGAGTTCGACCTCGCGGGAACGCTGACCGACTCGGCGGAGGCCTACCGCCAGTACGTGGCGGGAAACCTGGCCCTGCACGCATCCCACTACGGGGAAGCGATCGGACACTACGAAGCGGCGATCCGCCTCGATCCGACGTTCGCCTGGGCCTACTACCGCCTGGGGCTGGCGCAGTCGTGGCTCGGCACGCCGACGACCGGCTACGAGCGCGGGAACGCTCACGTCGAGCGGCTTCCCGAGCGCTGGCAGATCGTTTTCAGGGCGACGCTCGACTACGAACGGGGCGACCCCGACGGGGCGGTGGCGTCGCTCGAGCGGCTGTTACGGGACGCTCCCGACATCCCGGACGCCTACAACATGCTCGGGGAGCTCCAGACCCACTTCAGCCGTCACGAGAACTCCGTGGCGGCGATGAAGAACTTCGAGACGGCGCTGGAGATCGACCCGACGTTCCGGGTCGTTTTCTTCCACCTGCTCGACTTCTACGTTCTCAGCGGCAACGAGGCGGCGATCGAACGTCTGATCCGGAAAATCCAAGAGCTTGACCCGGGCCACGTGCAAATCGACCTCGCGGAGATCGCCCGCCTGTACCTGCGAGGCGAACGTGCGGAGCTCGTGAGGTTCTTCGACACGCTGGAGGACGTCGGAGGCGTGAGCCACCATTACTACGCCGACAGCCTCGGACGGCTCGGCGAGTGGGATCGCTTCGATCGCTGGAACGCGAAGCAGATCGAGCAGAACGCGCAGTTCATGCGCGCCGTGTACGTCGGTTCCCGTGGCTGGGGCGCGTTCCAGCGCGGCCGTTTCGACGCGGCGGTCCGGGATGCCCTCGAGGCCGCGGATATCTTCCTGCTCGAATTCGACTTCCCGAGCCTGGGGGGCGAAGCGCGGCGTTTCGCGGGAGCCAGCCTCGAGCTGCTCGGACGGACGGATGCGGCGATCGACATGTACCGCACGTCGATCGAGGCCGACCCGTTCCTCGGCGCCGCGTTCTTCTCGCTGATCGACGTGCTTGCGCGAGAGGGGCGACTCGAGGAATCGCGCGAATTGCTGGAGACCCTCGAGCGGTCGCTCTCGCCGGACCCGGACGCGGTGAATCACTGCTGGAGCCACCTCGCACGGGCGTCGATGCTGCTCGCCGGGGGCGATGCGCCGGGAACGCGGGAGGCGGTGTCCCGGCTGCGCCCCGAATCCTGCTGGTTCCACGACGAGTATTCCGGCTGGCTGCGCGCGGAGAGCCACGAGCTCGACGGCGAGTACGCCGCGGCGGTGGCGGCCTGGCGCGACGTCATCGAGCCCGCTCGCCCGAGGTATCCCGGCCGTCTCAGCATCGAAGTCCCCGCCTGGCACCGGCTCGGGGCGGCACTGGAGAAGACCGGAGACGTCCGCGAGGCGAGAGCGGCCTACCGGCGCGTCGTCGACGCGTGGGGCGATGGAGACGACGGCATCCCCGCCGTCGAGGAATCGCGTCAGCGGCTGGCCGCGCTGGGCGGCTAGCTCGAGCCCGCCCGACGGTCTCGCGTCCGGTAGGCGTCGACGTGCACGCCTCCCACCGCGCGTCCCGACGGATCGGCCGCGGCCGCGAACGCCGCGTCCCAGCGGACGGCGGTCGGCGTCGAGCAGGCGATGCTCGGGCCCTCGGGGAGGGTTCGCGCCGCGGCCTCGCCGGGGAACAGCTCCTCGAAGATCGTGCGGTAGAAGAAGCCCTCTTTCGTCAGCGGTGTGGCGATCGGGTACCGCTCGTGTCGCGCGTCGAAGTCCATGTCGCTCACGCGCGACTCCGCCAGCGCGCGCAGCGAATCGATCCACCTGTAGCCGACGCCGTCGGAGAACTGCTCCTTCTGGCGCCACAGGATCTCGTCGGGCAGGTAATCGCGGAAGGCGTCGCGCAGGACGTGCTTCTCGATCCGGCCGTCGGTCACCATCTTGTCCGCCGCGTCGAAGCCCATCGCGACGTCGAGGAACTCGCGATCGAGGAACGGGACGCGGCCCTCGATGCCCCATGCGGCCAGCGACTTGTTCGCGCGGAGGCAGTCGAAACGGTGCAGATCGTCGAGCTTGCGCACCGTCTCCTCGTGGAACTCGCGGGCGTCGGGCGCCTTGTGGAAGTAGAGGTAGCCGCCGAAGATCTCGTCGGCGCCCTCGCCGGTGAGCACCATCTTGATGCCCATCGCCTTGATCCTGCGCGCGATCAACACCATCGGCGTCGACGCCCGCACTGTGGTGACGTCGCAGGTCTCGATGTGCCAGATGACGTCGCGCAGCGCGTCGAGCCCGTCGTCGACGGTGTAGTGGAACTCGTGGTGGATCGTCCCGATCGCCTCGCCGGCTTTGCGCGCGGCGACCAGGTCGGGCGCGCCCTCGAGACCGATCGCGAAGGAGTGGAGCTGCGGCCACCAGGCCTCGGTCGCTCCGTGGTTCTCGATCCGTCGCTTATAGAAACGATGGCAGATCGCCGAGAGCACCGACGAGTCGAGCCCGCCGGATAGCAGCACGCCGTAGGGCACGTCGCACATCAGCTGCCGCTCCACTGCGGCCTCCAGCGACTCGCGCAGCGCCTTCGTGTCGGCGGCGACACCCTGGACGGCGTCGTAGTCGCGCCACTCGGGCGACCAGTAGCGCCGCGGCGCCGGCTCGCGCGTGTCCCAGACGTGTCCGGGAGGGAAGATGTCGATCGAGTCACAGACGCCGATCAGCGCCTTCATCTCGGAGGCGACGTACAGGCGTCCCTCGGCATCGCGCCCGGTGAACAGCGGCATCACACCGATGGGGTCGCGGGCGAGCAACGCGTGGCCGCTGTCCTCGTCCCAGGCGACGAACGCGAAGATCCCGTTCAGCTTCGGCACGAAGTCGGCGCCGTCGCGGCGCCACAGCGGCAGGATGACCTCACAATCCGAGTAGGTCAGGAACTCGTCCTCGCCGAAACCCTCGCGCAGCGACTGGTGGTTATAGATCTCGCCGTTGACCGCCAGCACGCGCCGGCCGTCGGTGCTGACCAGCGGCTGAGCCCCGTGTTCCACGTCGACGATGGCCAGCCGCTCGTGGACCAGCATGGCGCGCTCGCTGGACCAGACGCCGCTCCAGTCCGGCCCGCGGTGGCGCTGGCGGCGGGACATCTCGAGCGCCCGCGGACGCAACCGCCGGGCGTCGTCGCCCTCGGACGTGAGGATGCCCAGGATCGAACACATCGCGGATCTCCGATTAAAGAGACTCTACGCCCAAGTCGCGGGATTGCCAGCGACTTGGACACCGGGGGCTAGGGCGCGCAGCTGTTCGAGATGTCCTGCGTCTCACCGCAGGCGTTTCCGGTGAAGGGGTTGCGCTCGCCCGTCCCGGTGCCGCGGCCGTAAGACCCCTCGGCCGTCGCACGGTTCCCGACGATCAGGAAGAAATAGGAGCCCGAGCCGGGGTCGAACGTCGCCGTCCCGGCCGTTCCGACGTCGCAGACTTCACCGGTATAGCCCAGCGTCGAGACCAGGCTCAAGGGCCCGTAATAAATGTTGTTGTCGTCGGTGTCGCAGCCGGTCTCGAAGCTGACCGAGACTTCGCCGGTGAGGTCGTCGTAACCGGTCGCCAGCAGCGGCTGCAGGGGGCTCGTCGAGGTCTCGCCGGGTGTGCCGGGCGCGCTTTCCACGAGA
>JABAOH010038781.1_pt1 | contig 10431 bp, 8 predicted proteins | sample 7062181 | NCBI WGS metagenome assembly JABAOH01 (sample SAMN14538630, study PRJNA623070) | marine sediment metagenome | biome: marine biome [ENVO:00000428]; feature: marine pelagic biome [ENVO:01000023]; material: deep marine sediment [ENVO:00002113]; isolation source: pool of 5 deep marine... | reverse complement strand
CGGAAAACCCACTTTTTACAAGGTTTCTGAGGAGCAACTCTTCTAGTTTGTCTATCGTGTTGAACATAAACCATGGAACCAAGTATAGAAGGATTCGTCGATCCACTAGTGACGAAATGGAATATTCATTGGGGATTGTCTTAGGATTAAAGAGTCGTTTTTCTTGATATAGGGTCAGCAAAGGAATGATCCCGAGCAGTCTCCAGACAATGAATGAAATATCCAGGAAGAATAAATTGATGAGTTGAGTCACTCCGGTGATCAGAATGACTCCAAGGAAGGAACATAAGAAGACAAGACCGCCAAAAAAGCCTCTGTCCTCAACTGCTATGGTTTCAGCAAAGTATCCTAGGCATGAAGGCATTCCCAATCCGAAGGAAAGCCCCCATACAAAACTTATTAGATAGAAGTGTGGCTGTGCCACAGGTAAAAGAACGCTTATAGATGATACGATCCCTGAAAACGTCCATATAAACAATAATTCAAGACGCCTTTTGTAGAATGATAGCCCCAAGACTCCACCAATTATAATTCCCAAGGAATGAAGGGACAAGAACTCTAAGCTCTGTAATGCAAGATTTTGGGAAATATCTGTCACTATTTCAAGCGTTAAGTAGTACCATAGAAAAGCGTTGAGCAGCATAAAAAATATGGGAAAATCAGATTTCCTCAGGCCAATCCTCAATTTGAAGGATCTCATTCCATATACAACCTGCAGTCACCATGTGATCGGACAGTCCTACTCATGGTTTTGAAAGCGTTTTAATGTTTACATAAACTATTTATATGTGTTGTACAGATATACACTTTTGATGAGGATGAAGAGGAGAAAGAAGATCCCGGTTCGGTTATGGACCGCCTGGGGCTAAATGAGTCATTCAGGATAAGTCGACTCAAGTATAAGCGAAAGCAACTTTCTATTTTTTAAATTGGCTAATAATAGTTTTCCTTCACTTATTAGGCTTTTCAGAGTGTTACCAACGATGTCGAATATTCCAGCATTGTAGATCATGTCCAAGATAGTCTCTGCATCTTTTTTCGAAATTTTCTTCTTCAACAGGATCGGGGTGAGTTTCCTTTTCAAATCAGGTTCCTCAAGTGCATGAAGAACGGGTAATGGCAGAACCTCTTTTTCTATTCTGTTGATCAACTCAGAAGGATCGAGCATGTCGGAGTTATCATCTCCGAGTATTATCAGCATGCCCAGTTTTCGTCCATACTTTCCCAGAGCTTCAGTCTCGTCTTCTGATGCGTTGGCCAATGCCGCTCCTACGCGCATGTAAGCCTCGAAGTCGGCCGCCTTCTTCTTGACTATCGCTAGATATTCGTCTATTTCCAGAGTCTTCTCACCCCTGACATCTATTTCCAGAGCTTCTGCCTCGCCTAATTCATAAAATGAGTCCTTGATAAGCCCATAGATCGTGTCCAGTACTTCGGGCTGAACGTCTCGATATGCTTTTTGCAGAAGTGTAAAGCCTTTGAGCAAGATGGCATCTCCAACAAGCAGAGCCATTTCCATTCCATACTTTCCGTAGACCGTGGTGCGACCCAGCTTGGTCCTTGATCTGTCTATTATGTCATCGTGTATGTCAACAGCCCCACCAATGAGTATCAACGCTGTGCCTATTTGGACTGTTGTCTTCGGATCTCCACCTAATGCTTCACATGCTATGGAGAGCAAGGCGGGCCTGGTTGTATCATTCCAATAGCTGTTCATGAAGTAATGGAGTGCATCTCTGGCTTTTTCCGATTCGAGTCTCTTCTCTTCTTCTAGGATCGCTTGTCTAGCCAAGTCTAAAGCCTCTCTTCCCCGATCATCAAATACACTCTGTATATAACATGAAAGCCTATCACCCGAAAGTCTTTCAGAGTTCATGTCTGTTTGTCCATGACGTCGTCCTTTCATCGTGACCTTTCATGCTTTATGCTCACTTCGTATTTGTCATTTTGGGTTTCCAGAAGCTAGCCGAGATTTCTCCACTTGTGACCTTCCGTGAAGAGTTCTGCTAGTATCATTCCATTGTGCAATACTTTTTCTAGATATTCATACAATCTGTCTCCCAACGTCCGTTTAAGTAATTCCATCCGCATGTTCAGATATTCACTTCGAAGAATGTCAAAGTGGAAGTGATACCATCTTCGACCGTATACAAAAGCAGCTTGCCCCAATGCTCCACCTTTCTTGAAGCCGCAGCTTTCCAACGTTTGGTGTGCCCGGCGATCATATTTCACACTCTCTAGAATCAAACGTTTCTGCTCGCCCTAAGCGGTTTATACAAGTAAGGTAACCACCAATATTAGCTGTGATATAAGGAAACTACAATTCACAGAGATTAGCCAATACCGAGAAACTTACTTTAATAGACTCCAAACAAGTTCAACAATGTGCCTTCTTCATTGCGACACAGAATATTCAAGTTGCTCTTGCAGAACACTGCTATAGGCTTCGAGATATTGCGTTCCCTTCCTAGTTATTGCGTACACTTTTCTAGTTCTCCCCTTCTCCCGTCGCTTCTCGCTTGTTAAGAAGCCTTTCCGCTCCAACATATTAAGCAATGGATAGAGGGCTCCATGCCCAAGTTTCACATCAAAAAGCGCCTTCATCTCCTTCTTTATCCTGTACCCCCACATCGGTTGGCTCTGAATAAGCCTCAGCATTTGGACATCAACAAGATTTCTGGTTATGCGTTGAACAAGTTCTTTTCGGAAGGTTTCGTTCATTCTTCACCTTCTCCGGAGATACTCCATTTCGAATTGGCTTATGTTTTAGCTTATTTAGATTACGTAGAAAATGGAGTTGCTGGATATTCTTCAGTATGCTTCTTTACGCTTGACATAAATATGAACCTTTATATTCCTGTTTCGCCTTTATAGAGTCTTGCGATATGTCCGATGGCGGACATATTGTATCCACGTCTAACAGAAAAACTGTTAGACAAAAATACAGAAAGAGGAAAAAAATATGGTTAACAAAACAAAAGAGGTCCAAGTCAAACTGATGAAGGGACTTCTAGATCTCGTAGTACTCCAGTTTCTGGACAAGAAGCCTACGCACGGCTACAAGATAATCACCAGGATTCGCAAAAGCTTTGGAGTATACTTCGGACCCAGCACAGTTTATCCATTACTGAACAAGTTGGAGAAGAAAGGATACGTGCAAAGTGAGTGGGACATGAATAGTGAACGCCCTAGAAAAGTGTACCGACTAACATCAGATGGGAGAAACCTGCTAAACTTCACTGAGGACTCACTCAATTTCATCTGCAGAAAGATTGGTACTACAGGAATACCGAAAGATATCTCAAAAGAGGATTTCGCTGCAAAGCCGACATTTCACCCACTACTAAGGAAAATTCAACAAACCGAACCGCGATTCTAAACCAGAAAAACCCGACGTCTTCTCTACGAGATCAATTCAACAAAGCAAATATCCCTTCGACTCACAATCAACAAGGCAACATTGGCATAATTTTTTATTCCACAGTTATTTTCGTTAATTCTAAAAGGGATGTGCAGTTGGAGAGTGCAGACCTTCTTATCTATGGTTGCACCATCTTGCCGATGAATGGGCAAGACCGCATAGATGATGGAGCCATTGCAATAAAAGACGATAAAATACTTTTCGTTGGCAAACGTTCAACCTTAACAAACACAAGAGCAGAAGATAAGCTAAAGGCAGAAAAAAAGATTGCCATGCCGGGCCTGATTAACTGCCACACCCATATATCCATGACTCTACTCCGCGGTCTCGCTGAAGACCAACCACTCGAAACTTGGCTTAAAGAGAGTATATGGCCCTTAGAAGCCAAACTCAGACCAGACGATGTATATCGTGGAGCAATCCTAGGCTGCTTGGAGATGATCAGAAGCGGAACCACTTGTTTCGCAGATATGTATTACCACGAGGACATGGTTGCGAAGGCTGTAAAAGAGAGCGGACTCCGAAGCGTGCTGGCAGAAGGAATAATCGAAGCAGGAAGCACATCAGTAGGAGAGAAGACGCTCAAGAAGAGCATAGATTTCGCCCAAACCCACCAAGGATACGCCGAAGGCAGAATAACCACCTTCTTAGGTCCTCACGCTGCATACAGCTGTAGCCCTGAACTACTCGCAAAGATCGCAGATAAATCTTCGGAATTGAATATCGGCACCCACATTCATCTGGCTGAGTCAACACCAATGTTTACACACGATGCCATGTTCAAGTCTGAAGAAGTAGAGACCCTGAACAAAGCAAACTTTCTGAGAGGACATATCCTCGCTGCCCATTGCATAAACCTTTCTAGAAACGATATGAAAGTCCTTTCAGGAAAAAACGTGCATGTTGCTCATGTACCCGTGGCAAACATGAAACTAGGCTTGGGAGGCGCTCGAGTGAAAGACCTAGCCGAATTGCAGATCAACGTGAGTCTAGGAACAGACGGTCCGGCCAGCAACAACACATTGAACATGTTTGAAACGATGAAGATCGCCGCCCTTCTCCAAAAGCTCCTCTACCTTGATCCAGAAGTGCTACCTGCCTACGAAGCCTTGAAGATGGCGACAACAAACGGAGCTCGAGCGCTGAATCTAACAAGCCAAATCGGTTCCTTGCAGGTCGGCAAAAAAGCTGACATTATCCTAATAGATGTCTCCAAGCCTCATCTAAAACCCTTACACAACCTTCAGGCAGGTCTTGTCTATTCTGCCCATGGATCCGACGTAGACACCGTAATCGTTGACGGAAAGGTGATTATGCAAAATCACAAGTTAAAAACCTTAAATGAGCAAGCAATTATGGAGAAGGCTGAAAAGACTGCTTCCGATTTGATCCACAGATAAGCCTCAGCAGGGCAACTAAGTACTCGTGTAAGAAATTCGGCAATGATGCTCTTCAGCTTTCCAATGTGAAAATTTATGAATGTCAAGTCCTTAAGTTTCTCCTCTAATTTCATAACCTATTTTGAGAGGCGTAACCTATGGCTCGTTTGGACGCTATCTTTGAACCTCGAAAAGTCGTAGTCGTGGGTTCCAGCAGGATTCAGGAAAGAGTAGGAATGGCTTCTCCAGAGCTCTTCAAAAACGTTGTTCACAATTTGAAGAAGTTCTACCAAGGAGAAACATGTGTACTGGATGTCGATGAAAACAACTGGTGCGACAAACTGGAGGAGATGCCTGAACCTCCTGAACTCTCAATCATAATTCTTCCCCCAAAAGATTCCGTGGAGCAAGCGCAAAAACTGGCTAGAAGTGGTGTTAAAGCTTTCATCATCATTAACGGAGGGTTCAGAGATGGTCAACGTAAACAGTTGGTTAAGATCAAGGAAGAATATGGACCTAGAATTCTCGGTCCGAACACCATTATGGGCGTTGTTAATACTGCTAATGGATTGAACACGACCTTTGAAAGGGACCTCATGCCAAAGAAAGGAGAGATTGCTGTCATATCTCAAAGCGGCGGAGTCGGAGCTTGCCTGCTTGATTGGGCATGCTTCTATAGGATGGGAATAAGCAAGTTTGCTTTCATGGGAGACAAGATAGATGTTGATGACGTCGATCTCCTACAGTATTACGCGGACGACGCGAATACCCGCGTCATATGCCTCTACATGGAAGGCGTAAAAGATGGAAGGAAGTTCATCGAGAAAGCAAAGCAGATAGTTAGAAGCAAACCGATCTTAGTCCTAAAAGGAGGGAAAACGGAGAAGTCGGCAGAAAGGGCAATGTCCCACACTGCCTCAATTGCAGGATCAGACGAAATTTTCAATGCAGCCTTCCGGAAAGCCGGGATAATTCGAGTTCAAGATCTTGAAGAAATGATGAATGCAGCTACAGCCCTGTCCAAGCAGCCGCCTATGCGAGGGGACCACGTAGCGATTGTGAGCAATGTTGGTGGTCCTGCGATACTGGCTGCGGACGCAGTGACCAAGAATGATATGAAGCTTGCCACCTTGTCTGAAAGCACCAAGACCAAGATAGAGAGTCTCTATCCAAGCATTGATTGTGCAAATCCAGTAGATATAATAGCTGACGCCAAGGCCGAAAGATATTCAACAGTTTTGGAGCTAATCTTAGCCGATCGGAACGTAGATGGACTCTTAGTTATCAACATGCTCAAATCGTGCTTTTTCGAGCCTGAAGACGCCAAAGCTGTCGCAGAAGTAAGTGCCAGATATCCCAGCAAACCATCTGTCGATGCGGCAGGAGGCCGTGAGGACTTCTCATTGCTGTATACGGTGTTGGAAGGCACAAAGATTCCCTTGTACGATCTTCCCGAGAAGGCCGTGAAGGCGCTAGAAGTGCTAAGAGAATATGGTAGGATTCTGGAAGAACATTAACTATATCTGAGGGGCTTCGATTAACCCTGTAAATGCATGGGGGCAGGGTGAAAGCTTGCCGAAGTCGTTCAAGTACGTGCCAAAGAGTCTGGTCAATCAAATTATGGGTTTCTATGGGGACGCTGTGGGTTCTGGTCAGATCGCTGCGGTCGCCGTAGTTGGTGAGTGCATTTTAAGTCTAGACAGCTCCGAAGCAATCGTAGAAGCTTTAGCCATAGTTCGGAGTTTCCAGCCTCGATTTATGAGCTATACGAAGGTTTTGGATGAAAGAAATTGCATCCTTCTAGCTGTTGAAAAGTGGGTTTTTGAGAGAGATGTGGATGGAGGCTTCTTGGGAGAGGCTTTGGCTGAGAAGATGATTTTTCCTTACATTCCCCTTGCTGACAAGGATTACTTGCATAATCAAGAGATAAGACTGAAGAAGCGATTAGTCCAGGAGCTTCTCGAAAACTTGGTTTTGGAGTTTCCTGAACTCTCGTATAGCCTTCGCATCAAACCGGAATATTTTATGCAGGAGGCCATGATGAACAGAGCTCGGCTTTTTCCACCAATGGTCGACAACGTGTTAAGCTTCCTGCATCTTGAAACCGGAAATAGAAGCAAAGATTCGGTTATGAATGGATACTTGAAAGCCTTAAAGGAGCTCAAGGAAGAAGGCCTAGTTGAGTCTTCCGAAGAGGGATGCGTAACCATTTCAAGAGACTTTGTGGAGAAGATTCAGGTTAAGAAGACGCGCTTTGTGAATATTTTCAAGACTGCACGGAGAGCATTGTTTACCTCCATGCTAGGCACTTTCTCAAAAACTTTAGGCCTCGTCTCACAGGGAAAAAGAACATTTCCCGACTTGGGAAGAAACCTTTGGTCAAACTCGGAATCAATCCATCAATTCGAGGATTCGCACAAGTATCTGTATATTCCTACAGCTCGGGGACTCTTTCCTCTGGCACTCAAAATGGACATTGAAGCATTTGCCAGAAAAGTCCTTTCTAAAGGGAAAGAACCTACGATTGAGACTAGAAAGATTGGCGGCGTTTTGAATGATGTTTACTTACTAGAAACCTTTGTGAACCATAAAGAAGAGAAAATCGTTGTCAAAAGATTCAAAGATTGGTCAAGCTTCAAATGGTTTCCTATTAATCTGTGGACGCTTGGAACGAAAACTTTTGCTGTTCTAGGGAATTCGAGAATGGAAAGGGAGTGCGCCATGAACCAGCTTCTGCGCGAAAAAGGTATCAATGTTCCTGAGATCTTGTTCGTAAGCCACGCAGAACGCCTGGTTTTCATGGAACACGTCGAAGGGGAGAAATTGCATGAAACGATAAAGAGGATTTCAGGAGCAGCTGAAGACGTTGAAGAGGATCTGAGCATTATAGCCAGGGTGGGTGCGACGCTTGCCGAAGTGCACAGTCTAGGTATAGTCCTTGGTGATACGAAGCCGGAGAATATTGTAGTCCAAGAAGAAAGTCGTGATATCTACTTGCTTGATCTCGAACAGGCTTCAAGGAAAGGTGATAAGGTTTGGGATATTGCAGAATTTCTCTATTATTCTGGCCACTATTTTTCGCCAATAAGCGGGACACGTTTAGCCGAGTTGACTGCGAAAGCCTTTGTCAAGGGATATATAGGAAAACACGGAGATGCCGGACTTGTCCAGAGAGTTGGATCCCCTAAATACACAAAAGTATTTAGCTTGTTCACATTTCCTCACATAATATTAGCCATCTCCAAAATCTGTAGAAGTGAAGAAACAGCGGAGAATTAGAAAGCCTAATGCGAAGAGAAGAATAGTACGTACAATGCATGTGTAACGCGTTTTTTGGCGCCCGGTTCAGCCTTTATGAGTTTTCGNNAATGATCGTGAGAAACATATGGCGCCGGGGAAGGGATTCGAACCCCTGCGAGCTAAAAGCTCACTGGCTTACTTGACTCTTTTCCGCCCCTTTTCTCAGATCTCGAGGCCAGCGCGTTAACCGCTCCGCCACCCCGGCCGATAAGAATAGGCTGTTCGTTTCTTATAGATTTTCATTGTCTGGCATTCATGGAGAAGAGATCATGAGCTTGTTTCTGATGCCGATGAGGATGTGTTGAGATATAAAGCTTTGCGATTTCAACTTGCTGCACAATCATATTATCGGCACTCTAGATCGTAAGATACATTATTATCAACGTTAATCAAGATTAAGTTACAACATCTATAGTGATTGAGTGGACGGGCATTCTCCTTGTCAGCTGATCGAAGAAGGACTAAATATGACATTTACGCGGATACGATAGAAGTCATTGCGAAAAAGGGTCTATGCTCCTTGACAAGGGTCTCTTATGGAGCGAACATGCCAGTGGATAGAGCCAAGAAAGTCCTAGATCTTCTTGTCTCACATGGCTTTGTCAGAGAAGTGACTACCGGAGACCATAGGAAATACAGGGCTACAAAATGGGGTTTAGAGTATCTGGAAACATTCAAACGTATGCGCAGATTCTTCGCTGCATTGGACCAGCCTGTGAAAATTGAGATTCCAGAAGTCATCCTACCTGGACGCATAGCTACAGGATATGAAGATCTTGACGGCATCCTCTTTGGCGGAATCCCTAAAGATTACGCTGTCATCCTAACCTCCCCTTCGTGCGACGAGAAGGAACTACTGATTAAAAGATTTCTGGAAACAGGGACGAAAAATGGTCAGATCACATTTCATCTGACAACAGAAAGTGGCAACACGAAGTCTTTAGCCGAGGAGTTTCCTAAGCACTTCTACCTTTTCATATGTAATCCCCAAGCTGGTAGGATGATTGAGAATCGATCAAACGTGTTCAAACTCAAAGGTGTCGAGAACCTGACTGACATAAGCATTGCCTTGACGTCCTCCATCCGGAAATTCAGTGCGTCCTCAGAAAGCCCCAAAAGGGCGTGCCTAGAGTTTGTGTCAGATATCTTGCTGCAACACCAAGCTGTCCAAACTCGAAGATGGTTGAGTGGACTGATTCCCGAGCTGAAATCAAAAGGATTTACGACCCTTGCAGTGATGAATCCCTATATGCATCCACCTCAAGATGTACATGCGATTCTCAGCCTGTTTGAAGGAGAGATCAGCATTTTCGAAAAGGAAACGAAAAGAGGAATGGAAAAATTCCTGAAGGTCAAGAAGATGTACAATCAAAGGTATCTTGAAGACAGACTGCCAATTATAAAACATAGACTCAAAAGATGAAGAAGAAGGCTAAATACAACATGCAACCTTTCACTAGGACATTGACATTGAGTTGTATGAGACGGCTGAAAAATGATGTCGCATGTTATGTTAGTACTGCGATTATTTGTTTCCAAATAGTGGCATATTGGGGTAGATCTCAATACCGCTCTGGTCTATCGAATAGGGAACGAGGCTGGGATTGACCCTGGCTCCTCTCATTTTCTCAACCTGTATGGCTCTGGTTGTTGTGCCGCCTGAGAACAAGGTCTGCATCATAATGACTCCGTGAACTAGGAACTCCTCATCCAGAACTTGCCGTTNNGCCGTTCAAGCCCTAAGTATCCGAGTTCTGTGGTCACTAGACTGGTGACTCCGAGGTCCCCTAGCGATTCGATCAGATCTACGACTGCAGTTCTCCGTTCTATCGGGTCTGGGAACCTGTACATCAAGGCTGCCAGCGTGTCCACCGCAACTCTTTTTGCATCGATCTGAGCGATCCTTGCCTGCAGCTCCCTGACTAACTGGTCTATAGATAGCTTCTTCGCTCGCAGACTCTGGGACTCCTCTTTATACAGCTCTTCTTTCAGCATAGCCACTCGTGATATTCTTGTTGCGTCTATGAAAGCGAATTTCCTTTCTTGCTCCGCTTTTCCAAAGTCCCATCCGAACTGTTTCATTTCGGAGTGGAAGTTGTCCTTTCCTTCATCTAGGCTTACGAATACTCCGTTCTCTTGATTGTCATATATTCCGTTGTAAAGGAATTGAGTACACATTATGGTTTTTCCGGTTCCTGGTCCTCCGATCACCAAAACTACTCGTCCTTCAGGAAAACCACCATCAATGAGCTCATCCAAACCATTAATACCAGTAGTGACTTTGTTTGACAATGCCATTTCACCTCAAATCAACTGACATAATTCTATATA
>JABAOH010011957.1_pt1 | contig 10431 bp, 8 predicted proteins | sample 7062181 | NCBI WGS metagenome assembly JABAOH01 (sample SAMN14538630, study PRJNA623070) | marine sediment metagenome | biome: marine biome [ENVO:00000428]; feature: marine pelagic biome [ENVO:01000023]; material: deep marine sediment [ENVO:00002113]; isolation source: pool of 5 deep marine... | reverse complement strand
CCATATCTCAGGTGGTTTGTGCGGTCGGGAATTTGCCATCTGGACCATGACCCACCGTGAACCTCGGTGAAGGTGGCGGTCTTTGGGTCAGAAGTGCTGCTGAGGGTCGCGTCGGTAACCAGCTCAGTTGAGGTGGCTTGCTTATGTGTTAGTGTTTTTACCCATTCCTTTTTAGGCGTTCCCTCCGGGTGATACGACCTTCCATTAACGGTATCCATCATCCAGAAATAACTGGTAACTCGAAACTGGCCGCCTCGGTTAGTTGTAGGTTCCGCCACCGAACCGGTAGGGGTTCCCACCGGAACGTTTTGGCTGAACTGCCAGAAATGTGACATGTCTGGAGTTTTTGTTGGATCGGAAGGACAATAGAAAGTGTGCCTGTCTCCACCAGTGGCGATAATATAATCGGTAGTACTGTAAGCGATGTCCCACAGCCAGTTTCCGCTTTCATTGAGCGGCAGCCGATTGTCATTCTCCGAGCCGTACAAATGCAAACTAATGCCGATTTGTTTGAGGTTATTAGAGCAGGTAACTTTCTTTGCCTGTTCCCTCGCCAATTGCAGTGCAGGCATCAATATCGCCATCAATAAAGCGATGACAGCGATTACCACCAGCAGTTCTATTAATGTAAATCCTCTTTTTTGTTTATCCATTGTGATACTGCCTTTCCATATTGACGGATTTGCAGAGAAGAAAAACAATTTTTCAATCACAATGTCCACCCCTCTCGATACGGCGGATTAATAAACTGATTCGCCTCGTCGCAGTTGGTAAATCGCATATTCCTGCCGTCCCATTGGAGCTTACGTCCTAACATCTTTGTTGCAATAATCCCTAACTGGGCGATCTCCGTCAAAGGTCCGCCGTAATCAAAATTTGAACCCGCTTGCGTATTGTTTTTAACAGCGTCGAGCCAGTCCTCGTGATGTCCCCTCACTCTGGGCAGCGTTTTGGCCGGCTGTTTGTAGGCCTTCATCTTCGTCTCGGGGATTATCCTTGCCCCGCCGGCACCATGTGAGCCGTACATAATCTTACCCTTGTCCCCGATTACAATCGCCCCTGTGCCCGGCATCTTTCGTCCCTCCTCCAGTTCCTCCGGACGCGGAATCTTCTCTACACCATCAAACCACACCAGCTTAACAGGTCCCCGTTTGCTGTTCGCCGGAAACTCGTAATTTACAATCGTGCCTGCAGGAAACGTATCGGCATGCTTTTTCGGATCATATCCTTTGGCCTGGGCTTGGACTGTTTCCGGTGCTCCCAGATCCAGCGCCCAGAAAACAGGGTCAACAACGTGGCAGACCCAATCGCCGATTGTTCCGGAACCAAACGGCATCCAGCTTCGCCATCTGCCGGGCAGATACATGGGATTATACCGCCGATACTTGGCAGGCCCTAACCACAGGTCCCAGTCCAGCTCGGATGGAATCTCGTGCTTTTCTGTGCGCTTTGAGAGTTGATCAATCCTGCAATGGTTCGAACCACAAGCTGCGTGCACTTCGCGAACGTTCCCAATCGCCCCATCCCAAATCCACTCACAGAACATGCGGATATGGTCAAAAGAGTGTCCCTGATTGCCTAATTGCGTTATTACCTTGTGCTTGCGAGCTGCCTTCATAAGCTCGCGGATTTCATAGATAGAATGCGCCAGCGGTTTTTCGCAATACAGATGTTTTCCTCTCCTGATTGCTTCCATGCATGCTACAGCATGCGTATGGTCCGGCGTGGAAACCACAACCGCATCGATTTGGTTATCCATCTCATCCAACATCCTGCGAAAATCGATATAACGTTTGGCGTTAGGATAATTCTCGAATGCCTTGCCGGCTTGTCGCATATCCACATCGCACAGCGCAACAATATTTTCTCCGCTGACGCCGTTCAGGTTAGCTTCGCCTCGCCCCCCAATACCGATACATGCGATATTGAGCTTATCACTCGGGGCGGCATAGGCCTTGCCACCCAGTACATACTGAGGAACGATAGTAAATGTCGCTGCCGCTACAGCCCTGTTCATAAAATCACGGCGGGAAATCTTCGTCCCTTGCTGCTTTGTCTCCTTAGCTTGATTTTTGATGCTCACAAATATCCTCCTGGAAAAGACCAGGCTTATTAACCGAGTAAACCTGATTCAACTACGCCACTGAGATTATATTCTATAATATTACCCAAATAGCGGAAAAAATGCAATTACTTCCTGTATATTTTGCTGTACAACAGACAGCAAAAGACAGACTCAAATATTTAACGTCTTTTCGGATAATGTGGCGAATACAGGAAACGTTTCTTTCGTATGACCAGTTTACCGTTGGAAACGAACTGTTCTCCACGCTCGGAAAGATGTTCTATCATACGCTGTCGCCATTGTAGTAAGGTGTTTTTGTAAGCCGATTCAGCCACCAAGTTATACAGCTCGCCCGGGTCATTTACCAAATCAAAGAGCTGTTCCCTGCCGTCGTATGCATAGTAAATATATTTGAACTTGCCGTCGGTCAGCGCGGTCCAGTGGTCTTTGCTGTAACACATCGAATGTTCCAGGTCTATAAACTGCCGCCAGTTTTTCGTATTTCCACGAACCAGTTCGAGCATACTCTTTCCGTCAAGATGATTCGGGATAGGCGCTCCTGCCGCATCGAGGAATGTCGGCAGTACATCACGCAGTTCCACCGGTTGCGGTAACGTTTTGCCTCGCTGATGCTCCATCCCCATACTTTTGGGCCAGCGCAGCAGCATGGGGATTTTGGCCGAGCCTTCATAAGCATAGGTCTTGCGCCATAGATGATGGTCTCCGAGCATATCGCCGTGGTCGGAAAAATGGATGATAAGGGTATTGTCATACATGCCGCGCTTTTTCAGGGCCTTAAGGATTCGACCGATCTGCTCATCAATAAAGGTAATCGAACCGTAATAACCCCGGCGGGATTTTTTAGCCTGCCGGATGCCTAAGTCACCATGCCAGAGACTTGGATTTGGCGGGTCCTTGCGCTCGGCATATCGAACTGCCCATTTGCCAACATAAGGATTGGGCATGTCATCTTCATTATACATATCCATAAATCGTTTCGGCGGGTCATAAGGGCTGTGAGGCCGGGCAAAAGAAACCTTGAGCATAAACGGTTCTGAACGATTATATTTTTCAACGAAATCAACTGCTCTATCGGTCGTCCACCTCGTCGGATGCAGCTTTTCGGGCAGGACATACGTTTTGGCTCTATAGTCGTTCCAGCCTATGCCGGTTGCATCCGGGTCCAGCTCAGGCGCCTCCTTTTTGAACCAAAGGCGATAATCACTGATAAAACCCGGTGTTTGCGCCCGACCGGACTCATCGAGCAGTATGCTGTTATAGCCGCGAAGCTTCCTTTGTGGATACCAGTGCATCTTGCCGACGCCGAACAGATAGTAGCCCGCATTGCAGAGGGCCTGGGGCAATTCAAACGGATATTTATCTGCCACTCGTCCGTAGCCGATCATCCCGTGATGCCAAGGGGACAATCCAGTCAAGAGTGCACTTCGAGCAGGCGTACAACTTGGAGTGGAAGAGTAGGCATTTGAGAAAAAAACGCCGTCCTTTGCGATGGAGTCTAAGTGAGGCGTTTTGATGACTTTATTACCTGCGCATCCCAGGCAATCGCCCCGGTGCTGGTCGGTCATCAAATACAGGATATTGGGCTTTTGCTTTGTCTTCGGGGCGGCAAAGCTCGTATCAGTGATGAAAACCATCCCTGCTGAGACCAAAACCGTACTCCTAAGAAAATCTCTGCGTGTTATTTCAGGTGAATGGCGTTTATTCATATCACACTCCTGATTTGATTGGGATTTCAGCACCGGCATTATAATTCCAGCCGACGGTGTTGAATGAAATTATAAGGCCGATATGTTTTTTTTCAAGCTGATATTGCTGAAAACCTAAAGAGCTTGCAATAGAACCTGATAAAGTTATAATCCGGCGGTAATTTAGTGGATAAAAGTCCAAAGAAGCAGTTATTTAGATATAAAGCAAGGAGAATTAAGAATGAATAAACAGGTTAGTATTATGCCGTGCCTTGATATGCAGAATGGTCGTGTGGTCAAGGGCGTTCATTTTGTTGATATTCGTGACGCGGGCGACCCCGTCGAATGTGCAAAGGCCTACTGTCAGGCCGGAGCCGACGAGCTTGCTCTTCTGGACATAACGGCTACTGTTGAAAATCGGGCCACTATGCTTGATGTTGTCAAAAAGGTAGCTGAAGTTACGACGATTCCTTTTACTGTTGGCGGTGGTATTCGCGATGTTGCTTCGGCAGCGGCGGTCATCGAGGCGGGAGCCGATAAAGTATCTGTAAGCAGTGCGGCTTTTAGAAAACCGGAGGTAATATCACAGATGATTGCCGAATTCGGCTCCGAAAAGGTAACTGTTGCTATAGATGTGGACCTGAACGAATCATTGCCGTCCGGCTACGAAGTCTATATCGATGGAGGTCGAACCGCTACCGGCGCCGATGCCATTGAGTGGGCTAAGAAAGTTGACGGTTTCGGAGTTCCTGTAATATTGCCAACGAGTAAGGCCGGAGACGGCGCTAAAACCGGATACGACCTTCCTGTTATCAAAGCAATGGCCGATGCCTGTTCAGCCGCAATCGTGGCCTCAGGAGGGGCCGGCAAACTGGAACATTTCTACGAGGCGGTAGAAGCTGGAGCAACAATTCTTCTTGCGGCTTCGGTGTTCCATTTCCACATCATTGATATAGGAGAATTGAAAGACTATCTGCGAAGTCGCGGTTTGAACGTGAAGTAATGCCTAAAGCCCCAAACCAATAACCGACTGTCTTTCATTGCGTCATTCCCACTATTGCCCCATCTGAGCCCGGCAGCAAGAGTTTCGCTTATGTATTGAGTTCCGCTTTACGCCTGTTAGAAGCGTATATATCCATATTAATGGCTTACAGAGTGGCTTCTTCCTGTACTTCACAGAGTAGTACATACTTGTGCGGGGTGTACCTTCCTTGTACTTTTCATTAGTAATTTCGAGATAAGCGATTTTTTGTGTTCTTAGAGATTCTGAAGGTTGACTTGACGACCTTTTCTTGGCTGAGAAAACAAAAATATTTATTTTTTTTAAATTCTTCAAAAAAAATTCAAGTACGAATATTTCTAATTATCGGGGTTAAGCCGGGCAAAGCATCAGAGATGGGAGAAAAGCTTAAATGTCTCAACTCGGAGTCCTGGGAAGTGGAAACAAAGTAGGAAACCTTCAGTTTATTGGCATCTTTGCCTGTGTTAAACCGTGTTCTATTGTCGGGACTCAGGGACATTCAGAAAAGTTCAAGATTAAGAATCGAATCTGCCGAATGATGGTATTAGACGAAAAAAAAGTGGCTCTGGAAAATGACCAATCCGGCCATATTAGCTTGAACTGATTTTGTCCATCTTAGAGTTTCGCACACAAGTCAGATTGTAATGCGGGCATTGTCAGGAACGGCTAAGAAAGAAAAGGAAAGAGTCACAATTTAATACTGCCCCTGCGAAGCAGACGGCGAGTATCTCAAAAATATCAAACGAAAATGAAATTAAAGGGATACACTCGCTTATGTCTTCTCGGGGGCTTTTTTTATATTCATTTTCCTTATTAGCATCCGGTCCCAGACCGGTCTCTGATAGTGAGGGACAATTACGTTCTGATAATGTTATGGACAAGCAATTATTTTTAGTGTAATTTTTTTGGATGATACTACCATATAAATATGTTGCATGAGGATTGACTGATGAAAAAAAGAAATCCACTGGTGAACACTATAGAGCAATTTCTGAAAGTTTTTTTGATAGCATTTATCATTTTGTTGGCGTCCGTCTCACAGGGGCAGGAATGGACCCGGTACCGCGGTCCTAACGGACAGGGCATCAGCCAGGCCAAAACCATCCCTGTTAAATGGACGGAAAAGGACTACAACTGGAAAGTGAACCTACCGGGAGGTGGCCACTCCTCTCCAATAGTCTGGGCAGACAAGGTCTTTATAACCAGCGGTGACCAAAAAACCGACCAAGGTTTCCTTCTGGCTCTACGAGTTTCCGACGGCAAGATATTATGGCAAAAGCAATATTCGCTGACTCCATTCCGTCCGAACCCACGCAATAGCTACGCCACCGCGACGCCGGTAGTGGATGCCGACCACATCTATGCACTCTGGCCTACACCTAAAGAGACAATCTTGGTTGCATTGGACCACGACGGTGGAGAAATATGGCAGCGCACCTTCGGCGGTGTGCATTGCCAGCACGGGGCGGGCAGTTCTCCTATCGTATTCAATAACATTGTAGTCTTTACTCACGAGCACGAGGATAGCAGCAGTAAAGACGCCCAGAGTGCCTGGATTGCAGTTGACCGTAAGACCGGCCAGACGCGATGGAAACTGGACCGGAAAACCAGCCCTAAAACATCCTACTCCACGCCGTGCGTTTACTCACCGCCAACAGATGAACAACAGTTGATTTTCACGAGCCTTGCTCATGGCATGACTGGTATCGATCCTGGAACAGGTACGGTTGTATGGGAATTGAATACAGCATTCATTAGTCGCGTAGTCAGCTCACCTGTCATCGCAGGTGAACTGTTAATCGGTGCTTGTGGAGACTTCTCCAGTGGCAAACGCTTAATCGCGATCCAACCTGGAACAACATATAAATCCACCCCGCCTACTGAGGCATACAAGTTCGATGATAGTTCAATGCCATACGTCCCTACCTCCCTGGCTCAGGCAGGCTTACTGTTTACGTTTCATGACAGAGGCTATGTATCCTGCCTGCGAAGCGCAACAGGCGAACAGCTCTGGCGAGAGAAGCCAGCCGGCACATTTTTCGGCTCGCCAGTATGGGTAAACAGCAGACTCTACTGTATCACAACCAACGGCGACGTTGTAGTAATCAAGGCTGCCCCCACCTACGAGCTGCTGGCAGTTAATCCTCTGGGCGAAAAGAGCCACTCCACCCCCGCCGTATCAGGCGGGAGAATGTACCTTCGCACTTATTCGCACCTTATCTCCATCGGACCAAAGAAAGAGTAGAATCCTGGGTGATTCGTGGTACGGCCTCTTCTGCCGAGCTAAAAGGTTGCAATTTCAGTGCAAATCTGCGATGTTAGCAAAGTTAAGGGAATTAACAGTATAGCCAAGTTTTGCAAAAAGGCTATTTAATCGAAAGTGTCACAAGAAAAGGAAAGGTTTTTAAAAAATGAGGCTAAAAGTTATTTATCTTGTCATTATCAGCAGTCTCTTGCTTGCTCCATTTGCCACGGCTGATGTCAGGCATGAGATTAATATCCCCGATATTCTCGGTTACAAAACGCTGAAATGTGATTTTCACATACATACAGTCTTTTCTGATGGTACTGTATGGCCTACGGTACGGGTTGATGAGGCCTGGAGGGAAGGTCTTGATGCCATTTCAATAACCGAGCACATTGAGCGCCCCCATCCTCATAAAGAGGACATCCCGATTAACCACAATCGTTCTTATGAAATTGCTCTGCCCCGGACCAAAGAAAAGAGAATCCTGCTCATAAAAGGCGCGGAGAACACTCGTGATACCCCGCCGGGCCATTTCAACTCAATATTCCTGGAGGACATAAATCCTCTGGATACCGAAGACCTTGTCGATGCTATCAAGGCAGCTAACAATCAGGGTGGCTTTGTCTTCTGGGCTCATCCCGGTTGGAAACCTGAGTTCAAGGGCTGGTTTGATATTCACACTCAATTGTATGAAAATAAATGGCTGCACGGAATTGAGGTTGCAAATGGCAAATCTTATTATCCGGAAGCCCATCAGTGGGCTCTGGAAAAGAATCTGACCATGTTAGGTGTTTCCGATGCACATGAGCCCATCGTTAGTTCCAAAATCACACTCGAAAATCACAGGCCAATGACGCTGGTTTTTGCTAAAGAAAAGAGCATAAAAGCTATAAAGGAGGCGTTATTTGCGGGCAGAACGGTAGTTTGGTTCAAGAATCAGCTAATCGGCAGGCCAAACTACCTTCGTGCAATTTTCATGACAGCCGTTCAGGTTCACAAACCCCACCATAGGAAGGACGATACAATATGGTTTGAGGTTACGAATAATTCAGACATTGACATTGAGATACAAGGCCTTGAGGAGGAAGGACAGGAAAAACTGACGCTGCCAGCCAATACCATCACGATGATAAAGAAAAAAGTTGACAGTAAAGCTGAAAAAGCTGAACTGAAATGCCAGATTACAAACTTTCTCATTGCTCCTGACAAGGGGCTTCCGGTAAATGTGGTCGTTTCACTGAATTAAATTGTCAATTTTTGTCGGCCGTTATGGACATATATTAGCAGCAGTGTCGCGGCCAGCGATGAAGAAATATCAGAGCTTTACTCTTATCTTTTTAGTTTTGTCAGGCGCAAGACTTTGGATGCCTTTGAGAATTTTCATATTGTCGGTACCCGGTTGGCCTACGTTGACCGTGTATTTGCCTTTTTTGAAGACCTTGGGTCTGTATGAAGTTCCGTTTATGCGAAGCGTATAGACTATTTCATCGTTTGACTCGTCAATAACCTGCACTACGGGATTTCTCATACCCCTGATCTGGATAGTTGGCAGATAAGCCACGGCCTCGCGTCCGTAATTGTCCTCTTGCTTGATAGTCCTGGGCCAACCAGGATATTGTTCGGCATTCGGTGACGTAATATCCACATTTCTGGGCCAGCATTCGATTGTGATTTCTCTTGTCTTTTTATTGAATTTGACAATTCCGAAACCAGCCGCCCTGGTCGTTAACGGGTCGTGATTTCTCTCAGGACTGGGATTGGCAACCGCAAGCATATTGATTTTATTTCCCAGGCCGTCGAGGAATTCGCCCAGGTATTCGGGTGCACCTAATTCGCGGTTTTTGCCCGGCTCAAGAGGTACCCACCAGCGTAAATAAAGATTGGCTATGGAAGGAACACAAACTGAATAGACCGCATCGTTCCATTCATCAATACCGTGATGAATAAATGTACCGAGATGCTGGTCGCCGCAGATATGAATCGCAAATGCTTTACGCATTTCATATAAGGCTTTGTTTCGTCCTGTTTGTGGCCAGCCGTTGCAGTCAAGGTCAACTAACAGCCGGTAGTCGTACTTTCCGTGCAGGTGTGCCCCTCCACAAAAGACAGTTTGAGACAGCACTGCCTTCATATCGCAGTCGTGCCAGTCCGCTCCCCATTCCCGCAGAAACTTCAACTGCCGTTCTCCCAATAACTTGGCACCGGGAACATCCAGGCTCTTGGGGTCATAATCAGGCGTAGTGACATGGTCGGGCCGCGGGCCTAATTGGGGAACAAGACCCTCCGGACCTGACTTGAACTTCCTGTCCTCAATAATAGCAAAGCTTACTCGGCCTATTGTCAGAGAGGTGTAATATACTCCGATACCCCGTTGTATCGGAGTAGGGTCATAAGGGTCGGGCAGATGGCTGGTTTGTGCTCGCTCAACTTCTTTAACATATTCGAGCGGCGCAGCGTAACCGCCATCAGGACCATCACGGGTTTTCGATACTTTTCCTCCCGCACCCCACAAGTTGGCCTGACCAACATCGTGGTCGTCAGGTATTGTAACCGTTGGGGTATTGCGAATGATATCTCCGAAATCTCTGCCGAATTTGAGCCAGGCGGCATAATGTCTGTTGTGGTCATAGACCTGGTCTCCGGAAAAGAAAAGAAGGTCGGGTTTTAGCTTTTTGAGGTTTTCAACTATATCTATTTTGGGTATGTCACCGCCGTGATTGGGATTTATTGAGTTGCCCGTAAATGCGGCCACGACGATAGTATCTTTATTAACAGGGTCTTTGCGGACGATACCAGTGTAATATGCCTCCTTACCGTGTGCGATGCGATATTCAATATCTTTCGTAGAATCCCAATTTACTACGTGGAAGGTTGCCGTCCAGCCTCTCTCAACTACCTGCGCTTGCGCTATTTGTCTCCATCTTCCGTTTTGCTTAATTTCGAGCCGGACTATCCTGTCTTCACCTTCCTCCAATGGATATAACTGGGCGGTCATTTTCATGATGTTGTTGTGGACGGTGTACAGGGCAAAGCAAATAACTTTGTCTCTGGACACTTCTGGGACTGTCGGGACCTGAGCGTTGGCTGGGCCCAACAGTAGGATGGTTACCAGAATTGCTGTAAGTACTTTTGCTTTCGTTAAGTTCATTTCTACTCCTTTCTTGCTTATGTTACTATTTTCACTCGTTCATAAATACTGACAAAAGTTGGCAGCGGATTACTAAGCCGAAAGCCAGTTGCCAACGATAAATTATCAACCTTTAATCAGATTGCTTAAGTTTCTTATATATTACAGGAGAATCTTCTCTTTTTCCGGGTCGAACCGCGCGACCTTGCCTTGGCGCAAACCGAGCATACCCATTTGTAGTGCTGTTTGCACATGGTACGCTAA
>JABAOH010121882.1_pt1 | contig 10435 bp, 10 predicted proteins | sample 7062181 | NCBI WGS metagenome assembly JABAOH01 (sample SAMN14538630, study PRJNA623070) | marine sediment metagenome | biome: marine biome [ENVO:00000428]; feature: marine pelagic biome [ENVO:01000023]; material: deep marine sediment [ENVO:00002113]; isolation source: pool of 5 deep marine... | reverse complement strand
AGCCTCTCCACGTCCTCTAACTTGGCGAGACATTCCGACAGGTTACGCTCGTCCTTGCCGAGGAAGCCGTCGACAATACGGACCATTGAAGAGCGGAGAAGGGAGTACATCCGCTCCAAGGCCATCTTCATAGAGAATCGCATGGGATCGATGATGTCCTCCAAGATGGCTGTGCTCTGGGTCTCATGGACCAGTTCGAGACCGGATACCCTTCGCGGCAGGTCGCGGATGGCATCCAAGGCCTCGGGGTCTATCCTCGGATCGCGATGCACCTCGATCCTCTGGTACCCCGCTAGATAGAGCCCCAGGAGCCGCTGATGGACTTCATCCGGCGAAAGCCCCGATGGGTCTAGGGCCCCCCGTTTCTCTAGGGGTAGGGGGGCCGATTTCGACCTGATCAATATGTGGCCATCCTTCGTGAGCTGAAGGGACACAAAGTCCCCAGGTTCGATGCCGAGGCGGTCGACCCAGCGTCTGGGAATCGAGACAGTGTATGTGCTTCCACCTAGCACTTGAATCTTCCTGGGCTCCACTAGGGAGGCAGGCACAAGACTGTAATCTATGTCTACTTTATAAATATAGGGTCTATACAACTATGGTAAAATATATGCTACTTGACGCGATGGGAGCATCTGCTCCGATGCAGAAAAACACAGGTCTCGTGCTCGCCGGTGGTCGAGGAGAGAGGTTTGGAGTCTACAAGGCCATCGTGCAGTCGTGGGGAGAGCCTCTCATCCTTCGACCCCTAAGGGTCTTCCAGGAGCTCTCAGGCGAAGTCATCATTGCCCATGGGGGAAAGCGTCAGCTAGAGCTTCTCAGGGAAGTCTGTCCTGAGGCCATCTTTGTGGCCGATGATGAGACGGGACCCTTGGGCGGCCTTCTGGCGGGTTTCCGGAGGGCCAGCAAGGATTGGGTTATGGTGGCCCCTTGCGACACTCCCCTTCTCTCCGTGGAACTCTATCGCGAGCTACTCTCGCGGGCTAGGAGAGCTGAAGGCTGTGTCGTGAGGTTGCACGGAACTGCAAACCCTGTCATCGGGGTGTACCGGAAGGATGCCTTCCTCGACGCCGCCCTTGAGGTGGCCTCAGGCGGCGGACGGGCTCCTGCTGAGGTTCTTTCACACCTGAACCTGGTCCATATGGACGAGGATGCGCTCAGAGAGATGCCCTTCGGAACGGCTTGTCTTCTGGATGTGGATACACCCGAGGATCTAGAGAGGTTGGACAAGTATCTGGCGGAGGGGCCGTAGACCACTGCTGGTCTCGAACTCCTCAGATCTAGTCTCGAATGACATGTCGGACCCTCCAAGAGCCACACGAGAGCGACTACGTAAAGTAAATAGGTAAATCACGAAAGCCTTATCAGAACCCCTAGCCTACCGCGGGGACGTGAGGGATTCTTTCGGTCGAGAGACCACTAACCTTAGAATCTCCCTGAACAGGATATGCAACGTCGGATGCTTCTTCTGCCACATGGAGGGACAGCCGCTCAACGAGTACGACATCTCTGCGGAGGACCTCGAGCGATTGGTGAAGGCCGCTGTCGAAGTCGGTGTGAGGAAGGTCAAGTTGAGCGGTGGCGAACCGACACTGCGGAGGGACATCTTGGAGGTCGTCAGCAGACTTCGACCTCACCTTGATGAGGTCTCGATGACGACCAATGCGTCTCGGATGGCCGAGCTCGCCAACCCGCTTAGAAAGGCGGGCCTGGATCGTGTGAACGTGAGTCTCCATACTCTAAGACGAGAGACCTACCACGCCATCACGGGGGCCGATATATTGCCACGGGTCCTAGACGGACTTGACGCCACCGTCGAAGCCGGCTTCTACCCCGTGAAAATCAACATGGTGCTCCTCAAAGGGGTCAATGAGGGCGAGGTGTGGGACATGACGGAGTTCGCCGCAGAGAAGGGGGCGATCCTGCAGGTCATCGAGCTCCAGGGCCCCCTCCACCACTTGGACTCGGACTCCTTTTGGGAGCGGTATGTCGCCGTGAAGACCCTAGAGCCTGAGCTGCGCAAGTCGGGAGTTCTTGTGGGGAGGAACGAGCTGCATGATCGGCCTAGATATCAGGTCCCCGCCAACGGAGGCTCAGCCATCGTGGAGCTGGTGGGCCCGATGTTCAACCCCTCCTTCTGCGACGGCTGCTACCGCATCCGCCTTACGACGGACGGCCGGGTGAAGACCTGCCTCTTCGACGAGCGAGCCGAGGTCAACCTCAAAGCGGCGCTCGACAGAGGCGCAAGCCACGAGGAGTTGGTCGCCCTCTTTGCCGCCGCCATCCAGTCCCGGGAGCCGTACTGGACGGAGGCCCACGCGTGAGGGTCAAGGTCAGGCTCTTTGCCTCCCTCAGGGAGGAAGTGGGTCAGGAGCTCGTGGAGCTGGAGGTACCAGCCGACTGCTCAGTGGACTCGCTGGTAGAGGCTTTCAACGCCCGCTTCCCCAACGCCGGACGCCTCGGCCCCATCCTGGTGGCGGTGAACCAGGTGGTTGGAAGTCCCGAAACCCCCGTGGGGGAAGACGATGAGGTGGCCTTGTTACCGCCAGTGAGCGGGGGATGACGTGAAGAGAGTCGTCACGGCGGACTTCGATGTCAATGCCGTCTTGGAGGAGCTTCGATACCCAGAGGAGGGGGGCCTTGTCCTCTTCTTCGGATCGGTGCGCAGCGTCAACGGCGGGAAGAGCGTGAAGACGCTGCACTACGAGGCCTACGAGGAGATGGCCGAGTCGGACATCCGGAAGGTAGAGGAGGAGGTTCAGGAGGAGTTCGGCGTCCGGCGCGTCCTGGTCCAGCACCGCATCGGCGACCTGAAGCCGGGGGAGAAGACAATCCTGGTGGCCGCTGTGGCACGACACAGGCAGAAGGCTTTCGATGCTTGCCGCAGGGCCTTGGAGCGGGTGAAGGCGGAAATCCCCGTGTGGAAGAAGGAGATCTACGAGGACGGAGAGGCCTGGCTGAGGCATCAGCACCTGGAGGCAGAGCGCTAGGGGGAGGGTGACTTCCATGGCTGAGATGGTCGACGTTGGAGACAAGGGCACAGTCTTCAGGTCGGCCACTGCCAGCGGTCGGATCCAGTTGCGGCCTGAGACTTTAACAGCCATCTCCTCCGGGGAGGTGGAGAAAGGGGACGTCATCCAGGCGGCCACCCTGGCCACCATCCAAGGGTCCAAGAGGGCATGGGAGCTGATCCCCCTCTGCCACCCGATTCGTCTGGACTCCGTGAAGCCCGAGGTGATCTTGGAGGAGGAGGGGGTTAGGATACGTTGCACCGTAACGGCTCACGAGCGCACCGGAGTGGAGATGGAGGCCCTGATGGCTGTCGCCCTGGGCCTCCTCACTGTCTGGGACATGGTGAAGGCTCTGGAAAAGGACGAAGCTGGGCAGTATCCCACGGCCATGATCAGAGACGTGCGAGTGGAAGAGAAGAGGGTGGATCTTGGGGGTTGAGGAGCATCGGAGGCACGCGCCCCAGTCCGTCGGGTTCGGCGTCATAACGGTCAGCGATAGCCGGACGCCCGAGGACGACGACACGGGTCATCTCCTTCGCGTGTCGCTCGCGAAGGCCGGACACAAGGAGGCCTACTACGCTGTCGTGAAGGACAGGGTACAGAACGTTCGCAACGCCCTCTGGGAGGCCCTAGAGGCGAAGGAGTTAGACCTCATCCTTCTGAACGGCGGCACTGGCATCTCGAAGAGGGACGTCACGCTGGAGGCCATCGAGCCCCTCTTGGAGAAGACCATGCCAGGGTTCGGGGAGATCTTCAGGCAGCTGAGCTACCAGGAGATCGGAGGCGCGGCCATGCTCAGCAGGGCCCTGGCGGGCACCTGCCGCGGCAAATTAGTTATCGCCCTTCCCGGCTCCCCCGAGGCCTCGCGCCTTGCATTGGACAAGCTCATCCTCCCGGAGCTAGGGCACCTCATCTGGGAGGTGAAGAGGTGAGGCCGTTCAAATCCCTCCTACCTCTTGGCGAGGCCGTCGCCATCGCCATGGAGGCTGCTTCACCCATCAAAAGGGTGGAGACGGTCCAACTCCCCGAGGCCGTGGGACGCGTGCTGGCGGCGGACGTGGTGGCTCCCATCGACGTCCCGATGTTCGACAAAGCGGCTATGGACGGGTACGCCCTTCGCTCAGCAGACACCCAAGATAGGGAAGGGGAAACCGTTCTGAGACTCATTGGCAGGTCCCACGCGGGGGAGCCCTTCGAGGGAACTGTGGGTCCCGGCGAGTGTGTGGAGGTTGCCACCGGTTCTTCTGTACCAACCGGCAGTGACAGTGTGGTCGAGGTGGAGGCCACCAGGGTCGAGGAGTACCAGGTCACGCTGAGTGGGAAGGTGGCCGCGGGTCGCAACGTCTCGCCGCGAGGTGAGGACATTCTCCAGGGCGGCCTGCTCGTGTCCGAGGGAACGCAGCTGAAGCCTGGACACCTGGGCGCCATTTCCTCCCTGGGCATCCTGGAGGTCAGCGTCTTCAGTAGGCCCAAGGTCGCGGTCTACGCCACTGGTCGAGAGGTTAGAAGGGGCGGACCCCTGGGTCCTGGGGAGGTTTACGATGCTAACACCTTCACTCTGGCGGGCCTCGTCCAGGAGAACGGCGGCTCCGTCAGGATTTCCGATCCGGTCCCGGACATCCTCGACGAAATGCTGGGGGCTGTTGGCCGCGCAAAGGAGTACGACGTGGTGATACTATCAGGAAGCACTTCGGTGGGGGAGAGAGACTACCTGAGGGACGCAACCGAGTCCCTGGGAGAGGTCATGTTCCACGGCGTCGCCGCCAAGCCGGGGAAGCCCTTGTTGCTGGCGAGGGTGGGGAAGGGCCTCGTCTTCGGCATGCCCGGATTCCCTGCCTCTTGCATACTTCTCGCCTATCACGTCCTGCGGCCCGTGCTGCGGAAGATGGCAAGGCTGCCTCTAGAACCAGCAAGAGTCCACCTCCCGCTTGGGGAGGATATGCCACTGAAGGACGGCCTAACGCAGCTCGTCACCGTCCACATGGAGGACGGGAAGGCCTACAAGGCCTTCAAGAAATCCGGCAGCATCACTAGCGTGTCTGAGGGCGAGGGTTACGTCGTCATCCAGGCGGGCGAGAGGCTGAGCCAGGGAGACTCAGTCGATGTCGTCCTCTTTTAACCAGCTGATGCTCTCCTCGGACGGCGGCTCAGGCTCGTCTGGTGCAGGTGGCGGGACGGGAACCTCGTCATCTTCCCACTGCGTCTCCTCTTCAGGGCCCAGAGGCGTCTCGGGAGGCGCCGGACCCTCGGGCTCGACTTTTCCGCGCCCTCGACGTCTGACAAGGAACACGGCGGCCACCACCACGACGGCCACGATGCCCAGCAGGATTAGACCGCCTGCATTCGCACCCCCAGGCTGAACCGTTGTGGGAGCGAAGAAGGCGGTGTAGGTCGGATCGTGGTCGACCCTGTACCCCCTCCAGGAGGGGAAGGCGACTGCGTACCAGAAGGCGGCTCTAGTGAAGTCCGCGCTACCGTTGACGATCAGGTCCCTGGGGCTATCGTACCTGGCACGGATGTTGGCGCTCAGCCCGTAGGCCATCAGGGCCATAAGGTGCAGGCTGAAGCCCGCTTGCCATGCGATCAGGAGCAAGTCCCACGCCCGGGCGCGTGCAAGGATGTTGTAGGCCTGGGCATCCTCCCGGATCCTCTCGTCTGTCTCCTCGTCCGTCAGATTGAAGGTACCTCGGAAGCCCACCTGTAGGGCCCGTTCCGCCCTGTTTCCGATGCGAATGTTGAGGTCCTCGTCAATGGGCTGCTGGATTCCGGTGTCCACCTCCAGTCCGGACTCGGCGCCCTCCACCTCATAGCTCGAGGTGAACATGGCGACGTAGTGCACCACGCTGATGCCGAAGTCCACTGGGATGTCCTCCCGGTCCGCACGGACGGGCCATAGCCAGAGGTCGGTGATCTGGCCGAGAGTGTAGAAGGTCTCTGCCCTCATCACCCCGTTCTCAGGGTCGATGGTGACGTCGTAGACCACGCTGAACTCGCTGAACTTGGCGATGTAGAGGGGGAAGGCGAGCGTGATGAGGAAGCCGAGGGGGTTGTTGGCGTCGATGATCTTCGCGTACATGTTTCTGTAGCGCATGCCGAAGCGGTAGTGACCTTCGGAAAGCTTCTCCACCGGTATGGCCTCAACGATGGGAGCGTAGGTCGCGTCGTCGAAGGCCTCGCCCACGCCGAAGGGTATGACGTAGTACACGTCCTCGTTGCCCGGGTCGGGCATCCCGTTGCTCCCGGGCCCAGTGCCGTTGTACGTATCCCTGTAGGCCATGAGGAAGGCGAAGACGGCCCCTATAAACACCTCCTGCCCTTCAGGAGTGTTGTAGTGCATCCCGAAGAGCTGGTAAGGCAGCGTGGAGACGAAGTTGTCATCGGTCACGTTCTTCAACGCCACGAGGAACGCCTGCGCGCCACTGTAGTTGACGTAAGAGACGACGAAGGTTGCGTTGGCGCCCTCCGGCGTCGTGTGCGTAAGGTTGTCGACGGTCCACATCTCCTCTGAGAATGTGTGCCCTAGTGTCTCGAACTCATCCCCAGGAGTCCACTCGCTGGCCCGCGTGCCCTGCGAGACCAGGACGAAGGCCACGAGTAGGGTGCCGAGGACGGTCAACGCTCGAGCTCGCATGACATCGCCTTCCATGGGTCCCTGGATAAGCCTTTAGGGGACGTTATCGGAGGTGATTCGCAGACGCGATAACGGAGGGGTCCACTTTCGCCCACCTCCCACCCTTCCTCCTTTAAAGGGGTGGATAGTGAGCGAAAACGGGTGACCGGGTGCTGAAGGAGTTGGAAGGGGTGGGGCCCAGGACCTTGGACAAGCTCCTTGATGCCTTTGGGTCGGAAGAGCAGCTCGAGCGCGCCGCCCTGGATCTGGAGCTGGATCGGTTCGTCGCCATCCGGGGGATATCTACTCAGAGGGCCCTGGACATCATATCTAGCATCAGGGGTGTGCAGGATTTCCCCTTCCTGAAGACTGACGCCGCGGCGGTCATCTACCAGGACATCGTCCGCCGGATCCAGGAGTTCGCCAGCACCTCCTACGCGAAGAACAAGGTCCTCCTTCTCAGGCCCCTGCGAGACATCGAGGCCAGGCAGGCCGTCCTGAAGAGGGTGATGGACGCGAAGGAGCGGGTCAGGCAGCTGCCCAGGGAGAGGCTGGCCTCCATCTTGAGCGGACTCCCCGCCCTCAAGGAGCCGAGACCTGTCTTCGACTCCACTAAGGTGGTGGTCGTCGAGGACGATGCCACTCTGAAGGCCTTGGAGCCCTTGAGTGGATACTGCGAGGTTCTCCTGCCAGATGACCTGGGAAGGCCAGAGGAGTACGATCTCATCGTCTACGTCTGCACGTCCGGCTCCCTGGAGTTCGAGGGAATGGACCAGGTTCACGTGGTCCTGGGTCGTCCGGAGGCCTGGCAGATTTTCCCCGAATCTGTGGTGGACTTCTTTCGCGCAAACGCGAGCGTGCTGGAGTCGCTCCTGGAGCTGGGAGACTTTGTGGAGGGGATGGAGGTGGCCGTCGAGGTCCTCGATCTCCTCTCCGGACTCCGAGCGTCTCCTCCCGTCCACAAGGAGGACGTCCTGGACGACCTCATCAGAGACTTGAACGAGGGGCTTAGGGAGCGGCTGTCGAAGCTGTCCCTCGAAGGTCCGGAGGTCCTGGAGCTGCTCCAGCGGGGCCTCCCGAGACGGGTGAAGGAGGTTTTCACGGAGGTCCTGGAGGAGGGGGAGCAGCAGATCCTAGCGAAGAGCGGTCTGAGAATCAGGTTGGAGCCTTCCTACCCTCTTTCATTGCCCGAAGAAGAGGTGGAGCGTGCCCTGCGGGAGCTTCGCCGGGTCGCGAAGATGAGCGCCTTCGAGAGTCTGCAGAGAACGGCCAGGCTCCTGACGGAGAAGGCAGATGTGGTCAAGCAGGCATACCGGCGAGCCCTGGAGTTCGACTTTGAGCAAGCTTTGGGCAACTTCGCGCTGGAATACGCGCTGCAGCCACCCCGCTGGGGCGAGGAGCTCCGGCTGAGGGGTGCACTGCACCTAGCACTGAACAACAACCGGGATGCCCAGCGGGTCGATTACCTACTCAGCCAGCCACATAGGGTGGCACTCCTCACGGGCGCTAACAGTGGCGGCAAGACCACCCTCTTGGAGACTGTCGCTCAGGCGTACATCCTGGCCACCATGGGGCTTCCCGTTAACGCCAGAGAGGCTGTCCTGGAGCCGGTGGAGGCGTGCTACTTCTTCTCCCGCCAGGGATCCATGACGGCGGGGGCTCTGGAGGGTTTCCTGACGACATTCATGCCCCTCGCCCTCGACGACCGTCGCAAGGTGGTCCTGGCGGATGAGTTGGAATCGATGACGGAGCCTGAAGCGGCTGCTGCTGTCTTAGCGACCTTTCTGGAGAGGCTGAGAGGGAGTGGCAGCTACGCCACCGTTGTGACCCATGCGGCCAGATCGATCCTTCGATCCACCGATATCAGGGTGGACGGGATTGAGGCTCAAGGGCTTGACGATAGGTACAACCTCATCGTGGATAGAAGTCCGAAGCCTGACCTCATCGCCAGGTCGACGCCTGAACTGATACTGCAGCGTCTCATGGCACTCAACCACGGGGAGGAGGGCACGATGTACGAGCTCGTGCTGGATAAGCTCCAATTGAGGTTATCGCACTAGACCGCGGGGACCTGTTGTATCCTGATGGTTAGCTGGGCAGTATAAGTTCCGTCAGGTGTTCCGTAGGGCACCGTCACGCTGAACTGCACGACGACGGTGCCTTCGTCGTTGTCTGGGTCGTGGGCAATCCACCACGTGTCGGACCCGAAGATGTACTCCGCATTCCCTATCCCCAGACCGCTGAACGTGAGGTCCGATGTGATGTTGTCGTTGGGGTCCGCCGCCGCCAGGATGGTCACGTTGGTGATGCCAATGGTGTCGCTCCCACTGTCCAGGTCCGTGACGAACCAGATGCGCATCCTGAAGTCGTCGTTGGACCGGTAGTACACCGTCACCGTGTTGGTGCTCTGCGTGTCCCCCGGCCCGAGGGTCACGGCCCAGTTGGCCGAGATGTTGACGAAGGTGTACATGTACACCCCGAACTCCATGTGCTCCCCCGTGGAAGCCGTCTGCAGAGTGGCCGTCTCCAAACCGTCGTACGCCGTCACTTCCGCATTCCACGAGTTGACGTCGTTGTACCCACCTGCCGTGCTATTAGTGGGGTCGTTCGCCTGCTTCACCTGGAAGCCTAGCTTGAGGGCCAGCTTGAACTCGTAACCATTGGTGATGGCCGTCGCCGTGCTGGCGGAGGCGTTGTAGGTGGCCCTGCCCTCCGTCACGCTCCATTCACTTAGAGAGGCAGTGGACGGATCTCCCGTATCCTGATACTTTAGCTCGATCCTGTAGTTCGCTCCCGTCGTCTGCTCGCTGAAGGTCAGCTCTGAGCTGACGTTGACTCGTACCGTAACGTGATCCAAGCGGGCGCCGGATGCGTTCGTGCCGGCCCGCACCCGTAGGCTAGCATCATTCAGCTTAGTTGGGGTCCAGGACGTCGCGGACGTGAAGTCCAGGAACTCCAGGGTGTTGTCATCGGAAGACTTGTTCGCGGCCGTCTGGTTCGCCGCCCAGGAGATCCCGCCATCCCAAGAGACGCTCACGTTCAGGATGGGAGCGGTGTTGTTTCGGAACCACTCCACTCCGACCTCGATCGAGCTGACAGTGTCGGAGGGGCCGAGGGCGAAACCGAAGTTCGACCATGCCGTGTCGTTTCCCGGGCTCTCTTCGCTCATCACGCTGTAGAAGGAGGGGTCGTTCCGGTTGTTGTAGGTCGTCTGAATCCAAGCCAGGGAGCGGTTGATGTCGGAGATGCGCACCTCGTCGATGATGCCGTCAAAGGGGCCCTCATTGGTGGTCGGTGCCATTTGGGAGATGCGGATTCCAAATGCGGATGACTGCAAATTCCCGGTGTCGGCACCTGTGCTATCCTGGGAACCGTTAACGTAGAGGAATCTGTCCGTTCCATTGTATGTGGCCACCAGGTGATACCAGGCACCCCCTGTCCAGCTGGATTGGGTGCTGATAAGAGCGGACCAACCGCCCGTATTCAGACTGAAGTGGATACTCCCATCCCCTTCATCCAGCCAATACTCAATCTTGCCTCCACCATCGATGAGGGTCTGATCTTGGGTGGCACTGCTGTCGAACGTTGAAGCGAGCTTGATCCAGACTTCTATCGTGATCGCGTCTCCGGTGATGTCCAGTGAGGCCGAGGTGGGGACATCCACGTAATCGTCGTCTCCACCGAAGTCGTCAGCTCCATCGATGATTCCGTCCGCATCGGTGGTCCCGCCCCCTCCATCCGTGAAGTTCTGTGGCGTGCCGTCGTTGTTGTTGGAGGTGGAGTCCTCATGCCCAGCTACACCATCGGCGGGAGATTC